>Ga0180432_10001629_pt1 | contig 35131 bp, 29 predicted proteins | sample SS_ome_10_FD_132414 | JGI IMG/M metagenome (GOLD analysis project Ga0180432, IMG submission 132414) | Hypersaline lake sediment archaeal communities from the Salton Sea, California, USA - SS_1_MS_2 metaG | ecosystem: Environmental > Aquatic > Non-marine Saline and Alkaline > Hypersaline >... | reverse complement strand
GTTCCCTCGAGCACAATCTGCGCGGCCTCCTGATAGAGCAGCCCGAGCAGGCGGTTGACGATAAAGCCGGGCACATCCTTCACTTTGACGGGGACCTTGTTCAGCTTTTTGCAGACGTCTATGGTCGTATTGATCGTCTCCTCGGAAACGCCGATGGGAATCACCACCTCGACCAGCTTCATGACCGCCGCGGGATTGAAAAAATGCGTTCCGATGCACCGGTCCGGGCGCGCCGTCGCGCCGGAGATGGCGGTGACCGGCAGCACCGAGGTGTTCGTCGCAAGTATGGTGTGCGCCGGGCAGATTGTATCCAGTCTGCTGAACACCTCCTTTTTCAGCTCCAGCTTCTCCGGTATCGCCTCGATGACGAAATCGGCCTTCCCTGCCGCCTCTTTCAGATCGGTTGTCGTCGAAATGCGGGCAAGCATCGCATCGGCTTCCTCATTCGTCATCTTCCCCTTGCTCACGAAGTGCTTTTCGATAGTGCCGCTGATCTTCTTCACGGCGGCATCGAGCATCCCGCTTTCAATGTCATAGAGCATGACGGTGAATCCGGAAGAAGCAGCAATCTGCGCGATTCCGTGACCCATCGTTCCCGAGCCCAGCACTGTCATGATTTGAACGCTCATTGCACGTGACCTCCCTATCAAGATAATGGTGATGTCTCTTCTCACCGATAGTATGTACAGCTTCATGTTTCACCCGTCGGAAGCACGCAATCGCTCATCCTTCGCGCGCCACCGCAGGCAGCTTACGCATCAATTAATGCTTACTGTCGGACCGCAGTCCCTGGAAGACAACCCCCGCTATCTGATCGGTTATCTCCATCGCCGAGAACTCGATGAGATTGAAATCGGGATCATACACATATTGCCTGATGATGGAATCGACCGACCCGTGTATGATGAAGGCGGCGATGAGCGGCGCATGGCTCTTCCGTATGAGCCCTCTCTTCTGCCCGGCTTCGATAATTTCCGCAATCCTGGTGAAGAAGAGGTTGAAGATATGCTGGTTCTCATCGTTATAGAATTTATCCACCCGGGGAACATCCATGATGAGCACCTTGAGTAGCTGCGGATTCCTATGGAAGCTCCTGAAAATATAGCGGATAACTGAGCGCAGCCTGTCGAAGGGTTCATCGGTTTTCCGGTTAATATGATCAATATATCCGAGAAGATTATTCCACGCATTTTGATAGATATTGATGAGGATATCCTCTTTACTGGGGAAATAATGGTAGAAGAGACCGTAGGCGACGTCGGCCTCCTTCGCAATATCATGTATGCGGCTCTTATAGTATCCCCGCTGTGCGAATATCCTGATCGCTGCATCCATGATGAGATTGCGCTTGCTCTCGGTCCGGTCGCTCATGATGGTATTGAACAATAAGTATTACGGGCTCCAGCCAGTACAGAGGGGGATCATGCTATTCAGTTATAGCAACGACAACCGAAATATCTGCATCCCGCCACGCCTGAACGGGTAGAAATGCCCGATGAAGTTAACAAAACTGCTCAATTATTTATTGGCAAAATTGATTGACTTATCAGTCAATGTAAGACATGAAATAAAATCAGATAAAAAAGTCAAGATATAATCATTTCCTGATTTTAAAAAAAGCGATATTCTGCGAAAGCATATCCGACTGCCATTCAAGTTTCCTGGAATGCTCTCCAACACTGTTTGTGCTCTCGGCTATGTTCTGAACGGCACTTGAAATCCTCGTGAGGGTTTGTACAAACTCCTGATGGGCATGTGACTGTTCTTCCGTCGCCTTTAAATTCTCGGCGGTCAAATTGATCATTGCGTTGAATTTATCTTTTATCTCTCTGTTAATGCGGGACTGATTCTCCGTCTCCTCGGTGATTCTTTGCATAACGTTCGATGTTTCATCAACATAATTCTTAATCTCGGTAAAAGAGTCAGATGTTTTACCCATGGATTCGATTCCCTCGTTCACCTGATGAATGGTTCCTTCGATGAGTTTTGTTATCTCATTGGCGTTGATCTGCGTGCTCTCAGCAAGTTTCGCGATTTCCTGCGCAACAACGCTGAACCCCCTGCCGAATTCGCCTGCCCGCGCCGCTTCGATTGAGGCATTGAGGGAGAGGAGGTTCACCCGATCGGCAATGTCCTTGATGATATACACCGATTCATGTATCGACTCCGCGCTTCTCTTGATTGCCTGTACTTTGAGAACGGTCTCCCGCAACACGTCACCTCCCCGTACCGCCTTCTGAACGGCGGTATCCGAAACAGACAATGCGCTGGTCGCCTTCGAAGATATCTCAACGATGGCGTTGTTCAAATCGGCATAGTACTGAAAGGCGTAATCGGTCTGACTCTTCTGATCCCGGGAATTCTTGGCAATGCTTTCACTGGCCGCACTCAGCTCTTCAAACGAAGCAGAGAGCTCCTCGACCGATGATGCCACTTCCCGACTGCTGTCGGACAATGCGATTATGTCATTCGACATTTTACCCGAATCACGATCCAGTATCACCGCTTCCTCGTTTATTTTTTTGATTATTGCATTGAGCTCGGAGATGAATGTATTCAGGTATATCGCCATACGCCCGATTTCGTCGATAGTGACGAGCGGCACCAGATCGGTCAACCGGCCCCGCGATAATTCCTCAATATTCAGCACGGTTATCCCCAGGGTGGTTTTCAGCGATCGGGCGAGTAACAAAATCAGATAAAACAGGATAATCAGCATCAGGGCCATGATTGCAAGAATGTGGTATTCAACGTTCGTAAACTGAATGATATCGTAATTTATCTCATAGATGATCAGGCTGAGAACGGCCAGGGGATACCACATGAGAACTGATAGGGTCATCGCAACCTTTCGCCAGAGACTGAATACGGGGTACTCCGTAACTGTGATAGATGAGAGCTTCGGTGATTTCAGCAGATCGGCTAATTTTCTCTCGGCTATGAAATAGGTATACACGTAGCCGGAGGGCATGGTCACCAGAACGACAACGGCAAGGGTGATAAAGTGTATGGTATCCAGTGAGATTATTATGAGCGTGACAATCGTCGCAATGGCAACTGCGATCAGCCAGCTCATCATTATTGCAAAGCCTGCTTTTTGCGGCTCCTTCAAGAAAGCGATTTTAGCCCTTTGCAGCTCATCCGGCATGGACATATCATCATAGAAAGCCTGTAAATGGGGCTTCAGCCGCCGATAATTCAAATATATTTCCAGCGGCGTTACGCAATTCCCTGCGACGATGACGCCGATGAAAAGGTAGAGGAGCCGGTCACCGCTGAAGTTGCCGCAGAAGATTACGATATAGAGGGCCAGGGGGAGCCCGATCAGGTAGGTCACCAGCTGCTGCGGGAGAACGAGCCCTATAAAAAATTTATTCACCGTGCTTTTCATGAAGCTCTCCTCATCTGCAATTTTATCGACCGGCAACCTCTCTTCGTATCTGAAATCGCTCTATAGTCCATGATGATATGAGAAGCATCAATATGAGGATTAAAAAAAAGGGCAGTATCAGGATATGGGTGACAAGTAGTCTTCTGGCTTTCATCACGCTCAACCCCTCTTCCGATGCGATAATTCATTTTTTCGCGATGCCTGCACGAGCGCATCCACATCAAAAACCGCCCCCTTGCCGGGATCAACAACAAGGGAGCTCGCTCCCCGGGGACAGGCGCTGACACAGACGCCACAGCCCATACAGAGATCGGTCAGCTGCACAAGACGCTTCTTCCCCTCAACCGTGACAATGCTCCTCGCCTCGTAGGGGCACAAATCCACACAGGTGCCGCAGGCTATACACTTTTTCTCATCAAAAACCGCCGCGTACCCCGAAGGCGCCGTTATTATCAACCCCTCAATCCCCTTTTTCCGGGAAAGGAGCTCGACCTCCATGCCGCCGCAGCAGCAGGAACAGCAGCAGCAGAGAACGCCTCCCCGGTATCCCGTGCCATCCTTGAACCAGAGGGTGAATACCATTCCCCTCTTCTGCTGTGCCTCGAGGAGTGCCAGCACCTCCTCCTTCGTCGTCCGCTCTCCATTCATTCGCGGCATATGCGTCGTGATGAAGTCGACATTCGTTTTTCCGAAGAAGATGCAGGTGTGCAGCGGCTCGCAGTACCGCTTCCCCGCAGTCTTTTTCTCCAGGCGGCAGGGGCAGTCCGCTATGGCCAGCTGATCACGGTGATTGAAGATCAGCTTATTGGCAATCTCCCAGGGGATGATCTTCTTCGATTCCTCCGTGGGAAGAATAAGCTCCTCTTCAAGCAAGACCAGTTTTCGGGCATTCTCATAGGTAAGCACCTTGCAGTGATAGCGCTGCGCAAAAAAATTAATGGCAACCGCTCTATAGATAACCATGGGCAGCTTGCCCAGCAGTCTCAAGAGAACCAGGGCATTGGCAACATAGTGATCGTAGAGGGTATAGTACATATAGCCGTGCAGCATGTTGAGGATGCGCTGAAGCCCCCACGCTCCCTCCTTCTGCATTTTCCAGAAATTCCTCGTCGACTTTTTAATCATGAAATGGCATCCGCTCTCTTCAAGGCTTCTTTATTCAGGTATCTGTATAATCGCTTTCCGAACTTTACATCCTCAGTATGCGCAGCTCCTCCCATCAGACGGGGGGAGTGTTGACGAACGATACGTCATCGCGATGCCCCTCAATTTCTTTCGGGGTAAACTCCGCGAGTAATCTTTGTTCATGGTGATTACCTGTTCAATGAAAGCAGATCGCTTCGTCGCGTCGTTCCTCGCGATCACAGTGCTGGCAACTGGTGTTCCTCGCAATGACATAATACTTTGCAAACAAACCCGGGACGCCGAGTAAGCCGTCAGTTGAGGAGCAGATCAGCTCCCAAGCAGTATTTCCGCAGGTATCTTTTTATCAAGCGCATAATTGTCCCTGAGCACCATTGTCCGTGCATTCCCCCTGCAGTGCAGGACACAGAGGCCACAGCCCAGGCATTTCTCGACGTCCAGCATTACCTTTCCGCTGTCGCTCCTGTTGGCATTGAAGATGCATACCTCGATACATCTTCCGCACTCCTCGATACCGACACATTTTTCCGCATCATACAGCACGATCTCGGGGCCTGCCGTGAGGAGCTTCCCCGTCTTGAGATACGCCCGGGTCAGAGCGCATATGCGCGGTTCGCAGTTGCATATGCAAAAGGTATACTTTCCCGATTGCATGCAGTAATCGAGCTCATGCACGAGCCCTGCATCACGGCAGACCCTCAGGATTCTCTTTACCTCATCGGCAGAAATAAATTTATGACCCCTTTTCAGTTTTTTTGCAAAGATATCGGCAGCATAATTAAACATGATATCCTTGATGACCGGCTCCTCCCACCTCTTCATTGACTGCTGACAGATACATGGTCCCACAGAGAAACGACCGCCCTTGGAGCCTTCCTGTTTATCGAGAAAATCCACCCATCTCTCAGCCACTTCGGTAGTAATAACAATGCCATTAGGAAGCGAGGGGCCAAGCAAATTGGCTGATAATTTAAGGTACCAGAGTTTAAATCCCTTGCTTTCTTGCGATTCTCCACCGCAGAGATAGTCCACCAGTTTTAAGATCAGCGGTTCAATAAAAGCAAAAGAGAGATGAAAAATATATTGAAATAGACTAATCTTCCTCAGCTTTTTCCCCTTAGGATCAAACCCAGCTCTCTTACTGGCAACTACGATATGTGCCAATACTAAACCAGAACTAAAATCAAATAGTTGAGTAAGATTATCTGATAGCAATGTGATAAGTGAAAAATCCATCTCCTCTCCTCTCCTTCAAATACTGTTAAAGGTAGATTATTCGACTTCACCGCTATGTTCCTGGAATATATCCCATCATACATTACGATCCCCTTCAACAGGGAACATCGAAAATCCTGTTACCATAAAGATCGATAATTATCAAATATCCTTCAATATTAAATCAGCGCACATCATCCCGCTCAGTGCGGCGCTGTTGATGGCGAGCCCCCTCCCCCTGTAGGTGTCACCGGCAAAGTAGAGATTGGGAATGCCGGGCGCTTTCAGCTCCGGCTTGAAGTTCCCCACCAGACCCGGCTTCCTGGCCAGGCCGTCGCAGCCGTCGACATAGTAGGGGAGCCGCCACTCAAGCTTCTCCTCGATGCCCGGGAACATCTCCCGCAGATCCTCCCAGAGGAGGCCCAGGAGCCGCTCACGCATGAACCTGTCCGATGCCTCCGGGTGCTCGCAGACAATGTCGGTGTGGAGGAGCTGCTTGCCGGGCGGCGCCACGTCCGGGGAGAAGTTTGAAGCGGGAAATGCCTGGAAGGGAAGCCCGGCATGCTTTGTCCTGAGCGCCGAAAAGAAACAGAGCTTCTGCGGATCGACAACCGGTTCCGAGAGACCGATGATATATCCTATCAGGCCGGTGACCTCGTGCTGAATGTCGGTGATCCGCTTGATCCACCACTGCGGCAGGGGGCTGGTTTCGGGATTGAAGTCGATGATCCTGTTGAGCTGATAGATGGGCAGCGCGCAGACAACACGTTCCGCTGAAATAGTTTCGGTCTCGAAGATCCGGTACTCCTCCTGATAGAGGTGCTTCTTCGAAGGGATGCGGACGCCGGTCGCCCTGCCATTCTCAATCACAATCCCCTGCACCTCGCAGTTGAGCCGTATCTCGCCGCCATTTTCTTCAATGCCCTCGACCAGGCCGCCGGTTATCCCCTCCATGCCATCGAGCGGATATGTCGCCTGAAGCACCTGCCGGGTGTTCAGGAGATTGTTTCTCGCGATGTAGAGCACCTCGCCCGCGGCCATGTCGATTGCCTCGGGAATGGTGGTCATGATCATGCCCAGATCGGTGAAGAGCTCTCGTATGCTCGGCTGCGGAACGTTTTCCTGCAGCCACTCCTCGAGAGAGCGGTTGTCCCATTGCTCGATCTCGGCATCGGCCATTCCCGCGATTTTCCCGAGCATCCCCTTGAAGGCGACCTTGTCCTCCTCGGTCATCGGGACCAGCTCGGCAACGCTGACGAAGGCATCCCTGTTCCAGATATCCACCGTTTTGCTGAAGGGAGCCCACGCGACCCTCTTGCCGACGCGCTCGTTCAGGGCATTGCAGCTCGATTTCTCGCCGAGCTCGACGAGGTGCAGGCCGGTATCGATACGCCACCCCTTCTCCGGATAGCCATCATAGCTCATCATCCGCCCGCCGAACCTCGGGTACCGATCGATCACCAGGACCCTCTGCCCGGCTTCCTTTGAGAGTATCGCGGCAACGCCCAGGCCGGCGATGCCCGCCCCAACGACTATTACATCGTAGTTCCGTGCCATGACGCCTCCCCTGCTCTATCAATTCATATCTTTTCTCTTACCTGCCTTGCCGCCAATAATCAAAATTCACGGTTTAAAATATATATGTCTATTGCTAATCTCAACTATCTCCAGGCATGTGTTGTTCCCGCGGAACTTCTGCAATATGTTCCGTATGTATAACTGTATCATTATACCAGAAGAAGAAATATGCTGTAAAGACTATAAGGGGACTTCTAAAAACTATTAATATGATGTCCCCCTGGCCAGCGTTGTTTTGCACATCCTTACGCTGGCATGCGCAACGTCGTGTCCCCTTGTGTGCACAATGCCTGATAAAACCGGTATTTACAATTTGTGGATCAATGTAAATTCCGGTTTTTAGAGGTGCCCATAATGAAATATGAAGGTGATAAATACCACTATGCAAAGCTTCTCTTTAATGAGAAAAAAGAGCCGATAGAGTTTTGTAATCAGAGTCCACGCATATTATATTTTACCGAGAATCGTTAAAAAATATTTGAATAATTCCCAGTACTACAGAGCATTGAATAACAGAACTCCAATAAATGCAAACACTTATTGGGGAATGACATCTCGCAAGGAGCGAATTTAGTATTATGAAGCGCAACGGCGGTACCCGCTTTTCAATTCTGTTCCCCCTTCCCCGATGCCCGAGAGCGATATTCCTCTACCCTTCTTTCAGCATTCCCTTCGGGTTTGCCTTCATCTCCCGCTCCCATTTCCGTATCCGTGAAAGGGCTTCATGATGACATCACCGGAGACGCCGCCGGTTGATTTTCCCCTAAAACGCTCGAAGGGATGAAGCGAAATACGGAAATCAGGCTGAGCGTATGACCGTGGAAAGTTCGTTTACTGCTCTACACGTATAATGGCATAACCGATGAATGCTTCTTCGAAGGCAGGATAAGGCAAAATAAATTTGATAAAAAAATAAAATACGCATAAAAAAAATTGACATCAATTCCCTTATCAGTAAGGTGTCCGCTTAATTTGTCGGGCGCACTGCCCTCAGAGCACTGAATGCGGTGGCATGCAGTCTGCAAAGAAGAATAACCTATAGCAAACGGATATTTACTATGACAGCCATGAGGAGAATACGACTGGACACCTGGGAACGAATGTATCTTACGATTAGCATCTTCATGCGGCTCAAGGCGTACTACTGCTCTTTCGAGAGATGCGATTCGCAGTGCACCGAGGAGCAGAAGGCAAAATGTCATGAGCTCTTCCGGCAGATCGCCGAGGATGCCCAATACTGCATCAACGGCCCCTCGCGCTGAGCGGTGAACCCCTCATCGCTGACGAAACAGCTTATCACCGAAGCGAAGCAAGGATACGTCCGGTCAGGAGATTGACCATAATGGACATCGTATCGGGGGGGAAGTGCACGAGGCTCTCGCGATCCATGAGCACCTTCACCCGTGCAGGAAATTCATCATCGGCCAGCCACAGCAGATACTCCACGACCACCTTGGGAAAAACCTGCAGCCGGACGGCACAGTCAGATTTGTCGATTCTCACCGCACCCAGTTCTTCCGCTCTGGCGCTGAATTTCCCGGCGTCTTTTCCGAATGCTTCTTCCAGCTCCTCGGTCTGCAGACTGTATCTCCCCTGAAAAAAATCGCCGCCGGCAGTCAGCTCGCGGGGAGCAACCATTTCGCCCGAGAGAGAGCTCTCCTGGGCATAGACCAGGTACATCAGCAGCAGGAAGGGGAGCTGCCGATCCCACTCTCCGCCGAATGCTCCTTCCACCTTGACAATGCTCCGCGCCTGCACATCTATCTCCCACAGCTCGTTCAGGGAGCGGAGACGATACAGGTCGTTGAACAGAAAGGCGCCGCTGTTGGTGCATAGCTCGCCGGCCGATTTTTCCGAAAGCCGCTCCCACAGCTCCGGTGTTCTCTCCGGCCAGGCAGCCTGGGGCGAGTCGACATTCTGCCGGCGGCGGGACTGCATCATCAAAAACGCCGCGCTGAAGGGATACTCGCTATCCATGAGCACATCACAGGGAAAATCGTCGCAATCCCGCAGGCAATAGCCGATACCCCGCCCCACGGCACAGCTCAGAATCGGGCAGCCGAAGCCGAAGAGGCGGTGCTGTGCGGCCAGCTTCTCCCTCCCCTCATTGCTGTTTCCTGCTCCGCAGGTGCTGCAGACTCCCAGCACGTGAAGACGGCAGGTCGTACAATTTATTCCGCAGGCGCCGGTGGACATGTCATCACCCTCCTTCAGTGTGAGCTCATCTTCAAAACGCCCCTCCTCAAAATCAAGAAGAAATTAGACGCTCCGCCGTTTTTAGGGAAAATATGCTTGATGCAGAGCCGCATTCGATCGCATACTTATAGTATCAGAGCGGCAACCCGCAACGGAATGAAGCTCAAAAAATTATTATATTCGGAAATGATATGAGCGCGAAGGAACAATCGGGAGATATATCTGGAATGAAACCAACACTGGGAATTCTCCTCGGCGATGCAAACGGCATCGGTCCTGAAATCGTGGCAAAGCTCTGCGCCCGGGGAGGGATCACCGCCTCCTGTAATCCGATTCTGATTGGCGATCACCGCGTCCTCATGATGGGGCAGCGCATCGCCGGCGTCGATTTTCCCGTTTCGGTAATCGACCATATCACGGAAACCGTTCCGCAGGGTTCGCTCCCGCTGCTGGATCAGAAGAATCTCGATCCCGAACAGATCAGCATCGGAACACCGGACCCCGTCTCCGGTCGGGCCACGGGCGATATGCTTCTCACCGCATTCGCGCTCTGCCGGGACGGCTCGCTTGCAGGCTTCACCATCGCCCCTTTCAACAAGGCATCCCTGCAGTACGGCGGCCACGGCAGCGTTGCCAGGGGCACAACCGATGAGCCGTACCAGGAGATCAATATCGTGAGCAATCTGTGGACCTCCCGCGTGACGAGCCATATTCCGCTGAAGGAGGTGTCCGCCCATCTCACCGCCGATACAATACTCGACTCGATCACGCTCCTTCACCGGACGATGACCATGGCAGGCTTTTCACGCCCCCGCATCGGCGTTGCCGCACTGAATCCGCACGCCGGGGAGGACGGACTGTGCGGGAGGGAGGAGATTGAAATCATAGCACCGGCTGTTCTGAAAGCACAGGAAGCGGGCATCGATGCGCGGGGGCCCCTCCCGGCAGACACGATTTTTCTTCATGCCTTCAACGGTGAGTACGATGGCGTGACAACCATGTATCATGATCAGGGACAGATTGCGCTCAAGCTCATGGATTTCGATTCCGGCGTCTCGGTGGCTGCCGGGCTCCCCTTTCCGATCACCACACCGGCGCACGGCACCGCTTTCGATATAGCCGGTAAGGGGATTGCTCAACCCGATGCCATGAAACGGGCAATAGAGATAGCGGCACGCATGGCGGGATGGCAAAGAGATAAAAACGTTGGTACCATATCCCGAGACCGGTGACGCCCCGCAGGAGCTCATCAATACGCAGTAACACCGGACAATCCCATGAGCATGCACCGACACTATCATCATTACCATCAGAGGAGCGTGTCAAATGGATAACACACAGGCTCTGCTGGAAACGGCATTCTTCAACAGCTTTCAACCCATGATTCTCTTCAACAGGGATTATTCCCTCGCCGCATACAACAGGAGCGCTGAACAGCTTGCCATGAAGCTGGGGGGATTGCATCTTTCTTCCGCCACATCGTTTCATACCATTCTCCCTCCCGAGGATCGCGTCAGCTTCGAGGAGAATATCAAGCAGTCCTTTTCGGGAAAAGACGTCAAGAGCGATCTGGTGAGCATTATAACGGGCAGTGATAACAACGAGTACTGGTTTACCTATCTGTTCAGCCCCGTCCGGACAGCCGGAGAGATCCCCCGTGTCCTTGTAACCATTATTGATATAACCGATCGGAAAACGGTTATCGACCGTATCGCCCAGAATGAGAAGCGGTTCCGTTCACTCCTGAGAAATATCTCCGATGTTCTCACCATCATCGATGAACGGGGCATCATCCACTATCAGAGCGAATCCATCGAGAGAATACTCGGCTATAAGTACGAAAAGCTCACGAAACGCAACATCAGGGACCTGATTCATCAGGACAGCATCAGGAGCTTCGACCATTTCCTTGAGAATCTGCTCACCGAGCCGGAAAACAACCGCTCCCTGGAAATACAGTTTCAGCACACAAACGGCGACTGGCTGTACCTGGAGATTATCGGCTCGAACCATCTCGCCGATGCAAGCATACGGGGAATCGTTCTCAGCTCCCGCGACGTAACCCAGCGCAAGCACTACGATGAGATTCTGAAGCGCATAAGCCTGCAGAACGAGCTGATCCTGGAGTCGATCGGCGAGGGAATCTGCGGTATCAATCTCCGGGGAATGGTCACCTTCGTCAATCCGGCGGCGATAGGAATGCTCGAGAAGGAGGACAGTGAGATCATCGGGAAATACTATGAAGAGATTTTTCATCAGCATGGAGCGGACAGAAAACCGCTCCCCCGGGATGGATCACCTGTCGCCGCAGCCCTGAGAGACGGACGCATTCAGAAGGTTGAAAACGTATTCTTTCAGCGTGGCGACGGGTCCCTGTTTCCCGTTGAATACTTTGTGAACCCGGTCATCCATCAGGAGAAGATAACCGGGGTGGTTGTCTCCTTTAACGATATTACCGACCGCATTCGCAACGAAGAGGAGCTGAAAAAAGCAAAGGAGGAGGCCGAAGCGGCAAATCAGGCCAAGAGTGATTTTCTTGCGCACATGAGCCACGAGATCAGAACGCCCATGAACAGCATTCTGGGATTTCTGGAGATCCTCTCCCTGTCGGAACTCTCAAAGAAGCAACAGGAATACGTTGCCATTATTACCGGTAATGCGCGAACGCTCCTCGGAATCATCAATGACATTCTGGACTTTTCCAAAATCGAGAAGGGGAAGCTCGAGCTCGACGAAATCGAATTTCACCCTCACGAGATATTCGAGTCGACCATCGAGACGTTTTCCGTGAATGCCCAGAGCAAGAATCTGTCTCTGACGGCAGACATCGACCCGCATCTCCCCGCACGGCTCATCGGGGATCCGCTCAGGATAAAGCAGGTGTTGAACAACCTTATCAGCAACGCCATAAAATTCACCGATCCCTCCGGTGAGATAAAGGTGACCATCGGCATTGCGGATCTGAAACGCGACCGCTGCAGGGTGGACTTTGCGGTATCCGACACCGGCGTCGGCATCCCGCCATCGAAGCAGCGCATTATCTTCGAGGCTTTTACGCAGGCTGAGAGTTCGGTGTCACGCCGGTACGGGGGGACCGGGCTCGGCCTGAGCATCAGCTCCAATCTCGTCCGGATGATGGGCGGCGAGCTGCAGATCGACAGTGAAGAGGGTCGGGGGAGCACCTTCTCATTCAGTATCGAGCTGGGCATCCCCGCAGGCTTGAGCGACGATGATACCGCACCCGGTGAGGAGCTGAGCAGTCTTCGCGTCATGGTCTCCCCCGGTGAAAAGGGCGACGAGGTGGTCGCTTCACTCGCCTTCTATCTCCGAACGCTGGGAATTGACTTTGCAGAAGGGAACGCGACGACTGACGATCTCTCCCCCTATGATCTCCTCTTCCTTATCTCTCCACGACTGGACGCCGATGAGATCAGCACCATGACCGGATCCCTCACTCTGCCGACCGTTCTGATAACGAGAGAGCGACGGAGGCACAGCATCGAAGAGGCGCTGGAACATGTCGACGCGATACTGATGGAACCCGTTCACCTCTCGAAGCTGCTCTCAACCCTGCAGGAGATTGTCGCCGCGAGATCGGCGAAAGCGGGTGTTCCGGCAGGCGACGAGCTCCGGCGGCAGCAGGAGATACTGGTAGCGGAAGACAATATCGACAATCAGAAACTGATGCGCCTGATGCTGGAACAGCTGGGCTTCACCTGCGATATCGCCGAAAACGGGAAGCGTGCCGTGGAGCTGTTTCGGAAGAAGCGCTACGGTGCAGTGCTCATGGACATCAATATGCCCGAGCAGAGCGGAACCGAGGCCCTGCGGGAGATACGACGGTATGAGCGGAGCGGCGGAAAAGGGCACACGCCGATAATCGCCCTCACCGCAAAGGTCTTCAGGGAGGATGAAGCGGAACTGTCCGGGGCCGGCTTCGACGGCCATCTGAAAAAACCGGTCGACATGAGCACCCTGAAGAGCGCTCTGCGAACGGTGCTTCCCCCGCTCACGCGCACAGCCGTCGCTCATGAAGAGAAACGCGACATTGCCACAATCGCCCGTGCGCTCGGTCTCGAGGTCGAAACGGCGCGAGACCTCATCAGGGATTTTATGAGCTCACTGGATGACTATCTTCAGGAGATCGAATCCGCGGCACAGCAGGGTGTTCCCGCCGATATCGAACGGGCGGCACACAAGCTCAAGGGGATTGCGGCAACCTATCGCTTTACCACACTGGCTGATATCGCCGCCAAGATAGAGAGCAGTGCCTCTGAGGGAAGCGCAAACGTGGAGGGGCTCCTCCAGCAGCTGGAAGTGGAGATAGCCGCCGTCAAGAGCCGCGGCATATGAACAATCACGACTGTGATGGCTTCCTGCCCAGCGCAAGCTCGAGATCGCCAAAGGAGATGTAGAGCTGAATCCGCTCATCAAACTCCGCCGTGGCAATAATGGTTCCGTAATGCCGTCCGGCAACAACGTAGAGAGTTCTCTCGGGAAACAGCCTGAGAATGATCTCGAGGATGGGCACCTCCTCGGTAGTCATGTCGGGCAGGGAGCGGAGATCGATGATGGTGATATCACGCTGCGTCGTCTTCAGAAAGTGACTGCTGAAAATGCGTTTGGCTTCATCGATGACGTACTGCTCACCGAGACGCGAGAGGAACGAAATCAGCGTCCTGCCGCCGGAGCGGGATACGTCAATGTGCTGGGACCGCTCAAGCTCCTTCGCGCTCTTCATCATCCTGCTGTACTGAAGGGCTGTACGTATCTTTTTTCCGAAGATCTCAACATCGTAGGGCTTGAGAATATAGTCGAGGACACCGTAGCGCATCGCCTTGTAGATATCCTCCTTCTTCGGCATGGCGGTGAGCATGATGACGGGTATTCCCCGGAGCGTCTCATCGGATCGAAGCTGCGTGAGCACCTTGAATCCATCCATGACCGGCATTGCCACATCGAGCAGAATGAGATCGGGATTGCCGGTCTGCGCCATCTCGAGCCCCTCGGCACCGCTCGATGCCTTGATAGTACGATACCCCAGGTTGGTCAACTGATGAGAGAGGAGATTGAGAAATCCCTTGTCATCATCTATTGCTAAAATAAGCTCCATAGCTCCTCCCGGCATGAGGCGCGCTCCCACTCCTGTGCGACGGGTTTCTGTCTGCAGGCGTGATCGTTTAATCTCTCTGTATATCATAGTACGGGATACCCTCTTATTATTCAAGATTTTTTTAACTCTTCATTCCGTCCGCCGATCGGTGCCTGTTCAATGAGATGAAAATTTGAAATTTATTGACGATAATACGAAGAGGTACTATACTGATTATCTGTAACCGAATTGCCAGCGCCTTCCGGCTGTGTGCGTGTCCCGTATCCCGGTGTTCGAAAGGCAAGCCTTCGTTGTAAAACTGTTCCGATTTATTCAGAGGTATTACCTTCATGAAGAGACTCATCCCCTTCGCAGAAAAATACAATATCGACGACTACGATTTCCAGCCAATTCCCCTCGACATATACGATCGGAACGGCATTCTACAGGCACATCAGGGACAGAAGCTCTTCAAGAAGCGGCTGCGGGATGCCTATATACTCATTGAGGATGGAGAATCGAAGAAACCGGCCGAAGACTCCTTTGCGCTGGCTGACGAATACGATGAGGAAAAGGCGGCAGCAATTGCCGAACGGCTCGACCGGCTCTACTTTGTCCCCTTCCTCAAGATAAAGCTGGCCCTGCGAACGAACATCTATCAGATCAAGGAGATATTCAAGAAGATCATCGTGAACAATGTTGTTTTTCTGGACTCGAAGAACAATGCGAAGATATCACGGTATATTGCAAACTATCTCGACAACATCCTCGAGAGCAACCTCTACGCATCGGAATACATCGACATGATTACGGCGATTCGCAACAGGGACAACTACATCACCTTCTCGCACTCATGCGCCGTTGCCTTTTACACGCTCGCTATCGCAAAGAAACTGAAGCTGCTCAAGGAGGATCTCTTCCTCGAGAACAATCTCGGCCGATGGCTGCCCGTCAAAACCGAAACATATGACAAGGGAACAACACCCATTCTCTTCTCAAACCAGATGCTGAAATACATCGACAATCAGAAGAACAGCATACTGCTCAAGTACACCAGCCCCGTCCGGGAAGTCCTCTTCGAGAACATCCACAATCTCATGCACCGGTACACGGAGATCGATACGAAGAAGAAATACCCCTCCCTCACCATCGATTTCGACATTCTCAACAGACACATCCTGGCCATGGCTGCACTGAATCACGACATCGGAAAGCTGTGCATCCCCAACAGCATACTGAACAAGCCGGGAAAGCTCACGCATGAGGAATTCAAGATAATGGCAAAACATCCGACCTTCTCGGTGAATAAGCTCGAAGAGGTCGGCGTCAACATCCCGAACATGTTTGCCTACATTCTGGCCCATCACCGGCTGAGCTCAGAGCGGGGATACCCGCCGATGAAACACGTCCCGCCGGAATCAAAAATCATCGCCATCGCAGACATCTACGATGCGATGAGAGCTCCCACCTATTACAGCAGAGAGCATTCACAGCAGGAGGCGCTTGAACACATCACGGAACTGTACGAAGAGGGGTGTTTCGATCTGCCGCTGTATCTCTGTGCGGTACATACCTTCGAGGAGTATAATCACGAACACGTTACCAGCAGAATCAAGAACGTGATCGTCGGCGAATGAGGAGATGCCTGTTTGGAAGAGATCACTCCCGCTCTTCGAGTTGATTCTTCAGGGTGTGTATCTCAATTACCTGCTCGGCAATTATCTGCCGGAGCTTCCGATTCTCCTCCTCAAGGTTTTTTAATTTTATCAGATTGCCGATCTCCCTGCCGCTGTACTTGCTCCGCCAGTTGTAAAAGGTTGACTCGCTCATGCCGTGCTTCTTGCAGAGGTCTGCAACCTTCTCGCCGGATTCGGCCTTCTTCAGTATGTCAAGAATCTCCGATTCGGTAAACCGCTTGCCCTTCCGGTCGGAAAGAGGGATCTTCTCATCCCGGTCACCCTTTGCAGGCGACCGGTAGGTCAGGTCCATACCGGTCAGCTCCTCGTCCATGATCTCCTCGCCTTCCGAAAAGGAGTATATCTCCATGTCACCAAATGAGATGAAAACCTGCACCCGATCCTCAAACTCCGTCTCCATCATAATCGTTCCGTAATGCCGTCCCGCAACGATGTACAGCTTTCGATCCGGAATGAGCTCCACGATTTCACGAATTCGGGGAACCTCACTCTCCTCCAGCTCGGGAAGATAGCGGAGATCAAGAATGCACAGATCGTTTCGGGTTATATCACGGAAGGTTTCATTGAGCTTCTCCCGGGCTTCATCCATCACACTGTCATCCTTCAGGCGCGTCTTGATCGATACGATGGTCTTTCCGGTCTGATAGGAGACGGTGATATGGCTTTCCCGTTTCGCCTCGAGCTCCTCGCGATGAATCTTGCTGTATTCCAGCGCCGCATCGATCTTCCGTCTGAAGATATTGACGTCGAGGCTCTTTATCAGGTAATCGATGATGCCATACTGCATCGCATTCAGGACATCTTCGCGTCGTGCGGTGGTGCACTGCATCATGACCGGTATATCTTTCGTGATCTCATGCCCCTTGAGCTTTTCGAGGACCTCGACCCCGCCCATGTCCGGCATATTGATGTCGAGCAGGATCAGATCGGGATTGCCCGTCTTCGCCATATCGAGCCCCTTGTCCCCGGTCGTTGCATTGACCACGGTGTGCCCCAGCTTGTCAAGGTGCTCGGATATCCTGTCCTGAGATTCCTGACTGTTATCTATCGAAAGAATGAGCGCCATATCTCCTCGCTTCCCATTACTGAAGAGCAGCGACACCCCGGTAACAGGTTAAGAGGATACTCCCCCGTACGAAATAGTCAAGTACTAATAGGATATCAATCACCCTGCTTCGCCATGAAATCGTCATAGAGGGTCTCAAGCCTGAGCTTGTGTTTCGCTTCCTCCTGGGCGAGCATCTTGAAGAGCCGCTGTAAATCCTCCTTCTCGGCTTTCTCGAGGAGCTGGTTGTACAGCTTGAGGGCCTTCTCCTCCCGCTTCATGGCAATGCGGAGAATATCGGCATAATCCATATCCTTCCGATAGTCCATGTCGACGATATAGTCGCTCCGCTTCAGATCGGGTATCCAGCTGTATCGGTACTCCGAGAGCTTCTCCCCGCTGCCCAGATCCTCAAGGAGCGCAAGATGCTTCCGCTCCTCGCCGGCAAACTCCTCAAAGAGGGTTCCGGTCCCCGAAAAGGGCTCCTCTCTGCTCAGCTCCTCATAGAAAAGAGCTGCCTCACGCTCCTTCTCCTTCGCAAAGGTGATAATCTCTTCGAAAGAATTAAAACCCATCGGCCGCTTCCTCCCCTCCGTATAGAGTGCTGTTCATTCAACAGAATGCATGAACAGATGCTCAATTAATAGTATCACCCCGGAAGGGAAAACGCATAAAAAAGTACCGGGCGCGCCCTGAAAGCCTGCGCTTTTCCACTGTTCCTTTTTATTGATAGGCAGGAAGCGCTGCGCTATATTTTGAATAATTGACAGGATACACCATTCAGGAGAGGAAGGTGATTATGAGCTATACACTGAATTTTACCACCGTTGAAGGAGAGAATAATCCCGGTGATATAACCGTTTACGCGCTTTCGACCTGCGGTTTCTGCAAGCGGGCACTGCAGTTTCTCAGAGATCACTCCATCACGTTCCGCTATGTGTATGTTGACCTGCTCCCCTTCGAGGTGAAGCAGGAGCTGAAAAACGACCTCAAAGAGAAAGCGGGGAGGAATGTCGGATTCCCCTTCGCGATAATTAACGATAACAAATATCTGATAGGCTTCAAAGAAAACGAATGGCGAGAAGAGCTGAAAGTCGCGTAAGGAGGAATACTGATGCAGCCCGATACAAAGAAGAGTAAAGATGATACCCGCACCTTCGTAACCATGGTTGCCCGAAAGCAGGGATGGAAACTGCATCCCGATAAGGAATTTCTGGAAACGCTCATCGAAGGTCTGACGGTGAATTACAATCGATACGGATACTTCTCCTGTCCCTGCAGAGACGCCGACGGCAAACGTGATCTCGACAGGGATATCATCTGCCCCTGCGACTATTGCAGGCCCGACCAGGAGGAGTACGGGCACTGCTACTGCGGTCTCTATGTCACACCGGAATTTTATGAGAGCGGAAAGATGCCGCAGTCAATTCCTGAACGGCGATACGCCGGCGAGTGATTGCAGCGACCGAGGGGTGACGGAAAGAATCCCCGGCCCTACGTCGCGGGCTACTCCCGGTAGAGCACCTTCAGGCTCCCCTCCCTCTCTGAGCCCCTGTAGCCATCCAGCGGCTGCACCTGCTTCTCGACTTCTTCTCCGGAGGGGAGTATGGCGGCCCGCTCCAGCGCATACCGGGAAATGAGCGGCTTCGGAGACAGATTATAGGACCGGAGCTGTTCCGCAATCTGATGATTCCCCAGCTCGAGGAAGGACTCTTTCGGGCGAATGCACTCCCGGAATATCCCCTTCTGCGGTATAACGGTTTTGAGCAGGGAGCCGTCTTTCACGGTATAGGTGATAAGCGGCCGATCGTCATGCCGAAGGAATCCCCGGCGACCGACCCGCACGGTCAGGATATGCTTTTTCCCCTCCGACAGCCGGCATTCCATGAACTCGGGGGTGATGAGAAAGCGCATATCCGAGGTGAACTTCGCATATCCCCACTGCACCCTCCCCCCGTCACGGGCCTTCAGGTTCGTCACGGGAAGATGCAGCACCAGATGCCCGAATCCGGGATAGCGGGTCTCCCTGAGCAGGGGGAGAATGCGGCCGGGTTTTCTGCCATGAACCACCGGCACAACTATGCCCAGCTCCCCGTAGGGACCGATTGTGGTATCGATATAGTTGAAAACACCGAAGCCGATGGCACATCGCCCGCCCCGCAGTCGAATCGGTTCCAGTGTATCCGAGGGTATATCCTGGCGAACGCGCTCCTCATCCGCAGAAAAAACGAGTATGAACGCATCGTCCCGAAAATAGAGAACGGGAAGCTCAATGGTATATTTTCCCGTCCGCTTCTTCCCTTCGGGAATAATCTGATCATAAAAGCTGTCCATGCCTCCTCCTCACCCGTTGATCACCTTCTGTCTCTTGTGCTCTTCAACCCGATCATGCTCAATGTACTGCCCGGATTCGTTTATGTCAAGATATAAGCGCGGCCGGATCTCCCACCCTTTCGGAGCAGCGGCATGTCCGCGATGCCTCCACCCCGCGACATTTATTTTGACAAATCGGATTATGCGGCTATTCTGTTCTATGATACCACTGTTTCAGAATAGCGAATACAGGTTGCTTAAAGGAGGGAGCCCCATGTCAAGCTGTCACGATATGAAGAAGGGTGATATTTATTTCTGTGAGGACTGCGGCATCGAGCTGCAGGTGGTCAAGGAGTGTGCGCATGTCGGCACCCCGGCCGATTCCTGCACCTGCCATGCCGAAGGAGAGAGCGGCGGATTTTTCTGCTGCAATAAACCGCTCAGGAAGAAGTAGGAATTTCGCTGCAGAACCGCAGAGGCGGTGACCGGGAGAAGCGCTTCTGAGAGAGCATGCGGGGAGGAGGAGGGTCTGCATGAATCAGCACGGAAAATCATCCGGCGAGACGGGCACCGTTCTCTTTTTCGACCTGGACGATACCCTCGTCATTGAACGGGCCTCCGCGGAGGAGGCCTTTCTCGCCGCAGCCCGGCTCGCGCAGGAGCGCTATACTATCGACCCGGAACTACTCTCCCAACAGGTGAAAATACGGGCACGGGAGCTCTGGCATGAGCTGCCGACCTATCCCTACTGCGTGAAGATAGGCATCAGCTCATGGGAAGGGCTCTGGGGCGATTTCACCGGCGAGCACCGGATGCTCGGAGAGCTGAGCCGATTAACCGATCGGTACCGGCTCGACTCATGGCACCGGGCGCTTCGAGATAGTGACATCGACGACCGTGAGCTCGCCCTCGAGCTCTCAGGGCGATTTATTGCAGAGCGGCGGAAGCGCCACATCCCCTTCCCCGAAACCGCGGCAGTGCTCACCGATCTCGCCGCCGGATCACGTCTCGGCATGATTACCAACGGTGCTCCCGCCATTCAGCGGGAGAAGATAGAGGGATCGGGTATCGGCCACTTCTTTGATGATATCATCATCTCCGGCGAGGTGAATGCCGGCAAGCCGGAACGGGAGATCTTCCGGCTCGCCATGAACAGATTCAATGCTGAACCGGCGGCGTGCGCCATTGTCGGTGACAGCATCAATCGCGATATCGCTGGCGGACAACAGGCGGGTATGCGCACCATCTGGATAAACAGGGACGGGAAGAAGCTCGAGACGCATCGGCCCGATCATATCATCGCCTCCCTCACCGAAATCCCCGGGCTGCTGAGAGCGCATCTCCGCCGAGGGAAATGAGCGCGGGACAGGAAGGTACCGGTGATGGGAAACAGGTGACGGACAACATGCAATACTATAACCGTTCGACTTCTCGCATGAGAGATAAATCGAGCCGACGATGTACGATAGGAGGGGGTACCCCAATGAGATTCATAAAGAAGATAGCTCTCGGTATCGGCATACTCATCATTGCCGTGCTCATCTCGCTCTTCGTGCTGATACAGAAGCGCTACGGGGGCGGCATCACTCTCGAGAACCGCTCGACCGATCCGATCCTCAACGAATCCGCGCTTGAGGTTGTCGCCGATCTCGAGTATCCTCCCGGAAACGTCGCCGTCTCCCGGACCGGAAGGGTATTCTTCACCTCTCATCCCGACGCTGCTCCGCCGGTCAAGGTGCTCGAACTGGTCGACGGGAAACCGCTCCCCTATCCCGATGCCTCTTTCCAGGCGAGCCGTGCAGGGGAGCCCTTCTTCGATACCGTCCTCTCGCTCCGCATCGATTCGCAGAACAGGCTCTGGACGCTCGATTTCGCCCGCCACGGCCAGGGGGTTCCGAGACTGCTGGCCTTCGACCTCTCGCGGAATGCGGTTGTGCACGAGTACCGGTTCAGCGCCGATATCGCCGGCTTCGGATCCATGCTCAACGATCTGCAGATAGACCCCGCAGGAGAGAAGATATACATTGCCGATACGAGCGCCTTCGCCAACACCCCCGCCATAATCGTCTACGATAGTGCGAAACGCACCGCTCGCCGGCTGCTCGAGGATCACCCCTCGGTTCGGGCGGAAAAGTACATCATCAGGGTAGCGGGACGCGACTTCGGCATCCCCGGGATATCGCCCGTGATGGTGAGTCTCGATTCCATTGCCCTTGACCGGAAAGGGGAGTGGCTCTACTACGGCGCGATGTCCGGCGACACGCTCTACCGCATTCGCACGAGTGATCTGAACGCAGCGATCAGTGAGGATGAGCTGGCAGGGCGGGTCGAGGTCTACGCCAAAAAGACCCTGAGCGACGGCATCACGACGGATCTCGCCGGCAATATATATATCAGTGATATGGAAAACTTCGCGGTGCACCGCATCGGAACCGATCGCAGGCTGCAGACCCTCGTCACGAGCCCCCGGCTCAGATGGCCCGACGGATTCAGCTTCGGGCCCGGCGGCTGGCTCTACGTGACCTGCAGCTCGCTCCATCTCGTCTTCATGCAGAGCGGCGAAGAGCGGGCCGCGAACGCCCCCTATCAGATATTCCGGTTCAAACCGGGAACCGCCGGCGTGCCGGGACAGTGATCAGCCGGCACCAGAAGCGGAGAACTTACGCAGTGATCAGCCGGCACGGATTGCAGCGGTGATATCCTGCAGGCAGGCCTTCTCACTTCAGCAGATCCGAAAGCCCGAGCCGGGCGAGCTTCTCCTCGGTGGGGATGCCGTTGCGGTCCCATCCCATGACCGCGTAAAAGTCATCGAGCATGGGATCGAGATCGACCGTTTCGCCGGCGCTCTCACCTGTTTTCAGCGCCTCCTCCAGAAACCGCTTCGGCAGCGTATCATCCTTCCGTGAAAAGCCGAGGCGGACATTGTACATCCGCTCCAGGTTGATAATGCGCTCGGCGGCCAGGTACAGCCGCTCCTCATCCATCTCGATGCCGGTCACCGCGGTATAGGCTTCTGCCTGATGCTTCAGGGACACGCCCCCCCGCACGGTTGAGCAGAGGGCGATGGAGTCCACCACGCACATGCTGAACTGTTGATCCCGCTGCAGCTGCCCCTTCCCTTCGGCGCTCAGCCTCGTCCCGTTGGGAATCTCCGCTGCCATGGTCGTTGCGATCATGTGATGTGCCCCCTTCGGCGAGGTCGCGTAGGTGAGGGCCATCCCCTTGCAGCCACGGGGATCGTACACGGCAAGTCCCTGTCCCTTGGAGTGCATCGCCAGCTCAGGAGCGCCGAACTGCTCACCGGCAGACTGAACCCCCTTCGCCAGAATGGCGCCGATCCCCTTCCCCTCGACCATCAGCTGCAGCACCTGCACGAGCGCTTCACCGTTCCCGAAGCGCAGATCGATTCCGCCGGTCTCTTTCAGGCTGATGATGCCCCGCTCGAAGCACTCCATGGCGAGCGCCACGCACCCGCCGGCATTCATGGTGTCCATGCCGTTGACATCGCAGATCTCGGTGGCCCTGAGAATCGTCTCCCAGTCGCTGATGCCGCAGTTTGCCCCGATGAGGCCGATGGTTTCGAACTCGGGCCCCTCCATGAGTATCTTCCTGTCACCGACCTGCACGGCGCTGCGCTTTCCGCAGCCGACGGGGCACCCGTAACAGGAGGAATCACCGACAACGATATCGGACCGCATCCGGGGCCCCTCGAGCTTATATCCCTCCTCAAAGAAACCCTCGGTAAAGTTCCGGGTCGCCCACATGCCGAGATTGTTAATCCCCTCGACCATCTCGGCCGTTCCGTACTGCCGCCGCGCGATTATCTTCGGAAGCTCCCTGAGGGAAACGCAGAGACGCTCCGAGAGATCCTTCATCCCGGCAGCATCGGCAAAGGATATATCCTGCGTTCCCCGCACCGCAATTGCCTTGAGATTCTTGGAACCCATAACCGCACCGCAGCCGCCCCTACCGAATTCGCGATACCATCCGGCGGTTATGCAGGCCATCAGGTTTCCCTTTTCACCCGCGGGCCCGATGGCGGCAATCTGTATCCCTTCATCGCCTCCCAGCTCATCCCTGATGAGCTCCTCGCATTCCGGGATCGTCTTCCCCCAGAGATTCCCGGCAGGCCGCAGCTCGACGGCGCCATCATCTATCCAGAGGTACAGCGGTTCGGGAGCCCTCCCCCCGATAATGAGCCCGTCGGAGCCGGCAAACCTCAATTCAGGCCCCCAGTGTCCGCCGCAGAGGGAATAGGAGTAGCTCCCGGTAAGGGGCGACTTGAAGGTGACGCAGACCTTGTTGTTCGCCGGAATGAGAGAACAGGCCAGGGGGCCGTTCATGAAGATGAGCCGGTTATCGGGGCCGAGGGGATCTGCCGCGGGAGGCACCTCCCGCGAGAGGAGATAAGCGCCGAGCCCCCTGCCGCCGAGGTACTCGCCGAGGAGCTCCTGCGGCGTGTTCATCTTCGAAACCGTCCCCGCGGTGAGGTCGACCTTCAGAATCGTGCCGGCTATTCCTCCTCTCTTCATATCATCCCCCCTCATCCCTTTTCACCGGCGATGTCTCGAACAATTCTGGATCGGTGTAACCGGTGAGCCTTATGCCGCTCCAGGTACTGAATGGCCCCCTCGGGACAGTGCAGAACGCACTGTGGATTCCCCTCGCAGAGATCGCATATCAGGACGAACTCCTCGGTGGGATGCATCGAGGGAGCGGCATAGGGACATGCGTGAATACAGGCGCGGCAGCCAGCGCATTTCTCGGAATCCACCAGAATCGCTCCGGTCTTCTCGTCCCGGGTGAGGGCATCGAAGGAGCAGGCGGCGATGCAGGGCGCATTATCGCACTGATGGCAATATATCGCAACGTCGACCTGTTTTGCATGATTGCGGATTATGCGTATGCGCGATCGGGCCGGGTTGACAACACCATCATGGGTGATGCTGCACCATCCCTCGCAGAGCCGGCAGCCGATACACCTCTCCGGCTCAAATACCAGCACCTTTCGACTCATGTTCTACTCCATCAATACGTTAAATGCAATAGATGCCTTGCTCACTGTTTCCCGCGCGCTCCGTTTATCGGTCACGCATTCCCTTCAACGGCTGCCGCCCCCTTCACTATGTGCCCGCTTCCTGCGCTTCAGGAGAAGGTGCGGCTCAACCGGGAGGAAATCCCCGTTCCTCGGTGAAACAGGTTTCACGCTTTATCAAAGACACCCCGCCTCTCTGCCTGTTCTGCCATCACATCGCCGGGCACCCGTTTCCCCGACTGTCCGGCTCTTTCAGGCAGCTATTTCAAAAGAGTACGGGATGTGAATAATACCAAATCTATTTTGCTACTCCTGTAATCCTGCCCACATTTGGAAATTTTATTAAACAAAGCGGCGATGCCCAGGAAAAGGCCGATCACGAAAAGGGCGATAGCAGGTTTCCCCCGTCATCGAAGGTGATGCTCAGCGGGCCCTTCAGCACCTCGATCCCCTCCCTCCCCTTCAGCTCTTCCAGACATCCCTGTGAAACCGCAATGCGTTCCAGATCGAGCGTGTTCCTGATCCACACGAGCCGATAGCTCTCCGGTCGAGCGGCATCCATGTCGAGCGCAACCCGCAGGGCATCGTAATCGGTGTCCTGCGTCATGGGCACCTTGCAGGTATCGGTCCGATACGCGGTCTGAGAATTGAGATAGAGCAGGCTGAAATCGATCTTGTCCACGAGGCGGCGGGTCGTGAAATCAGCCAGCCCGATTCCCTGCGCATTGCCCCGGCTCTTCTCCGTGAGATCGCGAACGAAGACCCGCGTCACCCGCATTTCCGATCCCTCCTTACGGCCGGTGATGGTGGTGTCCATGCCGGTGCCGCTGATCTCCTTCCCCATCTCATCGACGATCAGGAGATCGATATCCCGCAGCGGGAGCGTCGCCATCATCTCCCGCGCCTCTTTCAAAAGCTGCGGCTCAACCGCAAGGAAATCCTCGGGCCGCAGGGCAACCAGCCTTCCGATCCCCTCGGAGGCGTTCTGCACGATGGCAACGCCGAACGCCAGCGAGGAGCGCTCGAGGAGCACCGGCACCACCGTCCTGAGAATCTTCATCCATGAATGTTTCTCAAAGGCCCTATGATACATCTGCGCTCCCCTCTGATTGCCGAGACCGATCATGCACATCTTCAGGAGACCGCTCTCTATCTCGCCGCTGAGCCTGGTGTGCGGCTTAATCCGGTTCACCACGGCGATGTGATCGGCTTCCGCGGCGTGCACATCCATCACCACATCAATCCCCAGGTCGGTGCTCCCGATAACCGTAACGTCAAGGGAAGAGCGGATATCGCACCCCATTGATGATTCGGTGATGCCGTAGCGGGCCAGCACCTCCCGCTGCCGTTCAGCGGTCCCGCCACCGTGGCTTCCCATCGCCGGGACGATGAAGGGACGGGCGCCCAGCTCCTTCAGCGCATCGATGACCGATTTCACAATGCGATCGATACCGCGAATCCCCCGGCTCCCCGTTGCGACGGCTACCGTTTCACCGGGGCGAATTCGGGATGACAGCTCAAGCTTCTTCAGCTCGGAGAAGACCGCGGAAGGAATGTCGGTGATCTCATCACCCTCGAATGTCTGCCTGACAAGATAGATCGGCGGGAGCTGCATCATCCCCATCTACGCGCTTCGATACAGCTTGGTGAGGACGAATTCCCGATGCCCCAGCGCCTCGGCAGCGGTAACCCGCCCCCGGGCGGTGCGAACAATAACCTCCAGGAGCTTATCACCCGCCTCATCGAGGGTCATCCGCCCCTGCAGGATATCGCTGACATCGAGATCGATGTGCTCGCGCATGGTCTCACAGGTGATCGGATTTGCCGAGAGCTTGATAACCGGAAGAACGGGATTCCCGATAACATTTCCCTGGCCGGTCGGGAAGAGATGGATAACCGCACCCGAGGCCATCCAGAGGGTCACCGCCTCCGCAGCGGCGGAAGAGGTGTCCATAAACCAGAGCCCCTTCCCCCGGGGGCTCTCGGCGGGTTTCAGGACGCCGATATAGCTTGCTTTCCCGATCTTCTGAATATTGCCGAAGGCCTTCTCCTCGATGGTCGTGAGACCGCCGGCGATATTCCCCTTGGTCGGCTGTGAATCGGAGAGATCATCCGTTTTGCTGGAATTGATGAAGTCGTTGTAGGAGCTCCACGCCTGATAGAACTGTTCCCCGACCTCGGGAGTCGCCGCACGCTCCTTCACCACCATCTCGGCGCCGGTTATCTCCGAAGTCTCCCCGAAGGAAACCGTCGCGCCCATCTGAAGGAGCTTGTCCACGGCGTTCCCCACGGTGGGATTTGATGCGAGCCCCGACGTGGTGTCGGATTCGCCGCACTTTATCGAAACGTAGAGATCTTCAGCGGAACACTCACTCCGTTGCAGCTCCGTGGCGAACTGAACAAACTCGATCGCCTTCCGCGAGGCGCGCTCTATCGTGTTGAGATCGCCGTGCCGCTCGATCGAAAAGCCCTCCACCGGCTTGCCCGTTTCGCGGATCCCCGCAACCAGCCGTTCCGTCCATTCACCTTCAATGCCGATGACAATGACGGCGGCCACGTTCGGATTCGAACCCGTCCCCGCCATCGTCCGGAAGAAGAGCTCGAGATCCTCGCCGAACTGCAGCCGGCCGTAACTGTGCGGAATTGCCATCGTCCCCGTAATGGTACGGGAAACGGCTTCCGCCGCCGCATTGGATATATCATCCAGGGGGAGAATGAGCACGTGATTCCGCACGCCAACCCTTCCGTTCTCCCGCCGATAGCCCATAAAGGTAAAGGGTTTCATCAGGAACTCCTTTCGTTTACCAGCGCTTCGTTTTCACATTGTGAACATGAACATGCTCGCCCGTCTTGATGGCGCGTACCACTCTTCCGATATCATGATCGTACTTGATAATGGTATCGCCCTCGTTGAAATCCTGCAGGGCGATCTTATGACCCAGGGGGATATCCATCCCCGCGTCAATCGCAAACCGCTGCTGCGTCTCCATGTTGAGCCCCTCGCAGCGATCACCCTTCTTGATATCGACCACCGCAACGGCGACGTTATCGCCTTTTCCATGAACGAGAAAGTATATCATAGCGAAGAATCCTCTCAGTCATATCGTCAGCTGAATCAATAATCTTCTCACGGCCCTGATATATCGGGAGCACGCCCTCGCCCGGGATCGAGTCTCCGATCGGGGCCCGGCCAGCACCCGTCAGGGGACAACCTGCCCGCGCATATACCCGGGAATGCCACAGCGCACCCCCTCCTGTACTAGAAGAAAAGAGAGCGCTCTCTGTCAAGGAAAAACCGGAGAGCGTTTTGCCATTCCGGAAGAACCGTCAGACATGCACGCAATCGGGCCCGGTCCCGCTCCCGACCGTTCCCGCACCGTATCGCGCCCGCCAGCAAACAGAAATTTCCGGTTATACGGCCGATGCTAGAACTTCGGAAATCCCCACAGCTTGAATATCTTGATGAGCGCCAGGCAGAGCACCAGGATGCCAACGTGTATGAGCATGACCAGGTTGATGCTCCAGCCCCACCAGACCGGCGCGTTGACGAGAACCATGCTCGCGAATATGACGGGTGCCACAATAAGATTCATAAAGCCTATCTCAAGAACCGCCGGCGTGCTGAACTCGGGATCGGCTACCCTCAGCAGAAGGAGCCCGCTCGAAAGGGTGCCGGTGCAGGTGCCGTATATGACCGCCGTCCGCTCCAGGTTGAGCGACGGCAGCCGGCTCCCCAGATACAGGATAGCCCATGTGGTGAATATCCCGCTGAGAATCGACATGACGATGATGGGCACGATATACTTCATGACGATGACCATCTGCACCGCCATAACCGTTGCCACGATGAGAAAGTCCACCGACCATCCGGTTACCCGCCGCTGCACGCCCGGATCAATGAGATGCGCGATGCCGAGCCGCCCCATGATCCACTTTATGAGGAGCGCTATCATCAGCCCGAAGAAGAAGAAAAATCCCCAGAGCCCCTTGGCCATATTCACAGAGGACACCTTCCCCAGGAGAACGACCAGCCCGTAGGTCAGCACGTAAACCAGACCGACCAGAGCCAGGTGGAACGCGAGGGTATCGACATTCCCCGAGTGCATCGTCAGACCGCCCGCCGGCTCCTTCTCCTTGTCACGGTCTATCACCCCTTTAAGGAGATCCTTGGGAAGGGTAATGCTGCCGAGCGTTGAATGGCCCTTCCGGATTCCCCAGTTCACCAGCGGAACGCCGATAAAGAAGGCGAAGAGAAAACCGATGGCGGCAAAGGTCAATCCGATTGTTGCCGCATTCTCAAAGCCGAACCCCTCCCAGGTCTTCCCGATCGAGACCGCCTGACCGGGACCCTCGGTAAAGCCGAGGGGGAGGAAGAAACCGAATGTTGAGAAGAGCTCCACGCCGAGGACTGCGAAGAGGAGCACGCAGAGACCGCCGATGATGGTCTGAAGAGAAATGGTAACTCCTTCAATGCAGGCCATCCAGAAAGCGCCCTTGAATATCTCCTTGCCACCCCCCGCCGTCTGCTGCTCGCTGCTGGGCGTCAGACCGACCGAGATGAACGAAATGGTGAAGAAGTGATAGGCAAAGGCTTCAAAATCCGTTGCTTTCAGATCGAACAGGCCCGTGTTCAGCACAATGAGCCCCAGCGTTCCCCCGATGAGGCAGCTGGGGAAGAGGAACCGCTGAAAAAAGCCGATACGTGCCCTGAGATAAATACCGATCAAGAGAAAAATTGCCATGGTGCCAAAAACGAGAAACGGCTCAAAGGGAAAAGGAGTCTCCATTATCGTACCTCCGCATTATGTTTTTTAAAGCAGGTGCATCCTCCATCCGGGGAGAATTCCAGCATCCAGAAACCGTGCGCGCTCAGCATGAAGATCCATCGGGGATGCCGCGAGATTCCCCTCTCTTCCAACACCTCCTTATATTCGCATCATTCGCGGTGAGAGTCAATAAAAATAAAATGAAATATCACCCCTCCTTTTTTTTGACATCGAGTATTCAAGCGATATGTTTATGTATGGGCGCTGCAAAACTCTTTTCAAGCGCTGCAAATTCAGAAGCGGAAAAGCGTTTTGATGATAATTCGCCCGCGAGGAACACGGCAACAGGGAGTCCTGGAAGTGTTCTTCGCAACGCCATAATTTTAAACGTTTTAGAAGTTCTCTTATGCGATTCACAGCACAATCATGTGCGGGAGAGAATTCTTTTGCTGAAATGAGGAGGAATGCAATGGTAAAGAAGGATAAGAACGTACTGATAGCATTTGACGATTCGGACAACGCGCTGCGGGCGGTGAAATTCGTTGCGGATTCATTCGATCCCGGGACAAAGGTAACCCTTTTCAACGTCATAACCAATACCGCATCCATCTGCGACATGGACAGTCCGGAGCTGATACCCTACTTCAAGGCGCAGCAGAGCCATTTCTGCCTCGTAGAGGACAAGAAGAAGGAGCTGGTTTCCAAAGCGATGCAGGAGGCGAAGAACATCCTCAAGAAGGCCGGATACAGCGACAAGAACATAAAAATCAAGACGCAGGTGAAGAAGAAGGGCATCGCGCGGGATATATCGAAAGAAGCCGGGAAGGATTACGATCTCATGGTGATCGGGAGAAGAGGCATTTCGGGCGTCAAGGATTTTCTTTTCGGGAGTATCTGCCAGAAAGTGCTCAACGTTGCAAAGGACGCCTCAATCCTTATCGTGAATTAACCGATATCCTTAACCAGGTCATCGAGCACAACGGCCTTCTCGGTGATCAGGTGCGTGAAGCGCACTATTTTCTCATTGGTGGACGATATCTCCTGTGCAATGCCCGAGAGCCGCTCCACGTACTGGACGGTGTGCTCCATCGAGCTGTTCTGCTCATCGGTTGAACTGGCGATGCTCTTCGAGAGCGTGTCCATTATCTCTGCCTGCTTCATCACATTCCCGATGGCGGTCCCCAGGCTGTCCATGAGCTCCTTGACGGTGTCAACCCGCTCGTTTATCGTCTTTATCATGTCGAAGATGCCGTCGGTCGATTCCTTCGTCTGCGTCACAATCCGTATGCCCTGATCGATATCACCCGTTATCCTGACAATCTGGCCCGATATCTCCTTTGAATTCTCTGCGGTTGCGTGGGCGAGCTTGCTTATCTCATCGGCGACCACCGAAAATCCCCGTCCGTACTCGCCGGCCCGCGCCGCTTCGATTGCCGCATTCAGTGAGAGGAGGTTGATGCGATCGACGATATCGTCGATTATGGAGATGACATTCCGCACCGTCTTTCCCTCCTCGTCGATAATCCCCATCCGTTCTATCATGTTCCGCAGACTCTCCCCGGCATCCGTTGCCGACTGCGCGATAACGGAGATGCTCTCGAGAACCGAGACGCTCATCTCCCTGACATAACGCTGCGTCTCGTTGAGAACGTTCGCCAGCTCCCGGGTCTTCTCCCCCTCCTGCTTCTGCTCGACGGTGGACTGCGAGATGTTCTCGGTCGACGAAACCAGGTTGCCGAAGAGAACGGTCATCTCCTGGCTGCTCTTCTCCTGCTCCTGTGAAATCCGGGAAAAATCATTCCCCATCTCGGTCAGCTCGCTGCTGGTATTGAGCAGATCCTGTGAGATCTCCCTGACCGTCTTGACGATATTCTCGAGGTACGCCGACCGCTCCTTCGCGAGCCGCTCGTTTGTCTCGAGGCCGAGGTTGAGCCCCTGCAGATCCCTCCGAAGGGTGTTTATCCGGTCAGCCAGACCCAGAGCGAGGAAGACGACGATGAGCGTCGACCCAATCTGCAAACCCCAGACCGTGATGAAGTTGCTGGGAAGGACACCGAAGGTCTTCAGGACAAAGAGCGTAATGCCGAAGAAGAGCCCGAGGAAGCCGAGGAGGATATAGCGTGCCGGCCGGGATCCCCTGATCGTGGTGATGAGCGAGGCGATGAAGAGAATCAAAACCGCGAGGAGCGCGAAGACCATGGTCACTTTAATGCTTATCCGATAGTCGAGGAAGAGCACAACCGACATTAAGATGATATTCGGCACTACGATCGCGAACAGCATGATTTTGTTTAGGAGAGGGAAATGTGTGCGCGATTGCATTGATTCACGACAGAACAAACCGCTACACACCGCGGTAGCGCTGATGAAGAAGGGGATACAGTTGTTCGCCCACCAGATGGAATTGGGCCAGAGATACTGAAAGGCGAACCCGTTGAGCGTGAACTGAATGAGAATATAGCTGGCGATGAAAAGCACATAGTAGAGGTAATCGAGCTGTCTGATTGAAAAGAACACGAAGAGGTTGTAGACCAGCATGATGAACATGAGGCCGTAGTAGAACCACAGTATCGGGAGCTCATTCTGCACCTTGTCGAGATATCCCCGCTGCGAATAGATAACGAGGGGAAAGTTCAGCGAGCTTGACGTCTCGAAGCGTAAGTAATAGCGCGATACCCCGGGCCATGTCTTCAGGGCGAAGATGGTATTCCGGTCGCTGACATCGCGGATGTCAAAGGGATAGTAGTCTCCCCCCTTCTTGACCGTAAAGGCACCCGCTTCATCGCGGTAGAAGAGCTCGACACGGTCAATCTGCGGGTAGCCTATCTCACAATACCAGTACAGCGCCTCATCCGTCGTATTGCGCACATCAAAGCGCATCCAGTAGACCGAGTCGGTGAACCCGAAGTTGAAGGCATCCTGATCAGTGCCCTGCCATCCCGCTTCACGGCGCGCAATCTCATCAATGGTGAGCCGCTTCTCACTGTCTTCAAGGTATTCCACATTCTTCGCAACGGACTGCCGGGAAAACGTGCTGTCGATTCGAATCGGCTCCAGAGCGAAGAGGGAATGAGTGATCAGGAGGATTGAAAAGATACCGAGTGTGATGACTCCCCTGGCTCTCATGGCTTCTCCAATAGTATCTATATTTCTAACGACCGCATCAACCATCATCGAGCTCTTCACAAAACCGTTATATTCTGTTATCCGTATATTTCACTGTTCTGTCAATCGATTCGAGAATACCTTCGAAGAGAAGTTTCCAGCCCTTTCAACATATACAGGCTCTTTCCGAACATATTCCCTGCATTCCCGGCGTAACAGTATTCCGGCCGTTACACTGCTACACACTGTATCCCTGTTCCCCAACCATTGCAACAATTTATTTGAAAGCGCTTATGTTTCTAATCGCATCAAATACAGAAAAATTCACAGGATTCATCAGTGGCAATTCAGGCTCCCCTCGCTGTAAATGCAACAAGATGTGATTGCGGGTCAACCGTCACTCTCTCCGACTGCCGCTTCAGGCTCAAAACCTCCGGGCCGATCCCCGATCGAGCTTCCGGTTGAGGAAGAGCCCCGCCCGAACTCGAACTCCACAAAATATCTGCAACAATACAATCACAATTTTTTGATAAATGCACACATTCGCTGTATTATTAAAAGAAATGCCCGGGGAGGTGTTCCTATGATGTGCAGTATCTCAACAAAGCTCAACGAAGATGACATTGCCAGAATCAATTCCCTTGAAAAAGAGATAGGCTCCATGCTGCTGGCATTCTCATGCCACGAAGTCAATCCTGTCAGCATTTCCGAAGACAATCTCAAAAAGGTACAGGAGCTCGAAAAGAACCTGGGAGTTTATCTCGTAGCGGTTTAGGGAATACGAGCCATTTCAATGTATCCTGTTTTATAATTTCAGATTCGCTATTGCTTGATTTTCATTTATGATATGTTGTGTCCTTATCAATAAAAAAATCTATGTAGTCATATATCTTCCCGGCAAGATAATATGGTACATTCATCAGCCGAAACTTCTTCCCTTCAGTTGTTTCTGAATCAATGATAGCGAATTCACCGGCATACAACCTCACCGCGAAATCATGTGACGCTTTTTTCATGAACTGGTGAAGTGATTTTAATGTACCCGTTCCTCCTGATTTAACCTCGACAGGTATAACACGGCTTCCCTGCTGCATGATGACATCCACTTCTGCAGTTGACTGCCGTTTTCCCCTGACCCAGAAATGCGGCGCCTGGTTGCTCCTGGAGTCATGAGCGATAAGCTCCTGCATGACGACATGTTCCGCGATAATGCCCCGGTAGAATGAATGAAGATCATCGTACTTAAAGTAATTGGGCTGCAAGCCTGCATAATAATTTAAAAGTCCCGTATCGAGATACTGGAGCTTTGGCGATTTTTTTCGATCGCCAACAATTGGAATCTCAACGGAAGTTGATGGATAAATAAGAAATAGTATCATTGCTCGTTCAACAATCCGCAATGCTTCACCAACCTCTCGGGAACGATAATTTGATTTGCCAAACCCCTGAAAGGTAATCCTCTTCCCTGCCTCGTATGGTATTGTTTCAAGGCAGTGCCTGATAACATGCCTCATAGTCGTATTGGCAGCATATTTTGCCGAATCATTAATATAGGCTATCATCAATGATTCATATATTGATTTCAATGCGGTTACTTCTCTCCCTTCAATATATCTCTTTACCACTTCCGGCATGCCGCCGATCATCACATACTCATGAAAGAGGCTCAGAAGTCTCGAATGCGATATTCTGCTCAACGGCACCGTGTCATATTCACCGGCTATTTTCGTTTCCTCTCTCGCTTCGAGGTATTCCCTGAATGTCAGTGGATACATATATCGAAACTCCACTCTGCCCACCGGGAATGATATATCCTCTTCTCCAAGCATCATCTCCAACAGTGAGCCTGCGGCTATTACGTAAATTTCTTCCAGCTCCTCGTAGAAATACCTCAGCATCTTCATGGCAACCGGCGAATTTTGAATCTCATCGATAAAAATGAGAACATCCCCCTCCCCGAGACTGACATTCTTTATTACCAGTATTGCCTGAAAAAGCTCTCGAATGGTATATTCTTCCCTGAATATATTTCTATCTTCAGCAACTTCCATATTCAGATAAATATAGTTCTCGAACTCATCGGCAAACATATGAACCGCCGTTGATTTCCCAACCTGTCTTGCACCGCGGAGAACAAGCGGTTTTCGATTACTGCTTATTTTCCACTCCTGCAATTCCTTCAGGATTTTTCTCTTGAACATCTCTGCTTATTTATATATCTTTCAATTTTGATATTAATTATGGCTCTCCCACAATCTATAATTACAATATAACAATACTTGTAACAATATCAAGGGTGTTTTAGCTTTTTTTTGTATTATTGTAAGGTATATATGGTCGAATTTTGAAATTTGAGATGTATATTTTTCCTGATGATGATATTGTTTTACCTCACAGGAACTCGAACCCCGCTTTGATGAAGTTGACTCCCCTCACCGGCTGGTGACAATCATCCGTGATTGCACCAGCCGCATGGCCGAAGCTTATTTGCTCCTCCTGCGCAGCTTCGGGCAGGGGCTATGTACCTCCGTGTACGCCCCTGCATTGAAACATCC
>Ga0180432_10001627_pt1 | contig 35145 bp, 32 predicted proteins | sample SS_ome_10_FD_132414 | JGI IMG/M metagenome (GOLD analysis project Ga0180432, IMG submission 132414) | Hypersaline lake sediment archaeal communities from the Salton Sea, California, USA - SS_1_MS_2 metaG | ecosystem: Environmental > Aquatic > Non-marine Saline and Alkaline > Hypersaline >... | reverse complement strand
AGGTATATTGTGAGTACCATCACATAACCACATTTTCATAAATCCTGCATTAGCGGCTGCAGGAGGCGCCATAGAATTTTCCGCTACTACTTCTATATAACCGCATTTTTCTAAACCTTCTGTATTGTCAGATGCCATGTCAAAATCAATATACGTCCCGGATACAGATACTTTTAAATTTCCGCTCCCATCTACCTGGAAATCAGTATAATGAGTGTCTGCTGTATGGGATAGCCGTAGCTGTGCCGCTGAACTATCAACTACTTCAAGTTTTTTGGCCGGCGTGGTATCTCCGACACCCATATTTCCACCACTCCCTATACTCACTCTTATCGTATCGTCGGTAAGAACATCAAAACGGCTTTTACCAGACAAAAAAGGGTCATCGGAAACAGCCCTTATTCTGGTCGCTGAAAAACCGCCTTGCCTTAAACTAATCGTGCAGGTCTGACTGGCATCTGTCCCTGAATTTTCGATATAGATGCTGGGGTCGTCTGATTTTTGAACATGCAACCGGCCAATTGGTGAGTCCATACCTATTCCTACATTACCACCGGTGAAATAACTATCTCCGTCAGAATCCAAAAGCACCTTTGTGCTGCCGGCGCTATCATTTATTCGCAAATCCATATCCCTCGTAGCATCTTCATAAAAACCCCCACCTTCTGTGTTAGTTGTACCCCTAATTTTTAATGCCCAGCCTGCAGCTTGATTTCTAATAGCGCAGGTAGAATCTGCCGGAGCATTATTTACTAATAAAGTACCGGTAGTTACAACATCCGCAAAAGTTGCATCCTCAGTTAAATTTGCTGTTATATGATAAGCGCTACTATTATCCTTATATACTAAATTCCCATCATTATCGGTTTCTACCGCTATTTGATTCTTCTTTAAATTTGCTTGTAAATCGGCTCTGGTATTATTAATTCTTGTTATTTTATGTTTTACTTCTTCTGCCATAATTAAATCTCCTTTTTAGTTATAGTCATCTTGTATATCATAACCTTGATCTGGAGCAGCATCTTTTGAATCATAACTATCTTGCCAATCATCCCATCCCATAAAAGCCCATGAATCATAACTATCTTGTACTGCCCCAGAAGGTATATACGGAGTAGAACCACTAGTTATTTGTAATAAAGCATACTTCCATTTATTTTTCGGCCACCACATTTTGGTACTATCCATTATAATATTATGCGCAGCCATTGATATAATAGATCCAGAATCTGTTTTTAATCTCCATCTTGGCGTATCATAATGTTCTTCTAGCAAACAACCTACTCCAGAATATGCATGACCTATTCTATGTACTGCCCTTTCTGTAGAACCATTCATTGCTGCATCCCACAAAAAGTTAATACCTTTTCTATATCCTTGCAATCCGGTATTGCTATGATAAGAATAACTATCTTGATAAAACATTTTATTAGTGTCTACATATACACCAAAATTATTATATATAGCACTAGAACGTACTTTATCTAAAGATAAATTATCATATATAACACCAAGATCCACAGAGGCAGATACAAATTCCCTTGCGTACGCTCTGAAAATATGATAAGTATTTGTTCCTATTAGGTTTACAGGATATACTTCTTCATCGAGAGATCTGAATAATTTAAAAACAAATTGATCTACTGAACCAGATACAAATTTACTTACATAATCCGCCATTTATAAATCCTATGTTGATTGAGTAACAGTTATGGTACCCGTTGTTGCGTATGCTGTTGAAGGCATTGAGATATTGCCAGTGGTATTATCTTTCGTTCCTACAGATCCTGATGCCGGCTCAAAAGTAGATAATGGAAGTAAAACATCATCTACTCCTGCAACATCGGTTATTTCTTCCACAATATCTGCTTGTTGTATTTCTTCCCCTATTAAATAATTACTTAATTTATCACCTATCGCCAATTCTACATCTTCTACTACAGTAAGAGGATCATAACCAGCTTCAACTGTTATAGTGGCACTAACATTAATGTAAGAAGGTATTGCTTGTTTTATTAATACATCAGCTGCAACAATGTGTTCCGAATCTCCATTAATTAAGGTCTGCAATCTATTAACTAATGAATTATATTGATAAGTTATAATAAAAGAACCTGGATAATCTACTAACCATTTTATTTTAGCTTGCCCCATTATAGACCAACCATAACCAGAACTATTATCTTCTTCCCATTCATAATCAACACCTGCTGTTAATGATCCAGAAGCGGAATTTACTACTGTAGCATTACTTGCTGTTATTGGTGGTTGTGTTTGTACTATATAATCTAATGGTGGGTATATGGTTGGCGCGTAGGTATCGGTAGCTTCTGCCACTGTAGAGCCTTTTACATAAATATCTACAGCACCAGCAATTTGTCGAGTCATTTCAGAATCCCTACTTGATACTACTTTTACGTCAACCACATTATCATCTGCAGCACTAATTAGTGTATAATAACCATCTATAGTCCCTATATTATTACCGGCAATACGAGCAAGTATTCTTGCTTTTAAAGCATCAATAGTTTCAATATCCGCGCCTCCAGATGTAGCATTTTCATTATAAACCCCATCAATACCTGATATTGCTGTAGACATAACAGTAATGTTCCTAGAACCTATATTACCATCATCTCCCGCTTCTACCGCTTCAATATTAGCATCTATTTCATATTTAGAAGATGCGGGATCAAAATAACTAGATGCTTGAGACACATACATAACTACAGATTGCGTAGTACGAAAAGATACTGATTTCTTTTCTGCTGTAGAAAGTGTTGCTATAGTAGTACCAAAAGGTATTGTAATATCAACAGTTGGTGCAGAAGACTTAAAAAAAGATACAGTACCTGTTGCTCTAACAGCATTTTTACGAGACAACTGTAAATTTTCTGCAAGTTCTATAATATCATTATCTGTTCCTGTTGCTGGACTTTGGGCATTAGATACTAATTCATTCTGTTCAAACAGTCTTGCAAATTCCCCCGCAGGAGCGTCTATTACTACATCTCTAGTATAGGTACCTTCTTTAGTATCTACATTAAAGGTTACGGTTTTAATATAATTTATTATTGATTGTATTATGGTGGTTAAAGATCTTGACATATATCACTACTCCGTTAAAATTATAAAGCATTCATAGCATCAATCATTTCTATATATTTATTAAATTTTTCTGTACTTTGTATTATTGCCTGTTTTGTGGTTTCAGTATAAGTGGTTAACGCTGTATATTTAACAACTTGATCTTCCCAATATTGTAATTCTGCTTGTAATGTAGGAAACATACGTTTGCGTAATGTGCCAACCCCTTCAATAATTTCATAAACTAAATCTGAAGCTTCTTTACAGTCGCGCGCAAATTCTCGAAAAGGTATTTGATCAAAAAGATTAACATAACTTTGTATTTTAGCATTAATAGTATCAAAAGTAGCTCTTGCTTGTCTTGATAATAAATCAAAACGTAAAGCCTCTGCTGATATTTTACTTAAATCCATAGCATACCTGGCCTTCTGTTGCTGTAACCAAGTTTTGAATGCAGTACGATACGAAACAGATAAAAACAGTAAAAACGATACAAAACATTTAGCTACACTATATTTACCTGCAAGCTTTGAAGCCAAGGTCTCTTGTTCTCTAGTTAAAGCTGTTTCTATTTTTGACATATTAACTTATTCCCCCAGTTGGTTGCGTTGTAGTATTACCTTTTGATGTAAGTGACGTAGGAATTGGATTGGTTGTTAAATATATAGTTAAAGCCGTTTTTAAACTTAAACCGCCATCCATAGGAATAGGCACCCATGTTTGAAATATTCCAATTAATCCTGTAAGCCAACCCCAAAAAGAAGCATCTACTGTAATATTACTTTTAACTTCTAGACTTGCATTATTCTGAAAATGTTCTATTATACCTGTTGCTGTAGCTTTCAAATTAGCAACTAATTTACTAGTACTTTTAGGAGCATCGTGTCCAGTTACTGTTGCGAGTTCTGATACTGCAATAGCATCAATAGCTGTAATTTGATTAGGTAATTCAGTTTTAAATAAATTATTTGTAAGCATACCATTGGCTAAAGCCAAAACCAGCCCGGTACCTTCAAAAGCTTTTAATTCTCTTATAGTAGAAGATAAATTTCCTGAAATAGTTGCTGTAGTAATAAAAGTTATATCACCTATAAGTAATGCCATTATTGTGCCTTTGTATTATAAGTTTTTACATTAGTTACACTTGGACTTGCTTCGGCTGCGGCAGAAAAAGTAGTATAAGGAATAACAGGTATAACTGTCGGGATACCTAAATTTCCGATATGTACATGAGTATCAAAAACAGTAGTACCAAAACTGTCTGTAAGTAAAGATTGAACTTGACTATTATCTCCTCCTATTTTAACATTCCCTACTGCTCCAGATTTTAAAACTATATCGGTTATGGATTCTAACTCTATTTTCCCTGTTGTAGTTATAGTATAAGTTCCGGTAATAGAATCAGAAACGTTTCCTATAATTGTTTTTTTTGAACCCCCTGTAATATTTACCGTTTCTCCTAGACTGATAGTTTTTTCATAACTTCCTTTAATATCATATTTAACACTTCCGGCCTTACTTAATTTAAAATCATATTTAGTAATAGGAAAAGGATTTGCTAAAATTTTTTCATCTCTTAATAAAAAATGTACAGCTATTTGATCTGATCTTGCTGTAACTGGAGATGGAGGTAGTCCAGAGAAACTAACTTTTTGTCTTAAATCATTAACTTCAGTACCTAATATACATTCAAGCATTGGAGTATCGGATTCTTGTAGCCCCAAATCATCATCTGATGTTTCTATTATTTTTAAATGTGTTTCTGTCAATACATTATTTCCTACATCTATAGGTAAGGCAACATTCTTTAATACTGGTGTATCTTCTGTTTCTCCTGTTGTAGGATCTATAAAAGGTCTCTGTAATACGCCCATAAACAATTCTCCAGCTTCTGTTCGGGCTTTCCAATTTCTAGTTAAATGTTCAAGTAAACTTTCTTCTCTAACTAATCTTATATATTCACCAAAAGCTGTTTTTAATTCTATATCTCCCTTTTTATTCATAAAAATTTCTGATCCTAATATATCTGATCCTCCATAACTTTTTATAAGTTGTTCGCCACTATGTACTTGTCTTACTTTTTGGGTAGTTACTTGTTCTGGATACCCCGGTGTTATATATCTTAAAATAAATAATTCTTCTGCAGTATTAAAACCACATATAATAATAGAATCTTTTACGGGACAAGAATAAAATCCCCAATTACTTTGGGTAATAGGAACTTTAGTTCTGCCTCCTGGATGATCTAACCAATTAATTGTCATATACCATCCAGTCTCGTTAATTTCTTCTATTTGTCCTATACGTAGAGCAAGTTTACTGCTATACCAATCTCCTAATCCTTCATATTGTTTCTCCCCAGGAAATAATAATTTACCGCTATTGCCCATACCTAGAAAATTAGGCATTTATAAAACCCCTTTTGGATACTTTGTTTTATCTTTTTGTCCGAATTCAATAATGTTTTGTATCAATTGAACAAAATTTTTATTGCTATTTTTCCAGAAATCAGTACCTGGACATTCAGTGTTGCCATAATCATGATGCATTTTCATAGTATTTATTACTCCAGCATTTGTGGTATTTAAAGTAGTAACGGCTTTACTACCAGAATTAAAATTTACTTTACTATAAAAAAATTGTTTAAGTAGGGCTGTCGCAATTATCATTAAACCATTATATTGGGCAGTACCTACAACAAATGGTTGCTTACTATAATTACCCATAATAGAAACATGAACAGCGTTTTTATTCATATTACCAGTAGGACAAGCCGCAGCATAAGCATGAATCCCACTATTGGCTTCCTCAATATCATACAATCTACTAATAAGTAAAGTTATTGGCGCTGTAAAATTAGGATCTGGGATAGGATTACAAGGATCATATAAAATACTATATTCATTACTTTTATTTCTAGTCCATCTACGAGATGCGGCAATTTTACCAAGTTTAGTCACAACAAAGTCATATCCTATACCCCATGCATAACCTTTTTTACCTGATTGATCATCTTTCTTTTCGTATCTAAAATATTTGGCTAAACCTTCCAATGTTTCTTCTGATTCCCCTGCGGTGTGGTGTAACATAATATATTGTAAATCTGTAGTAAATCTTTTACCCCCGGATTCTGCTACATCTTGTTCTTGTGTATAAGCCCTTCGTTTTTTTTGTCTTTCTGCAACTTCCGTAATATTTATAGATTTGCCAGATTGATAATCTAATATCTCTGGAGCTATTTCCCACGGCTTTCTACCATATTGTAAACTTAAAGTAGTAACAAATCTATCACCGAAAGAAAAACTATGCGATATACTATGGGTATAATAAATCATATTACGGAAAGGTATGTATACCGGGAATCCTTGCGTAATTTCTGCCCTTCCTGTTATAGTAACTTCCCCTTGTAAGCGATTTCTAAATAATCGCATCATAATGGATTTGGCGTAATAAAAACAATCATCATTATCTTTACACAAAGGTTGGGATAAAGTCATAAAACGCATACCATATTTTAAAATTAATGTATCATCTTGATACCAATTAACTCGAGACATTTTAGGTTCTAAAGCTCCCTGTAAAAAATCTTTTTCCCCCGTAACTCTTATATGGGTTTGTATATCATCATCAGATTCTAGAAAACTCCATGAAAGAATATCTGTATCTTGTAATATATAAACATCCGGAGTGGCGGCAGTTAATATATGATAATTTTCATATCTTGGCTGATGGAAATTTATATTGCCGTCAGTATCAGCATAAAATTCAAAATTAACAGTTTTTGCAGTATCATAACAAATATCCCTACGCGTTTTATATTCAGATTCAAATTGTACATTAGTTTCTTGCGTAAATCTATTATAAGGAGCCCATTCTATAAATACTTGCCCATTTTCATCCTTCGCGTTTTTATCTGTATATGGAGGTTCTTGTATTCTTAATTTACTTTGGTTGAATAAAGCATCTGTTATTGATGGGGGCGATAAATAAGAATCTTTTTGTTGTAAAGTTAATCGTTCTAAACCTGATGGATCATTATTAGCTTCTTTAAAAGTACCCACCCCCGTAAGAGACGCTTTATCCATATCGGAACCTCTTGATGCTAATTCTTTATCTGTAGTACCTAAAATCATAGCTCTGATAATCCAATCCGGTCTCCAACCAGAAAAGCGTTTAGTAAACATCTTAAATTGGTTTACTAAATCGGTTTCTAATTCTTTAAACCCACCAAGTGCAGGATTTATATTCACTTGAGATAATCGTAACCATTTAGTAATATCTTCCCCCGCTATTTGAATCTTATCATTATCTTCTCCGTATTGATCATTTACGTGATTAACTAATCCTGTAAAAACTCTTATTAAATCATTTCTTAAATTTTTTGGTCTTTCTGATGTCAATTCTGTAGTAGTAAAACTCCTCGCAAAACGTTTAGATAGATAAATTAATATTAAATCTTGAGCTTCAAAAACACATTTTCCTTGTTCTAATTGTCCTTGATATTTAGTATAAAATTGTTCATTCTTAAAAGTTTTAACTATTAATCTCTTACCTGTTTTAGTATCTGTATATGTATTTCCTGATTTATTAACTATACGCCATTCTAATTTTCCGGTTTTACGATCTGGTTTATAACAATATCTGTTTAAAACAGCGTGTTTACCTGAAGAATCAATTTTTGATACATCGTATGTTTTATAAATAGGATATGGACCCCACGCTTCAATTATCACTTCATGCTCTTCTTCAAGCCACGCTTTACCATGCTGATAGGGATAAAAAGATACCATTTGATTCCGACTTAGACCTTCTAATTTAGCTTTTTCTACCGCCTGCATTAACTTAGAACGTATTTCATCTTCATTTTTATAAATATCACTTATTTGATCTTTTGGCTCATCTTTTACAAAATATTTATTCCCTTTATTTTGAATAGTCAATGAAAAAGTACCCGGACTATTTGCGAGAGTTAATGTAGTATTCAATTGGATAACATCAGATACATCTAAAGTAATCCATTTAATAGAATCTCTTTCACTAAAATTCTGAGGTACTTTAGCAAAAAAAACTCTCGCATCAGGGAAATAATGAGTAACTGGTTCTGCCATAATTTAAAATTGTTCCTTAATATCTTTAATTTCAGCTGCAGTTCTTCGTTTTAAATTATTCTTTACTAAATTAGTACTAAGTTTAGAAATATTAGTTGTAGTATCATCTATACTTTCTACACTAAACTTAAAACTATAATCAAAAAGATATGGTTGATCTTTATCTTCATCGAACGTAAAACTATCAAAATGGCCCACATAAACAGTATCTCTATAATACAAGCCGAGTAATAGAATATCTTCTGCGTTTCTATCATCATGATCTTCTTTATATAAAGCTTTCAATTCTGAAAGTTTCCTATAAGCTTCCGTTTTAGTAATAGCTATCTGCTTTTTTGATATAGATGCTGGAGGGGGCTTTATAAATTTATTCTTCAAGTAAGTCCTTGAAGCTCCAACTACTCCTGTATTTTCTTCTGTTACTGCTTGATAAGGTTCGGATTCTAACATTCCTCCCGTTTTACCTTGTACAGATATAACCATAATATCATTACCCCAATGTTGGAATTCCCAACCAACCCTACTTTTCATTTTTGTTTTATTTTTGTTCCACGCTTCATTCCAATGATCTGGGTTTCTATAAAAAACAAAAGTACTTATGTCTGTTTTATTACTTTCTGCTATACTTAATAGTTTTTGTTCATACTTGGTAGTACCTTTTATATAAAATTTAGTAAGTGTATCATAATTTTTTGCTGCACTAGTTTTATTTTTAAAATAAGGTAACATTTCTTCTGTCATATATAAATATTTACCTATAGTATCTTCTTTAATATATAAATAAGCCCACGTCTCTTTTGTTGGCTTATACGTAATATAATCTATTTGAATTTTATCATTTTCTTCTAGATAACCTGCTGCTATTCTATTTTGATCTACAGGACCGTTTTCGTCATCGGGAAAAAAATCATCTTCTGCAACTTGAGATATGTCGTTTTCAAGACTATTAACTTCATCTTGAGATATAACAGGTATTTTAAAAATACGCATTTTTGCTTCTGGAATTTTCTTTGTTGCCATAATTATTACCTTTGACTATAATAATTTTTTATTTCTTCTCTCACAAGCTGTGTCACAGCAGGCTTTAAGTTTCTTTCAAGATGTGTTGCAAGACCTTCATTGTCTACTGTCATATTCATTGTAACCCCTCGAACATTAACAGTATCAATCATCGCTTTTTGTCTAAAAGCTTCTGGTTGAAACAATTGTTCTTTTTCTTTCGCTTGAATTTCTCGCAACCTATCCGTAGCATCTTCTAACTTATTAGCTTTAGATATTAAAGCTATCTCTCCTGCAGTACTTGCCGCCGTTATACCCAATGAAGCGCCACCACTAACTGGGGCGAATAAGGCTGCTAAATCTCCGCCTAAACCCGCAGCCCCCCCAAGTAATCTATATTTAGCTTCTTCTGTAGAACCAGTAACTAAATCATGTATACCTTCAACAAGTTCTTTAACAGACCATGCGGCGCCAAGAACAGGTATTACAGAACCTCCAAGTCTTGTGGCAGTTCTACCAACAGTCCTTGCTCCAATTTTTGATCCTGTTTTGCCAAGTAATTCTGGAAGAAGAGACATTTGTTGCCCGGCAGCTGCGGCAGATAACTTGGTTGCTCCAGCTCCGAATAAATTACGAAGAAAACCCAAAGCTGATTTTCCTAGAAAAGCTGTACCAGCCGCTCCAAGTATGCCAGCTATACCACCGCCTACAACGCCAGTAGCTGCAGGACCAAAACGTTGAAACATGGGAACAGCTAATTCAGAGCCAAGTTGTTTAGCTGACGCCAATACTGTATCTGTCCAGTGTTGTAAAGCTTTTTGGGAATCTCTTAATACACCTTCATAATCTTCAACCGCCTTACTCATCCTAGTTCTAATATCATCCATTGTTTGCCCTGTTGCTATTCTTTCCATGTCTCTAGCTCTTAATGCTTTATCCGTAGTTTCTATTTCTTTCTGTGGTATACCAAGCATTCTAGCGAAAGCATCATATAAATGAGTAACTCTACCTCGCAAATTGCCCAAATCTGTACCCGTTGCTTCAGAACGATTGGTTACATAATCTAACATAGAAGCGGCATCTGTCGCTTTACCCGACAAATTATCAAAACCCGTTAACATTAAAGCAAGCGTAGCAGGAAGACTTCTTCTTATATTCATTAATTCTTCTTGAGGTAAAGAACGAAGTAAATCAGACATACCAAAAGGTTCTAAACCTCTAAACCTTACTCCGTAAGTTTCCATAGATGCCGCATCCAAAGCAGTTTGTATTTGTTCGGGTAAATATTCAAAAGCCTGATTTAACATAGCACCAAACTGCAATCTTTGTCCTGTTGCCCCCGGTAATCTGAATTCCATTAAATTCTGTACTACAGCTCCTACGTCTTGATAAGATATAGCAAGTTCCTTATTTCGTGTGGTTAAAGCATTATAAAAATATGCTGTGTAAGATTGGGCGTCTTGTGTAGTAATACCAAATTCGTGTAAACTTCTAGTAAGAGAAGTTATAACACCAGCGTAACGATCAGCATTTAAATTAAAATTGCGGGCTACGGCATTGATTTCATAAAAATCTTGTATGGCATTACTAATACCTCCACCAAGAGAATACATTAATTGTGTGGCTTCTCTTGTAGCTCCAGGTACTACAGATTCAAATAAAGTAAAAGTACCTATTAACGTGTTCAGATCTTCTTCGGATTGTAATATAGGATCTCTTGTTGCAAGTAATTGAGGTATTACATCAAAAGCAACTTTACGTCCTAAACCTCCATATTTATCACTCATATCCCCAATCAAAGATAAATAATCTTCTGAAGACATATCTAAATTGTGTAATGCCAGATTAGCTTTGGTCGCCATATCTTCATAGTCTTCTCCCACATTAGATACCGCAAAACCCGCTTCTGTCGCAACAGTAATTACTTTACTCCAAAAACCTGCTTGAGTACGTACTGTATTCATAGTTTGAGTATCTAATTTGCGCATAGTACCAATAAATTCAACAGTTCTATTAAATAATTGACCAATAAGTAAAGGTCTAAGACCTACCCTTAATAAACTATCAAAAGCAGAATGTATATCACCAACAGCTGCAGTAACTTGTTCTGCTCCTTTTGTATCAAATTCAAATGAATAATTTTGACCTGGTATATCGGGCATTATAAATAAACCTCTTTTCCGTTAACCCCATACTTATTTTTAGTACTCTCCCAATCCGTATTTTTATTTTCTTTACCTATATTTTCTTTATTTGTATTTTCTTTTGTATCTCCAAAAGTTCCAGCAATCATTGCTGCGTGTTGTTTTTCATAATTAATATTAACTCTCGCTTCTTCTTGTTCTTTTGCTTTTTTATACATTTCTGGCTGTAACCAAAAACGCAACTCATCAGCCCAAGTATTAAATTCTTTATTTTTTAATTCTTTATCTTTATTCTTATTCCACAAAACCCAACGCTGCTGTATTAAATTTAATTTATTATCTTTTATTGTAACAACAGAATTTAAGCCCGTCTCTGTTGATAATTGCCACAAACTGCGTAAATAATCTTGATTGAATAAATCTGTAATATCATACAAAACATTATACCATTTTGATAAAAAGAAAATAAATTTATTAGCGATAGTATGTAAGTAAAAAGGAGGAAAAGCTTTTACATAAGTTAATTTTATTTTATAATCTTGTTTTATAAGTAAATCATTTACTGAGTATAAACAGTTAGTTACAAGATCAACCATATCAAATATATCTATAGAAGCTTTTCTCAAATCAAACAATTTTAATCCGATATGCCAAATACGCTTATCTCCTTCTTTGCCAAAAACATTCTGTATCACCCTAATTGGATAATTACCTTCAATTATAGCATCTACAATTTCTTGTTTTGTTTTTTCATTCAACATTGTTAATAGGATTCTTCTTACAAATTTTTATATGTTCAAAAAGAGTCTTTTCATCTTTAAAGATTTCTTGGCAATAAAGACATTTAAGTTCTTCTTTTTGTTGTTTAACTACTTCTTTTTTAAATTTAATGTTTTCATCTATAAGGGGTTTTTTACTTTGTTCTTTTTTTGGTTGCTTTTTTAAACAATTTTGACAAATTATTTCCGCTATATATAAACCTTTTTGTTGTGGGTATTTATCAATTATTTGTCCTTCTTTTACTACTGTATCATTTTTAGAATATAAAGAACCGCAAGTACCGCACAAAACATGACCTAAAACGTCTCTTTTTTGTTTTGCTTGTAGTTGTAAATATATAGAATCAAAAGTATTAACCACATAGTGTTCCCAACAGGACACTAAAACCCTTTTATATTCTAATTCTGATATTTCATTTTTTGTAGAAAACAAATTAAAATGGTTGCTAAACTTCTTGACATCATCAGAAGTACATAAAGCAACACCCCCAACAGTAACAAGATATCTGATTAAAAGTTCTATCTTAAGTTTATTCTCTCTCGTATAAACAGGAAACTGCTCAGCGTATTCAGTGGCTTCAATAGTCTCTTCTACGTTGAGCAGTCTTATTTCAGCTTTTTGTTCTTGCCTATCTATATTCCAATCTTTAAAAGGATATACTGTTTGTATCCCCACATCCGCAACAAAGATTAGTTGTTCTAAAGGATTAGAAGCTGTTTCTTTATTTATAAGAGTATTTAAAGTATTAGTAATTTTAGGTATATTAACCATAGGAAGTCCTTCTTCCAGATATTAATAAAGTATGTGATTATTTATATTAAGAACCCGTTACTGAAGATCCTGACGGATCAGGAGATTCGGGATCTGTAATGCCACCTACAATAATAGCAGTAACCCATACAGTCATACTTTCAGTTATTAGAACTGTACCTTCTTGTACTGTTTTACTCCAACTTTTTGGCCAACAGTTAGCATAAGTGATAGTTCTTTGTTCTGTTTTGGCAACACCCGGTTTAAACAATTTTTCAACTATATTTATGGGTACTGTAATCTCTCCGATATCTTGAAAAACATAACCCATTGCTTGAATTAAAGCATTAGGATAAGTTTCAAATCTATCTATTGTAATTTGCCGATCTGTTCTACCAGGTACTATCTCAACCGTATCTGTAGCAGAAGCGGCTATTTGTCTAACTCTTTGCAAGTCGCGTTCAGAACTCGGATTAAATCGCTGCAAAGTACCTACTTTTTTTCCGCCCATTAATACATCATAAGAATAAAATACTGCAGAACGGGATCCAGGAGGAGCTAAAGCCATAATATCACCTTCCTTTCAAAACAAGGCTATTCTTGTTATTATAATATTATACGTATGTATTTACCGTCACCCTAATCCAATTTAATGGATATAAATGTTTAAAACTAAAAGTCACATCAATTCTTCTAGGTTCAGAAGAATTTTGTTTCGCCGAAATAGGCACTTCTCCTGTTACTGGATCAGAGGTAGTACCGTAATCATAAATCTCCCCATCTCTCGCCAGTTGATCTAACATAACTTGTGTTGATCCTGCGACATCTGATGGCGTTTCTGGGGTTACTACAATACCCTTACCCATATAGATAGCATCTAAACCCTCTCTAACAGCCCTTTTAACTCTACGTTCAGAATCTTTAACTGATATCTCATTAGTATCAGCATTTGTAATATCTGTAGTCTGTGCGTGCACTACTTTTGTTATACCTCCACGACTTTCTATAAGACAGGCACCAGCTGCAAGTAAAGCTTCGTTTTCAAAATCATTATATAATTCATTCTCTATTGTAATACCCGTTAATGATTGACCAGTTACTGGTGTAACTGGCTTATTTTGTCCGGTAACTAATCCCGCCATAGCACAACCTACAAAATTACCATCAAGAGTCATAGTGTTACCCGAAGCATCTGGTCTTGTAGCCTTATTTGGTACCATATAAACAACATTAGCATCATCAAATCTATCCGCTTGATATACTAACGTACTAGCAGTAGTAGCGTCACCAACATTATCTATTCCACCAGTAGAAACAGTATCAGAATTACCATCTCCAAGTATAATAGCCCTTTCTTTACCGACGGCCGGTTGGCTCATTTGACTTGCGTGAGATACTAGATAACTATGAATAGTTTCAATTTCAGATTGCGTTACAGAACCGCTTGGAAATACAGCAGTAATATAAGCTACATTTTTCTTTTTCTTTAATTTATCAATAGCCGTTTTATATTCAGAAGAAGAAAAAGTAGAACCCGAAGCTTGTACTAACCATACAGCAGGTGCTCCATTTTCTAATTCTAAACGACCACCAATAGATAATATACCATCAGTTAAATCCTCTGGACCTCTTTCATCCAATATATCTTGACCATCTACATAAATTTTTGGATCAAGATACGTACTAGGTACAGGAGCCGTATAAGTAACATAATAAATATCCCCTTGCGTCAAGGTACCACCATTTGTAGTAGCAGCTCCAGATTCCCACGTGATAGTATTTTCTGAAACTGTATAATCAGATTCAGAATATAAGTTATCAGCATACCCATAAGAACCAGAAGTTAATCCAGGAATATTCATAATTTGAGATACAGTAACATTACCCTCATTTGCAAGTTCATCAGCAGTGCCCGGTTTTCCGCGGATAACTGCTTCATCTGTAATTGATAATTGAGTAGGACCAAGACCTACTACCGCAGGAACTCGTACCTGGTCTGTTATGTTGATTATACGAGTATTTGCAACAACATCAACAATCACGCCCGGACGTCTTGTGTTAGCAACTCCCATTAGAAACCACCTTCCTTTCAAAAACTTTAAAATAATTATTCTTCATAAAACAATATTTGATTAAAACAGAGTTTAGCGTCACCGCCATATTTAGAAATAAAATGAAATTTAATACTTTTAGTTATGAAATTTAAATTAAAAGATACTTGCTCTTTACTTTTTATAATGGGTAATTTAAATTTTTCAATATTGTTGTTATTTGAAATTAATAATATTTTCTTAAAACAACAAGCTTTAAATGTATGCCCAGCTATAATGGTTATTTTACTAATACAATAAGTTCTAGAAAAATTAAAAATAAAAGAACCTTTAGTACCTTGTAACCATATATCATTTTTATCCAAAACATTACCAGAACGAATCATTACATCGGGTTGTACAGATATTGGAATTATGCGTTTTAATTTTGGTTTTGGATATTCTATTTTAGAAACTTCTTTAAAAATACTTTTCGCTGCTTTTTTATTTTCTATAGTAGGTTTTATTTCTTCTTTTACAATAATTCCTGGTTTTACGATATCTTTTACTGTAATAGGTTTAGGTTCTGAATAAGCTTCCTGGGCTATTAATATTTGTTTAATAAGTTCTTTTTTTGTAAGATCTTTAATATCAATTTTTAACAATTCGGCTTTTTTCACTACTGCTGTCTTTTTTAATTTTTTTAATTCTTTTTCAGTCATCTTCTACCTCTCATATTTAAATGACCGTAAGCGTTATTTTCATACAAACCATTATATTTGTTATAAATTTCTTGTTGTGCTCTATCTGTACCCGGTACATCGACTGTTGTAAAATTACTTGGGGATAACGACTGCTTATCTTGTTCTGTATAATTATTCTGTAATTCTAAATATTTTTTTCTATCTGTTACTTCATCTAAATGCATAGTATTAACTCCAAAATTAAAATCTGAATCATCATCATCATGATAAGTCATTGGCCTATCTTGTATTTTATGTGTGTCACTCATAATTAAAACTAATAAGCAGTTACTGAGTCTAATCTTATTTCTTTTAATAGATTTTTAGAAAATTCTTCTGTCCAACCAGCTCTGCATTCAATATTAATTTGTCCAATAAATATTTTATCATTTCCTTTTTCTCTTGGTGGTTGGTCTCCAGCAAAAGTAATTCTATTTACTTTTATACCGTGAGCTAAAAATTGCCCTGTAGTATCTGTTTTAACAAGTGAAGCATAAGTCAAACATATATCAAATAAACGTTCCATTACTGGAGCGTCTTTTGCTGCTATCTGTATGGTTATTGGTACATTAGCATCAGTACCAAATTTTTCATTATAATCTCCATACAATTTATACCATATAGTTTCATTATTTGTAGCTGTCCAGGAACCGCCAGATACTTGAGTCATTCGTACTGTATCATCAACTTCATCTGTAAATAAATTATAGACGGAATCTGCCTCTGTTTGTACTTTTAACCAATAAACTGTTTTTTCTGCTAAATTTACATCATTGGATAACACCGGAATTTTACTAACAGGTTGTGTATTTGAAAAACCTGCTATTGAACCTGAAGCTAAAACTGTATCACTCGGTTCACCATCGTTGTCGGCTAAAAAGGATACGGTTATATCAGACGTGTTACCTGATGCATAACTTAAATATATTTCACAAGACTGTACAGGAGTTAAAGCTGTGTCTAAATAAATTCTTGATACTTGCGTTGTTTCCTCACTGCCGCCTACTTCTACATAAGAATTTAAACTATCTCCCATGTTGTATTCTTGATGAGCTGTACCAATATATTCTCTAAAATCTAAAGAATCTATATCTCCGCCGCCACCAGCAGATACGACTATTGCTGGATATTCTTCTCCTGTATATCTATAGTTTTCAACAACCAAAGGACGGATATCATGTTTCTTATCTCTTAAAGTTATAGTCTCAATATCGGCATTGTAGAAAGTATTGTATGTTTTAAAAATTCTTTTAAAATATTCAACCCACGCCCTTTTTACTGATCGTTTAAATGCGAAATACATATTATATATAAATAAATATTACTGTTTTTAAACTTTTACAACAATTAAATTTCTTTATTATAAACGACTTTTAAAAAGAATTTATTTAAATTATTTTGTATTAAATTAAAAATCTTATCCGAAAATTCTGGTAACAAAGCAGTAGTTGTCGATTCCTCTTCTCCAGCAAACCACCACAATTCACTTTCTTGTTCTTTTATAACTGATATTCCTGGTAAATTGTGTTTAATTAATCTTATTCTATCTCTTTCTGCTAACTCAATTTTTTTATCTGTTCTAAATACTAGATAATTTGCTAATGCTTCTTCTTTTTTAGTTTCTTTAGGATACCACCATTCTTCCGTTAAATAAGAATCCCTATCTTCTACAAAAACAAGCAAACTAATATCGCCCGGACGCATTTCATAACTTACAACACTCTGGTCTCCTGGAGTTTTAATTTGTTCTATTTCCGCTGTTATACCATCTCCCATATTTTTTAACATTGAAAGGGACCATTTTTGCCAAAGGGTATAATTAGACAAATTTTCAATAATATTGGGTCCACGTTTTATAACGTTAACATCAAACATTATGGTAACCCGCGATCGGGTATTAAATTATATCTTATATCATCTTGTTCAATATAAACAGTATTAAAACCTTGACTTAACAATTGACCCCTTACATCAGACCTTGTTAAATCTACGCATTCAAAAACATTATGATAATGAGAACCTGAAGCATTTATACCCACTATAACATCAAAATCATTTACAATAGTTTCCCAATTTGTCCAATGTGTAGTAAGTTCTGATTTAACTTTACCTTGTATGTCATCTATTTTGTAATCTTCTTTAACTGGCGGAAAAACAACTAATATTGAATTTTCTCTTTTATAACTTGTTGCAGAAGTAGTATAATAAGTATAACCCCCTTCCCACATAGTACCATAACAAATAGTACATTTTCTATCTGGTTGTAATTCTTTAGGATTAACACAAGAACACATAGTTGTATAACTATATTCAATAGTAGAACCAGAAGTTTCAAATTCTGGATGCATTACAATAGCTATAGTATTACTTTCATTAACATCTATAAAAAATTGATTTTGACTTTCAAAATCATTATAATTTAAAACCCTTTCTGCTCTATCTCCATTTATATAAACAGCAATAGATCCAGAACCGTCATTAGTATTCTCTCTTAAATCTGGATGATTAAGTCTATCGCTTGATTGCCAAATAATTTTTGTATAAGGTTTCTTTTTTGTACCCGGTAATCCAGCAGGAGTGGGCAGTACTCCTGTAGAATAAGTGGAACCAGATATAGCAAAAGCTTTGTAATAATAAATGGCGTCTGTATCTAAACTATTATCTATATAAGTTCCCATAGAACCGGAATAAACTAATGTACCATCAGAATAAGAACTGGGCCTAGATAGTTTTTTTCTTTTAATAATAGTACCTTGAGAGCCTATTCCTTGTGTCCAAGATAAATTCAATTGTCCGTGCCAAGAACCTGCTTGTAATGTAAATAGGGTAGGGGCTTCAAAACTAGCCATTTATTTAACCTGCTTTAATAGTTCCTGAATCTGTTATAATAATAGTATCTGTCTCTGGTGTTTCTGAATTTTCTATACCATTTGACCATTCATCAGTATCATCTATCTCGAAACAATCATAAATATGAGTAGTAAGCATGTGATCGCATTTTCTTTTTAATTTTACATCATAAAACATAATTAATAACCTGCCGGATAAATTGACATACTTTTAGATTTAGACCCAGAAAGTCTTTTAGAAATCTCTGTATTAGCAGTAATTAATTCTCCAGACATAGTAACAACCCCAACTCTAATACTTAATTGTCTTGGTTCTGTTTTACTAAATTGCGTATCAACATAAGCTATTTTACTAATACGTTCAGTATCTGGTATAGTTTTTAAACTACCTACTTCTTCATCTTGTAAAAATTGTAACCGAGATATAGCAGCTACAATATCACTTCTTAATTGAGTCGCAGCAGTATCTGGTACTGCATTAAATATATAATATTTAATACGAGTACCGTAACTCATATGATAAGGGTTTCTAAAAAGTTTAGAAAGTATAATTTTTTCTAATTCTTGTTGCAATTTTGAGGACTGTTTTATTTTTTCAGTATAACCCAATCTATCCCATGCTAAATCCCACACATAACCGGTACCTAGACATTTTGGACAAGCATTTAATGTATATTTTTCAAGATGATTATAAGCATTATAACAAGCTTTAAAAGACGATACTTCCGCTCCTATAAGCGTTAGTTGTATTTGGCACCAATAACCTTTATTAAAAGAAGCATCAACATTATTTAATGCTTTAACCCAACCAGCATAAGTTAAGGCATCTTTTGTTCTAGCCATTCTAAAGTGTGCTGTTACAGAACCTGATAAAGCTGTCCAATGTAATCTGTATAGCTGTACTTCCTCTTGAAAATTATAAACAATAGACCAAGTACCCGTAGGTACAAGAGATGATTCAAAACAACCCATATCTGTAGCTCTACTGTTTCCATCTATATCATCAGTCGGTACTGTAGCCTCTTGACTATGTCCTATACCTGTATTATGACAAGGAGAGGTAGTGTATATTTTATAATCCTGTATTAATCTAGGATCTTCTGTAATATCATTACCTAAATCTATCCATGAAAAAACAGCATCTTTTTTATAATCTAATACTTTACCATAAACAGTATTATAACCCTTTTTTATAATACCACCATTACTCATGCCTTCATCATAAGCATAAATACCATAAAAAACTATATAAGAAGATAAATTAACAAATATATTATTTACAGATACTATATCTTGAAATTCTGCTCCCGGACCCCCAGCTTGAAAAGTTATAAAAGCTACGCCACAACCAACTGGGGAATCTGAAACAAGTGTGTTATTATTTACATATATATTAGTACTAGTAACCAATGCTGTATAAATATGAATTAATATAAAATCGCCGTTTGATGATGTATATTTTATATAATTATTTTCTACTGTTATATTAGTAAGGGCGTTACCATTACCCGGAAACAATTCTACAACTCCTTTACCTAGAGGTGCCATATTAGAGGCTGTTATTATAATATTTCTTCTTATTGACACATTTGATATAGGAGCTGTATTTTGAGATTGTAAATAAATTATATTTATAAATTTTAAATCTTGTATAGTCCAACCACTCGCAAAAGTAAGAGAATGACCATCCATATCAATAGTATATCTAGTGTCTCCTACTGGTTGTAAAGTAACCTCAGTCTCTGTAAAGCTACTATCTGCTGTTTCTGTTATATCAGAATATATAAGTATGATATCATTATTCTGTAAATCCCCAGCATCTTGTAAAGCTTTTAAATTATTATAAGTTTGTCCTAAACCTACTTTTCTGTTTGCCATTTATTACCCTTTAATAAGAAGGTTTATACTCACTATATTCATACGGATCATCCCAAGAACTAATTTCTGTCTTTGCAATAGCAGATCCAGAACTCTTTTTTTTAAACAAAGCTACTTCTTCTCCAACTTGCATTAGGGTGAGTAAATTATTTTCTTTTGTATAATCTACAATTTCAGAATCTACATCATAAAAGTGATATTCTTGATCATCAACGGCCATAATAAACTCCATTAACTAAATTTATTCCATTTACGCACTCCTCGCAACGCCCTATCAAGTTGTAATGGCATTCCAGCAGTAGCAGAAAATTGACCAAGTGGTGTAAGTGATCCCATTAAATACATCTTCTTTGATATTTTTAATAGTTCTAAATATTCATTCATTTTTTGTTGCAATATAGATAAAAATTTTTGTGATCTATCTCTCGTAAAAGTATGTCCTGAATCTGATACTGAAAAATGCTTACCCGCTTCAAAATAAATAATTTTATATGTAGCCCACAATTCTCCGCCTAAAATTAAAATTTCTTTTAAACCTTCTACTGCACCATTTGTATCAAAATCTGTAAAAACATGAGTAGTGAATCTAGGCGGTGTAGCATTCCATTTCATTAAAGCTCTTTCCAATCCCGCATAAATTTCTCCGTCTGCTAATCTTCTAGGTAATACATAAACAGAAGATTCTTCTGTCGAATGAGCTATAGCCATTTTAACGTGATCTATTAAATTTTGTTCTAATGTAGTATATGCCATAATATAACCTTTTCATGAAAAACAGGCTTTTATACCTGTTTATTTAAAGTATAAAGTATAATATCAACTTATGAAGCACAAACTGTATCTCCCCAATATTGTGGTGTGGTATCCAATATATGTCCTGTAGACCATTGTACTGCAAGATATGGACGTAAAGCGCCTGAGGCGAATTCCTTGGAAAAGAAATTTATGCTACTATTTAAATCCTCCCCAAGTAATGTTATGCCATGATTGTTATATAACCAACCTAAATTATGACATTCTCCGCAATGACAACCTCTTACTGCACAAGTTATATCAAAAGTAAAAACATCGCCTACAACTTCTGATCCTGTAATGACATTAGTAGCACAAGCATTAGGTCCATAATCATTACTCGAAAAATTACCTCCCGATGTCCAAGGTACATCCGCGTCAGCACTAGGCGGTGTTTCTTCAGCGCCCATACTATCAGCACATTCATCGTTAGGCGCTTCTTTACCATACAACTTCCATGTAGCTTCGCCATTTGCGCTGTATATATTCCATGTACCATCCTTATTTATTCTATAATAATTTTCCCCTCCAGCATTTTTATAATTAACTTGAAAATAACCATTTAAACCGGAACCCGCCCTATCGTTATATGGCTGGATAGAATAATAGTAAGATACAGCTCTTTTTGGTCTTGGATGAGGATTTGAAAAAGTAAAAGAATTAAAACCGGGTACAGATAGAGAATTATTGGCTTTAGTATCTCCAATGCCGTTTGTTATTTGATTTCCATGATTACCCGCCGCAGCATCAAATACATAAGGAGCTAATAAATACGTAGTACCGCCACCAGGTTGACTAGCCACACTTAAATCCATTTTAGTAATTATAAACCAACTAGTATTAGGCGGAGTATATGTATATTTTTGTCCTATACTCCATTGATCGTCATTATAATCAGCTGTCATATTACCTGTATTATTAATTTGACTACGTAAAGTTAATTCTGATAATCCTAATCCTGTTGGAACACCAGATTCTGCTGGACAACCATAATAAATATAATAACCACTATCATTATTACCATTATTTATTTGAGCTTGTAATCTAAACCACGTCTCTGTATTAGCTGTATTCCAACCACTATATACATCTCTTGCTATCTCTGTATTATTCGCGCCATCCCAATAGACTAATCTCCAATCTTTAGTATCAGCTCTTACTTTTCCCGCAGTAATTAAGGCATTAGTTGCCATATCAAAAGCTACTATAGTATTAACCACCGCATTACCACCTGTGTTATTTGTTATAGTAATTGGTCTTCTATAATTATAACAAGGGCGCCACCAATCGGGGCCGGCACCTCCGCCATTACAATCAAAAGCAGCAGCCCATGTAGCTTGTCCACTTGATGCTGGACTTTCGGATATACCTTCAATAGTTTGAGACTGTCCCCAATTAACTTTTAATCTTCTTGCCTCTACTGCCCCAGCTATGGCACCTCCAGCATAAGTCATTTTTAATTTAGCACTTTGAATATATGCATAATCTGGTATTTGTCTTAAATCAAATCGTAATAAAGAACTTTTACCCAATCCGGCAACTTGTAATTGAGTATCAGAACCATAGGCTGCATGTACAGATCCCGAATTAATATATGTATCTTTATGATTATTCGGATAATCTGCCCCATCTACACCACCAAAAACTGTAACGCAATCAGGAGTAGTATAAGTAATAGTAAGTTGTGGTCTAAAAGCTTCTATACCTTCTTCTTGAGAATAAAAAACAACATCATTACAACCATCGACTCCAGTACCTACAAATACGAAACCCAAATTAGAATTTGGATTATTTATCCATTTTTGTACTAAATCTTTACATTCCCAATAAAGTCTTGTATAATTAGCCGTAGAACTGGTTACATCCTTTGAATCATAAATTGTATCCCCATAATCACTACTTGAGAAATCAGCTCCTGATAACCAAAATTCGTCTCCTCCAGCTCCGTTATAATCTCTTTTTCTTCTCCATGTAGCTTGACCATTTGTTGCTGGATCTTCTTCTACTCCTTCATCTAATTTATGAATACCCCAATCGGGAGTAATTTCTCTTAATTGTACAGTTAAAGTATCACTAGCTCCTAGATTATCATCTTTTTTAACCAATGATATAGTTGCAGAGGTAATAGTAGTATCAGTAGGTAATAAAGATACATCAAAACGGCCTGCTATATCATATTCCGGAAAAAATTCATCACCGCCTATTGTATATTTATCATTACCATCAAAATCAAGATGCGGACGATAGTTAGTTCTCATACCGGTTGTATTGGTGGCAATAGTCGGAGTACAACCAGCATCCCTAATTGTGGCTGTTCTTTTTATATTTAAATAATTATCATCTGTATCTTTAGTACTTATAAATTCATCCGCTGGTGTTATGTTTATAATATTGTTGTTCCCAACATTCCAATTGCCGTTAGCCGCTGTTCCGTCATCCGAAGCATTGTTGTTGCCGGTGGCATTGCCGTGATTCCGAAAATCTGCGATTGTTGAATTTATAGCAACACAGTTATTTAAGTTGACGGCCTGGTCTGCTAAATCATAAGCCGAATGACCATCATTATCAATGGTGATATTTTCAGCTGTGAGATTGGCCCCGGAAATTTGGGAGTAGAAACTAAATCGTGAATCCCATATTTTACAGTTATGGACTTTTACTGTGGGCGTGTTGGTCGTAAAATGGAAACCAAAATTTTGCATCCCATTGCCGTCAATCATAATATTGTGCATATTAAGATTGAAGGCTGCTACAACATTTGCTGTTTGAAAGTCTGCCAATGTTAATCTGTTTGCTGTAGAATAGGTATATAGGTTTTCAAAGGTACAAGTTCCCGGGCCTTCTATTTGTATTTCAAAAAAGAATTTTCCCGCTACGCTAAGGATGGATTTCCACCCATAATTTGGGTTACCATTAATTATTTTATTCGCTGTTAATTTTAAATGGTGGTTATTAAGGTCTTCTGTTAGGGTTGATTTATCTGTTTCTGTCGTATCTGATATCTGGGTTGCTGTAAGATCTCCGGTTAAGTCTGCCAAATCATTTGCAAACAATCGCCAGGTGGTGTAATCTCCGGCAGTTCCAATGGTGCAAGTTCCTATTGAAATAGCGTTCAGGTCAGATATAATTCGTTTTGTAAAATCAATGTCTTTTGAGTCTTTGAATAATATTTGAGAAACTTTAGTTAAATCTAAAATACCGTGGTCTTTGTCTGCTCGCAGATTAGTTTTCAGGGCGTTACCCAAATCTGCAAAATCAACAAACATGGCAGAGTGCCGGTAAGATTTTATATCAACTGATTTAACTCCTTTGTCTATAGTTGCGCCATATTCGTTTTGTCCTGATAGAAACTTGTTTTTTTCTAAACGATTTACTTTCCCTATCCTATAAACCTTTTGCATCCGGTCTGATATAACTAATTCTCCGTTTTTCCAGTCTTGTGGATCAAGCACGTCAGCTAACATACCGTCTTTAATGCCGAGATACTCTTTGCCTTTGGCGGTTTGTTTATCTCCGACTTTAAAGACTGGGTATATGTAATTAGGATCTAATTTTATTTGGTTCATAATTTAATTATAATAAAGGGGCAAAATCTCTACTGCTTACACGCAATTCTGTATTATCTCCGTAAGCACTATCGCCATTAGTAGAAGTTATAAAAGTATCTTTATGAATACCCGTAACATTACTTGCAGGATGCATACCAAAAATTTTAGTATTAGTAGGTATTGTATAAACAACAGATAATAAAGGTCTATAACCAACAGTATCGTGTTCTTGTGCAGCAAAATCTACTCTATCAGATATATCTTCTTGTATAGCTAATCCATAGTTTAAAGCTGGATTTACAACTTGATATTGTATATTACTCGTAATATCAAAATCAAATTGCGTACCTTGTACTGTTCCTTGAGGAATAAAAATGTTACTTTCTGGATTTTCACTATCATTTACCAGCCAATATCCTCCAGCACCACCAGACCATTGGGCTCCTCCAGCAAAAGCATTATCCCAAGTTGCTTCATTAGCTGCGGCAGGAGTATTTGTACCTCCTTCCTCTATTAATGTTTTACCCCAATTAGTAATCATACGTCTTATATTAAAAACCCTATCACCGCCAGCAGGAAATCCGTTATTTGATAATGTTAATCTCAATGAAGCATTATTAACTATAGAACAATTAGGTATAGTATTCAAATCAAACCGTAATATCCCCGCTCTATCACTCTGGTCTGTAGCCGTCTGGCTATGTATCATGTATGCATAAGCTCCATAAGATCTATTAGAATATGACCCCCCAGCTAAAAAAGTGTCTTTATGTACACCTGTGACATCTGCTCCTGTAGCTTCACCGAAAGTTATAGTTGGATCTATTATACTATCTTTTTTAGGAGCCGGTAAGGTCAATTCAAAAATATTTATAGCTGTTTGTTTCCATACATAATCAAAAATTATACCACTTTCTTGATAAAATGGACGTTCAATTAAAGCAAAAAGTTTATTATCAGTTATAGTATAAAATTTTACTATATGATTTTTTAAAACGGCTTTTAAACCATTAATTTCATATTGATATATAATTGTTTGCCCTTTTGGTTGATGTATTGTTTCTTTAAAACGTTTTTCAGTTATAAAACTATTAAATTTAATCTTATCGCTAACCCATTCTATCTTGTTATTCAATTGCCCTTCTTGAAAAGTAGTTGATAACTGAGTATTTAAATTTTTTAAAGTAATTAAAATCCAAACATCCTTATCTATTTTAGATTTTATAAAACGTTTGTATTTGCCAACACTTTTTTTATCTCCTAAATGCACATAAAAATTACTTCTTTTTATAGTATAATTATAATTAGTACTACGATCAAAAAAACTTATAGTATTATCTAAAGGCGCTAAATTTTTATTTGCATCAATTATAACATTAGGTACACCACCTAAATCTAATTGATATTGTTGCTCTTTTACAAAATATTGGTTAGAATAAGTAGTTCTTTTTATTAATTCCATAACACATTAATTCCTATATAAAAAAACCGATTAAACAAGATACTATAACAACAATACTTGTTAAAATCGGTTTTATTCTGTCTAAAATTACAAAACTGTACATATATTAACTACTCCTCGTATATCCGGCAATAGTATAAGATAGATTAGGAGTAGAACCTGAAGCTGTATTTGTTAAAGTTAATACTAATCCTGTATTCTCAGGCAATTCTAATGCTGTCTCTGGCGGTATAGAAGTACACATACCACCTCTCGCTCCAAAATGTGCTGGAGCAGATACGCAACCTCCGTCTGTATCCTCAAGGCCTACAGATCCTATAGCATCAATAGAAAAATAAATATAAGTTAAATTTAAATAAGATCCAGATCCTGGGGTTGATTGTATAATTGAACTTGAAAACGCGGAACCAGAACCACAGACTCTCCATTTATCTCCTTGTACTTTTGGATAAGTAGATACTGGATTATTAGATTGTATAAATAAAGCATTTTTTGCGCCATCTGCTTCTATATCAGCTCTAGTATCAGAATCGCCATCTTTCAATTCTACAGCGCCGATTTGTATATCCCCAGCACTCATAGATTTAACAGATACATCAAGTGCCCGAACAGAAGAAGAAACCGATCCAGACGAGGTTACGGCATTGCCAAAACCATCATGCATTAAGACTCTTAATGCATTATAATCAGGACTAAAACTACGCCCAATACCTTCATCTACTCCGTATAACTCGCCAGGTGTCAATTTTGCCATATAACAAACCCCTTTTTATTTTAAGGAGTCTAACTTTTCCTTTGCTACAGTTTTTACTGTTTGAGCAAAAGAAGGACTCTTTATAATCGATCTAAGTTGATTTTTATTAGTTATTTTAGTTCTAATAACATGAAGTTGTGTCGGTATGTCTTTTTCTATATAAGCTTCAGTTGGAATCATAGTGCTTTTGCGTCCTTTTTTCTTATTTCCCTTAACTGTAACTTTTGGTTTAGTAGTTTGGGCTTTTAACATATCTTTAGATACTTTTATACCATCACTAGCCTTATTTACTAATTCTTTAGCACTTACAGTTTTTATTTCTGTAGTTGGCTTAGCCCTTTCTTTACCTAGCAACTTCAAAATTTTATCATCATCAGACTCTTCATCTATCTGATTTATTTCTTGATCCCTTTGTTCAAAATAATCTGCATCAACCGTTTGCTTACGACCCTTGTTTTGTTTTGATGCAGTTTTTAATTTATCTTTTATTTCTTTCGGTATTTTTATTTCCCCGACTTGTTGTTTTAAAGTATTAAAATCATTAGTTATAATTGCCTTATCCAAATCCCTTTGTTTCTGTATAATTTCTTTTTTATTAGAAGAAACAGAAACCGTCGGATTAATTTGGGACTTTATTCTAGCCTCTGGAATTGGCACTTCTTTTGATTGTTCAACTACAGCACCGTCTATGTAGGTCTGTAATAAACCACTATTTAAACATTCTTTTAATGTAACAGACTGATCAATTTGTTCTTGTGTAAATCTTCTTAAAAGATTTGAAGGAGCTTTTGAAGTGACTTCAATTTCAACTCCTGCTACAATACAAGACACTGAATGACCAGGTTTTGCAATAATTTTTGCAGGTAAACTCATTTTAGGTTCCTCCTAATTAATTTTTTTAAAAAAAAGGGGTAAAATGAATAATAGGTTCTTTTACCCCTTTCTATTTGTGCGACAATTACTCAGCTAATTAAGACCGAGTAAAAGTACCTTTAGCAACAGCGTTAGCATTTACCATCAACATTCCAATTTCTTCGTAACCTACGTAACCTATACGAGCTTTCCTCGGAACATCATCAGGCATAACCATCATATCTGTTCTGATAGGCAGTACACCAGTAAAACGAGGTTCAGATAAACAATATACAGTATTATCCGGAACAAGCCGGCTAACTATAATATCAATGCCCCATATATTAGCATACAAACCCGATTGTTGTATCTCGCGTAACGTTACCGGATCAAGATCCGTAGTCGTCCACGCGCGAATATCCCTATAAGCATCAAAATTCATTAAGAAAGCATAACCCGGTAAGTCATGTTTCATAACTTCAGCTGATAACCTATTCAAGAAACTCTTAGATACGCCAGCGGTACTAGTTACAATAGCGTTATTGGCTGTATTACCGGCAGTAGTAGTAGCAATCAACTGCAAAAATTGAGTATCTTCTTGAATCTGCGTATAAATACGAATTTTCTCTTGCATCCTATCAAGAACATTAAACCTTCTCTGTTGAATGTTACTCAACCTAATAGAAGTCGGAGAAAAAATTTCCCATGTAGTAGGTTCTACGTATTCACCTTCAATTGTAAACTCAATAGATTCAGCTCTTTTTGCCACAACAGCTGCAAAACCTTCAATATCTTTATCATAACGAGCAATTTGACCTTGAGCCAATACATCAATTTCAAAGAATCTACGAGAAACTCCTTGATAATCAAGTTGCGTCCTAATAGGTACCGCGAGTTGAGCTCCTATAGCTTGACGACCAGCTTCAGTCATTAAAGCCCGCCACAAGTTATCTTGCTGGTTAGCTTGGTTATACTGTTGATAAGGATCATTCATATCAGTATTATAACCCGCACCTTGTGCTTGAATTCTATTCTGGTTTTGATTTTGGTTAGAAACTACCGCAAAACCATTACCAGGATTATACTGCGATACTCTATTCTGATTTTGAAATCGGGGATCTTGATAAGAATTCCTTACAGTATTACCTCTATATCCGGGCGGATAACTTGAAGCTTTCTTTTGCATTCCTGTGACCATATAAAATTCACCTCCTATTTAATTATTGATATCTTTATTTTTAATAATAAAGACCAGTTAAAGTATAAAATTACAATCTAAGTAGCACACCGATAGTATAGCTATTATTAGCCGTAGGTACCTGATAACAAGCGCCGACTCTAATAGAACCTGAACCTACGGTGGCAGTAGCGTTATAATGCGGCGTCATACGCGCATTGGTATCTACATAAATAGTATCCATCAATTGCCATGTAGTATTTACATAACTTTCATTGACAGCACTATTTTGAACTTCCATTTTTGCCATACCACCAACTATCGTTACAAGATTTCCAGTAGGCGGATTACGAAGTTCATTATCATCATCAATAATCATTCCGTAGACTTCGTCTTGCGTACCGTCATACAATTCCATAGTACCATCAGTAGCATTTTTACAACCGAACTGCCCTGGATACCATCCAGTACTTGCAACTGAAGAAGACGCAGGTAATTGATCTTCTATACCAGAATACCTTCTTGTTACTTTGTTAGCCATATAGAATTCACCTCCTATTTAAACTAATTAACTGAATCGTTAATTATCTTTTGTTAAAAGTTAGTTCTGTATGAATTATGTGACATATAATTCACACCCATTTGTTTTAATTTTTTTGGGGTAGTAGTCATATAATCTGATAAATTATTCGGCAACCCAAACTGTACCAGTACTCCGCCATTTTCAGTAGCAGCAGTTTTAGTCATTTGCGGTACTACTGCAGATTCTCTAATATGAGCTCTTGTACTAGCATCTATTGGATCAGAACTGTTTAATTGACCATTTACAAAAGCTTCTTCTTCTGGATTTTGGTTTTCTAGATCCGTAAATCCATCTACTTGACCTTCTTGATTTTGAATATCAATAGGTTGATTCATAACATCAGCCCTTTTCGAAGCTTTCGGTTTCGGTTTCGGATTCGGAGTCATAACTACACCTTCAGCTCCTTTAGCTTTATTATAATCTGGTTTCAAATTTTCAGTATCAACAGTAGGCATTACGGTTTCAACTCCCGTAGGACTGTTAAAAACTATACCAGATTCAATATCCAAATCTTGAGATCTAGTCGGACCTGTAGGTACTTTAGCTCCTTGAGTTCTTAAAGTATCAAGTAATACTTTAACTCCAGCTTCATTCATAGCCATAACTTCTTTAGTTTTGGCTACAAGTTGTTCTTTTTTAGCATTTTTTGGAATAAGCAATTTTGCTATCTCTAAAGCTTTAGCAGCTTTTTTACGCGTAGCCAATTCTTGTTCTGCTTCTTTCGTTTTTTGTTCTGCAGCAGCAACTTGCCTTCTACGCCGCATTTCTGCTTCTACCAACTCTTTAGCATATGAAACATCTCCATAAGCATCAGTATAATACTTCCGCAACTCTGCTTCATTCATTGTATCTATTTGTGTTTTAGAAACCCCTTGACCTTTTTTTACAGAGGCTCTTTTAGGATTTCTATTTCTTTTATAGGTACGATTTTGAAGTAAACTTTCCATACCTGAACCATCTCCACGACCTTGACCGGGACCCATACCCCTTCCATAAGGGCCAGTACCATCAGGGATATGACCTCCAGGTCCTGTAACTAAAGCTTCGTTTTCATATATTTCATTATATATTTCATTAGCATCTGTTTCATCATAATTCAATTGATCCATTTCATCCATATATTCATCATAAGAATATTTAATGCCTTCAACAGCGCTAGAAGCCAACTTATTCCAATATCTCGGATAATGACTTATAAACGCAGCAACTTTTGAATTGCGTCTAGCTTTTGCCGTAAGCTGTTTAAACTTCATTTCATTTACAGCTTTTTTATCAATGGTCAACACTTTAGCAACCCACTTGCCACCCATATCAGCAGCTATATCATCAATATTATTAACAGATTCAATCTCTGCTTTATACTCAGGAGATACAAATCTATTATAATTCTCTTCAGTCATGTTGCCTTCAGCTGCGTCAGCAAAAGTAGCTATAAGTATTTTCTTTCCATCAGTAATTTTGTATGCAGTCTTTGCAGGAATCTTACTTAAAACAAGAGAAGCATTAACACCCCGACTAGTTTCGAAATTACCAATAGCCGGTTCATATTTATGTTCTGCTTGTCTTTGTGCCTGTGATTCCACATCCTGTCTATCCCAGGCACTTAATTCATTAGATACAGAATTGACATCTTTCTCTTGCGGATTCACAACATCATTAGGTAAATTATGATATTCTGCTTTTTTCTTATTAGCGTAAGTACCTTCTTGTACCTGTGTATTTTGTTTACTGGGAGTATAATATTGAGGTTCGTATTTCAAAAACTGGTCATCAGCACCAGCAGCTCCAGTACCATTAATCATATTTTTATAAGTACTGGTATCGCGCATTTTATTGCCTCTATTATAATTTGTATCTGCGGACTGTTTACCGCCTGCATGTTCCATGTGTTTATAATATTGATCGTTATTCTCCCTAGCCCCAGAATCATAATTAGTATTCATACGCTCTGGATGTTTTTCCACTTCTCCTTTTGAGTTACCGGTATTCATATTATACTGATTAAAATTCCCACCCATACCAAGCAATTGAGATATTTTATTTAACGCTTTCATCCAACCAGATACTTTATCAGCTACTTCTTCTGGTTCATCTTTATGCGGCTCTTTTTTTTCGGGCAACTTAATACCTAATTCGTCAGCTACCGCTTCCTGGGCTTCTCCTACAACCTCTTCAACATCATCTACTATATCTAATGCTTTGTTAATATCAGAAACCGCAGTTTCTGCAGTAGATATCAAATTAGTAGCATATTTAATAGAAGACTTTCTTTTGTTAGATAAAATAGATTGTAACCGACTCTCAGCCGCTTTCATTTCTTCTGTATGATCTTCTAGAATATCTTCTAATTTTTCAAGATTATCTTCAGCTTTACCCAGATCTTTAACTAGCGATTTATCAAGTTCTGGTTTCTCTTCTGCTTTTTCTTTCACCTTCTTTAACTGCTCCGGCATCTCTGCAACCTTCATCTTTACTCGTTCAGCTGTCTTTCTTATATTATAAATAGCGGTTAAGGCAGTCTTGGGACCCTTTTTAATATCAGCTACTACTGCAGGACCAAGTATTTTTTTAATATCCTCATTTTCATTAATAGCTGTACGACCAGCTTGAGCCATTTCCGCCCAATCCCCTAAATCAGCAGCTACTGATCCGATATCTTTCTCTCCCGGATCAACAACATCGTTAGGCAGGTTTTTGTATTCAGCTTGTCTCTGTAAAGAAACACTCTGCCTCCGCTGACCAGCTGCTGTATTTATTCGCTTGTCAGCCATATTATTACCCTCCTTTTGATTTGAATTGTCAGCAGGAGTTTCATTGCCTGCCTCTGTTAATTGGTTATTCTTTTTATTAGCATTTTTTGAATTAAGAAAACTTAAAAGTCTATCAAGAAATTCTTCATTATTTAAATACTCGACACCTTCTAGGTAATAAAATAATTCATCCCATGTTTCACTATTAATAATCAAGCGCTTTATTTCTTCAGTCGCCCTACTTTTAGATAAGCGTTCTTTAAATTCTTCAAGTAAATTTCCAGCTTGTTTTTGCAATCCTTTTAATAAACCACGTTTTTGCATTTCTTGTCTTAAAGCTTGTATATTATTAACGGCCATTAACAACCCCATTTATAAAATTATATATTTCTGTCAATTGATCGTTACTATAGTTACTCCAATTAATATTTGAATAATCCATCCTACTTGCAACTTTTTCCAATTGATAACCTCTCGTATAAGCTGGGTTGGCTACGGCAGATAATTCAAAAAATGAACAACCATAATTAATTTCAAAAGTCCTTGCTAAAACTATTTTATTTCTAGAACCATTAACAACTTCTTTTCTATCAGCAACTCTTGTTAAAACAAAAGGTAACCACTCTTCCCTCATTAATCCTTTATTTAAATTATCTCGTATTTGATTAGCTTGTACGGCAATTGTAGCTCCTTTACCATAAGCAATATGATTACAATATTCTGGTTCAAAATACGCGGTATTGCCGCAAACACTACACGTAGAATGAGTAATATTGGTACCCATGGATACACCAAGTGGTTCTCCTTTATCAATTTTTCTTGCAATAACCGGTTCGCGAGAGGCATCAATAGCCATTAATACTTCAATCGAACCATCTTTCTGATTATCAAAATTTAAAATATCAATACGTTCTTTGGAATCTAAAGCTGACCAATTCCGTTCAGCATACTGCCTTAAATCGAAAGCATTCAGATAAGCTTCCGGTAAATACCCAATACTGTTATTTATATCATCAGATTGGTGTTCTCTAAAAGCGTTCTTTCCGATAAAAGACTTATAACCATAACCATCTCTTTCATCAATAAATTCACTATATGGAAAAGCATCACAATTAGCATTATCTCCATCGACTTCTAAATTACCGATTGCCCGCACCCTTATAAAACGATAATCAGGATCATACTTAGTTATTTTAGATAATTCAGATGCTAATTTTTTAGTATCAGGAGTCCAAGAAGAATTATTACCAAAATTGGCATTAGAGGAGTTATTTACATCAGTAGGACAGATAACGTATGGTACTTGGTATTCTGCAGTTTTAGTAATCATGGTATAAGTATAATTTTAGAAATGGTAATTCATAAAATATTATATTACGGCAATTATGAAAAAACAACACAAATTTCGCAAAAAACCCGGCCAATCCCACACTTCCCGCCCTTTATAATAAATTAAAAATCCTGTATATAAATAACATTTTAGTCCATTTACATGCAGCTTTTATGTTTAAATATTGTATATTATTATAGTAATAATATAAAAATCCTTATTTTTTAACTAAAAAACGCATTTAATCGTTTAAATAAAATGTTAAAAAATATTAAAAAATGTTTGGCTTTTGCGGAAAAAAATGCTATATTATTAATAGAAAGGAAAAATAAAGTAAAAAAGAATTTAAAAAAGGAGGAGAAATGGAATTAGCGATAGAACAATTAATTGAAGAAGAAATAGAAATGGTTACTTGCCCCTATTGTAAAGACGATAGAAAAAAGAAAGGAACTTGTTATTATTGTTTTAATACGGGTAAAATGGAAAAAGAACAAGCACGACATCATAAATATTTCAATAAAGTTCAAAATTCTAAAAATTGGAAATACCCAATTAATAAAGTTATTAAGGCCACAGAAAAAGAATATCCATATATTATAGATGCTGTAGGTTTCTTTGCTGGTGGTTGTTGCAATATTACTCCCCTTAAAAATGGTAAAGTTCAAGTCACGGCACCCGGTTACTATGCCCTTATTGGTGCGTAATTTATATGTTTATTAAACTATATTTATAAATTTAAAAAGGAAATTTTAAATGATGGAACAACAAATAGAAGCAAAAGAAGGACAACAAGGCACATACTATAAAGGAAAAACGGGTATCATAATACGTTTCAAACGTATTGAAGACAATAAAGCTATCGTTACTTCTACTACAACTGGAAATGATATAAATCTACCTCTTAACTATAAACTAACTCTTTGTCCCGATACTAAATTACCAAAAGACAATATACAAAAAAACAAAAAAACAAAATCGGGCATTACCAGAGCTTCTATAATTGATCCTTTACTTCTCGCTAATAAATCAAAAGAAGATATAATAACTGAGGTACTTAATCAATTACCCGATGATAATAGAAATAAAATTAAAACTGCTATATCAACAAGAATAGGTACACTTCGTAAAAAGGGTTATAATATATAACTATAAACCTAAACTTTTTAATATGAAACAATCTCAAATTATCCATTGTATAGGAACAGAAATTCAAAATTCAAAAAATCCTCTCGTCAACGTCAATATAGTTTATGCTATGACTAAAACAGAAGTGCGTCAAGAAAGCATTAAGAATCCCAATCTTTTATGGGTAGCCCAAACAAAAACGGGCAAAAAAATTTTAGGATTAAATAATTTTTATGATATTATCTCATCAAAAAATATATTAAAAAGGAGGAGAAATGGAGACAAAACTACAAAAAGCAATCAAAAAACAAAATCTAACCAAAAACCCTGACGATACATACAGTAGTATCGGAAATGTAACTGCTAAACCATTTATAAAAGATGGTAAACTTATAATACAATTT
>Ga0180432_10001626_pt1 | contig 35191 bp, 21 predicted proteins | sample SS_ome_10_FD_132414 | JGI IMG/M metagenome (GOLD analysis project Ga0180432, IMG submission 132414) | Hypersaline lake sediment archaeal communities from the Salton Sea, California, USA - SS_1_MS_2 metaG | ecosystem: Environmental > Aquatic > Non-marine Saline and Alkaline > Hypersaline >... | reverse complement strand
GATTAGAGCCTTCTCTTCCGCGGCGGGGTAATGGCGTTTCTTGCTCATGGGAATCTCCTTGGCTAGGTTCGATGCTAATTCAAACCACGGAGAATTCCAGTTCCAAGGGAATCAAAACAGTTTATCACGGTCGATTCTGCCTGGCACACGTATCACGTGCTGCTGGAAGAGGGCGTGCGGGATCTGGAGAAACGTCAGGCGGGTGTGCTGCGACGCTTCTCCGAGCAACTCTACGACGCGGCGAAGAGGAACAGCCGGCGGCAAGACGATGCGTACGCCGATCTGGCACGATTTGCCGGCGTAGGGCTGGCCTTGCAGGATCGGGACTCCTTGGAAAAGATCGACGACGACCACCGGGCGACCGTCGCCGAGACTCTCCGCCGGCTTGAAACAGGACAAGGCAAGGCGAAGGTCCTCTTCTTCGGATTGCCCGTCTTGCCTGAACGGTTGCGTGCCTCGGGCTTCTACACGAACAGCGACGTGCTGGGCAGGTATTTCGCGGCACGACAATGGTATGCCACGTGCGACTTTCGCCTGAAATCGCAACCGGAAACCGAGCGGGCGCTGCGCCTTGTCGTATTGATTGAATCGGATAAGAAACTGAAGTCACTCTATGAGAAGCTAACGAAGCCATACGACGCGTTACTCGGACCGCCGGACGACTCGGGTGTGCAGCAATACGCGAAAGTGCTGCGGGAGGTGACCGACGGAGAACTGTCGACGGAGAAGATCCCAGCCTTGCTGGCGGCCTTTCGTCGCGAGGCGGCGAAGTTGCCCGCCCCGAGGATCAACGACCAGTGGCTACTTCCGGAGGCATACGCGCGGTTCGCCGAGGAGATCAAGGGATTTCGGCTCCTGCCGCCACGACAGCTTCCTTCGGCAATCTTATTCCAGAACACGATCGATCCGGTCGTGAAAGGCCGGATGATGCCGTCGGGAATCGACCTGTTCGCAACCGGCCCGCTAAATTGCGATGCCGGCCGACGGGTCCTGCGGGCGTCGGCAAAGAATGCCGAGACGGCCGGGGCTGTTATGAAAGCAGAAGTCACTTTCCCGCCCGACTCCCTGCACGGCGAGGCGCTGAGGCTGCTTGGACTGCTCCAAAAGCCTTTGCCGAAATCTGCACCCCAGGCATTGCAGAGTCCCGCATGGCACGACAAGCAATTGTGGACGGCCTTGGCAGCTTGGGCCGAACAACGCCACACCTGGGCGCTGCACAGCAAGCTCACAATCCACTATATGGGAATGGCGGGCAAGCCGCCGGGCTATGTTTCACCGTATCCCGAATTCTTCCGGCGCCTGGGCCAACTCGCCCGCGATACGTCCAAAGCACTTCAGGTCGACGATGCCCAGACGCCCGACCCGAGAATCGCGGCCGCCGAAGAACTCCTCGCGTGCGTGGAGGTGCTGCGGCGAGTGAAGTCGAGGAACGCGAAGCCAAGGGAAGGAGACTACGACCGGATAATGCGATTTTCGCAATTCCTCCAGAGATTCAGACCTGAGGGTCCGCCGGAAACCGACCAGGAGATAGCAAAGCTGTGTGAAGACCTAGAGAAGCTCGCCCGCCGTTGGGCTTCGGCGGAGACTCCGAACGCAAGAGACCGAATGCTGATTGCCTCGATTGCCCAGCCTCACGGCAGCGTGACGGATCTGCTGACGGAGTTTGCCGGCCTCTGTGACCGACTCGCCGCAATCGCCCAAAAGCATCTCGAAGGCAAACCGCTAGCCGAGGACGACATGGAGTTGATCAAGGGCTACGGTGAAACTTTGGCGAAGTTCCACTTCTACGGCGGCAACGCATGGTTGACCCCGCGCGACGACTTCCCGCTTGTTGCACCGGTGTTCGCCAGCCCGGTGCGGAGTGAAACTCTCTATGCGGGGATCGGCCGCCCGGAGGCGCTTTGGGTGATCATCGACGTAGGTGGCAAGCCAACATTGTTACGCGGGGCCGTGCTCTCCTTCCGCGAGTTCCCGCGCCCGGCCGGCAAGCCGCTTGATGACGAGATGTGGATAGAGGAGGTCCGCGAAGGGAAAACCCCTTCACCGCCCGCATTCACCCGGTCGTTCCGCAAGACGATCACGGTAGACGAGGTGCTGGGGATGATCCGCAACGGAGTCGTCTATCCGCCCGTCGAGACCATGCCGGATCGGGCCATCACTCGGGCCATGATCAAGGCACTGGTTCAAGGAGGTCCCAAGTCGGGGCACTTCAAGCGTTGGCTCCGCGCGTGTGTCTGCCAACGGGCGACAGACGAAGACGTGGCCGATTTGCTTGAACTCTTGTCGACCGATGATCCTATCACGGCGGGCGAATACGCCTTCTGCATCGCCGAACTGAATTGGAAGCCGCATCGGGCAGCCGTGATGGAACTCATGCGACACGATAAGATCCAATACGCCGACTGCGGAGCCTATATCCTGGCGAACAAGCCGGAGCACGTCGATCCGGCCGCCCTGGCGACAACCTTTGACGAGCAGAAGCCCCGCACTCGGCGGCTGTGCTGCTACGTTCTCGGTCATCTGAAGCGGTCCGATAAGGCGGTGACCGACTTGCTGTTGAAGATGCTCGACGACAAGGAGGCCTCGGTACGCTACCAGGCTGCCCTGGCTGCGGCAGAGCGGGACGTTCGTGATGCGAGGATCGAACGCAAACTGATTGCCGGACTGGACGATCCCAACACGCAGGCGGCCGCGGCAGCGGTCCGGGCCCTGGTCAAGCTGAACATCGAAGAATCGGCCCCGCACATGCTCACGCGGCTGAAGAAGACGCCCGCCAAACCGCCCGTGTCCACCCAACCCGAAGAAGATTTCAGCAAGGGTACCCGCTACAGCGGCGCAGTGGACGTCATGGTGCTCTCCGAGGACCGACTGAACCGGCCGTCGCTGAACAGCCAGTTGCTGGCCGGTCTGGGGAAGTTTCGTTACAGGCCGGCCAGGGAGCACATTCGTACGATGCTCTCCACTCGGTGGGGCGATGTGGCGCTGGAGGCGTTAATGGAGATTGAACCGAGCCGCAAAATGGATCTAGCGGTAGAACATGCTCTGGGCGAGAACGTCAGTCTTGCTACTCGACGGTACGCCTTGGACGTGATTCGCCAGGAAGGGGACAAAGCGACCAAACGCAAGATTGACCAGCGTCTCCGGAGAATGCTTCTGGGAAAGGACGGGCCCACGGCAGTCGACGCACTACTAAACTTCCATGACGAAGATATGGACGAGTTCCTGTTGGAGGTTGCTCTGAACAAGCGTTTGACCGGTGCCACCCGAGCGGAAGCTGTGCAACGGCTCCGTTGGCAAAGCGAGATGAAGGTCGTGAAACGCGTCGTGAAACGCCTGGCGCCGCTTTTGAACGACAAGACCAAAGCACAGGAAGACCTGCGGATCTGCGACCACGTTGCTGATACGGTTGCCAACATCGCGAACCGGATCTCCTACAACGATTTGCGAAACGAAACGAATGAGGCGAAGGCGTTGCGCAAGAGACTGGCTGGCTGGACTGACAACTTCGAACCGCAGATACGTGAGAAGAAGATCGAAGCCGCCCGGCAATGGGCTAGGACCGTCAGTAGCAAATGACTCCGGCACCTGATCTGAGTGTTGCTACCTGAACCGCCCGGCCGGCCCTCTGGAACCGGGGATTTCGGGGGATTCCGGCAGGGAACGGTCCAGACGCCACGGCGGCCCTACTGTCATGTGCGCCGGTTGCAGCCTGGAGTTTCAGGGAATAGCATATGGGAGCCTAGCGAACTATCCTGCGGGCGCGGCGGCGCCCTGTCCCACAAAGGGCACATCCGATGATCACAACACGAGGTCTTCCGGGGCAGCGACCCACTCTCGGACTGCTTGCCGGCCTCCTTATCGGTTCCGTCTTGCAGGCGGCGGACGATCCGGTTCAGATCCGCGAAGTCTACTGGCAGGTGCTTCCGAACGTTGGTTGGGTCTACGTCGACCACGCCGGCCGGCCGTGGTTTCGCACGGCTAAAGGCGACCCGGCCCAAAGCATCGGCAAGGAGATCCAGCAACTTCACTACAAGCAGGAATTACTGTTGGGCGACCGCAAGGGCCGTCTGTGGATCAACTCGCGCTACCGCGGTACCGTGCCCACAAAGCTCTTCGATGGCAAGAATTGGCACGACATGGACGTCCGGGCCAGCAAGGCCTTTGAGGACTCCGCCGGGCGGGTGTTCCTCGCCGGCGCCACGCACGTCCATGTCCTGGACGGCGGCACGTGGTCAAAAAAACAGGTCGCACCACAGCCCAGCTACACCGACCACTTCGCCGAGGACCCCAAGGGACGCGTCTGGTACTGGGGAGAGAGGCACATCAGTCATTGGGGCAACTACCCCGGCACACGCGGCGTGTGGTGCTACGACAACAGTAAGTGGACCAACTACAACCGGGATTCCGGGTTCCCGTACGAACACGTCCATTTCCTGATTCCACTTGCGAGCGACCGGTTCCTGGTTTTCGACACGTTGGAGAATCGACAAAGGAAATGCCTTTTCTGGAGTCCATCGAGAAAACTAACTGCGAAAGAGCAAGACGTTTTCAATGTCCTCGGCGTGAAGCCATCGGGCCCAATCTTTTACCTGGGAGTCGACCTTGATGGGTTCCACCACTTAACGGCGGACGGGCTGATGCCCCGGACGGCCGATTCCTTCAGCACCGGCGGCCGCGTGGTGGTTTCGCCCAAAGGTGAAATCAGGCTGCTGTCGAAAGCGGAGGCGGAGCGAGCCAAGCGGCTCCCGGTCGGCCTGTACGAAAACAAGCACCGCATTTTCGGCCGGCTGAGCGACGTTCCGCCCGCAGTTCCGTGCAAGCCTGGCGAGGCAATCTGCCGCGACCACCTCGGCCGCGTCTACTTCCGACGGCGTCATGGTGTGGGAGTGCTGTGGCCGAAGTTCGAAAAGCCCGGCGACGTTATCCGGTTGCAGCGCGATGCTCCACGAGTCGGGCCGCTCTTCCAGGCGCCCGACGGCACAATCTGGGGCCAAGGCGAAGTCCCGTTGGCCCGCTGGGATGGCCGGGCGTGGGCAGACACACCGGTAAAAACGCTGCCGCACCCGTTCTGGTCGGCCCGGGAGAGCCCGCCGTGGAGGAGCCGTGCGCCGCTCGTCTTGCACGGCGGCAATACGGTGCTTGCCGTTGTCATGCGCGACATCTACCAGGACATACAGGCTGAGGCCAAGGGCAAGAAACTCGACCACCGGGAAATCAGGCAAAAGGTCCGCGAGAAGGGACCCGATGCTCGCAGGAAGTGGCTGGAAGCCTGGCTCTATCTCGATGGCAAATGGACCGGGCCTGAGGAACTGCCTCCGCTGATTGACAGGCACTGGGAATCACTAGCCACGGCGTACGCCAAGCCGCCGAAGTGTGCCGAGTGGTTCGCACTTCAGGGCGACGACCGCAAGCGACTTTGGGTCGCCTACGATTCGCGCGTTTCGGTCCTGGACCGCGACGGCCGCAAAGAGTGGACGATGCCCGCCGATCCGAAGCAACGTACGTCGGGGTATCATCTCTGCCGGCTGCCCGACGGACGAGTGCTGCTGCGCCAATCCAGCGGCGATCCCGGTTCCCGCGACTATCTCCATACCCTGCGAGCGCTGAGTATCAAGAACGCGGAAATCGTAGTTGAGGATTTTCCAGAACCCAATTGGGGCCGCTCCTTGTACTCTTGGCACCCACCGACCGCGTTCGTCGCGCAGGATAAGACCGTCTGGCTGACAATGGTTCAACGTATTAGTCGCCACTGCAAGGTGTGGCGACTGCGCGATAACGCATGGGAAGAGCGAAACGACCTGGGCGAGTTTCTCTTCCAAGAGAAGGACGGATCGCTGTGGTTTCTGCCCGGGCGGAAACACGACACTCTCGATCCCAAGCTCCGTGGTTACCGGGTTGTCAAAGGCGATCAGACAAGCACTTTTCCATGGCCGGATTATCCATTCGGAAAGTTGATGCCGACCCTCGATGGCCCATTGCTGGCGGCGTGCGGCTATTGGCTCGTAGAGCTGGGCAAGGCCGACAACCCGCTGAAACGAACGATCACAAAGGCCCGAATCATCGACCGATATATGTATGGTCCCCGGGTCTTCGAGGCAAATGACGGAACGATCTTCGTCGCCGGCTATCGGGGAAAATAGGCGACCGGTATCGTGGCCCTCTTAGTTGGCCGATGGTTCCGCTCTGCGGATGTTATCCTTCTTATGGAATCTCAGCCGGGGCATCATCGTTTCCCATTCGGTAAATCCCTCAATACTGCAACCTACCCAACGCGGAACACCGCCAGGCGGCGGATCTCCGGAACCGCAACGGCGCCGGTCGCACGAAAGCGTATTTTGGCGACTTCGGTTCCCTGGAACTGCTGGATCCTCTTGTGTCCGATCGATGTGCCGTCGCAGAGCTTCTGCCACTTGTTGCCGGGCACGAGACCTTCAACCTCGTACGCCCGTACACGTTCACCGTGGGCAACGTCCTCCATGACAACAACATGGTCGATTTTCGCCGGTTTCGCCAGCTTGAGTTCAACCGTATCGCCTTTGCCTTTGGTTTCAGCCACGGGTTTTTCGAAACGGCGGCGGATCTCCTTTCCGAAATTCCCGTAGTGCGGCAAGATCACTTCCGGGATCAAGCCCGTCGTATCGGGCGTCGTGTTCAGCAGCAGGTTGCAGTTTCGCCCCACCGAGCGGTAGTACATATCCATCAGGCGGTCGAGCGTCTTCTGTTGTTGCTCGCCGCTTGGCTTTCCGGGCTTGGCCCGTCCCCTCCAGAACCATCCGTGTCCGGGCAGCGGGACATCGCACTCGCCGGGATTCCAGATTTTGCCGTCCGGGTTGCCCGCACCGGGATCGTTCAGTTTTTTGACGGTGTTCCAACACGGATAGCCGGCCACGCCGCGTTCGTTACCGATCCAGCGAATTCCGCCCGGCGCGGGGCCTTGAAACACGACCGCATTGGGTTGGTGCTTTTTCAGGATGGGAACCATGTCGGGTCCGCCCTTTTCCGGAGGCAGCGCGCCGCCGTCGAACCAGATCTCGGTCAGCTCGCCGTAGTTCGACCAGAGTTCCGTCAGCATGGCCTCGCATGCCTTGATGTAGTCCGCTTGCTTTTTGTTGCCCCATTTGATGACGCCCGGATTGTCGACTCCCCACCGCGCGGTGCTGGAAACGCTAGCATACAATCCCGGTTTGATATTGAACTTCTTGCACGACGCAATGAAATCCCGGACCACGTCGCCCTTGCCGCCTCGCCATGATGTTTGCTTGACGCCGTACGGATAAGCGTTGCTCTGCCACGACAGGAACCCGGTGCAATGCTTGGCGACGAACACCGCGTACTTGGCGCCCATGGCCTTGGCCGCCTCGAGCCACTGATCGGTATCCAGCTTGACCGGGTTGTAAGTATTGGGGTCGGCGGGCGTCCGGGGCTTCGTCTGTCCGGTGAAGGTTACCATGTCGAAGTGGATGAAGAGCCCGAGTTCCAGGTCTTGCCACGCAAGCTGTTGAGGCGTGGGTTTTGGCAGACCGCTCCGGGGATCCTTGTCGGATTCTTCCTGTGCGAACAACCGCGCCGGCATCGCCGCCGTTGCGGCCATTACAGGCGCCAGCGATCCGCAAAAACGTCTTCGCGTCATGTTCGTCATTACGACCTCTGCTGTTCTGCCGAATGTCAAAGCCGACTTGCGCGGCCGCCCCTCGACCACGCCCTCAGTTAAGTTAGTATCCCACGATTTTCGGCCACGTCAAGTCTAGCCGCCGGCATCCGTATTAGGGGCAGCCGGTAAATAACTGAGGCCGTCCGGGAATTCGACCCTGTAGGGAACGCCCTCTGTGGCGTTCCGCAGATGGATCGTTGCCCAAAAGGAACGGTACAGAGGCCGTTCCCCTACAGTGATTTCGGTCTGCAATTCCCGGACACCCTCAAATAACTTCCCGGATTCAAGAAAAGTAGTAAGTCCACTCCGTGTGCCTGCTACGTTCAATCCCGATTGCATTCCGCTCCGAACGTGATAGGCTTGCTATTGTCACGATCGGCGTTATCGGCATTTCCTGCACCGTGCCCGAATGGAGGAATGTTATGAAGACGCATTCGCAAATGAGGAAGACGGCCCTAATGCTATCCGCTCTGATCGCAGTGGCAATCGGACAAGGAAACGCAGAACCCCTCGCAGCTCAACCGGTTCCTGCGGCACGGGGTCCGGAAATCGCCGAGACCCGCCTGGCGGGCGGCGACAGCGAGATACGGGTGGTCGATCATGGGAAGGAAGTCGCCAAGTACCGAATCAACCTCTCCGGGCACCATCATCCGGCGACCGATTCCAGTGACCCGGTCATCAAGGCGTGGGAGAAACGGAAGTTCGGCGCGTTTCTGTGTTTCAACTCAAACCAGTTCGACGGACGGGAAATCGATCGAAGCAAGGATCCGAAGATCTATAATCCGCCGGTGGTGGACGTGAAGCAATGGATCGCGACGTTCAAGGCCGCAGGGATGGACTACGCTGTCTTGACGGCCCGGCACACGTCCGGGTTCCTGCTGTGGGACAGCCCCACCAGCGAACATGACGTGGCCCAAAGCGGCAACCGGACCGACGCGGTTAAGCTCTACGTCGAGGAGTGCCGTCGCCAGGGTGTTCAGCCGGGCATTTACTACTGCCTGTGGGGCGGCCGGTTCAATCGCAACGCAAACGCCCGCGCCGTCATCCTTGCGCAGTTGCACGAACTGGCCACACGTTACGGCGACATCCCTTTCTTCTGGATCGACATGATGAACTGGGCGCCGGGCAACCTGTCGACGCAGGAAATCTACGACTCGCTGAAGAACGTCAACCCTAAGACGGTCGTCATGTTCAACCAGCACATTCAGGACGGCTGCCACATCAAGTACTTCCCAACCGACGTGCTCAATGGCGAGATGCACCTGCCGCCGGCCGAAGGCCACAACCCGCGACGCCAGGTGGGCAGCAAATCGTACTACTTGCCGTTGGAATATGAACTCTGTTCCCAGAAGAGGGACAGCCACCGGCAACTTGGCGGGTGGGATTATTCTCACGCCTCCTGGTTCACCTATGGGGCCGGCAAAGGGTTCGAGCCGAGCGGGCCGTTTCCGGCGGCCTTTCTGTATCGATGGATCCGGCGGGCCTACGACCGCCGTGCCGCGAACGTCCTTTTGGCCTGCGCCCCGGACCACACCGGGCGAATCCGCGACGAGGACGTCCGGCAACTGATCCGACTGGGCCGAATGCTCAAGAATCCGTCGCTGGCGCCCCCGAAGCCTCTTACGGCGGGCTGCAAGGCAACCGCGTCGGGCATCTGGCCCAGCCCCCGTCTCGGCCCCGAACTGGCCTTCGACGACGATCCGGGCACCCGTTGGGGCGGTGCTCCGGAGACGAAGGGCGGCTGGTTGGCCGTAGATCTGGGCAAGCCCAGGAGGTTTCGGCGCGTCTGGATCAGCGAAGGCTGGGACCGCGTCCGCAAGTTCGAGCTTCAAATCAAAAAGGGCGGCGCATGGCAGACTATCTGCAAAGGCACGACCATCGGTCCGGATTTTTCGGCCGAGTTCGAGCCGGCCACCGCACAACACGTGCGGCTGAACCTCCTCGAAGCGACGGACGTCCCGACGATCTGGGAAGTCCAACTGTTTGAAAAATAGGGGCGGAGAAAACCACCAGCGTGATCATATCAAGCCGCGAGCATACTTGTGTGTTCCACGGTGGGCTTCGAAAAACGATCCCTTCATGGATTTCCGGTATGCCTCATCTCGGCCCTCCAGCTCTCCCGACGATCCGGCATCCGAACACCCCGCCAGATAGCATCACGCGATGCCGCCGACAAGTGAAGATTGAGCGATATCCCGCCTTCCGCGGCCGAGTTGCCGGGTGTGACCGTCGCGATACCAACAAACTGGGCTACTTGCCCTGCTGGCCGAGCTGGGGTCGATGAAGTACAATCAACCGTGACGGGGGTTCGGGGCCCCGGTTAACCGCCCGCGCCAAGGTCGCGGCTTTGTATGTTCCTCCGGTTCGACCCATGAACGATTCCACGCCCGGTCTTTTCATCACCGGCACCAATACGGAAATCGGCAAGACGTACGTGGCGGCCTTGATTGCCCGGGCGCTGGCAGCCGCCGGACACAAGGTCGGCGTCTACAAGCCTGTGGCCAGCGGGTGCCGCCGCGAAGGGAACGAACTGGTGGCCGACGACGCCGTGTTGGTTTGGGAAGCGGCCGGCCGGCCGGGTGAGCTTGAACTCGCCTGCCCCCAGCGGTTTGAAGCCGCGCTGGCCCCGCACCTTGCCGCCGAAGCGGAAGCCCGGCAGGTCGACGCCGATCTGCTCCGCACGGGCATCGAGTATTGGCGGCAGCGCAGCGACATCATCCTCGTCGAAGGCGTCGGCGGGCTCATGTCGCCGGTGAGCAAGGACGACTACGTCGCCGACCTGGCCGACGAGTTCGGGTTTCCGCTGATCGTCGTCGCGCCGAACACCCTCGGCACAATCAACGCGACGCTGCAAACCCTGATCGCCGCGTCGTGCTTTCGCGAGGGGCTCGATATTGCCGGCGTCGTGCTCAACAACCCCATCTCACCCGGCGACGATGCCAGCCGATCGACCAACCGCCAAGAACTCGCCGCCCGCTGCATCCCGCCGATCCTGGCCGAAGTCCCATGGCAGGCAACGGATTTCGACACGGCGGTCGATTGGTTTGCCCTGGCAAGGTGAAAGTATCAGGCACACTGCGAGGTTGTGACTTTTTGCAAGCGCGAGCGCGCCTGAGGAGGGGGGCACCCGCCCCCGGCTTGATCGTACCGGTGACGGGCCGGGGGCAGGTGCCCCCTCCTATCATCGATCGAACGAATCACAAGCGGGGAGCGTGTCTGCCGCTTTCACCGCGAGACGGCGACCGCCTTCTTTTTCCCGTGGTTTTCGGCGCGGGAGGTGTCGAGGTTCAGCGTCAGCGTGACGCTCCAGCGGCCGTCGGGGCCGGCTTCGACGTGCCAGTGGGGAAGGGCAACCACCGATTGGTGGATCAGCTCGAAGCCGCTTTCCGATTGGCTAACGGTCTCGACCGGGAATGTCCAGAAGCCGGTCGGCCGCGAAGCCCTAAGCGAGACGTCGAGCCCGAGCCATTCGTCGACCAGGTCCAGACCGGGTACGTCGCGCAGATCGAGCCGGGTGTCGAGCTGCCCGAGCCGGTTGCCGTCGAGGTCGAGGAAGTAGCGGTCGTCGGCGCCGCCGGGCATTCCGGCGAAGTTGAACTCCACGCCGAAGTGCAACGGCCTTCCCGGCGGCAGGCCTTCCAGCAGGTAGGCGATCTCGAGCGACGAGGAGCCGGCGTCGAGTGTAACCCCCTTGGTGATTTTCACCGGGACGTCGGCAACGTTGCCCTGGCGGGAAAGCTGGACCTGGATGCGATCGGGGTTGCGCCGCACGCGGGTTTCGTAGACGCCGCCGACGAAATCGCCCATCGCGGGCGCCGCTCCCGAGGCAACCGCCTCCAGCGTCGCGTCGTTGTCGTAGAACAGATCGACGAGGCTTTTGCGCGGGTGGTCGTCGTACTGAACCCGCTGGTCAAGCTCCTCGTGCTTGAAGACGATGCGATCATGAATACTTGCACACTGACCGTTATCCTGATGGGCCCCGGCAAGGACCTTCCGGTGGTAGGCCTCCGGTTTGCGGGTGAAGCCGGCCAGGAGGTTGTGCTTGATTTCGCGGACATCGAGTTCGACGAGATGCCCGCCGCGGCTGGGGGCAATCAGGGCAACGAGCTTGTCGTTGGAAAGCTGGACTTCAGGGCGGGCGTCGAAGTCGACATCCTCGGCCACCGCGCCGACCCAGGTTTCCCCCCGGCCGTCAACCTTGTCGAGCAGTCCGTCCGCGGCGATCAGGTGGCGGTAGACGGCGTTGCGGAGGTGGGGCAGGTAGATGCCGCCGAAGGCCCCGTGCCAGTACGCGCAGTTGCACTGGCCGCGATAGAGTTCGGTTCGGGCCTGATCGAGCAGCGGGTCGGTGTTGCCCGTCTCCAGGGCTTCCTGCAAACGCCGGCTGACCATCATCATCCGCGAGTACATCTCGTTGGCCTCGGGGTACTTCACGCGGAAGTTCCGCCAGAAGCCGCCGCGGACGAACCTTCGCAGCACCTGCCAGCGGGCGTCCGGTTCCATCTCGTGGGCGATCTGCTCGTACTCGGCCAACTGCGCCGGCGGCAACGCCCATTCGGTCATCTCGCGGTAGCTACAGTCGGGTAGGTAGACCTTGCCGACCGGCGGAACGTTGTCGATCGCTTCCGACGGGGTCGTCACCTTCAGCCAATCCTGATTCGCGGCCAGCGCGTCGAAGAAACGGACCAGCCAGCCGTCATCGTAGACGTGCTTGTTGGTATCGGGCCACGTGCCGAACTTCTCACCGTCGTCGCCGAAGACGACGATCGCGCCGGGACGTTGTTCGGAAAGATGCGCCAGGTATTCGATCGTCTGCTCGGGCGAGCCGAACGGGATCAAGTAGCGGAGCCGTTCGCTGCCGGGAAAAACCGAGAGCACTTCGCCCTCGTCCTCGGTCGTCAGGTGGCCCAGCAATTCGAAATCGGTCAACCCGGCGCACTTGAAATGGAAATCGTCGAGGATCGTGTATTCGATGTCGGCCGAGGCGATGTCGCCGGCCATGGATTGTTCCCAGACGCGTTCGGGCACCCACATCCTGCGGACCTTTGCGCCGAGGCGGTCTTCGAGCCATCGGGTGTAGGTGCGGATCTGACCGACGCGGTCGCGGCGGGGAATCATCGGCAGAATGGGCTCGTAAAACGCCCCGCCGATGAGTTCAATCCGCCCGGCACCCACCAGTCCGCCCAGTTGATCGACATATCCGCCCTGACGGGCGTCGAGCCACTGCATCAGGGAACCGCTGACGTGCAAGGCGATCTTCAGCGATTCGTAACGGGTGAACACGTCGAGGAACGGCCGGTAGCTGTCCTCGTATGCCCGCTCGAAAACGCGGTCGAAGTTGCCGATCGGCTGGTGATTGTGCAGGGCCAGGATGAGTCGGATCGGGTTGGGCATGGCGGAAATATTGTAGTCTTCGGGAGAATCGTGGGATTACCACACCAGGGGAACGAGTCCTTCGGAATCAGTTGTTTAATTGATAATCGCGACCCATTTTGTCCAGCTTTACTTGTCGAAAAAGTAGTGGGCCTCGCCCACCAAAATAAAACAACTCGTGGCGGGCAATGCCCACCCTACGGCAACTCGACCTCGACTTCCCGCAGAAATGCGGCGGCCTCCTCGGGCGGAACGGGGTTGATGTAAAAGCCGGTACCCCACTCAAAACCGGCCGTCTTCGTCAAGCGCGGAATAATCTCTATATGCCAGTGATAATGTCCCAACTCTTGTGTGTCAAAGGGGGCCGTGTGAACGATATAGTTGTAGGCCGGCTGATCGAGCGCCGTTTCCACCTTGGCGATCACTTGTCGCATCACCCTGGAAAGTTCATCCACCTCGTTTTTTTGGATGTTTTCGTAGTGGCTTGCGTGTGTTTTCGGCAGGATCCACGTTTCAAAGGGAAAACGCCCGGCAAACGGAGAAAACGCCAGAAAGCCCGGCGTATCCAGCACGATTCTGGCCTCCGTGGCCAGTTCCTGTTGGATCATGTCGCAGAAAACGCAACGACCCCGGTAATTGTAAAACTCCAGCGAACCGGTCATCTCTTCCCAAACGTTAATGGGAACGATCGGGGTGACGATCAACTGGCTATGAGTGTGTTGCACCGATGCGCCGGCCGGCGAACCGACGTTCTTGAAGATCATCCCGTAGACCAGCCGGGGGTCCTTCTTCAGGTCGACCAGCCGATCACGATAGACCCAGAGCACCTCGCGGAGTTGCCCCTCGGAGAGTTCGGAGGTGCTGACGAGATGTTCGGGCGCCTCGATAATGACTTCGTGTGCCCCGACGCCTTGCATCATGTCGTAAATGCCTTCGCCTCGCTTGTTCAATTCGCCTTCGATTTGCAGGGCGGGAAACTTGTTCGGGACCACCCGGACCCGCCAGCCTTCCCGGTTGGGTTCCGAGCCGGTCCGGCGGTAGGCCACGATTTCGTTGGGGGTAGCGTGTTCATTTCCTTCGCAGAAGGGGCAGAATCGCCCCGGCTCGCGCCGCGGCGCCGACTCGTACTCCTGGGGCCGCTGCGCGCGGTTCGCCGCGATAATCACCCAGCGGCCGATGATCGGGTCTTTGCGTAAATCAGGCATCTACTAAACTTGCCACATCATCGATTCATAGTTTTCCGAGGGGACCGCGGTTTCGATTGCCCCTTCTCCGGGAATCCGTTCCAACGACTGCTTGCCCTGAAGCAATTCTACATAAAAACAAATCGGATCGTCGGCTGCAACGTCGAGACCGCCGAACGGAACGGAAAGCTCGAAGAGCAGATCGATTGCCACTAGAGTTTCTTCGGTGGCCGCCTTTCCCCGGTGCAACAGCCTGGCGACCAGCTTCTTTCGGGCGGGGCCGGAAACCAGCACTTCGTATTTCTCCGGCCGAAGGAAGACGACCCGGACCGCCGTGACGTGGGCAAGCCGCTCGCGAAACGCGCCGTCGCGGGCGTCGAGCCGCACGAGCAGGTGCTCGTGGTCGAATCCGAAGTACAAGTCGGAAACGAGCGATTCGCCGGCCATGGCCATGGCGCCGCGGGCGCCTTCATTCACGTAGTGCCCCGCGTTGATCCACTCGAAGTACGTCCGCCGCCCGTTGATCTTGACGCTCAACAGCCCGGTCGGCTCCGAGTAGAGTCGGGCGTACCGGTGTACGTCGGCGATCGGCTTGGCCAACTCGGCGGGCGGCTCCTCGCCGAGAAGGAGATACACGTTTTGCAGGTGTTTGCGGAAGAGCCGGTCGAACAGATCGTCTTGAGAGCTGGAATGGTCGTCGCCGAACCACCAGAACCAGTCGCTTCCTTCGGCGATGGCAAGCTCCTCCCACGCCCGATCGACGTGTTTCTTCGGCTTGACTTTTTGCTCGGCGATTTGAACGAGGTGCTGGCGGGTTTCGTGCAGCAGGTCCCACGCCCGATTGCACTCGTGATGGCCGATCCAGATCCCGAAGTTGTGCCCGATCCAACTGCCTGGGAAAAGATGTGCGAGCTTGTCGGCGGCAGGAAACTGGTCGAGGTAGTCGCACACCCGAACCGGCGCAATCTTCGGGTGCCCGGCGACGCGGCGGTAGAGCGACCGCAGGAAATCGACGCCGCCGCCCGGATAATATTCCCAGCAGTTCTCGCCGTCGAGAATAATGCTCACCAACGTAGGTCGCCGGCCGTTGCCGCCGGTGGCATTGCCGATCGCCTCGATCTTGCCGGAAAAATCGTCCACGGCATGGTCGGCCTTGTCGCGCTGATAGTGAAACCCGATCTGATCGCTCATGGCATGGTCGCGGAAGATGATCTGCAACGACTTCCCCTGCTCTTCCACGCGCCACGGACGATAGAGCATTTCAGGGTTCCGCAAAAACCCGTTGCCGTCGCGCGAGACCCGGCCGTCGGTCGAGCAAGCGAGGATTTCTTCGTCGGTGGCGATCCAGTGAATTCCGGCGTCGGCGATGACGGGAATTATTCCCTGGCAGACCGATCCTTCGGCGGGCCACATCCCGCGGGGTTTCACACCGAACAGCTTCCTGTGGAATTTGATCGCGTGGCGGATCTGGTCCCGCACGTCGTTCGGGTAGCTTTCGAGATATTTCGGCAGGTTGACGTTTGGCATCGCGCGCCGGGCCTGGCGCTTGTCCCACAAAAGCGGCAGAATCGGATGGAAAAACGGCGTGGTCGTCAATTCCACCTGGCCCCGCTCCTGCAATTCCCGGTACAGCGGCACCACCTCGCTGAGCAGCTCCATTTGTTTGTCCATCAGCCAAAGCTTCTCCTGCTCGGTCCAATGGCGCCCTTTCTTGCGGAATTCGGCCAATTCCTTATCGCGCTCGAACGCCAGCGGGTGGATCCAGACTAGGTTCGACCAAACCTGCAGGTCGATAATATCCCTCTTGCTGAAGCGTTTTCCGGCCACCTCGGCCGAGTCGACGTCGATCCCCCGCTTGTTGAACAGCTCGCTGTAGCGGGAAAACGGCCGGATCATCCGATCGACGTGTACCATGAAAAAATTGTCGAGCAGGTAGTGCATGTCGTCTTCGCTCAGCCCGTCCGCCGGCAGACGCGAAACCCGCTGGTGCTTGTCCTCGCGCCCCGACCGGGTGTAAGCAAGCAACTGGCTGAGAAGACTTGGGACGAGATTGATCGTCGCGTGCATCTCGGGCACTTCCGCGAGCAGCATGGCCATGCCCCAATAGTCCTTGGTTCCGTGCAGGCGGACCCAGGGCATGGCGGTCTCCCCGGCAACGTCGTCGGGATAGTACGGCTGGTGCTGGTGCCAGAGAAATGCCAGTGAAACTTCGTGCATAGCGATCCTTTGCCGCTCCTGCCACGGTCCGTAGAACCCCGGCACGCAGTGCCGGGGCTTTTCCCCCCAATCATTCGTTATTCAACATTCATCATTCAATATTCGATATTCGATATTCACTACCCGCCACCCGCACGTCTCACCGTTTCCTCATACAACTTCACATACTCCCGGGCACTTCGGGCCCACGACCAATCCTGCCGCATCCCGGTCTCGATGAGCTTGCGCCACTGGTCCGGTTGCCGGTACATCTCGCATGCTTTGCGCAGCGTTTCGTCGAGCGCCAAAGCGCTGTATTCCTGGAAGCTGAACCCGTTGGGCTCGGCGCCGGCCGGCGAGTTGCCGACGCCGACGATCGTATCGGCCAATCCGCCGGTTGCTCGAACCACCGGCACGGCGCCGTACTTCAGGCTGTAGAGCTGGTTGAGCCCACACGGCTCGAACCGGCTGGGCATCAGGAAAATATCTGCCCCGGCTTCGATGCGATGGGCCAAGAGGTCCGAGAACTCCAGCCGGGCGGCCACCTTGGCCGGGAAACGCTCTGTCAACATGGCAAACAGCTTGTGGTACTTCGGAAGTCCCGTTCCCAGAACGACCCATTGTGCGTCGTTCTCGCCGACCCAACGTTGGATCACCTCGACCACCAGATTGCATCCCTTCTGGTCGGTCAGCCGGCCGATCAGACCGATCAGCGGGGCGTCCGGCTTGACGGGCAATCCCAACTCTTTCTGCAACGCGGCCTTGCAGACCGGCTTCCCTTCGCCGACCGAGTTCACGTCGTAGTTGGCTGCCAGGTGCGGATCGCTGCCCGGGTCCCACTCCTTCGCGTCGATTCCGTTGATGATGCCGGAAACCACGTCGCGGCGATGTTGCAGCACCCCTTCCAACCGGCAGCCCAGCGGGGCGGTCTGAATCTCCTGTGCATATCGCGGGCTGACCGTGTTGATCGAATCGGCAAACACCAGGCCCGTCTTCAATAAGTTCAGCTTGCCGTGAAATTCCAACTCGCGCCAGTTGAAATACCGCCAATCCAACCCCGTCAGAAGCATGTCCCAGTGCCAGAACGAACCCTGGTACGACATGTTGTGGACGGTAAACAGGCCGGCAATCCGCTCGTAGCCCGGCTTCCGCGCATATTCGACCTTCAAGTACGCCGGGATCAGACCCGTTTGCCAATCGTTCGCGTGAAGCACGTCCACTTCCAACTCGAGCAGGCGGATCGCCTCGAGTGCCGCACGGCAGAAGAACACAAACCGCTCGCAGTTGTCGATGTAGTCCTTGCCGTCGACGCTGTAGAGTTCGTCGCGATCGAAGTATTGATCTTGCTCAATGAGATAGACCGGTACGTCGGATCCGGGCAAGGCGCTTTCTTGCAAGTGGCCGGTGACCGTTTTGCTGCCGATGGGGATGATGAAGTCGATCCCCAGTGGCTTGATCGGCTGCCGGCAATATTGCACCTTGCGATAGGCGGGCATGACCACCACGGGTTTGTGGCCCAACCGGGCCAACTCTATCGGCAACGCACCGCAAACGTCGGCCAGTCCGCCCGTCTTCGCAAAAGGAACTGCCTCGCTGGTGGCCAGAAGGATATTCACAGAGGAGCTTCCTACATCCCGGTGTTCACATCGTAGCCGCGTATTATCTCCAAAGAGGGGAAAGGGCAAAAGGTGAAATTGACCTAACCGGCATTTCTTGACGCGGAAAACTCTCGCTAACTTATCACGCCCCCCCATATTCTCCATCTTGCGGGGTAGCGAAACCCGACGATCGTCAGTCGAGATCGGATGATTCCTGCGGCTCCGCAACACGGTTTGAGCTGGGGCATATAAAGCCGCGACCGGTGGTCGCGCCAGACGCGGGAATACGCGTTGGGGTACTGTGCAACTTCGAGAACCAATCCGGCCAAACCGCAAATATGTACGTTCCCCACCGCTTGGCGCGACCAACGGTCGCGGCTTTATGGGAGATGCACCGAACATGCTATGGCCGCGGACGGCACACGGAGTGTGCCTGCTACTTTGAGAACAAATCCCGCTCCGGCTCGATGCATCTTGCATCGTCGTGGGCGGAGTTGTTTACCCAGGTGCTTATCGGATCGGCCACCATTTCGTCGGCCGGGCATGGAACCAACAGCGCCGCGAGCGGTTCGGGGGTCTCGATGGCCGGATCGAGCCATTGTTCGGATGCGTCGCGGTCGAGGATCACCGGCATCCGGTCGTGGATCGGGCGCATCAGGTCGTTCGGCCCGGTGGTCAGAATCGTACACGACTCGACGCACGAATGGTCCGGCCCTTCCCAGCTTTCCCACAGACCGGCAAAGGCGAAAGGCCGATCGTCGATGAAGTGGATGAAGTAGGGCTGCTTCCGTTTGCCCTTGCCGCCACCCGGCCATTCGTAGAATCCGTCGGCGGCGACCAGACATCGGCGGCGGCGAAATGCCTCGCGATAGGCCGGCTTCTCAGCCGCCGTCTCCGCCCGGGCGTTGATCATCCGGTTGCCGATTGCCGGGTCCCCGGCCCAACCCGGGATCAGCCCCCAACGGAGCCAGACCAGTTCGCGAGGGGACTCCGCTACGGCAGTCTGCCCGGGCGCGAGCCGCACAACCGGGGCCGGCTGCGTCGGCGCGATGTTAAACCGCGGCACAAACGGCGGCACCTCGAAGATCGAGAAATACCCGGCCGCCACGCCGGCTGGCACTCGCAACGTGAATCGTCCGCACATGGGATTCTGCCGTCGGGTTCCCCTGCAAAGTATGAGAACCGGGTTGAGTTGTTTTCGATAAATACGGAACTATCGGCGGCGCAGCATTTCCTGGCGGTAGCGGCGCATCACGTCGGACCGCAACAGGAGCCCCACGACGCGCCGGGAATCGCCGCGACCGGTTTCGACCGGCAGGCTCTCGATGTCGCTGAGGCCGAAATCGCGGACGGCTTCGAGCAGGTTGGTGTTGGTGCGCAGCGCGATCAGGGCGGTCATCGCGATGTCACCCGCGTTGACCAGGTGCGGCGCAACGTCGGTATCGAGCACCCGCTGCAAGTCGCCCGGCCGGATAATGCCGGTCAGCTTCCCCTCGTCGTCGATCACCGGCAGGCTTTCGATGTGGGAGTTGGCCCGGGCAACCCGGACGATCTCGGCCAGGTCGTCGGTATGGCGCACGGTTGGGAAATGGCGGATCATCACGTCGCGGACCATGATATGCTCGAGCCGGTGCATCTCATGTCCGCGGGCAACCATTTCGTTGCGGCGTCTGAGTTTCTTCAGGTAGATGCTGTCGGGATCGATGAATCGGGCAACGATGCCGGAGAGACCTGCGGCGATCATGATCGGTAGGATGATATGGTACGTGCCGGTCATCTCGTAGACGATCAGGATCGCGCTAAGGGTGCCGTGGGTGGTGCCGGCCACTACGGCGCCCATGCCGACGATCGCGTACACGCCGGGATGGGCGCAGATGCCGGGGACCAGCAGATTCAGGATCAGGCCGAACGAACCCCCGAGCGCGGCGCCGAGGAACAAGGAGGGCGCAAATATCCCGCCCGAACCGCCGCCGCCAAGCGTCAAGCTGGTCATCAGCGGCTTCAGCAGTATCAGCGGCAGGAGCCACCAAAGCTCGTCCCACATTTGATCGGCGTCGAGCGAGACGACCCTGTCCCAGCCGTTACCCGGGGTCCGCCCCTCGATGCTGCTCGGCTTCGTCCCGCTCTCCAGGTGTAGAGAGTGGGCGACGACGCCATACCCGACCCCGAACAGCGGCGGCACGAAAGACGTTCCGTCTTCGTATTCCCGCTGTGCGGCGGGAGAGAGGACGGGCGTAACCATCGGATACAGCACGCCGCCGATACCGACGATCGTTCCCAATACCAGGGCCCGAAGCCACCATCGCGGCAGCCAACGATCGGCCAGATCTTCCACACCGTATAGCATCTTGGTGAACATCACGGCCGCCAGACCGCACGCCAACCCGAGCAGAAAGAACGAAGGAATTTCCGTCCACGCGCCTTTGAACACGTGGTACAACTGGGGGAAGGCGGGATTCGCTCCGTAATCCCCGGCCTGCAACTGGACCACGTCGGCCAGGACGCTGGCAATCACAATCGGCGTGAGCGTCTCGATGGCGAAGCTGCCGAGGATGATTTCACTGGCGAACATCACTCCGGCAATCGGGGCGTTGAAAGTGGCGCTAATGCCCGCCGCGGCCCCGGCAGCCACCAACACCTTGATGTTTCGCGGCGAGAGACCGAACCATTGCCCGGCCACACTTCCCAGCGACGACCCGATCTGCACGATCGGTCCTTCGCGGCCGACCGATCCGCCGGTACCGATGCAGATGCCGCTGGCGAGAATCTTCACCAGCGAGACCCGTGGCCGAATCACACCGTCGTGTCGGGCAACGGCGTGGATCACCTCGGGAACACCGTGACCTTGCGCCTCGGGAGCGAATCGCCGGGTGAACCAGGAAACGAACAGCAAGCCCGTCGCCGGCACAAGCGGCAGCAGCCCCCACCAAATCCAATACCGCACCCCTGCCCGGCAAATCGGCACTACCGTCCATTCCGTAACGAAGTCGATCAGATACGTGAACAATACTGCCCCGTACCCGCCGAGGACACCGATCACGCAAGCGAGGATGATCGTCATCGGGCCTGCCGGGATACGCCGCAGGCGGATGTGTTCACGTACGGAATCAAACAATGAACTTAAGCGTGGCACGGCCGGGCCGTCACTATTCTCACTCGGAAATCGTCCGCGTACTGCCTACATCCGTGGCGTTCCCTTTGGCCGGGCTTCAGCCCACGTGCACCAATCGCGAAGGGGAACCGTTGCGGAGGGCTTTGGGGGAAAGCTGCTTTGGAAGCAAGGAAACCCTAGTTTATCAAGCAGCCGGAGAATCGGCAAGGATGAAATTAGCAGCGGGCCCGAAGATTAACGCGACCGGCGCGGTTCCGGCAAGAGATGAGCCAACTTGATCTCTTCCAGCTCCTGGCGAGCCAGTTCCGTTACCTCCTTCAACGCTCGCTCGAGTTTTCTCTTGCAGCCGGTTGGCAGACCCTCGTTTAGCGGCAACGCCGAGACCAAAGGTCCGTCGATCGCTTCGATCACCTCCAGAAGCGATATGTCGTCCGGCGTTCGCTCCAGCGTATAGCCGCCTTCCACCCCGCGAGTCGACTCCAGAATACCATGCGCAACCAAATTCCGAAGAATCTGGAGCAGAAAACGTTCGGGCATGTTCCCATTCGCTGCCAATTGATTACAAGGGACGGGAACGTCCGTCTTCGATTGGGCAAGCTGCAAGGTCGCTTGTAGCGCATACGCCACGGTTCGTGAGAGCTTCATGGCTATTTCTCCCCTCGCAATTGGGGTATAATATAGCAACCACACCAGTGAAGTCAACAATACAATCCATAAGTACGGGTATTTTGTGGAGTCCCACATCACGGAGGGTCGAAACACGCCCCTATATCGAGTTAGCTAATACCATACAGAGTGAGGGGAGCCGGGCAGGCGACTAGGAATAGTCCCCGTTTATCCTTCCCTTTTTGCCGCACTCGCTTGGCCGTTCCGCGATTTGCCCGGATCCCCGTAGAGCAGTGCGTGCCACACCAAGAGGATGGCACCGCAGACCAGGAGACTATCGGCGATGTTGAAGGTGGGCCAGGCGTACGTTCCGATCATCACGTGGATCCAATCACGAACGGCGTAGACGGGTTCGCCCGGCAGATGGTCTGGATGGCCGGGATACCATTTGAGACCGTGCAGCCCGAACCGGTCGTAGAGGTTGCCGGAGATTCCGGCGGTAACACAGCCCAGGGCGATGGTCAACAGCCAATCGCGTGCTGCCCCGGCATAGAAGAGCCAGACAACGATGCCCACGGCAGCAACAACGGACAATGCGGAAAAGACCCACACCCACCCTTGGCCAAAGCCGAACAGGGCCCCTGTGTTTTCGCTGGTGCGAAAACCGAAGACCTCAGGGATAATCCACCAGACGGGGGTGTTCGGCCATCCCAAGTGGCCGAACATCCAACTCTTAGTTGCCAGATCGATCACACACCCGGCGACGGCGATGAAAGAAAAGACGATATAGCGGTTGGGGGGAACTGCCCTCATGGCCGTTCTTATAGAGTCGTGCCTTGATGTTGCGACCTCTACCAATCCTTTTCCTGCTTCTCGGCGCACTTTACACAAAGGGATGCGTAAGGAAGAGCGTTAAGCCGTACCTTGGGGATCCTTGCCCCACATTCTTCGCACCGGCCGTATTCGCCCTCTTCGATGCGTTCCAGAGCGGTTTCGATCTGTTCCAGCGTGCCCTCGTCATTCTGCATCAGGCTGAGGGTAAACTCCTGCTCGAAGTTATCGCTCCCAATATCGGCCATGTGAATGGGCATGCTGGAGAGGTCGCCGTTGGCTTCCGTGCGATTCTTCTTCAAAGCGCCTTCGGCCATGTGTTCGACATCGCCTCGCAATCGCGCCCGGAGTTCCAGCAGACGTTCCTTGTAGATCTTCACGTCAGTCTTTTTCATGGCAATTCCTCCGCGTGAACTCTTGGAGCCGCCCCCTGTTGCATCTCGCAGAACATTTATTTTAGACCCCCTTTGGGAGATTGTCAAACGCTCTGGGCAGCCCATATGGGTCAAATTGGCGGGTTATCAGACATGCCCCCCGGTTGACCCGTGGTTGACCAATCCATCACTTAGGATCGTAAGTCTTTTCCTGCCAAGGGATATCACACGCATTGCCTTTCCGCGTAGGGAGGTTGCCGGGTGTAGACATCCTACCCCGCCTTGTGGGGGAAGTGCCGCCGGGATTCCGCCTTACGAGAGATCCTTGGACATGTGGGGGACGGTTTTTGGCCGCCCGCTCCAACTCATCACCATGCCTTGATAGGATCTTTCGACTCCCTTACATTGGCAACTGCTGAAGCCGGCACGGGCCCTATTCGGGTTCGGCCGTTATCCTGCAAGATTCATTTCAGAAAGAGCAAAAAAATTCCCCCGGCCAATTCCGCCCATCAGCAATGTATCTCACCGTCTTGCGGAGCAACGTACGACGTCGGCGACGTGCTTGTTGCCTGCCGGCGGTGCGGCGAGTTGCTCGATGTGGTCTACGACTGGAACGGGCTGCGCGTGCCGGATTCCCTGAAATACTTTGAAGCAAAGTGGGGCCGGCGCGGCGAACCCCATTGCTTCAGCGGCGTGTGGCGGTTTCACGAATTCCTGCCGTTTGCACCGCTCGAACAGTGCGTCACCATCGGCGAAGGGCAAACCCTGTTGCAGTGCGGCGAGGGCGCCGCCGAATACACCGGCGTCACCCCGGGGCGGTTGTACCTGCAATACGAGGGCATGAACCCCTCGGGCAGCTTCAAGGACAACGGGATGTCGGCCGCGTTCACCCACGCCCGATTTGTCGGCGCCACGCGAGCAGCCTGTGCCTCGACCGGCAATACCAGCGCTTCGCTTGCGCTGTACTGCTCGGTCACCCGGCTGATGAAGGCGGTGATCTTCATCGGCTCCGGCAAGATCTCCTACGGGAAGCTGTCGCAGGCACTCGACTTCGGCGCGTTGACCGTGCAGATCCAGGGCGACTTTGATGATGCGATGGCCCGGGTGAAAGAGGTTTGCCCACGGCTGAAACTCTACCTCGTCAACAGCGTAAACCCCTTCCGGCTCGAGGGGCAAAAAACGATCATGTTCCGGGTGCTCGAAGGCCTCGGTTGGGAGGTACCCGATTGGATCGTCGTGCCCGGCGGAAACCTCGGCAACTCGAGCGCGTTCGGCAAGGCGTTTCACGAACTGCAACAACTCGGGTTGATCGACCGCATCCCCCGGCTGGCCATTATCAATGCCACCGGGGCAAGTACGCTTTACGACCTGGTCGAGCGGCAGGGCCTGCGATGGAACCGGGGCTCGCCGCGCATGGGCGTCGCTTCCCAATATTATGGCCAAATGGATGCCGAAGGACGCCGGGCAGATACCATCGCCAGTGCCATCGAAATCAACCGGCCGGTCAACTTGACGAAGTGCATCCGGGCGCTTCAGTGGTGCGACGGCGTGGTCCGCGAGGTCACCGATCAACAAATCATGGACGCCAAGGCCCAGGTTGGCGCCGGCGGATTCGGCTGCGAGCCGGCCAGCGCCGCCAGCGTCGCCGGGACCAAGCTCCTGGTCGAGGAAGGCGTGATCGATCCCGACCAGCGCGTTGTTTGCATCCTTACGGGCCACCAACTGAAAGACCCGACCGCCACCGTCGCTTACCACACCACCGACCAGGAGCAGTTCAACAAGATCCTCGGCGCCCGGGGCGTCCGCCGCGCCGCCTTCGCCAACCGGGCGGTCGCCGTGCCGAACAACTTGGATGAAATTATTAAGGCGATTCGGTTGTATAGTTGACAGATGCGGCTCAATGTGAGGGGGCTGGGGCTGTAGCTTCGGTTCAGCGCCTGCTATAATCCGGACTGTTGAGACAGGAGGCCGTCGATGGTCATAAAACATGTGCATATCGAGAATTTCAAGCGATTCGAGGAACTCGATGTCGAGCTTGAACCGCTGAATTGTCTCGTTGGCCCCAACAATTCCGGCAAAACGACCTTACTGCAAGCGTTAGCGTTGTTCGATTTCTGTGCCCACCACTGTCTGACTCGCACGAACACAAAGCTCGAATTGAAGAAGAGGACGATTCCGCCCGAAGAGTTCTACGTCTTGCCGGTTTCCAACCCGACGGAGTTATGGACTGATCGGAGGACAACGGCCGGGAAGCAGAAGGTCATCAAGGTCTGCATGACTTTTGATGACGACCACCGGGTGACAGCCAGCGTAAAACATGACTACAACCGGTTTGGGGTTGGGATTGAGAGCACAGATGAATCGCAGGAATGGCTCTCACAGCTTGTCGCGTATCGGATTGCCTATCTTCCCGTATTCTCCGTCTTCCTCGCACAAGAGGAACGAAGAACGCCGGCAGTTGTCGACGACGAGCTTGCGCGGGGCCGGGTCCACAGTGTCATCCGAAACCTCCTTCTCGACCTCAAGGAGGAGGAAAAGCACGAGGAGCTTATCGGGGTATTGCGACGCACTTTCCCAGCACTGGAGGACATGCGTATCGAGTTTGATGAGGTCTCGGACAGATACATTTCGGTTACATACAAGGAAGCGGCACGTCCGAAGGAATTCGATGTCTTTTCCGCGGGAAGTGGATTTCAGCAATTCCTTTACTTGTTCGGCTTCATTCTGCTGCGCCATCCGCGAGTAATCCTCCTAGATGAACCGGACGTGCATTTGCACGGAACACTGCAGAGTGCCCTCTTGCAGGAATTGCACCGATTGGTCGAAGAGGGAAAGCAAATCCTTTTCGCTACGCACTCCAGAGACCTGATTACGGGCGTAAGCCCCGAGAATATCCTCTCCCTCGAAAACGGGGCGGCCAAAAGACTCGGCGTTGGATTTGACATATACGATACGCTTGACCGGCTTGGATCGATCGAGCCCACGCAGTTGCCGATAATTCAGGCTTTCCAGCGAGTCTTGATTGTGGAAGACCAGGCTGACCGGACCTTGCTTTCGATGTTTTGCAGCAAATGCCTTGGTTCCTCGATTTGGCAAGAGGTTGAAAGGCGTCTCGCCGTCTGCTTCTCGAAGGGCAATCCGTACAAGCAGCCGATTGCCCGGCTGCGAGAGCAGTTGCAGCAGATGATTTCCCTCCCAGGGCAAACGCTTGAAGCGTTTGTTGTCTCCGACCGCGACTACTACCCGGATCTGCAACATCTGCACCAGGAATTGCCGACTGACCATCTTCAATGGCATGTTTGGGAGCGAGCGGAAATCGAGAATTACTTGCTTTGTCCAAACGTAATCATACAATTGTTGAGGGGTAGCGACCAACAGTTGGTTCTGGAGGAAACCGCTTTCCACCAGGAATACGACCGTTTGCTGGAGTCTTCTCGCGACTCGGCAAACGATCATCTCGTCGATGCGTTCAACGAATACCGAGGAAGACTGAATGAGAAATGGGATGCTGCTGCAATGTCCCGGAAGGCGAGAGAGTATCTCCGAGAGTGTTGGGATAGCGAGAAAGTAGCTTTCGCTGACGCCAAGGACGTTGTGCTCCCCGGAATCAAGCGTTGGCTACAGGACCATCAGCTTGGTCAATTCTCCAACAAGAAACTTGCGGAAACACTACAGCCCGGAGACTTGCCGGAAGAAGTCCATAAGTTGGCTAGAGAACTTGCTCAATTTGTCGGCGTGGAAATCCCGTAGGCAAAGGGCTTGTCCCCAAACGTCGTTCCAAAACACTATTTGTGAGATCTATGAAACGAATACGTATTGCCATTCACGGCGCCGCAGGGCGCATGGGACAACGGCTGGTCGCGCTGGTTGCGGCCGATGATGAGCTTGCCTTGGCAGCGGCCGTCGACTCGCCCGACCACCCGCGCATCGGCGAAGACGCCGGGACGATCGCCGGGGCCGGTGCGACGGGCGTGCCGCTCTCCGGTGCCCTCGATGCCGACGCCGATGTGCTGATCGACTTCTCGTTGCCCGAGCCGTGCGAAGCAATCATTGAAACCTGCCGGCAGCGGAAAATCCCGCTGGTGGTGGCCACGACCGGCCTAAGCGACGAGCAGACGGCCAAGCTCCACGCCGCGGCCGAGGAGATCCCGCTGCTGTGGGCCCCGAACATGAGCATGGCGGTCAACCTGGCGATGAAGCTTTCCGAACTGGCCGCCGCCGCGCTGAAGGACAAGGACGCCGACGTCGAAATCCTCGAGCGGCACCACCGCTTCAAAGAAGACGCGCCCAGCGGCACGGCCTTGAAATTCGGGCAGATCATTGCCGAGGTGATGGGGCAGGCCGACCACGTCCACGGCCGCGAGGGCCGCACCGGCCGCCGCCCGCACGGCGAGATCGGCTACCACGCCATCCGCGTCGGCGACAACCCGGGCGAGCACACGATCGTCTTCGCCATGCTCGGGGAGATGATCGAGATCACGGTTCGGGCAACGAATCGCGACAGCTACGCCCTGGGAGCGCTGGCGGCCGCGAGGTTCCTCGTTGGCCGACCGCCCGGTTTGTTCGGCATGAACGACGTGCTGGGAGTTCAGTCGTCGGGATACAGTGGGGTCGACAGATAACGTTCACCGAGGTCGGGCAGAATAACGACGAGCAGCTTCTCCCGGTTCTCTTCGCGGCGGGCAATCTGGAGGGCGGCCCACGCAGCCGCCCCGCTGCTGATACCGCACATGAGCCCCTCGCGCTTCGCAAGTTCGCGGGCAGTCTGAAAGGCGTCCTCGTCGAGCACCTGGACCACCTCGTCGATGATGTCCACGTTGAGCACGTCGGGAATGAATCCGGCGCCGATTCCCTGGATCGCGTGTTTACCCGGCTGGAGTTTCTCGCCGGCCCGGTGTTGGGTAATGACGGGGCTGCTGGCCGGTTCGACGGCCACGATATGGACATCGGGTTTGAGCTGTTTGAGCCGTTCGCCGACGCCGGTGATGGTGCCGCCGGTGCCGACGCCCGATACGACGATGTCAACCGCTCCGTTGGTGTCGCGCCAGATTTCCTCGGCGGTTGTCTTGCGATGGATTTCGGGGTTTGCCGGGTTCTTGAACTGTTGCGGCATGAAGTAATCGGGGTTATCGCGTGCCAGCTCCTCCGCCTTGCGTACGGCTCCCGGCATCCCTTCGGCGGCCGGCGTCAACACGAGTTCCGCCCCCAGGGCACGGAGCATCCGCCGCCGCTCCAAACTCATGCTTTCCGGCATGGCGACGATCAGCTTGTAACCTCGCGAGGCACAGACAAATGCCAGACCAATGCCCGTATTGCCGCTGGTCGGCTCGACAACCACCGTATCGTCCTTGATCAACCCGTCACGCTCCGCCGCACCGATCATTGCGCGGGCGATCCGATCCTTAACGCTCCAGAGCGGGTTCAGATTTTCCATTTTTCCAAAAACGGCCGCAGCGCACCCTTCGGTCAGGCAGTGCAGGCGAACCAGGGGGGTATTGCCGACGCATTGGGTAACGTCGTCATAGAGCCGGTCGGGACGTGGAGAAGCCATCTCGTATTTCTCCCGTATGCTGTTATTGTGAATTGTTGCCGGCGCCCCGCATGTGCAATTCCGGCTTTTTTAACATGACGCTTGTTTCGGGCGCGATCGACCGCGTGATCCAGACGCTGGAACCGATGACCGCATCGTGGCCGATGACGGTCTCGCCGCCAAGGACCGTGGCATTGGCGTAGATTACGACGCGATCTTCGATCGTCGGGTGCCGCTTGGTCCCGCGGACCAGCTTGCCTTCGTCGTCCGTGGGAAAACTCAGCGCCCCGAGAGTGACACCTTGATACAGCTTGACCCGGTTGCCGATTTCGCTCGTCTCGCCGATGACGACACCTGTGCCGTGGTCGATGAAGAAGTAGTCGCCGATCTTTGCACCGGGATGGATGTCGATGCCCGTCTTACCGTGGGCCCATTCGGTCATCATCCGCGGGATGAGCGGAACGCCCATCTCGTGCAGTATGTGGGCGAGCCGGTAGACGGTCACGGCTTCCAGGCCCGGGTAGCAGAAGATCACCTCGTCGAGCGATTTGCACGCGGGATCGCCGTCGTAGGCGGCCTGGACATCCTTGGCCAGGACCCTGCGCAAATCGGGCAACTGCTCCAGGAAGGCGATGGTCTTCGCCTGGCCCAGGGCTTCGAAGTCTTGCCGCTGCTGTGCGTTGCACGAAGTGTCCTTGCCGGCGCCGTGACACAGCGCCCGGGCGATTTGCATACTTAGTTTGTCGTGCAGACGATCGACCAGGTTACCGACGTGGTAGGACACGTTGCTGTGGTGCAGCCGGTCGCGACGGCGATAGCCTGGGTAAAGGATCTCCTTGAGGTCTTCAGTGGCTGAAATGACCGTTTCATAGCTCGGCAAAGGGCAATGTCCCAAGTGGTGGGCGGTGCCAAGCTCGAAGTAGGTCTCGACGATCCGGTCGGTCAAGTCGGGTAAGCTCTCTTTGAGACGAAAATCTGTCGTCATGGCAAATTGCTCCCGTTGGCCCACGGTCGAGACCGGGGCGCAACGTCAAGAAAAGCGGAACGAACGTAATGTAATGCCGGGTACGAGGTCGGGAAAGAGTGTGGGTGCATGTCCGGTCCTAGACCGGACAACAACAGCAGCGATGAACGGGGCCGGACGGGTGGTTCGGTTTCATCGTAACGGACCTCGGTTGGACGTTACACCTAATCGTACGGGCGAAAGATGCCGGAATCAAGCTGTCCTGTATGATTTTCGGCCCCAAAACAAGGAACGATGAGAGTTTTTTCTGGTTCATCCGATTCCGGCGTTCACCCCAATGGGCCGGGGGCAGTGCCCCCTCCTTTGACTGCGGCGCGCACGGTTGCCCCCCACGTCACGGCATTCTGTCGAATTCCGGAAACAGTTTTTTTACGAGTCCTAATTGGGCAGCGCCACTTTCACCTAATCAAGCACGATTAAGTGTTGATCTCAAAACAAGTTACAGTTGGACCGTTGGTTTCCCGGCAAAATGGGAAGCATTTCGTCGTAAGTCGAAACGGATTCAGAAGTTAACAATGCTATCACTGCCCAAAGTGGTGCTGCCCAACTAAGGGGCGGCCGATAAATAACTTGCCGGATTCAGGAATAAAGGAGGCCGGATTCAGGAATAAAGGAGGGGGCACCTGCCCCCGGCCCATAACCGAACGAGCCAAGTGCCGGGGGCGGGTGCCCCCTACTTTCAATCCAAATCGGAAGTTATTCTTCGGTCGCCCCTAAAGGGAGCGAAAAATCGTGAACCTTTTGTCCACTTCCGACGACTAATGGCAATAGAGAGTGTAGGAAGGGCTAACCTGTAGCCGAATCACCTTCAGGCAGGATTAGGAACGATGGCTTCTTCGTGGTCAAGTATCAACGCCAAACCAAAATGCCTGGGGCGTTTTGCCGATGATCCGGCGAATACGCTCCCCGGTTATCGTTTGCGCTTGTGAGGCTTGGCTACCTACTGGAATGACAACCAAAGCCCGGTGTCACAGCGACATCGGGCTTTTTTCGTGGGATTTCGACACATTTGGACTGGTAGCTGAGACGGTATAGCGCCTGGCTGAAGACCAGGAGACGGGGATTCGAGCGCCCCCCGGTCCACTGCGCGGAGACCGCGCGCACCACATGCCCCGTTCGTCTAACGGTTCAGGACAGCGGACTTTCGATCCGCAAACAGGGGTTCGATTCCCCTACGGGGTACTTTGATCAGAACGTGGCGAAGCCTAGTTATCGCGCCGGGCACCGACGCGCAGCGTTGGTCCGGGGGGCGGGAGATCGTCGGTTCAAATCCGACCGTTCTGACTTCGATTGGCTTGACGGGCGAAACGAAAGACAACCGGGATGTAGGGCAGCGGCAAGCCCGCCGGGCACCGCCGCGGAGCGGTGGTCGTGGGAACACGAGATCGTGGGTTCGAGTCCCACCTTCCCGACTTGAGAAGACGGTAGTCGAGGGCCGGTGGCCCGGACACGGCTGATAACCGCGTTGTGCTGAGTTCGACTCTCAGGGCTACCACTGGTCAACAAGATACGAAAGGAGGTTCATAATGCCCGACCTACGTCGATGGAAACGGATACGCCCGATCCATCACGGGGTCGTGGTGCAACAGGCAGCACACCGGACTTTTAATCCGGTAGGTGTGGGTTCGATTCCCTCCGGCCCTACTCGCTGGCGCGTAGCTCAGCGGCGAGAGCGGCGTCCTTATAAGACGCAGGTCGTGGGTTCGACTCCCATCGCGCCGACTTGACTGACACGGGACTAAGGTGTTAGCGGCAGCATCCCCGGCTCTTAACCGGAGAGGTGAGGGTTCAAGTCCCTCTGGTCCCACTCGTACAACAAGCACTGGTCGTTCAGCGGCAAGGACACCGCACCCGTAATGCGGCGACGAGGGTTCGAGTCCCTCCCGGTGCTCTTGGCTCTTTGACAATTCGGTGCCAACTGTAGCGCCCATGATGTAGCGGCAGCCTGTCGCCTTGCCATGGCGGATGTGCGGGTTCAACTCCCGCTGGGCGCTCTTTCATCGAAACGCGCACTGTCCTCCGACTTCAGACTCGACTGGCGTCTCCGGCACCTTTCGGCGCGCAACGATGAAGATCAGGACGTAGGAAAGCCTGGTATTCCGCGTGCCCCGGGAGCACGAGATCGCTGGTTCGAATCCAGCCGTCCTGACTGACACGATCCGGTGTGGCCAAACGGTAAGGCGGCGGCCTGTTAAGCCGAGGATTGGAGGTTCGACTCCTCCCACCGGAGCTTGTGGTGCAGAACGACGAGTGATTTCCATGTAGGCCGGATTGGCAATCCGGCCTGGGAAAACGTCAACCTCGCGACGGAACCGCAATCCGCTTTGGTGTGGATACCGAACACTGGACGGATTGGCAATCCGTCCTACATGGAAATCAGCCACGAGATTCGGAAACGGAAGGGCAAGCCGGACCAACGCTTCGCGTTGGTGCCCGGGTTCGACTCCCGCAGGGCACTCTCGATGATGCGGGGTAGTCGCTGTTGGCAGTGACGCCTGGCTTTGAACCAGGAGGCCGCAGGTTCGATTCCTGCCCCCGCAGCTTGACGCGAACCGCGATACAAACGATGTGTCGTTGATCCCAGACGATCCGGGGTAGTTGCTGCTGGTAGTGACGCCTGGCTCCGGGCACCGACGCGCAGCGTTGGTCGCAGGAGGCCGCCCATTCGATTCCAACCCCCGGAGCTTGTTGAGGAGTGGAAGTCATCCGGCCGGATGAGGGGCCTGTCCTGAAAACAGGTGGTCGCCACAGCGACTTGTGGGTTCGAGTCCCACGGCTTCCGCTGCGACACGGCACACGTCCCTGGTGTAATGGCAGCATGACTGGTTCCAACCCAGTTGGTCAGGGTTCAAGTCCTTGGGGGCGTGCTTCGCGACGGTCGTCGCGCCGTCGAACGAACAGTCCTGTGGCCCAGCGGCGAAGGCAGCTCCCTTACAAGGAGACGATCGGTGGTTCGAGTCCACCCAGGACTACTGGGAAAGCCGAAAACTGAAAGCTGAAAGCGGCGTCCTGCTTTCTGCTTTCAAGAAACGTCCTCGTGGAGCAGCCTGGAGTGCTCGCCTGCCTGTCACGCAGGAGATCGTGGGTTCAAATCCCATCGGGGACGCTCAACAAGATGGCACGGTACGCGAACAGGCATAGCGGCCAAGCTCAAACCTTGGTGTCTGCGGGTTCGACTCCCGCCTGTGCCACTTGAACAACATGCGTCGGCTGGGCATTGGCGAGCCCAAGTGGCTGTAAACCACCCGCTTCGGCTGCAGGTTCAACTCCTGCCCGGCGCACTGACATGGCCCGTTCGTCTAGCGGCAGGATGCGAGGCCCTCATTCTCGCGGCATGGGTTCGATTCCCATACGAGTCACTTATGGCGAAGTGGTGGAACTGGTAGACACGCGACACTCAGACTGTCGTGCCCTTGGGGCGTGGGAGTTCGACTCTCCCCTTCGTCACTAATGCAGGTTTGGCAGGTGCCTGGCTGGCTTTCATAAGGCCGGAGTGCCCGGTTCGATACCGGGGCCTGCAACTCGCGGGTGGGCCAGTGCTCATCCGGGCCTCATGAGCCTGGACCGCCGGGTGCGACCCCCGGACCCGCTACTCGTAGGCCGGATTGACAATCCGGCCAAGTAGTACCTGCTGCGGGCCGGGATGTCAATCCGGCCTACACGGATGGCCGAGTACGCAAGCTGGCAAAGCGGCGAGGTCGAGAGCCTCGTGAGTTTGCAGGTTCGACTCCTGCCTCGGTCACTGACAACACGATCCCGTGGTCCAGTGGCGAAGACGCCTGGATGACAGCCAGGAGAACGATGGTTCGATTCCATCCGGGATCACTGCAAGGTAGCAGGCACACTCCGTGTGCCGTCCGCCGCGAATCCAAAGACTCCCGACAGTCTGCGGACGGCTCACGGAGTGAGCCTGCTACTATCCTGGTCTGTAGGTGTTCCGGAAGCATACGTCCGTGGTAAGGACGGGGACCGGGTTCGATTCCCGGACGGACCTCTTGCGAAATGGGCTGCTCGTTCAATGGGAGGACGCTTGGTTTGCACCCAGGTAATCGGGGTTCGACTCCCCGGCGGTCCACTCAACACGACGGGCTCATCGTCCAACGGGAAGACACCAGTACGGCAGGCTGGAGATCCGGGTTCGATTCCCGGTGGGTCCACTGAAACGGAAGGTATCCGAATTGGCTCAGGAAGCTGGGTGCTAACCAGTTGCCCTTTGCGGGTTGGATAGGGTTCGATTCCCCCACCTTCCGCTTATGGCCCGATGGTGAAATGGACATCATCCCTCGCTTCTAACGAGGTGTTCCGGGTTCGAGTCCTGGTCGGGCTACTTGTTGAGTTGAGAGTCGAGAGCGGAGAATCGAGAGTAGGAAATCGGCGTGGGGACCGCCAGCTCCCAGCTCTCGACTCTGGACTCTCAACTCTCAACCCTATGGTGTTCGTGGTGTAGCGGTTACTGCACGCCTGGCTGTGAACCAGAAGGTAGGGGTTCGACTCCCCTCGAACACCCTCGAAGAACGGAAGGAGATGAGACAGTGATGCCAAAGGTACTCCAAAGACCGACGTTGGTGCTCAACCGCAATTGGCAGCCGGTGAACGTCGCCACCGTGGCACGGGCACTGGTGCTGTTGTGGAACGAGTCCGCGCGCGTCGTGGATACGACAGACTACCAGACCTACACCTGGGAGGACTGGTCGAAGCTACGGCCGCGCGACGGCGACCGGTTCATCCAGGCCGTGCGGTTTCGGCTGCGGGTGCCTGAGGTGGTCACGTTGACGAGTTACGACAGGCTGCCGTCCGCCGCCGTGACGTTCAGCCGCCGCAACATCTTCAAGCGCGACCGATTCACCTGCCAATACTGCGGCCGCCAGGGGCGGTCCCAGTTGCGTGCGGCCGTCCTCGGTTCAGAAACCGTTGCAGAACGGGACAACGCCAAGGAACAAAACCGTCCTCGACGGCAGCCGGGCAGCGAGGAACTGACGCTCGACCACGTCGTCCCTCGCTCCCAGGGCGGTGAGTCGCGGTGGGACAACTGCGTGCTGGCGTGCCTCGACTGCAACAAGCAGAAGGCCGACCGCACGCCGGAGCAGGCAGGCATGCGGCTGCGGCGCAAGCCCGTGCGGCCAACGTGGAACCCGATCTACGCGGCCCACAACTTGCGCATTGAAAGCTGGTCGAAGTTCATCAGCGAGGCGTACTGGAACGTCGAGCTGGAGAAGTAGATAGAAACCCAAGCCCCCGGCCCTAGCGCCGGGGCAATACACGAGTGTGCTCCTGGGAGAGCGGCCAGCCTCCGGGCACCGACCGAAGGTTGGTCCTGGCGGACGGGGTTCGACTCCTCGCGCTCGTGCTTGTGCCGACGTGGCTCGACATAGAAAGGCGCCGGTCCTGTAAACCGGAAGATGCTGGTGCAAATCCAGCCGTCGGCCCTTGCGTTGCGTCCCGATGGTGTAACAGACCGCACGGGGCTTGCCCAAGGTCTACGGCTATACGCAAGGAGTGGGGCCGATCTTGCATAATGTGCGTAGTGGAAACACGACGGCAGTCTTAGGGCATATTGTATGCATTGCCGCTAAACCAACAGAAAGGGAAAGCTAGTCCTAAAACAAGCGTGAGTTTTGCTGTTCAATAGTTTGCGTCAACGTGGTTGTGGCGGGCGTGGATTCTCTGGCCAAGCCGATCATTGCTGGGCTAAATGAGTTCGGCTTGTCGGTC
>Ga0180432_10001625_pt1 | contig 35209 bp, 37 predicted proteins | sample SS_ome_10_FD_132414 | JGI IMG/M metagenome (GOLD analysis project Ga0180432, IMG submission 132414) | Hypersaline lake sediment archaeal communities from the Salton Sea, California, USA - SS_1_MS_2 metaG | ecosystem: Environmental > Aquatic > Non-marine Saline and Alkaline > Hypersaline >... | reverse complement strand
TACGGAGCGGGACAGGGCCATCGCCCGCGCTTTCAGCCCGGAGGTGCAACCGCCGGTGGACCTGCGTCCGCTGGGTAAGGTTGGCTCTGCCGAGCAGGCTACGGGCCTGGCGGCGCTGGCGGGCCAGAAGATCGCCCTGTCAATCCGCGACTTTCTCCGTCTGGTCTCAGGGGAAGAGGACGGCCAGAAGCTGGCCTCTGTCTCCGCTTGCGTCGTCCCGGACGTGCCCGGGATCTTCAGCCGCCTGGCGACCGATCCTAACCTGGACTCGTTCCTGCGGAACAACCCGTTCAGCCCTGCGCGGCAACTGGCCCCTGCGCGGCAAAGGGACTGGGCGGCAAAGCTGGCAGCGGCCCGCTCGTTGGACGGCAGGGCGATCCGGCGGCGGGTCGAGCGCGCGGCGATCTTGAATTCTCCGCTTCCGGCCGTGGCCGCGTCGGGAGTCAAAGCGGCGGCTGCCGGACCCGGCCTTGACCTGGCCCGGCAGTACGCCCTTTACAAGCTGGCGGCCCTGTTCGCGATGCCGGAGGAGACTCCGGAACAGCAGACGTTGACACTGCGGGCGGCGATCCTGCAGAATCTAAGTAGCTGAACACCTGTTCAGTACCTCTCTTTGGCTTGACAAGGCGGACGGGGTTCCCGCACAATCAGGGATATCTGGACGCCTGTACACCATCGCCAAGGACTGCGGCAAGGAACGCCGCCTCGTTTCCGACACGAGGAGTTCATACGGATGAGTACGAAACAAGCCGCTGTCGCTTCCATCGACAGCATGTTGCGGCAGATCGCCGCGGCCCAGGAAAAGCGGGGCGAGGCCCACACCGAGCCCGGCGGTCATCGGGGCGAGTCGACCCACCCGTCGAAGAGCATCGACGACCGCACCGACGACGCCGAGGAAGGCGCCCGCTCGCGCGAGAACGAAGAGGACGTCAAGGAAGACCAGGGTTCGCCCGGCGTCGATAACACGTCGCCCGGTACCCCCGGCGGCCAGGACAGCGTCCAGATGAACATCGGGACCCAGCAGTCCGCCACCGGCGAGGACCCGTCCGTGGAGACCGAGGCGGCGAAGGGTGGGAAGGACGATCCCGGATCCGATCATCCGGCCCGGACCGACAATGACTCGCTGGATGGCCACAAGTACGCCGAGCAGATTCTCCGGCTGACCAAGAAGGCTGAGGAGCTGGGAACGGCTCTGCTGGCCACCGTGGCCAGCGAGGCCAACGGCGAGCTCAAGGAGAAGGCTGCGGCCATGGCGGGCGGAACGAAGCCGGCCGAGTCGGAACCGGCAAAGAAAGCCGAGGACGCGGCGCAGGCCGGCTACGAGCTGGCGGGCGCGGCCCTGGGCGAGGGCCTCGACAAGCAGGCCGAGGCGGCGCTGCTGCACGATCGCCTGACGGAGACGATCGTACAGGCTCACCAGATGGCCGAGAAGACGGCCGCTTGGTTGAACGAGTACGAGGCCGTTCTGGCCAAGAGCGCTGAAGAGGAAGAGTCTTCGGAAGAGCGGCCCGAGGAGGAACCCAAGGGAAACCCTCCGGCGGGCGGTGACGGCGAAGGGCCGGCCGTCGCCGCAGAAGAGGCCGGGCAGGGCGAGCTTCCCGCGGAAGCCGGCGGACTTGGCGGCGGCGAAGAGGAGCTGCTCGCCGCGCTAGTCGGCGGCGGCGAGGAGCCGGTCGGCGATGCCGGGGTTCCAGGCGCCGAGGGCGTTCTGGGCGACATGGCAGGCCAGCCCGCTGCCGGCGGCGCGTTGCCGGCGGGCATGGGCGGCGGCGAGTTGCCGGCGGGCGCGGACATGGGCGGTGGCGGGGAGGCCGAAAACCTTCCCATGCTGCTGGCCGTGCTCGAGCAGCTCGGTGTCTCGCCCGAGGAGCTGGAGGCCGCCTCGGTGGCCAAGCAGGCTGAGTGTCTGCGGCAGCCGCGGGTCAAGGAAGCGGCCGCCAAGCAGAACTGGCAGCCGAAGACAGCCGCGCAGCTTCGCAGGTACAAGGCGGTCCTGGACTACGTCCGGGAGCTTACCGGGAAGTAACTCACCAGTCGGCCGGTTAGTCCGGGCGCCCTTTGTCCCGGCGGATCCGGTTAGTGATCACGGAGGATAACATGAGTCAGCAACTCAACAGCCAAGTCCTCGATTTCGTCGAGGTCACCGGTGAGGCCCTGGAAACCTCCCGCAAGTTGGCTGAAGCGACCCTGGCAAATCGCCAGAAAATCGCCGCGGCTGTCCCGCCCCAGGTGGACGCGCTCTGCAAGAGCAAGCTCATCGCGGCGGAGGAAAAGGAGGCCGCGCTCACGAAGCTCTCTTTGCACGAGGGGGCGCTGGAGGTCATCGGCAACCTGGTCCGGCACATCCAGAAGCAGGCCGCCGACCACGTCAAGGCTCTGAGCGCCCAGGGACAGGGCGTTCCGGGCGGAAGTCAGAAACAGGCCTCGGTTCCGAGCACCGAGAGCAACTACGTCGGGCGGCGCCACGGCGACGACGATGAGCCGGAGTCCTACCGACGCTTCGACCAACTGCTCGGCATCTAGGACCGGACTTACGACGGGACGCGAGTTCCGAAACAATCAGGGAGGATTGTAAATGACTGCTCCGTTGCAGATGACGGCGCATACCCTCGATGCGCTGAAAAACAGCATCACCAACCCGCACCATCTCGACTTCGCCGCGAAGCTGAGCGCGAACGTGACGATCGACCCGCTGTACGCGGGCCGTGTCGTGCACCTCAACAGCGTCGGCGAGTACGAGACCGGGTTGCCGAACGTGCAATACGCCGGGCACATGGCCTTGTTCACCTGGCAGGGTAGCAAGGACTACGACGTTGTCAACGAGGGCGACGTCGCCACGGACGCGAACGGCTGGGTCGGCACCAGCCCGACCGGCACGATCAAAACGCTGGTCGCCGTAGGCGCCTGGGAGTTGGAGTCGACCGAGTTCCAGCCCGCGGCAGAGGTTTCCGGCGCCGCCTACAACCCCGGCGACTGCCTCACCGCGACCCACGCCAATACCAACGCCACCACGGGCGGCCGGCTGACCAAGGCCGTCGCCTACGCCGCGCCGATCTGCGGCGTCGTCAGTCGGGGCGTCTACGCCAACTGCCACCGCAAGTCGGTGTTGGCCTTCTGGCCGGTGTGGCTGCCCAAGTCGGACGCCGACCAAGAGTAATCTGCGATGTCCGCCCGGGGCGCTTGCGCCCCGGGCGGGTTCTCCTGCATACGGGTAAGGCCTACCCGTTCTTTCCAGCGCGGCCGCTGTCCGTCCGGACATTCACTTCGTCGCCGTTGCTGCCCTTTCTGGGCTCTCTCCAAGCCCGGACTTCGTCACGGAAACGACATTACGCACACGGAGGTGCTGAACAATGAGCACTGAAACCCAGGAAAAAACGAGGCTGCGCAACGAAGCCCTCTTCGAGAAGCTGTCCTCGCGGGATCCTGTCCTGGAGAAGGAGGCCGTTGACGCCGTCAACGACTTCACCCGCACGAAGATGCGCGAAGACGGGTTCTTCCGCCGCATCATACCGCCCGTCCAGCTCACCAACGACGAGCTGGATCGGATGGTCCACACCGACAAGCCGTGCAAGATCGTCGACAAGGAACCGGACTCGCCCGCCGCGGTCTCGCTCCCGTTCGGCTCGCTGCCGGTGAACATCTACATCCGCGGCCTGCGCTACCCGGTCATGCTCGACCGGATCGTGACCCCGCGGTTCACCAAGGACGTCGACGAGCTCCGCACCTACGTGATGGACATCCGGCAGGTGCTGAGCGACAACGCGATCAAGGACCTCCTGGCGGAAGAGGACACCAAATTCCTCGTGGCCGTCAACGCGGCCCTGATCGGCGCCAACTCGGTCATGCCGACCTCCGGCGTCGCCCAGTGGCGTAACATCGCCGGTGGCATCAACCGCGACAGCTTGTGGGACATGATGAAGATCATGCCGTCGACCCCGAGCTGTCTGGAAGTGCACACCTGCCTCCTGAACAACATCACCATCAAGGAAGTGGCGAAGTTCCGCCGCGACGAGATGGGCGGTGACATGTCGCAGGACGTCATGAAGAACGGCTGGAGCGAGCAGAACTTCATGGGCGTTCGCTGGATCGTCACCATCAAGAAGACGATCGTCGCGACGAACGACGTCTACATGTTCGCCGACCCCAAATTCGTGGGCAAGCACTTTGAGCTCGAGTCGACTGCGATGTACATACGTCGCGAGGCTTACTTGCTCGAGTTCTTCGCCTACGAGACCAACGGCGGCGCCATCGGTCACACGTCGGGCCTCGCCAAGACGACCTTCGTCTAGGGCGTGCACACCATCCCGCCCCCGCAACGCAGCCCGGCGTGAATGTGCCGGGCTGCGTTCAGGGCGCAAGACTGAAACCGGGAAGAAAGTCATCATGTCGACCGAGAACACGAACGACAGCCCGCAGCTCCCCGCGGCCGAGGCCGCCTTCGCCACGATCGCCAACCGCGTCCATTCCGCCGCCTTCCTGGCGAAGCTGGCCGAGCTGGGACATCCGGCGGAGACCGAGGACGAGGCCATGGCGCAACTGGAGCTGGGCTTCAAGCTGTGGGCGGCGGAGCCCGCGGCCGGCGAGAAGACCGCGACGGCGGGGGCCGGACGGTACCGAGGCGCCCTGGAGGCGCTGGACAGCGTCGTGGACCCGCAAGCCGTCAAGACCGCCGGCGAGAATCGCGCCAGGGCCGAGGCGTTTCAGATGCTGCAGGACCCCGAGATCTACTCGGCGGCGCTGGTCCTGACCCGCGCCGAACAGGCTGCCGCGGCTTAGGCCCGCAACCACTTTCGGACCACTACGAGGAGAATACGCCATGGGCACCATGGACACCGGCTGCCTCTATTCGACTCTCGAGAACATCAGCGGAGAGTCGATGGTGTTCAGCTATCTTCCGCCGCACGGCAAGGAGCTGGCTGCCAACGGGCAGGCCACAGTGCTGGGCAACGTGCTGGACGTCGTCCGCCAGGTCGGCGGCGAGCGTTACGTGACCGCGCTGAAAAACGACATCGCCGCCGGAAGGATCGCCATCGTCAGCACGCCGAACCCGATCCTGTACGACGAGACATTGGAGCAGAGCCAGATGCTCGAGCTCGACAACGACGTCGTCGGGGTGGCGGCCCCGTGCTGGGAAACCAGCATCGCGCCGTAGGCTTGGAGCCGGCTAAACCGGATACCATAATGACGCGACGGTCTCGCCCCGCGCAGGCCGTCGCGTCTTTGCGTTTATCCGGCCGCCGGGACGCCCATGCCTCGTTTCTCGATCTTCACGCCGACCCACGACCCCGCGTTTCTGACCGACGCTTTCCGGTCGCTGCGGGCGCAAACGGAGCGGGACTGGGAGTGGGTCCTGGCCGCCAGCTGCGACGTGCCCGCCGCCATCCGGGCCGACGCCCGCGTCCGGGCGCTGCCCGTTCCGGCTCCGGCCGCCACAACCATCGGGGCCTTGAAGAGGTTCTGCTGCGAGCGCGCCACAGGTGCCATGTTCGTGGAGCTGGACCACGACGACCTACTCGTCCCCAACACGCTGCGACAGGTCGGCGAGCGGGTGGATGCGGGCGCCGGCTTCGTCTACTCGGATTTCGTCGAGTTCCAGCATGACGAGGCCGGGCACGTACGCAACACGACGTACCACGAGGATTTCGGCTGGGAGACCTACCCCTTCACGCTCTACGGCCGCACGCTGCGGGCCGTCCGGGCCTTTCCCGCCGATGCCCGGTCCCTGTGCGAGATCTACTACGCCCCCAACCACGTCCGGGCCTGGACTCGCGAGGCTTACTGGCGCGCCGGCGGGCATGACGCCGGCTTGCCGATCGCCGACGATCACGACCTGGTCTGCCGGACCTACCTGGCCGGCATCCCATTCGCTCACACCGGGCAGGTCGGCTACCTGTACCGGCGCCACGCCGCGAACACGTCCCGCCTGCGCAACGCCGCGATCCAGGTCCAGCAGCAAGCCAACCGCGGGAAATACCTGCCGCTGCTGATCGACGAGTGGTGTCGGCGGACCGGGCTGGCCGCCGCCGAGCCGGACGCCGGTTTGCTTACGCGCGTTTGCTACTCGCCCGCAGCGTCCGGGACGCACGGGTCAATCCGGACGTCGCGGGAGTTCCTGGACAATCTCCCCTTGGGCGCCCTGCCGGCCTTCTTTCGGGGCTGCCACCGGATGCTTGCTCCCGGCGGCTGGCTCGGTTACCCCTGTTTACGGACAGGCCCCCTGCTGCGCTGGCGGCCGGGGGGATTCCAGCACGTCGACACGGCCCCGGTAGACGACGAAACGGCCTGGGTAAGCCTCTGCGCCCGCAAGGGACAGCGGCAACCGGGTCTGGCCGGCTAGAATGAAGAAGAGAGCGACAGGAGGCGCGTATGTCGAAGGAAATCCTGAGCTGCGAAGAGTTCCGGATCGTACGGCCCGAGCAGACCGTGGCCGAGGGATGTCCGGTCCTGACGAAAGTGCGGCACGTCATCAGCAACAAGGGCGTGCAGGCGGTCGTCGAGTGGCCGCTGCTGAACGGCGCGGGAGACGCCGTGGATCTCTCCTCGCTGTTCCCGACGTCCGGGGAAGACTCCCTTTCTGTGCCGGCTTGCGAGGCCGGGAGCGTCGTTGCCCGCTTCGTGAATTGCGACGAGACCGGCCAGGTCCTGGAAGCCGATGCCGAAGTATACGACGCCGGAGACGGACTCATCCGGTTCGAGCTCCCGGCGACCGTGGCCGATTTCGCCGGCATTTACCGCATGGAGATCGGGGTCGCGGACAGCGCGGGCCGGGTGGTCTTCAGCGATCGCGGCCTGCTCTCCGTCGAGCGGGGCCTGTTCGGCGACCTGGACGACCTGGGTAAAGGCCCGCCCACGCTCAACGAGATTCGCATGGCGCTGCGGGACTCGCTCGGCGAGAACAACCTGCTGCGAAACGTGGAGTTCTCCGGCGACGAGATCGTTTTCTCCGTGGTGCGCCCGGTCGCCGAGTGGAACGAGACGCCGCCCCCGGTTACGCACTACAACTGCAATACGTTCCCTTGGCGGGAAATGTGGCTTCGTGGTATTATCGGCCTCCTGCTGCAGACCGCCGGACACCATTACGTGCGCAACAAGCTGCCGGCGCGTCACGGCGGGCTGGAAGTCAACGACAAGGCCAAGGACAACGAGTACTTCGCCCTGGCCAACCAGTACCGGCAGGAGTGGCGCTCGTGGATGTTCTCCAAGAAAGTGTCGCTCAACGCGCAGCTGGGCTTCGGAGGCATCGGCTCGGTCTACGACTAGCTAAATTGGCGGGCAAAACGCGGCATACTCCGTGGAACCCGCCGGTAGATTTCCAAGAGCTCGTTCGGCCCCGGCCGGGCGGGCTTTTTCGTTTTACAGGCCCGCATAACGGAGGCAACTATGACCGAAGACGTTGACAGCGCGATTCCCGTGGAGGCCCGGACGCAGACACTCGGGCCGCTGACGCTGGTTCGGCAGGCGGCGACGTCGCCGCGGTCTCGCTGCCAATGCGGAGCCCCGCTCGCCAAGCCTGGCGTCTACGGCGACCAGTGCGAGGATTGCTGGGCCGCGGGGCAAAAGGAAGCCGGGCCCGGCCGGCTGGTGGAGCGCCCGGCGGTCCCGGGCGGTTCGCTGACCAGGTAGTAGGCAAGGAGGGGCAGCGCATGGGGCAACGCACGGAGGAAGAGGCCGACTTCCTCAGGGAGTACGGCCCGGCCGGACTGGAGCTCGCCGAGTTCCTCCGGCACGCAGTCGTCTGCCGCGGCCTGTGGTGCCGCGGCCGGACCAGCTGGCAGCGGCTGGTCGATCTTTGTCGGCGGACGGCCGGAGCCCGGGAGATCTGGGCCCGGATCGCGCCGCCGGAACTTCCGTTTCCCGGTTGAGGGCAGTGTGTCACGCGGCTGCACAGTTCAACGAATGCTGAAACTGTGCGGTGACGTGACGCGTCTGCCAGGACATCTTGCGCCGGCTAGAGCCGGCAGGAGGAGCGAGTGGCCAAGAAGTTCAGGTACGACCACAACATGACGAAGCCCTTCCACGTGGTCCACGCCCGCAAGGGCGTGGCCACCACGTCCGTCGCCAACTTCGGCGACGAGGCGTCCGCGAAGGTGGACGCCGCCGAGCGGACCGAGAAGGCCAAGAAGCTCGGCCTGGACGGCGTCGAGTACGTCGTCCGCGCGGCCGCGGACGGCATCCGGGGAGAGAAGGCGGTCGCGTAGCGGTCGCCGATTCTCCGTTAGGTCGCGACGGCTGGAGCCTTTCAGGATTTCAGTTTGGGAGAGGCCCGCTTCGGCGGGCCCTCTTCTTTAGCTCTCAGCCGCCCGCCTCTGTTACACTGGAAGGTAGCTGCGATCTCTTCCCGCAGATCACCGAGGCACGGACGCCTGTGGAAACCTGCCAGCCGCCTTGCTCCTCCGCGAGCTGCCCGGTCGCCTTCGACCGGCTCTGGGTCATGCCCCGCATCGCCGGCGGGACCCGCGTCGAGTGGACCCTCCGCCCGCGATTCTCCGACCCGGTCCCGCACGAGTTCCGCCTGGAGGTCGGCGCCGCCGGCAGCCACCTGGCAGACGACTGGGAAGTCGTCGGCTTCCCCGCCGAGGACACCTTCTACCTGCTGGACGACGAGCAGCGGGTCTACGGCAAGAGCCAGTGGACCCACTACCGCGTCCGGCTTCGCACCTCTCAAGGCGTGTATTATTCCGAGCCCGTCAATTGCCTGGGCAGCCTCGGGTTCCGCCACTGGCGCATCTTCCAGGAGGTCCTCCGGCGGGAACTGCTGATGTTCCGCATGGAGACGGGGCAGGAAGGGTGCCTGCTCAAGATGCGCTATGCCGGGCCGAAGTGCACGGCCTGCCTCGACTACCAGAGCGAAGAGGTCTCCAACGCCAGCTGTAGCACCTGCTACGGCACGGGCGTCGTCGGCGGGTACTACGCCCCGATCCCCTGCGTCTACGCGGCCCCGGACCCGTTAGGCACCAACGAGAAATTGGATGGGGGCCAGGCCCGGGGTATGATAAACGATGTGGTGACGCGGGCCAGGATGCTGGCCTCGCCGCAGCTGGCCCGCGGGGATGTGTGGGTGGACAAGGACACGGACCGGCGATGGAAGATCCACGAAGTCGCCAACATCGCCGAAGTCCGCGGCGTCCCCGCCGTCTGCATGGTCGCGATGCACCTGGTCGGCTTCAGCGACCCGCTGTACCAGCTGGAAATGCCGGACCAGGTCCCTGACGAGTCCCCGTTATGACGTCCACGTCCCGTCCCGCCGCAACGCCCCGCCCGCCGGCGAAGCCGGCCGGGCCGGCCACAAACGAGGCCGAGGACGGGGGCACGATCCGCGTCGCACCGCCGCGGCTGAGCCCGAGGACGTACCGGGGGCCCTCGCCGGAAGCGATCGCGAAGTGGCTTGGAATAGCGGTGCCCGAAGACTCTTCCGTATAATGCAGGTAAGTCGGTGGCCGCGCCAGTCATCAGCAGTACCGTGCCGGAGCAGGGGTATCCGCAATTCGTCGGGACCGAAATCAGCAACCTCTGCTCGGTCCTGGCCCGGCCGGCCATCCTGACGGGCATGTTCCGGGATGTCCTGGTCCGCCACTTCGCCACAGAAACCTCCATCGAGCAGCCCGAGCTGAGGGCCCTGATCTGGCAGCCGGACCCGACGACAGGAATCCTGATCGAGAGCATCACGCGGTGGAACCCGCAGCAGACGCAGCAGCGCCCGGCCGTCGTCATCAAGAGGCAGGGCTACCGGAACACGCGCATCGGGCTGGGCGGAGAGCGCTGGCAGCTGCCGCCGGCCGACCGGCACGGGCACCCGCATTACACGACGGTCTGGACGGGCAGCCACACCTTGTTCTGCATCGCTCAGGCCGCCAACCAGGCCGAGCTCCTGGCGACGGAGGTGCAGCGGGAGCTTCACCAGTTCGCCCAGCTGATTCTCCAGGAAGCGCTGCTCCTACGCTTCGGCGTGGTGGAAGTCGGCGAAATCGCACAGCTCGAAGAGGCTCGCGACGCCTTCGTCGTGCCTGTGACTGCGGGCTACGCGTACGAGGAGTCATGGACCGTGCGCCAGCAGGCCCCGACACTCAAGCGGGTCTCGCTTTCGACGATCCTTGAGTGCTGAGCGCGGGTAAGCCCTACCCGCCTCTTGTCCCAGTTCGGTTTCGGGTTTCTGCCCGCCGCGCTCTGCTCGCGAGACCGTTTCGATTGCTGCCGTTTGGCAAGGAGGCCAACCAGTGTCCGTATACGTCGTACCGCAAGTCCTGGTCTACCAGGAATTCAACCTCGTTCCGCAGGCGACGGTCCGCCAGCAACGTGCCCATATCGCGGGCGGCCACGCGCACCTGGTCCGCTATGACGACGCCGACGAGAAGGCGGACGGGTACCTCGGCTACTACGACCCGTTGAGCGACGCCTGCTACGCCTGGCCGGGCCGCCCGACGGGCGCCATCCTGGACGACGACTACACTCGGGTCTTCGTCGACGACGCCCTGCTCCGCTACTTCGACGACGCGATCGGGGCCGGCAGTCTCATTCAGACCGTTTCCGGCCACGCCAACCGCGTCCGGTCAGCGACCCTGTCCTTCGCCGCCAACGGCTCGAGCTATCCCCACTCTTCGGTCTTCGGAGACCGGGGCGTGCGGGTGGGTGACGTAGCCAAGGTGGTCGCGTCAACCGGTGCCCAGACCTATACCCTGTGGACGTACGTGGCCGGGTTCGCCGCCGAAGCGGTCGACGACATCATCGCCGCGGCGACCGCCGGCTCCGGTAATGCAGTGACGCAGAGCGCTCCCACGGCCGCCGCCGCGCAGACTGCCGGGGCTGTCAACTGCGTCGAAGCGAGCAGCGTCGACCAGTCCGCCTACGACGGGCTGGAGGACGGCGACATCAACGAGACGTACACCGTCGAGGTCCTGCAGTCTTCGGTGGACGGCGACGCTACCGCAGCGCTGCTGCGGGTGACGTCCGCCTCTGGTAACGACGACGTGGCCTCGGTGACGCCGGCCGATTTCGGCTCGCCGACCGCGATCGGCACCCGGGGCCTGACCGTGACCTGGACCAACAGCGCCACGGGGGCCTGCTCGCTGACGGCGGACGAAGAAGGCGTGGACCGCGACGATCTCATCGTCGGTCAGACTTGGGAGATCGACTGCGGGCAGGCCTACACGGCCCCCACGGTCGCTTCCGGCGGGGACTACGCCGGCGAGGAGGACTGTGTCTACGTCATCGAAGTCACCCGAGGCGGCGTCTGGGCGGATTCGCCGCAAATCACCGTCTCGACGAACAGGGGAACCGATCTGTCCGGGCCGACCACGGTGACCGGATCGGGTGTCGCCACGGTCGTCGGCACCGCTGGCGTGACCGTCGCGTTCACCGGCGACGCCTTGTGCGGCGGCGATGTGTTCTACATCTCCGTCACGGCGGAAGGCGAGGGAGCCCTCAAGACGATCCTCCTGGGACACAACCTGGCCACGGCCGTCGTCGACGCCGGGGCCGTCGAAGTCGGCCTGACCCTCTACATCCGTAAGGACATCGAGGTCGGCCGGGAGCGGGCCGACTCGCCGCCGAACGTCAACTGGACGCAGAGCGACACGGAGTTCTGTCTGAAGTCGGGCATGACCGCCTACGACAGCAGCTGGACCGTCAGCGGCGTTCCGGTGGCCCTGCCGGTCGTGTCGGAGTCGAGCCTCGCGTACGGCAAGGCCTACGTGTCGTACCGGGCCTGGCTGACCACGCTCTGCACCGAGGTCAACGGGATCTACGATGTAGGCCAGCTGGACGACGCGATTTCCGGCGCACTCCACCCCGACAACCCGTTGAAGTGGGGCGTCTACAAGGCCCTGCAGAACAGCAACGGCGCCGAGGTGAAGTACACGGCGGTCTGCGACCCGGACGACGTGGAGGAGTGGCTCGGCGTGCTCGAGATCCTTGACGGGCGGGAGGACGTCTACGGGCTGGTTCCGCTCACCCGGAACGCCACCGTGCTGGGCGCCTACGCCGCCCATGTGACCGCTCAGTCGGCGGCCGACAAGGGCCGGTGGCGCGTGGCCTGGTTCAACCTGGAAGTCGACGACGCCGTAGCCGCCGTCAGCGCCTCGACGTCGACCGACGGCGGAGAGGTTCTGGCGACAATCGAGGACGACCCGTTCACCAGCGGCACCCAGTACACCCTGCTCAAGGTGCCGGCGAAGAACGGGCAGTTCATCACCAACAACGTGGCCCCCGGCGATATCGTCCGCGGCCGCTACCGCACCGACGGTTTCGGCAGCGCAACCTATTCGGAGTGGCTGGTGGACGCGGTGCTCAACCAGGACACCGTCCGCCTGGTTGCCGGGCCGAGCGCGGCCGTCGAGGTGGCCGAGAAGATCGAGGTGTGGCACACCCGCACTGCGACCGAGAAGGCCGCCCGGTTGGCCCTGACCAGCGGGTATAGCAACCGTCGCGTCATGTGCGTCTGGCCGGATCAGGTCGGCGAGGGGGCCTACACGTTCGACGGCTACCACCTGTGCGCGGCCCTGGCCGGGCTGGCCAGCGGCGTCAACCCGCACCAGGCGCTCACCAACGTCGAGCTGATCGGGTTCGACAACGTCGACCGGACGCTGGCCTTCAACCGAACCCAGCTCAACACAATGGCCGGCGGCGGCGTGTGGATCGTCACGCAAGACCTGGCGGCCGGCGACATCTTCACCCGCCACGCGCTGACCACGGCCGACTACGACGACATCAACGAGCGGGAAGAGAGCATCACCCGGAACGTCGACAACGTCAGCTTCTACTTCCTCGACCTGTTCAGCCCGTTCATCGGCGTCTCCAACGTCACGCAGTCGACGGTGGACGAGATTCGGGCTGCGGCTCAAGCCGGCATCATGGAGCTGACCAGCCGCAACTACGTGCGGCGGCTGGGAACCCAGCTTCTCGACGGCAGCGAAGTCACGGAGTGCCGGGCCCACGCGATCCTGCGAGATCGCATCGTGCTGGTCCTGACGCTCTCGGTGCCGTACGCTCTGAACAACATCGAGTGCCACCTGGTGGTCTGATCGGACCAGCCCGCAAACGCGCGTAACAAATAGCTACATCGGTTGCCCGGTTACCCGGCTTCCCTCACGGGAAGCCGGGTTACAAGAAAGCACAACCGTCATGGCCGGACGCCTCGGTCGTGACTCTGTACGACAAGATGGTCGCACGACAAGGAGGTCGTAAGACATGGCGAGAGACATCTTCGGACGATCTGCTGAGTTTGGCGGGGCGTTCCCCGCGGATTTGTGCACCGTGTCCTTCGGCAAACTCGTGAACGCGAAAGGCGCGGTGGTCCAGCGGCTGGTGCTCGCGTACCAGCAGGCCCTGACTCGCCTGTTCGAAATCGGCAGCGGCCTGTTCTACCTCGTGGGCGGTCGGGCGGCTGGCGAAGCGAGTCTCGACAAGATCCTCGGCCCGGGTAATCTGATCGATCAGTTCATCCAGACGTACGCCGATATCTGCAATCCGGAAGCCCTGCAGCTAACCCTGCGGTCCGGTTGCGGCAACACCACCAGCACGGTGCGCTATTCCTGCGGCGACTGCGTGGCCACCGCCTTCGGCCTGAGCGTGCAAGCCAACGACATGCTCATCAACCAGAACTGCCGCATCATGATCGGCTGGATTGCCGGTTAGTCCGCACCTTCGCTCCGGTCCGCCAGACCGGCGGGCCACGGCTTGGGGGCCGGACGCCGGTCCCCGGGGCTCTGCCCCTCACCCCGAGAAACACGAATCGGACGCAATCATGAGCGTCGCCGTTCCTCCCTTCAATGCGCTGCCGCACGCGACCCGCCCGGTGCCGGATCCCCGTACCGATTCGCTGGTCGTAGCCCTCTCCGAGCAGCCCCACACGCAGCGATCGCCGGTAGCCCCCGTCTCCGACGAGAAACAAACCGCCGATCTTCACAATCGGCAGTTCGGCCGGGGCGGCGACGTGAGGCTGGGCAGGGTCCTCTTCGCCCTCCCTTACGCGAACTGGTACCGCGTCCTACTCAACGGCGCGCGGAGCGACTGTTCCTGCTGCGCCGTATCGGACACCTCGGTCAACCCGCTCTCGACCCGCCCCGTCTCGCCCATCAGCCCCGGCTCCACCGTCCTGGTGTGGTCTTACGACGGCGCGTCGTACGGCTACATTCTGGGCGCGGTGCCGGACATCGTTCAGGAAGGCAAGGTCGTCTATCCCGACTGGATCGAACAGGGCTCTAACTGCGGCTTCAAGCGAGAGCAGTACTACCACGGGCTCCTGGCGGCCTGCGCCAAGAACGCCGGGGTGCGCGATTTCAGCAACTCTCGCCCGCTGGACAGCACGGCGGCCGGCGAGTGGGGCTACGTCAATGATCTGGGAATGGGGATCTTCCTGGACAACTTCTTCGGCTTCTTTCGGGTCGACGAGAGCTCCGGGCTGTTCCTCAACTACCTGGACCGCTACGTCCGCCTGGCCGGCTACAACTTCAACCTGGAGACGGCCGGCAGCGAGCTGGTAGCCCGCAACGACCAGGGCGAGTGCCTGCACGTCCAGGGCTTCACGCCGTATCCCTGGGAGGCCCTGGGCCTGTTCGACTCGACCGGGGATCCCCGCCGCGAAGTTGACGAATATGAGGTCCAGTACGAGAAGCCCCTGGGGAAACTCGAGCCCCGGGAAGACGATCAGCAGCCCTTCTGGCGCCTGGAGGAGTTCCGGGGCTATTTGGGCCAGGGCTTCATGCGGCAGCTCTCCCTGCCGCCCCAATCGCCACCGACCGTCAACCGCTTCTCGGGCGAAGAGAAACCGATCGGCGTGTTCCGCGAGACGATCGGGCTGGACGGCAGCTACGGCGTAGCCAGCGCCCACAGCCTGCACTTCGTCAAGCGGCTCCTGCTCCCGGTCGCGAAGCGCAAGCGGCTGCCCGAGGACCAGAAGGACGGCGACGCGGCGGACGGTTCCCCGTACAAGTTCGCCGGCGTCAACGGCGAGGGAGACGAGCACAAGGTCGCCGCCACCGTCGAGGCCGTCGCGGACCTGCCGCACCTGCTGACCGCGGCCGGCCTGCAGGAGATCCACGCCCACTTGTTCAACTGGAAGGCGATCCACCCCTTCCACTACCACAAGGCCGATTACTTCACGCCGGAGGAGTCGGCCCTGGACTACGCCGAGAAGCTTCAGGCCGCCCCGCAGTTCGGCCAGCTGCGCGGCCAGCAGTGGCTCCCCCGCCCCGAACCCGTCTCCGGCATCGAAGTCGACCACCGCTATGGAGAAGTCGACTACTACGAGACCACGGCCGGGATCAGCATCCTCCCTGACGGCTCCGTCGTCATCCGGGACGGTTACGGGGCCGAGATCCGCATGAGCGGCGGCTCCATCCACCTCTCGGCGCCAGGGGACATCTGGCGGCAACCGGGCCGCTCCTGCGTGGACTGGTCCGGGGACGACCACATCATCAAGGCCCAGAAGTCCGTCGACATCACCTCCTCGCTCAAGGACGTCCGCGTCAAGGGCGAGCAGAATGTGGAGCTCCTGGCAGCCAATGGCGGCTCCGGGCGCTTGCTGCTGGAGAACAAGGCGGCCAGCATCTCGCACAAGTACGAGGGGAAGATCGGCGAGGAGATCGACGAGGCCTCGGGTATTCTCCTGAAGGCCGCCAAGGCCCAGGTCGTGGGCATGGCCAAGGAGATCTACCTGCGGACCGGCAGCTCCGAGGGAGAGATCGAGCCGGGCAACATCGTGCTGGACGCGGACAAGGGCCAGGGCCGCATCCACACGATCTCGCAGGTCTTCGAGCGGAAGCTGACGTCGCAGGCCCGGGACTCGTTCTTCACCGGCGAGGAAGTGACGGCCTCCAACACTTCGGACGTCAACCGCGTCAGTCTGGATACGCCCCTGTACGTGGACGGCGGGATCACGGCCACCAAGGGTGGGCTGACGGTCAAGGGCGGCGTCCAGGTCGTCGAAGGGCACATCAGCACCCAGTACGCCGGCGACGGCCACGTTGGGAAGCTGGACGGCTTCGCCCTGGCCGTTGCCAAGGCGAACATCGCGGCCGCCACGCAGCAGCTCAAGACGGACCGGGACCAGGCCAAGGAGGCCTACCAGCAGCACGTCGACCAGCAGTACTACCAGGACGGCAAGATCGGCAACGGCGAGGTGCAGAAGCAGTGCGCTTTCAGTCTCCGCAACGAAGACCAGTACGGCACGGGCGGCTTCCGTCTGCCGGAGACCTACTGGCAGCACCTGGCCGAGGGCGGCGGCGGGGCCTGGGAGGAGAAGGTCGTCCGGTACCAGCAGAACGAACTCATGCCGTATCCCGGCAAGGAGACGTGGACCCAGAAGCCTGACGCCCTGCTGGCCGTCAAGGACAAGCTGTACCAGACCGCACAGGGCCGCGACGCGGACCGAGACGAGAACGCGGATTACGAGACCCCCGAGTTTGATGACTGGGAGCGCCATACGCTAGAAGGACATTACCAGACCTTGAGCGCTTCGTAAGCAGTAGCCAGAAAGAAAGGACGTGATGAGCGAGACCCCCGAGGAATTCGTGTTCGGACAGCGGAGCCCGTCGCGGGTGGAGCCCGATGTGCCCGTGTTCCCCACAGCCGCGCCGGCCCAACCTGTGGCCGCCGAGCCGTTCGTGCGGCTGGGCCAGGAAGACGACGGTATGTTGGAGATCACCCGGCCGACGCCGGGCGAGAAGGCCCTCCTGGACCTGCTCGGCTGGAAACCCGGCCAGCGGATCCCGCGAGACCTCCTGATCCGTGCCAACCAGCTTGCGGCCGCCAACCAGAGCCTAGAATCCTGCCGGCTGGAGCTGGCGGCCGCCCAGGCGGCCGAGGCCCGGAAGAAGGCCGACGACGAGGCCATGCCGGAGAAGCCGGCTCCGGGCGCCGTCGAAGCCCTGCGGCAGATCCACGAGGGTCGGGTGCCGCGGCTGGAGATCGACGACGACGTATCCGCAACCGAGGCCGCGACGCCAGCCCCTTCGCAGCCCCCGGCCGAGACGGACGGGCTGTCACCGGACGACAGTCCGACCGGCGCCTTTCCTGCCCGGCGTTTTTGCCCGCACTGCAACTGGGACCTGGCCCTTCCCGACTCCGGCGAGGTCACGGACGAGGACAAGCGCGATTACTTTGCCGCGTTTCTCGGCTTCGCCCATTTCAAGAAGACGTACGACCTGTTCGACGGCCAGCTGCAGGTGACGCTCCGGACCCTCTCGCCGTCCGAGATCGACCTCTGTTACGAGCAGTGCCACGTCGAGCGGCAGCGGGGCAGGCTGGAAACGGTCGCGGACCTGGTCGAGAAGCTGGCGAGATACCGGACCCTCCTCCAGCTTACGCGCGTTTGCGGCCTGGGCCAGGCCCTTCGCTTCCCGGAAACCGTGGCCGGCTGGGGGTTCGCCCCGCCCGCGGCGGCCGGTCCCGGCAAGGAAGGGCAGTCTGCGATGGCCGATACCGTTCTTCCGCAGATTCTCCGGGCCGTCTCGGAAAAGCTGCTGGTCAGCGAAACGATCTACCGGGTGCTGATCGATCTTGCCAAGGGCTTCAACCGACTGGTGGACAAGCTGGAGGTGAGCGTCCTGCGGCCGGATTTTTGGAAAGCGACCCGTTCGGAAGCCTGATGCTCCAGGCCGCCGTGCGCGGCGTCGTGGACTTCCGGCAAGCCGAGCCCGGAGAGCGACGCTGGCAGCAATACCTGGACATCATGCTCTTCGGGCTGGTCGCCGAACACCGCAAGGAACAACGCCTGCTCCAGGCCAAGTATTATCTGGCCGCGATGCAGACCCCGCAGGAAGTCGAGCAGCAGGAGCACTTCCGGGAACAGGCCGTCGCGGCGCTTCGGGGCTACGAGGACCTGCTCTATCCGTGGGCGGCCCGGGAGCGACGAAAAGAGGAGACGCGCTCGGTCGAACAGCTCACCAACGCCTGGGAGGCCGAATTCGGTCGCCTGGACGACCCGGAGACGCAGCGAGGCGTCGAGGAGACGGTCGAAGCCCTCAAGGAGATGCGGCGAGAGCGGGCCGAGAAGCGGAATCGCCTGGCCGAGGCCCGCACGAAGATGCTGGCCAAGGAAGTCGAGCGGCGGGAACAGCGCAAACGGGAACAGCGGAAGCGGCAATAGCGAGGTAACGGGCCATGGCGAACGGGGCATCTTTCGGCAATCCGCTCATGCCGACGGTTCCGGAGATCGTCTACCCCGGGGCCCAGGGGCTGCCGGGCGCCGACAACCCGCTGCTGCAGCTCTTGCTGCAGGGCGCCCTGGCCCAGCTTTCCGGCCGGACCGACCGGACGCTGCTGGGGCTCACGCGAGCGAACCCCTACCAGCAGATGCAGATGGCAGGACAGTGGTCGCTGCAGGAGCGGCTCTACCGGGACGCCGCGGAACGAGACCGGACTTCGGTCGAGCGGGTGTCTCGCGGCCTGCTGGCCATGATGGACATCACGCCGACGACGCCCGGCTTCGAGGGCTCGCTGCGGGACTTCTCCGGGTTAGTCGCCCCCGGCCTGGCGATGGGCGCGCGAATGGCCCCTCGTTTCGTGGACGACGTTACCGGCGGGCGCAGCGCCCTGGCCATGACGCCGCACGTCGCCGCCCTGGCTCGCTTCCGTCTCGATCCGGTCACCGGCCTGCCGGGAATGTCCGCCGACTCGGCCCAGGCTCTCCAGCGACGCCTCCACGACGACTTCCTGGCGAGACCGTGGGCCGCGGGCACCGGTTTCGGCGCCGGGGAAACCGCGTCGCTGTTCAGCGCCCTCCAGCAGCAAGGCTTCATCGGCGGCGGGCAGGACGAGCTCGCGCGGATGCGGGCCGGCGGCGCATCCGACATGCGCCTGCGGAACTTCGACGCCCAGAAGGTGAAGGACTCGCTGAACGAGTACGCGGGCGCCGTCAAGGCCATGCAGGAGATCTTCGGCGCCGACGGCCGGCCCAACGCGCCCATGCGGGAGCTCATCACGGCTCTGGAGGGGCTAACCGGCGGCGCCATGCGGCGCCTGGGCGGCCCGCGGGCCGCGGAGATGATCCGCACGACCTACAACCTGGCCCAGGGCGCTGGGTACAACCTGCAGGGCCTGACGGCGATCACGATGCAGGGCCAGCAGGAGGCCATGCGCGCCGGACTGGACCCGCTGATCGGAGCCCTGGCCGTGCAGGAGGGACTCGCCGCCGAACAGGCCTACGCGGCAATGGGGCTGGGGAACAGACCCGGCTGGAACAACATTTCCCGGCAGGAGTTCGGTCAGCAGGCTCGGGCGGCCTACCTGGGCGCCGCCGGGTCGGCCCGCGGCAATGAATTCGGGATCCTGGCGAGGTTGTCCTCGGCCGGCGCGATTCGCCCGGGAACGCGGGCGGCGCGCATCGTCGAGGCGGCCGAGCGGGGGCTGGTGTCCAACGAGATGTGGCGGACGACGGGCGAATTCCAGCAGCTCCTCGCCGAGGGCACCGGCTCCGATCCCGCAGTCTTGCAAGGCTACTTCTCGCAGCGGCAGGCAAACCAGACGGCGCTCGCGAGGGCCGGCTGGATAGGCGTCGCGCAGCAACTGCAGAATCCGGAAGTCACGCAGCAACATATTCCGAGCGTTGTGTCTCCGGTGATGTGGCGGGCGACCCGCAACGAGCGACAGGCCGGCATTCTCGCGCATGCGTTCGCCCAGACCGTCACTGAGGACGTGACGGCCGAACTCCTTGCGCCGGAGCGCAGACAAGACCTGCATCAAACCATCCTGAAGGGGATCCGGCGGCGGGTCGGCGGCGCTGCGGACACTTCTCGCCTGGACGCGGCACTCATCGAGAGCGCGATCGGCGAAATGGAACGGCCCAGGGACGCCCAGGGCCGGCCGCTCATGTCTCTCGAGAGTCTTCGACAGCGACGCGATCCCGCTGTCGAGGCTCAGAAGAACCTCTTCATGAACGTGGAGAGGCAAAAGGCGAAGATCCAGGATTCCCTGGCGAAATTCCCTGCCGGTTCTCCGCTGCAGCGGGCCGTGCAGGCCCTCACGGACCGGGATGCGGACGACGCAGCAACCCTCACGGACGTGTTCGTCGCTGCGATGGGCGGCACTCCGACGGGCAAGCTGCTTCAGGAGGCGCACGGGGCGGCCATCCAAAACCTGGCCGAGGCCGAACGGAAACTCGATCTCGCGAAGCGGCAGTTTGCCAGTGCGACGCCAGAGCAGCGAGCGCAGCGGGCGCGGGACGTCGAAACGGCGGCCCAGGGGGTCCTGTCGGCGCACAAGACGTTTCGCGAGATCATCCCCGAGCAGGACGCGCGGTTCAGGCCGCTGCTGGAAGCTCCGGACGTGATGAAGGAATTCGAGGGGAGGAAACCGGCGGCGAAAGAAGGCGCGGATGCCGCGGCGGCCGCCGCCGGGGCCCCGGTCGCCGACGCGGGCGGGGCCAAGCCGGTCACCCTGACCGTCAAATTCGGCCAGCTGGTCTGGAAAGCGGACAGCAGTGCGGAGCTCCAGGCCCCGGCCACCTTCGACCTACAGGGAGTGGCGATATAGCCATGCCTACGTTTCTCAGCGGAACCAATCGCGGCTGGGTCAAGAAGCTGCAGCCTCCCGCGGGCGCGGCCGGGGCGATCGTCAACGGCGTGAACATCACCGGGTGCCTGCTCACCCGCGCCGCAGTGGCCGAATCGTGCAACCAGCAGTTCCAGCACACGCTGGGCAACCACATCTACGTCTACAGCTTCGGCGACCGCATCGGCGAGATGGGCATCGGCGGCCTGGCCTTCTTCGACTGCGACCTTGGCGGGGCTCACGGCGTCGGCTCGGCGCTGGCCTGGTACCGGCAGCGACGCCTGGCCGGCAGCGGCGAGAAGGTCTCGGTGACGCTGGGCCACCAGAACCTGGAGGGCTACCTCATCGCCTTCCGGGCCGACACCTCGCAGCCGGAATCGGCCCTGTTGGAGTTCTTCATGTCCTTCGCGATGATTCCTGAGGGCTAGTCGCATGATCAACCACGCGAGGACGCTGCTGCTGAACGTGGCCGGGCCCAGGACCGGCTCGCCGGGCGAGGAGTACATCCCGCCCCTGTTCCAGCCGGTGACCCTGCCCGCCTGCCTGCAAACGGTCCGTCGCGTCCTCTTCGGCGCCTCGCCGGATCGGACCATGCTTAACGTACGCGGACGCCAGCTCCTGATGGTGCTTCACGCCACGGAGCTGGTCCAGTACGTTCTGGATCTCGACCCGCGCATCACCTACGTCCTGGGCGACGACCGCCTGTTCTCCGGCGTCTTCGGCGCCCGGGTCATCGCGGGGGACCCCGAGACCTTGTTCCCGGTCGGCGAGCTGGGCGCGCCGGACGACACGGGCACAGCCGAGCATCGCTGGTCGATTCATGTCCTGGACGGCAGCCGCGTGCGCGTCCGGAGGACCTGTCGGCCCGCCGCGAACGAGACATATGACTACACGGTGGCCGCTGGGCTCAGCGACCTCGTCCGCCTGCCCGGATCGTCGCTGCGCTTCCGTTTCCGGCCCGTTCCGGGCCGCCGGTGGACAATCGCCGGCTATGCCCGCCCGACGAGCGATCTCGGCCGCCTGACGGCCACGCTGCGGGCCATGGGCGAGGCCGTGTCCGTCGAGCTATTCGGCATCGGCACCCCGCGGGCGAAGACGGAGCCCTTCCTCACGTTCCTCAACCTGTGGCAGCGGCACCACGAAATGCCCTATCAGCTCGGCGGCCTGCTGTTGGCCCTGATCTACCGCACCGACGAACTGCGGCAAGCGTGAGATGGCGACGACCTCGGAACATCGTGTCGACGGCTATTGTGTGGTGGGCGAGCAGCGATACCACTGCTCGCAGGTCGCCGTTAACTACGGGTTGAACGGCATCCCGACAGCCACGGCCGCGGTTGCGGTGGGGAAAAACGTCCGCACGGGCGAGATGTCCGCCATCCACCAAGGCATTCGCCACCACGCCGCGTCGGGATATCTGCAGCCGGCACAGATCTACCTGTCCGCGGAGAACGGGGATCCGGTCAAGGTCTTCGAGGGCTACCTGACGGGCATCGGCTACCAGAAGCAGAGGGGGCAGGTGCATGCCGTTCTCAGCTTCACCCACTGGCTGATCGACGTGAGCTTCTCGTCCTGTCTCACGCTCGCTTCGCATCCTTTCAACGCGGCCCAGTTCGACTGGACCGCCGTGATGGTCGGCGACGGCAGCAACCCTCACAACGCCAGCCATTTCCTGGCCAACACCAAGTTCATGCTGGTCTTGGGAGTACGGTACCGGGACGACCTGGGCCAGGCTGTGCTGGACCTCTTCCGTACCATCACGGAAAGCGAGGTCCTGATCGCAGGACCGGGCAGCCAGTGCTTCGGCAAGGGGGATAACACGATCGCCAGGGCGGCCTTGGACAGGATCCACACGTCCGGCGGTATCGGCGGCGACGGCGGTCTCAGCGGAGCCGTGGCCGCGAACCTGGCCGACGCGTCGAGCGACGTGATCTACGACGCCGTCGCGGAATGGTTGCGGGAACAGGTCAACGCCACCTACTTCACCAGCTCGATGTGGGACAAGCTGGTCGGGATCATCGCGCCCTCGCTGAAGCTCTCCCTGGTCCCGCTGGTCGACCAGGCCCTGCTGGTGCCGTTCACGCCGTGCCTGAGCCGGGTAGGTGCTGAAATCGACATTGAGGACGTGGCCTCGCACAACCTGCGGGCGGCGCTTCAGCGGCCCATCCGGGCCGTCGGCGTCCTGTCCGGCATCGAGTCACGGACCGGCGCCTTCGGGCCCGCCAGCGACTTGGCCAAGGAGCTGGGCGTCGGTTGCTTCGCCAGGGGGGAGGACGATCCGGGCACGGTGATCTTCATCGACGCCCCCGGCTGGCTTGCCAACGTGCCGGCCCTGGCCTGTGACGCCGCCGTCACGACCCTCGGGGCAACTGGCCAGGGGACGAAGCGAGTCACACCGACCGCAACAACGCCGCAGAATACCGCTGCGGGCACCGGACACGCAGTCGCGCAGAAGGTGCTGGAGAGCAAGAATGTCTACTCGAACCTGGCCGAGGCCTTCTACTACCAGGAGCTGCTGCGAGGCCGGGGCGGGCCCGTAGCCACCAACCTGCGCTGGGACTTCTCCCCGGGTTCGACGATCGCCGTGAACATCTCCGAGGATGAGCAGATCATCGGCTCGGTGGATCGGATGACGATCTGGGCCGACGCGGAGGTCCCTTCCTGCGGGACGGCCTTCCAGCTTGCCTACCTCCGGACACGGCAGGAAAATGAAGAGCTGGGGATCGCCAAGCATCCGCTATATCAAGGCGCTCCGTTCACCGGCGCCTTGCTGCTTGGCGGCCAGGAACCGTAACGGCGGGCCACGGAGGGCCTCACGTGACATACTCGCGTTTGGAACCAGAATACGCCCCGGCCTACGACGCCTGGAGAGCGCAACGGACGCCCGAGGCCGCTTCGCACCTGCTGGGCGCCCTGCGTCCGGCTATCGACCGCGGGCTCCGGGCCCACGTCGGTCCCCAGGCCGGCCCCAATCTTCGCGTCCACGCCCGGCGGCTAGCACTGCAGGCCCTGGAGACCTACGACCCGTCCCGCGCCCGCCTGGGCACGCACCTGGTCAACCACCTGCGGGGACTCAAGCGGCTCTCCCGGCGCTCGCAACAGATCCTAGCCGTGCCCGAGCGGCTCGTCCTGGACCGCAACTACGTCCAGGAGTGCCGACGACAGCTGAGTGACGAGCTCGGCCGGGACCCTTCGACCCAGGAGCTGGCCGACCGGACCGGGCTTTCCTTGCGACGGATCGCTCGCGTGGAGCGGCTCCAGCAACCCATGGCCGAGGGGACCGCCTTGCGCACGTCCGCGATGAGCGAAGACGGCCACGGATTCCAGCCGACCGTCATGCGGGACATTTCCGACGTCTGGCTGGAAGCCGTCTACGGCGACCTGGACGGTACCAATCAGCGGATCATGGAGTGGACACTCGGCCTCCACGGCCAGCCGCAGCTGTCCAACCAGCAGATCGCCGCGAAGCTCCGCATGACGCCGGGCGCGATCAGCCAGCGCAAGGCCCAGATCCAGGCCAAGCTCGACCAGATGGAAAAGCTGGACCTTTTCTGAAGAGGCAACGATTTCCGTGGCAACTCCTCAACCTGCCGCCGTCGTGACCGCGCTGGGCGCCCTGCTGGAAAAGCAGATGAAGCGGCTCCGCGAGCACGCGGAGAATGAGCACAAGGCCTCCATCCGCGACGGGGGCTGGTGGGAATGGTACGCGCCGGAAAAGGAAGGGTGGAGTGGCGATCCGTTCGACCTGGAAGGGATGGCCGAGCCCTTCAAGCGCTCGCAGCATGAAGAGGAATTCGCCAAGGCCGTGGCCGACCCGCAATCGCCGGGAGTAGTCGCCGACCTCATGCTTTCGCAGCTCCAGGGAGACATCCTCGCCTCGCTGGAGCGGGCACTGCGGGCAAGGCTGCGAACCTCGATCCGCAGCAAGATGCACGCGGCGGCCCGCCTCTACGGGCACGGGCACGAAAACGGCGTGATCATGCTGGGGCAGGTCAACTACCTGGAGCGCCTCATCAAGGCGGCGAACGCATGACCACGGCAGCCGACTACGCGGGACGCAAGCTCGACGTGCTGGCCTTCGACGGGGCCACACTCAAGGGCGAGACGCTGCTGGACCAGGTACTGGCCCGGCCCGGCGCGGGCGGCAAGATTACCGCGGGCGTGCAGAAGCTCGCCCAGCGATTCCTGCTGGAGCTGCTCACCGAGGAGGAGACCCTCCCCTACAACCCGTCGCGAGGCTGCTTGTTCATGTTCGAGGCCCGGGCCGGTTATTTCCAGACCCACCTGGACGTGATCGGGGCCTTTGCCCGCGCCGTCTCCGCCATTCGCCGGAACCTCGCCAATGACGAGACGGACGACGACCCGGAGGACGAGCGATTCGCTTCCGCGGAGCTGAAGTCCGTGTCCCTGGCCGCAGGCACGGCCAGGCTGTACGTCGAACTGCTGAGCCAGGCCGGAACCGCCCGGACCGTGCTCCTCCCTCTGGACATCATCGCATAGGTGCAGCGTGGGAATCACCGTTACCGACCTGGCCGAGCTCTCGACGACCGAGGTCCAGCAGGCCCAGGCCCAGGCAACCCAGCTTCTGCAGGAGGAGTTCCCGTCGCTGGAGCTCCGCCGCGGCGTGGTTCACGACCTGGTCATCGCCCCGCACGCGATCTTCGCTACGGCCCAGCAGGAAAACGTCGACCGGCTTCGCCGCTCGATGAGCCTGCAGGCCATCCTCGACGACCCGGCGCTGGCCGACGACGACACGGTCGACAGCGTGGCGTCGAACTTCCTGGTGACTCGCCGGGCCGGCGCCCTGGCGACCGGACACGTGACCGTCATCATCAGCGCGGCGACGTCGGTGACCATCGCCGCCGGGACGGTGTTCTCCGCCCAGGGCCAGGCCTTCGTCACCACCACCAGCTTCGCGTCCCGGACCGCCGCGGCCGCCATCACCACTGCCACGGACCGCCTCCTGACGGCCCTGGACAACGGCACCTACGCGTTCGTTATCGACGTGACGGCGTCGGAAGCGGGCAGCGCCGCCCGGCTGGTCAAAGACACGCAGTTGGAGCCCGGCGTGGCGATCCCGTATTTCGTGGAAGCCTACGCAACCGAGGATTTCTCGGGCGGCCAGGACGAGGAGACCAACGCCGAGCTGCTGGCCCGCCTGGTGTCAGGAGTATCCGCCCGGGCCTTCTCGGGCCGCGTCCACATGAGCGCCGCCCTCCGCGCCCGGGAAGACTTTTCGGGGATCGTGGCCGACTCGATCGTCGGATTCGGCGACGTCGAGATGCTCCGGGACGCCCACACGATCTTCCCCGGCAGCGTCGGCGGCGGCCGGGTCGACTGGTACGTCCGGACGCAGGAGCGGCCCAGCCGAGTCCTCTTGACCAAGACGGCGACGCTGGTCGCCACGGACGCGGCGACGGGCAAGGGAATCTGGCAGTTCTCTCTGGGCAGGGACGACGCTCCGGGCTTTTACGATTGCGTCTCGATCGTCAAGAGCGGCGCCTCCGCCGTCAGCGGCACCTACCAGGTGATGGCCGAAACAGGCGGGTACGATCTGACCGCTCTGGACAATGATGGTTTCCTGCCGGACATCGCGTCGGCGGACGAGGCCGCCTACAGCCGGTTCCAAACGCGCGTAATCCGCTTCCTCGACACGGACACCAGCATCACGGGGCTGACCGCGGGCGCCAGCACGCAGAGTTACGCCGTGACAGTCCGGGCCATGCCCCTGGTCGCGGAGCTGCAGGATTACGCATCTTCACGGGGGACAAGGAATTACGGCGGCGACGTACTGGTCAAGGCCCCCGTTCCCTGCTTCCTGAGCCTGTCCTTCCGCCTAGAGCTGCCTCCCGGCGCGGCGGAACCGGACACCGACGCCATCAAGACCGCACTAGCCCGCGCGGTCAACCGGTTCGGCTTCACCGGCAAGCTCCCCGCAGCCTACTTGGCCGACGTGATCCACGGCCAACTGGGCTCCCAGCAGGCTTACCTGGGCGCGATTGACATGTTCGGGCGGATTCGCCAGCCGAACCAGGGTTTCCGCTACATCCGCGCGACGGACGTCCTCGACATCCCTGCGGAGTCGTCGCAGATGCTCAGCGGACGTACCGTGGCGTTCATCCTGGAGCCGGCCGACGTCGCAATCACGCTCGCTACCGCCGACGTGCCGGAAGTCTGAACACTTGCGTTTCGCCCGGACAAGCGGCACAATCAAAGGTAGCGGACCGCCGAGGGACCGGCGGCGCTTTTCTCTCGCGGTAAGCAGCGATGGAACGCATTCTTGTGCCTTTCGCCGAGGCGAGAAAGCAGGTCCGCAACGCCGATCTGCTGCTGTGGCGCCCCGGCACGTGCTCCGGCCGCGCGATTGCCCGGAGCGGCCGTTCCGAGTATTCCCACGCCGGCATGGCGGCCTGGTGGGACGACGAGCTGCTCTGCCTGGAGATGCTGCAATTCCGCGGAGGCCGCCCGATCCTCCTGGAAGACTACCTGGCCGAAGAAGAAGGCACGCTCGACGTCTATCGCGCGCTGATTCCCAATCGCGCGAGGCTCCAGGCTGTCGCCAAGATGCGGCGGCTGATCAGCGCCCGTTACGGCTGGTGGCCGTTGCTTATCGTCGGCTTGCGACATTTTCCGGTCGCGCGGTGGGTCCTGCCCCCGCTGACCGACGACAAGATCAACGGCGGGCCCATGTTCTGCAGCCAGGCCTGCGCAGCAAGTTACCGCCACGCCGGATATGACCCCGTTCCCAACCTGGCCGATCGCGGCACCGAGCCGGGCGACCTGGCCAGATCCCGCCTGTTCGAATACCTGTTCACACCCGTGCTGAAGGGAGAATTGACATGAGAGCCCCGCACCATCGCATCGGAGCACCCCTGACCATTGCTTTGACACTGGCGTTGCTCGTCGGCGTCGGCGCGCCCTGCTTCGCGCAGCCGTCCGACACCATAGAGCGGTGCATCGCCGCTACTTGTCGGATCCACGTCGGCGGCGGAGCCGGCAGCGGCTGCATCTATGCCGAGACGAACGAGGACGGCAACGAAGTCTACCACGTTCTCACGGCTGCCCACGTCATTGCGTCGGCCAAGTCCGTGGTCTGCAAATTCGGCCGCGACGAATTCACGGTCCGCGGTACTCCCCGATACGTCGATCGCAGCCGCGACATCGGCGTCGTCGCCGTGCCCAAGCAGGCGTTTCGCGGCCGGCACGTCCAGCCCGTCCCGCTCGCGAACGCCGCCCTGACGATGCCCCGCGGCCAGTACATCTTCAGCCTCGGCTGTCCCGGCGGCGGCCCGATGAAGTTCTGGCGGGGCGCCGTGCACGGCTACGCCTCCGACGGCGGCCTGCTGTTCACGCCGGGCCCCGAGCTGGGCCGTTCCGGAAGCGCAATCTTCGCCTACAACGCGGACGGGACGCCTGTCGTCGTGGGGATTCTCTCCGCGAGAGACACGGGCACCCTAACTGCCCACACGGTCGGACGGGCCGTCAGCCTGCGAATGATCTACTCCCGTCGCGCGGCTCCCGCATCGCCCGTGAGAGGCTACTACATGAGCACGGACACGACCTGCCCGTGCCCTTTGGCCGGCACTCCGGGCGCCTGCGACAACTGCCCGTATTCCGACCGAGCGAGCTCTCCTCTAGTGCCAATCCCCGCGGGAGGCCATTTGATTCCCTACCGCAACCAGGTCGACCGGCGGTTGGAGCGGCTGGAGCGGGTCGGCATGGAGCGGTCGCCGGGGACCTTCCCGCTGCCTCCCGCCACACCGACGCCGCAGTCTCCCCAAGTCGATAACGCCGCGTCGCAGGTGCAGCTGCAAATGATGGCCGGCAGGCTCGCCGAGCACGATCGCGCGATTGCCGACCTGCAGCAGAACTACGCCCGCGTGCGGGAAGGCGCCGAGCGGCTGGGCGAGAAGTACCCGGAAGTTGCCAAGGTCATTGACGAAGTGCGACGCAACCAGCTGCGGCTCGAGGGACAGGTCGGCGAGGCCCACAGCCTGGCCCGCGGCGCCGGTGAGGCCGTGGTCGGCATGCGCAGCGGGATGTGGGACATGATCAAGGACAAGGTGTGGGGCGTCGCCACGACCTTCGGCCTGGGCAGCGGCCTCGTCGGCGTCGTCGTCCTGATCGGCCTGGGGCTGTTCCTCCGAAAGGACATCAAGGACCGCATAGGCCCGGAAAAGGACCCGCTCCTGATCGAGCGGCTCCTGAAGGTCGTCACGGCCGCGACGCCCTGGTCGTTTGACGACAAGGTCAGCTCCGGCCTGAGCTCCTTCCTGGACAAGCTAGGCGACCGGATCACCGACCGGGTTGCCGCCGTCACTGCCAAGCTCCAAAGCAAGAACGAGTAGCGGGATCCCGCTGGAACCGGATTATTCTGAGGGGTCGCCGCGTGCCGGGCTCGTTTCGATTTCCGACGGACGATCTCGATGATCGCAGCAAGCTCCTCTCGTTGCTGGGTTCGTTCTGGGCGGGCGTTTTCACCCAGAACGAGCTGGCCGCGGGCCTGGTCTTTTCGCGGGCCCAGCTAGAGCGGCAGGCCGTCGGCGACCTGGAGGAGGCCGCCGCCTGCCTGGCTCGTCACGACGTGCCCGTCTGGCACACCCCACGATGGCGACGCCTCGTGCTCCGAGAATCGGAACGCAACAACGTCGAGGCCCTGCTGGCCAAGTACGGAGAGGCGAGGCTCTACGGCGACTACCAGCTGCGCTACGGCGTCATTCCGCCGACAGAAAGCGGCCTCTCCTCGTTCCCAGTCGAGTCCGCCGTCAAAGGGGCCCCTGTTGTCTGCAACCGCCTCACCTCCCCCTCTGTCACCCTGCTGGCCGGTCTCGATTTCTCCCTGGACCCGGTCCTCTCGCTCATCTCCTTCCGCGAGAACCCCTTCGACAACGCCGATATTCCCAAACGGGACGTCTATGCGGGGAGCGAGATCGTCGACCGCGAGCTTGTCCTCTGGCTATTCCGTCCGCAGCTGGACAGGGACCTAGTCTGGACCCATGTCGGCTACCCGTGGCGGATCGATCTGCCCGCCGGCCAGGGCTACAAGGACCTGCTCAACGCGCTGTGGGACGCGGCGGTACGAGGCACGGCGGACTTCGACGTCCGCCGGATCTTCTCGACCGTTTTCGACGTCCCCCTGGTGCGCAATGAGGAAGAGACGGTCGAGGTCATCGACACCGGAGATCCTGCGGCCCTGGTCATCGTCACCGACCAGGAAGTGTATCGATTCTCGCAGACTGCCTCTCCGTCAGTTTCGGTAGGTGACACCGTTCGGCAAGGCGACGTCCTCACCGACACCCTCGCCTTCTTCGAATTCAACCGGGGCCAGGTCCCCTCGGCCGGGCAGCTGCCGGCTCTGACCCTGGGCCGAGAGTTTCTGGGAACCGCCTACGCAGACGGGCTGACGTTCGAGAACCGCCGGCAGGACACGGAAATCGACACCTCGGGCGTGTTCACGGAGCTTCGTTTCCCGCTGGGAGGCTGGCCGAACGACGTCGAACAGTTCTGGGAGGCGATGCAAGCCCGCGGGATCGCGACCGGGCAGACCTTGGCGAACCTGCTGGACACCAGAGAATCACCCGCCGGCGAACCGGCGGCGGGCGACCTTCCGGCCGCCGTGAATCCGCTGGAATTCCTGGCCGCGAACGTGCTTCGCACGAACACGCTGGTCGTCAAGGTCAAACTGGCGACCATCGGCGAAAACAGCCTTCCACTAACCGGTCTTCGCGCCTTGCGGCGCGTGTTACCGCCGCACACCGTCGTGATCCTCGTCGTCGAATTGGGCGGTGATGCCATCGCCACTACAATGAATGAGGAAGACGCCGCGACCGGGTGCAGCCAGGCTGGCGACCTCGCGGCGGGGGCGGGGCCCGGCGAAATCTCTTCGGACGCCGAGGACGCGGTTCAGGCCGGCACGCTCGGCCACCTCAAAGGAATCTGCTTGTAGGCAAGGATGCCATGGCCGACATCGTCGTCTGCGATTACGCGACCATCCTGGGCGAGCTCCTCCGCGGAGCCCCGGACGGCAAGCCGTACAAAATCGGCGCCATGTACGTCGAGTTCGAAAACAACGGCGGGGTTGCCGTCACGCCGCCCACGCCGCTGGCCGCGGAAGGCAAGAGCTATTACGACGGCCTCCTGACGCATCCGACTCGGGACTACCTGCGAGTCCCCGCGACCGCGGTCCTGCTGGACAGTACCGACGCGGCCCTCTACCCAGGCGGAAACCGCCTCACGGTCATCGCCCAGACCGCCGGCGTGGCCGGCGTCCACGGCAAGATCTTCAGCGACACTGTCTCCAGCCGCGTCTACGGGGGCGCCCTGGTCAGCACTCCGGACTATGGCGACCAGACCCAGGACCTGGTCTACGCCCGGTTCTACTACGCGGCGGCCTCCCAGATGGTCAAGCTCGCCAGCTCGCAGCTCTGGGTACGGCGAGAGCTCGTCTTCCAGGCCGGTTAATCGTCGAGGACAAGGATGTCTGCCTACCACACGCTCATCCGCATGATTGCGGACGGCATGGCGGTCAACGCCGCTGCGGCCAACGCCCCGCTTGCGCAGCTCCAGGGGAACATCGACTACCTCAAGGAGCTGCTGGAGGCGGCCCTCACGGGCTCTACGGTCTTCGCCCGGGACAGGACCGTGGACGCCGATGTTCGGGTGGGCCAGGCGGTCTACTACAACGGCACCACGCAGCAGTTCGAGAAGGCCCAGGCAGGAGTCACGACGGACTCGCAGGGCGAACTGGTCACCACCAGCGCCACGCACGTCTGGGGCCTGGTCTACCGGAAGCTCAACGCCACCAAGGCCGACGTCCTGCTCCACGGGCTGGCCGAGCTGTCCCTGGCCGATGCCGTCGACGGAGACGTCGAGGCCGGGCTCTACTACCTGAGCCTCAGCGCGCCGGGCATGCTCACCCGTCAGCAGCAGCCGGTTCCAGTCCCCGTGTGCCTCGTGGCTGGTCCGGGCGAGACCGCGGGCACCTACGAAGTCTACGTCAACAGCGATTTCCGCGACGCCTTGGACGCCCACAGGCACTACCGGGTCGAGCTGGTCTGCCAGCAGGCCGCCGACGAGTCCGAGGAGGGTTGGCTGGCGGCAGATCACGCGGCGTTTGCGGACAATGCTCCGGTCGGAGCGGTTTACGGCTACAACCTTGCGGCGTCCTCGCTGGCCGGGCTGTGGCCGCCCATCCCCGTGTCCAACGCCTATTTGGAATGGCATCGCGGCGAAGACAAGTGGCTGATGGGCATGGGCGTCCCCGCGGGGAGCGATCCCGGCAACCTCGTCGTCTTCGACACCAATGGGATCTGGTGGCTGTCGGATTGCGACGGAGACGTTCCCTGGGTGGCGGAAGACAGCCTTTCAGGCGCCGTCGGCTGCCCGCGGCAACCCTACATGCGCATGATCCTCTGGTTCACGCGCCCGGTCTTCTGGACCTCCAACACCGCCGTCCTGAGCATGCGCGCCAGGGCCGGCAGCGGGCTGGTGATCACCTGCGCCGGGACCGACGACGAAGCAGCCACCGGTCATCTCGAGATCGACCTGGACCTGGACCTGCTTTCCGATGAGACCGACCAGGCCGGCCATCTCGTCTTCAAGTCCCTGGCGGACAACCAGTTCCAGCGTGGACCTGTCGTCGAGGGGATCAAGGCGGGAACGAGCAACGTGGCGCTGGCCACGCCCCTGGGAATTCCGGACGATGGGGTGTACCAGGGCGTGGTGACGATCAGCGTGGATTCCGAGCTGGGCGGCACGGAGTTTCCCGTGCGGACCATCCGCCTGGACGGCGTCACCGAGGAGTTTCACGAGGAAGTGATCGCGCTGGGCTTCCCCGCGGCCATCAGCAGTGAGTTCCGCGGACAGGTCTGCGTCCCGGCCAAGACCGCCTTGCCGGCCGGCACGCAAATGAAGCTCCGTTTCCGACTCCTGGGCCGGGCGGCGGGCGCGATTCCCGGCGACCTCTTCACGCTCACCTACCGTCGCATCCCGAAACCAAGCGCGATGCTCACGGCAGCGTCCCTGCCTCTGGTCGATACGGCGATCACGCTCGATACGGGCATCACGCTGACTGCCGCGGATCAGTACTTCGACGTCGAGAGCGGGGCCTTTGATGTCCTGGCCGGCGATATCGTGCTGTTCACGCTCGCCCGTGGCGCCACGGATGGCTATGCCGCAGAGGTCCACGTTCTCCAGGAACACGGGGTGCTCGCGTAGTGGCCATCAACCCTCGCAACCTGGAGTGGCTCAACCACAATGCCACGCGCCGCTACCCGCTGGCGATGGACGCCGACGGCACCGACGTCACCGGCACGTTCCGGATTCCGAACGATTTCCTGGTGAGCCTCTACCTGGCCGTGCCGGCCTCGGCCAGCGTCTCGCCTGCGGGATTCCACATCAAGACCATCGGAGCCTATTCCAGCGGCTACAGCGTCGTCGTCGGCTACGCCGGGGAGGCCGTGGCCTCGGCGCTTGTTGCGAAGGCCTCCCACGTGCGGAACACGCCGTACCGCCTGGGCGGTCTCGGCGACTTCGTGGACGCGACCGGCGTCCTCGTCGTCGGCAACCTGGGCGCGATCGACGCCCAGGCCCCGGGCCAGTACTCCTTCGAAGAGGAAAACGGGCGGCTGGAAGTCGACTGCATTCGCCCGAACATCCGCAACATCGTCTCGCTTCAGTGCCAGAACGGCAACGATCTGAGCTCCCGCGTCTACGGCGACGTCATCCTGCGGGCAGGCCAGAACGTGCGGCTTACGCCCGATCTCACCGGGGCCGTGCCTGTCATCACCTTCGACGCCATCGAGGGGGAGGGACTCAACGAAGAATGCGTGTGCGTCGGCGATACGGAAGAGGCCCCGCCGATCCGCACCATCAACGGGATCCCGGCCACGCCGGACGGGGATTTCACGCTGCTGGGAAGCGACTGCATCGAGCTGCAGCCGCTGACGCACGGCCTGCGGCTGAACAACACCTGCTCGTTTCCCTGTTGCGGCGCGCCGGAGCTGCAAATCGTCGTCGACCAGCTCCAGCTGCTGCGGACGCAAATCAGCAATCTGGAACAATTCGCCAGCGCGCTGGAGGGCCGCGCCTCGGTGCTCGACTCTGCTCTCTTTGCCAGCCGTCTCGGAGACGGCGGCTGCCAGAGTTGCTAGCACACTTCGTCTTTTCGCGCGGAGAAGAGGGATATGAAAATCAGCGAAGCGGCACGGAACGCCGCCTGCAATGCGATCGTGGACCTGGTGGACGCCGGGGCCGACCCGGGCTACATCGCCTTCCGCAGCGGCGCGGCGCCGGCCAGTCCCGGCGATCCGGATGCGGGGACGCTGCTGGCTACCCTGGATTTCAATGACCCGGCCTTCGGCAATGCCGGAGCGGTGAATCCGGGTGAGGCGATTCTCGACGTCGACCCGGCCATTTCGGACACCGTCGATAGCAGCGGCACCGTCGAGCACTTCCGCATCAAGGACAGTGACGATACCACGATCCTGCAGGGGAGCTGTGGCCTGGCCGCTTGCGACATCAACTTCGATGCGGTCGCTTGGTTGGCCGGCGGGACCGTATCGTCGACAGGCCTCACCGTCACCGTGCCGGAGTAAGCGTTCATGCGTCTGCGCCTCGTCCTGGAGCCAGTCATCTGCGGGGCGGGCAGCTACGCGCCGCCCCGCAAGACCGGCGACAATCTGCAAGAGCAACCCGGAGAACCCGGAGAAACGCCTCGTCCGTATCGCGAGGCAGAGGCTCCTCCGGACGATTCTCCGCTAGCCGAGTAGTGAACGTGCATGTCGTGGTGGTATTATGTCGGCCGCGCGTTGACGGCACTGTCGGCCGAGCAGCAGATGGCCTACGTGGCCTACAGCCTGGCGGAATTCGTGCGATCGCTTCGGGCCTTTTTCGCGACGCTGAAACTCTTTTTCTACTCGTAGGAGCTGCTCATGGGAAAATCCGTTCACGACGACGTGCTGGACGCGGCGCTGGACTACATCGCCAACAACTGCGACGAGCTGGTGATCTGCTCGGCGGAGCCGACCACCTACGCCGAGGCGCACACGACCTACGCGCTGGGCAGTAAGTCCACCCCGACTTTCACCGGGCCAACGAACGGCGACTCCAGCGGGCGCAAGCTGACCGTCGACGCGGTCTCGCAGGAGGACGTGGATTCTTCAGACACGGCCACCCACGTCGCCCTGACCGACACGGGCAACAGCAAGCTGCTGTACGTGACGGAGCTGTCCGCCTCGCAGGCGGTGGTCTCCGGGAACAAATGGAACCTGGCCGCCTGGGACATCGAAATCGCCGATCCGACGTGACCATGACCTTCGTAATCCCCGACAGCAAGACGACCGCCGCCGACCGTCTCGGCTACTGCGTGGCGGCCCAGGAGAAGCTGCGCCGGGTGCACAACGAACAGTCGGCGAAGCTGAAGCCGCAGGCGATGCGCCAGTGGATCAAGGGATCGTTCCAGCCGTACTCCCGCCAGATCATTCGGGAGCTTCTGACCTGCCGGGCCGAGGCCCAAAAGGCCCTGGCCGAGGACGCGGCTGGACTTGCCCTCCGCGACGGTTCCGTGGTGTTTCCTCATGGTGCGACGTGGGCCGAGAAACTCGCGTTGACTGACGTAGCCGTCCGCCAGCTCGCCGACGAGGACACTTCCGAGAAGGCTAGTGTCCTTCCTGTCAGACGACACGCGCTGAAGTTCGCGCCACCTTCCGAGGTCCTAGACGAGATTGTT
>Ga0180432_10001624_pt1 | contig 35219 bp, 24 predicted proteins | sample SS_ome_10_FD_132414 | JGI IMG/M metagenome (GOLD analysis project Ga0180432, IMG submission 132414) | Hypersaline lake sediment archaeal communities from the Salton Sea, California, USA - SS_1_MS_2 metaG | ecosystem: Environmental > Aquatic > Non-marine Saline and Alkaline > Hypersaline >... | reverse complement strand
TCAGCGCGAACTCCGCACCGGTCAGGTCATCACCCTCATCAGCGTACATGCTGCGGCCCCGCCAACTCGAGCAGACGAAGTGCACCTCCGCCACCGGAGAGCAGCTCAGTTGCACCTCTCCGTCCGTGACGCGCAGATCTTCGATGACCGGGCCGCAGGAAGAGTAGTAGCAGCCCGTCCGCAGCGCCTCCAGCATCGCCGGCACCGAGAGCTCCTCGGCCCTGATCATCGTCCAACCCATGAAGGTGTCCCCACCTCGGTGGGTGTCATCCACGGCGATGGCCGGGATCATCCTCCCCTTATTCAGGAGATTGTCCCAATGGACCGAGCTGAAGGCCTTGCCGAACCTCGAGCAGGTAGCATTGAAGACCTCGACGGCCATGTTTCCCTGCACGGCAAGCAGATGGTTGATGTCCAGACCGGACCAATAGGGGTGGGAGAGAACCGCCTCGCCCCCGGCCGACTTCACCAGAGCGATCCTGGCATTGACGTCGGCGTCAGGCGGTATCTCGAAACCGTGACGAACGTTGAGACAGATCAGATGATAGGGCTCGTAGTGACCGGGACAGGACGGGTGTGTCTCCATGCCACTCACCACCAATAGCTCCTCTGTCGATAGCCCCTCGACGTCGTTCGTCTGATCGTGGTCGGTGATGGCGAGGATGCGGTAGTCCTTCTCGCGATATTGCTGCAGCAGTTGCTCGACGGTGAACTCGCCGTCGGAGGTGGTGCTGTGACAGTGGAGATTGGCCTTGTACCATCTGCCGTTGCGTTCAAATGGGTTCACGATCTTCATCTATACTCCTCTCCTGCTCACGGATTCCACGAATTGTACGAGCGACACCAATCCTGTCAAGGGCCACTGCCGTGAGGGTACTCCGGATCATGCAGACTCAGCTCAGGTCAGGAGCGCCCAAGATCTCCGAGGCCCTCTCGCGATCGCGCCTCCATCACGAGTCTCTCTCCGTCGCCCTTAATGACATTCGTGATCACCGCAAAGGACGAACGGCCGTTCGTGCAGGTCCCGGCACAGGCCACCTCATCGCCGTTTCGCGTGGCCGATAAGTTCCCGTGACCTGCGCTCTCTCCCTGCTAGGCCGGATACGTGCCCTTGTCCCGCACGGTCTCGTACAGGGCCAGCAAGTTGTCCACCGGTATCCTGGCCTGGACGTTGTGGATCGGGTTGAACACGAAGCCTCCGCCGGGCGCGAAGATCGCGATGCGCTCCTCAACCTCTGCGCGCACCTGCTCCGGCGTTCCGAAAGGCAGGGTTTGCTGGGTGTCGACGCCCCCGCCCCAGAAGGTGATCCGCTCGCCGAAGCGTTCCTTCAACTCCCCAGGATCCATCCCCTTGGCCGAGCACTGCACCGGGTTGAGGACGTCGAACCCCGCTTCGATGAAGTCCGGCAGCAGGTCGACCACCGACCCGCATGAGTGTATGAACGTCTTCCAGGTCGTGTGCCGGTGCACCCAGTCGTTCAGCAGCTTGTGGAATGGCTGGTACAAGTCGCGATACGCCCGTGGGGAGATGAACGGCCCGGTCTGCATCCCGAAATCGGTTCCCGTGACGAAGAGCACGCTGACCCGATTGCCGACCGCTCCGAAGACCTTCTCCAGGTTGGCCAGCGCGATCTCGCACTGCTTCTCGAACACACGATAGACGTAGTCGCGCCGCGTCAGGGTGCTGATGTACCACTCCTCGACGTCGCGAATGCCCCTGGGATGCTTGAGCCAGGGGGCCGGAACCAGGGCGATGTCACCGAAAGCGGTCCCGCCGAAGTTCGCGAAGATCGCCTTGTCGGTGGCGTGCAGACGGCGGGCTTCGCTCTCGAAGCAGGCCAGGTCCTCGGCAGAGAGCGGGCCGAATTCCTCCAGATTGTCCTTCGGGTCCAGCCGGGACTCGACGATGGGCTCCTGCCGGATGATGGTATCGAAGTAGTATCCCCCATGCGGCATCCTTCCGCTGGGAGGGACGGAACGGTCGCCCTCAGGGTACATGAGGATGTCGCCATTCGGTTCGGGCTCGGTGTTGAAGGCCTCGGGCACCAACACTGGGGTACCGTCGAACAGGGTCCAGGGCTGCCATCCCTCGTTCTTGAAGCCGAAGAGCGTCTGCTGCCCCCCCAGAGGCACCACGTCCACGCCGAGCGCCTCGATCAGGTCGGGCCCGATCTCACCCAGCATCTGGTAGGGCTCCACGACCTTGACCGGCGTGTCCGGCTCGTCGAGTTCCAGCGCCTGGCGCAGTAGGTACACCGAACTGACGTGCATGCCCGTCACGGGGCTGCCGCCCAGATCCAACGGGACCCGGTCCGGTTCCTGGTGGTTCAGTGCCAGAGCCACGCGCTCTCTTGATGTCATGACTTCTCCCATTGCGTCTCTCTGCCTGACAAGCCTGTGCTGAATCAACGGAGGCGCGGAAACTGCGGGGGGAAAGCCGCCCCCTCCTCTGGCGATCCCCGCGCTCAGGGCCCCCGATTGCTCATAGCATGAGGAAGTCTATGCGGAACGGGGGCTGGCGTCAACTCGAGGGACAAAGGCAGCAACGGACAGCAGTCATCCGTCCCGAGGTCTAGGAACGAAGATCGGTATCGTGAGGCACCACGTCGCAGGTCTCCAGGAAAAAGGTCAGCAAGCGCTCCTTGAGCTCTGCCAGAACGTGCGCCAGCGCAGGGTCCTCGATGCGATTGTGGAGCTCGGCCGGATCGGATCGCAGATCGTACAGCTCATCCAGTTCATACAGACGACGAACGTACTTGTGGGCCTTCGTACGGCACATGACCGCCCTGGTGTGCTCCGGTCCCTCACTCCGCTGGAGACTCAGGCGAGGCCAGTATAGGCCGGTGGGCACCTGGTTTCCGGTGCTTTCCAGCTCCATGCAGTGAGTCTCACCATGAAGCCGTCCACCCTCACAGAAGACCGCGTCCCGATGTTCCTCGGTCCCGCCCGTCAGCAAGGGTACCAGCGATCGCCCGAAATGCGTGTGGTGCGCGGTGATGCCCGTCAGTGCCTCGACGGTGGCGGGGAAGTCTGTCAGCTCCACCATGGCCTCGCTGACCCCGGGCGCGACCGGCACGCACGCAGGAGGTTTGATCACCAAGGGTACGCGGGTAAGGCAGTCCTCGAAGGTATTCTGCGCTTTCTCCACCAGACCGTAGTCGCCGGTGAAGTCCCCATGGTCGGAGAAGAAGAAGACAGCCGTGTCGTCGTAGATGCCCGCCTCCCGCAAAGCCTCCATGACCAGGCCGAACTGATGGTCGACCCGAGCGCACATCCCATAGTAGGTCGCGCGCAGCTCGGTCCAGCGCTCCTCCTCCCAACCCCCCAGGTTCTGCCGCTCGTGAATCCCCCTGAGCAGGCTGGGTTTGCCCTTCCAGCCCTCGGGGACGGGAATACGTGGCGGCAGCTTCGAGCGGTCGATCATGCTGTAGTAGGGCTCTTCGACAGCATACGGGGGGTGGGGATAGCTCAGCGGGAGGTATATGCACAGCGGGCGATCCTTGGGGCGGGCCTCGATCATCTCGATCGCCCCCAGAACGTTGGCCCAGTCACGGTCGTAGTAGTACTCCTCATCATCATCCCGTTCGATGAGGCCGTGGTAGAACGAATAGAAGGTATCGCTGGCCTCCCGACCCCGCCAGTCATCCCACGAGTGAAAGTCGGGCTGCGTGCGACGAGGGGCCTCGTACTTGACCTGGCAATAGTCGGCGTAGCCGTGCTGACCGGGAACCAGATCGTTCTTGCCACCCCACCAAACGAAATAGCCGTGCTCCTTGAGTTGCCGGAGCAGAACGGGCTCGTGAGGTCGCATCATGTGGAACATCGTCCTGTGGCCGTGCACGTGCGGATACCACCCGCTCATGAAGGAGCAGCGGCTGGGCGTGCAAACCGGGTTCTGGCAAAACGCGTGTCGAAACGAAACGCCATCGGTCCGCACGACACCGTCCAGATGAGGCGTCACTGCAGCGGGGTTTCCCACGTGTCCCAGAACGTCGCCGCGCCATTGATCGGGGTTGAAGATCACGATATGGGGTTGTCGCGCCATCGGTAGCTTCTCCGCAGGGCAGATCCATCACTAATGCAAGTGCTGGGAAACGCCGGTGGGCCACGCCCGTGCAGCATGGCCAAGTGAGTACCTCGAATACTGCAAGCAGAAAGGTGACGGAAACCCAGTCGTCATTCTGAGCCGAAGCGCAGCGCACGCGCCTGCCCTGAGCGAAGCCGAAGGGAAGAATCTGTCCTTCACGTCTACGCCCTTCGTCCAGAGGCTCCACATGACGGCACGCTACGGACCGCCCTGAAGCTGATCCCCGTCTCGCGTCTGGGATTCCGGGCTCCCACACCCCTGGCCCCACCGCTCCACCGCCAGCTTCTCCTCCGGAAGGTAGCTCCCCTGGCGGGTCAGGAGTTGATCCCAGTTCACATGGTGGCCGTCGAACTTGGGGCCGTCCACGCAGGCGAAGCGCGTTTGCCCCCCCACCTCCACGCGGCAGGCACCGCACATCCCGGTGCCGTCCACCATGATCGAGTTGATGCTGGCCGTGGTGGGCACACCGAAGGGCAGCGTGGCCAGACAACAGAACTTCATCATGACCGCCGGTCCGATGACGAAGACGTGATCGACGGCTCGCCCGGATTCAAGGATCTCCTTCAGCGGCGCGGTGACCAGCCCCTCGCGGCCATACGAGCCGTCGTTAGTGCACACCGTGAGTTCGTCGCTCGCAGAGCGTATTCTGTCCTCCCAGAAGATCAGGGATTCGGTGCGAGCCCCGATGATGCTGAGAACGGTGTTGCCCATCTCCTTCAAGGCTCGCGCGAGGGGGTAGATGGCGGCGATGCTCGATCCACCCCCCACGCAGATCACCGTGCCGTACTCTTCGATCTCGGTAGGACGACCGAGGGGCCCGACCAGAGTGGCAAGACGGTCGCCCACCCGCAGCGTACCCATCTGCATGGTGGTCTTGCCCACCTCCTGCACGACGAGGGTGATGGTCCCCCGCTGGCGGTCGTAGTCGGCCACGGTAATGGGGATCCGCTCGCCCCTATCGTGCACGCGAACGATCACGAACTGGCCGGGCCGGGCCTTCCCCGCCACCAGCGGCGCCCGCACCTCGTACAGACGCGTGACAGGCGTCAGGGATTCTTTGACCAGGATCTCGTGCACATCCACCCCCTCCCTTCTGCCCGTGTCTGCTCGACACCACTTGAACCGTGAGGTGCTACGTGAACCAGATGCCCAGGTGCTCAGAAGTCTCCTGGCCAGGGCACGTCACGCCTCGATCAGGCGCTCGTCTCCTGCTCCAAGAAATGATCGGCCACCACCCCATCGATACCCGCCCAGAGCGCATCTCGTCTCATACCCAGCTCCGCCGCCACCTTGTCCTCCAAGACCTCTTGGCCGTGTCGCTGTGAGAGCATGCTTCTCAGCACTCCCGGATGCTTCTCCTCCAGGTAGCGTACGATCCAATAGCCACGCACCGTATGGTACACCAGGGCGTCCTGATCACTCCACCGCACATCCCGGTAACCTGCGGGATCCGCCCCACTCGACGAGCGATGGAGGGTCTCGACTGTGTCACGGACTACCGTCGGACACCCGGCCAGTCGGTCCACCGTCAACATGGCCACACCTTCGTTCAGCCACATCGGCAATCGGAGGTGAGCAGTGAATGCATGGGTCAGTTCGTGACACGTGACCTGTTCCACCTTTCTGCTCAAGTCATCTTCGGGGACGAACATCCGCACCCCGACGCTTCTGTCAGCCAGCTCCAAGATCCGGGGAGGTTTCACGCCGACGGCCTTCCTGTTCCCGTAGCGCTGCATCCACCCCCCGGCGTATCGCCACGTCCGTCTCACCCGGAGGCACCAGAGCGGTAGCGATGGCACCAGAAGAACGCGCCAATGCCAGGGGGCCGAGTGGAACATGAAGCGCAGCCACGAGGTCATGACGTAGACGCGGCAATCCTCGGGGGTCTCCAAACCCCAGCTCTGCCGAATCAGACGGCTGCTTCGCTCACAAGCGCGTCCGATCAGCTCGGCGGCGTCCTGCTCATCCGCATCGAAGAAAAGGGTCAGGCCATCTATTGACGTCGTTTCCATCCGGTTACTATCCCTTCCGCTAATCGTTCACCGGTGATTGCGCCCAACAGCTCGTCCAGGTTGCCCGATAGCGGCGCTCGAATCGAGATCCCGGTTCCGACTCAATACTACCGTGACCTCCGGCGGAAGTCAACCCGACAGGCCTGCGGCCTGATGCTACAAGAAGCTCTTCCGTGGCCGAGGTTCCACGACCGGAATCCCAAGCTCCTCGTCCCGATGAGGCCGGTCCTCCTTGCCGCGTGTTGGCGGGTCGGGGCCTTCAATCGGACGCGGGGAGGCTCACCGGGATGCGCCGCGCCTGCCCACGCCAGCGCAACCACTCGTTGCATTCGCATCCCCATTCGTGTATACTGATGTTGAGCCCTATGCATACCGGGCAACACATCTCTGTGCCATCGTGGCAGCGAGTCCTTGTCCGAGTGCTGCAGTGTACGATCAGTGACGCAGCCCGGCCTGACTGACCCTGATTCGAAGCATTCACATTCCCCAGATGTTGCTGCTCTTGCGTCGGCGAGCAGATGGGATCAGCAGTCAGCCTCTGATATGGGAGGAGTATCCATGACTCCCTCCAACACCCTACAACTCTCTGGCGACCGTCTCGCTCTCCTCTATCGGCTGTCCCAGACCTTCAGCTCGTCGCTCGATCTCGACGAGGTGCTCGACCGAGTTATGGATGAGGTCATCGCGGCCACTCACGCCGAGCGAGGCTTCGTCATGTTGCACGGAGAGGACGGACTGCCGGTCTTCCGTGTGGCCCGCGGGATGGATCAGAGCGCGATCGACGATCCGCAGTTCCAGGTATCACGCAGCGTAGTGAAACGGGTCGCGCGCGAGGGGCAGCCGATTCTCACCAGCGATGCGCAGAGTGACCACAGATTCAGCATGCGCCAGAGCGTGGTGGACCTGAGGTTGCGCTCGATACTGTGCGTTCCACTGAAGACCAAGGACAGAGTATCCGGTACCGTCTACGTGGACAACAGGCTCCAGGCGGGGATATTCACCCAGGGCGACCTCGATCTCCTGACCGCCATCGCGTCTACCGCAGCCATCGCTGTGGAGAACGCCCGTCTCTACGAGGTTGCCATTGAGAAAGGGCGGCTCGAGCGCGAAGCGCAGATGGCCTTTCAGATTCAGGCCGGTCTGCTCCCGGCCGCGACGCCGCAACTCCCCGGCTGGGAGTTTGCCATGCGTTGGCTACCTGCCCGTGAGGTGAGCGGTGATTACTACGACTTCATTCACCTCGACCAGGGGAAACTCGGCGTGGTGATGGCGGACGTCAGCGACAAGGGCATGCCGGCCGCACTGTTCATGGCTCTCACCCGCAGCATCGTGCGCGCGAGCGTCCACCACGCGCCCTCGCCCGCCGACGGCATCGCCAACGCCAACCGGCTGGTCTGCGCCGACTCCACGGGCGGAATGTTCGTGACCCTGTTCTACGGGCTGCTCGACCCGGCCACTGGCCAGTTGACCTACGTCAACGCCGGGCACAACCCGCCCTTGCTCTACCAGCTCGAGAAAGGTCAGCTGGCAGAATTGACTCGCACCGGGACGGCTCTGGGTATAGCCGCGGACGCTGCGTACCAGCAGCACACGGTGACACTCGTTCCCGGTGATTCCCTTATGCTGTACACCGACGGAGTGACCGACGCCACCGACGCAGGCCTTCAGGAGTTCGGGCTGGACCGCCTGCAACGTGTCACGCTTGACCATCGGCACGCGTCTGCGGCCGAGATGGTCTCGGCACTAGGTCGAGCCCTCGACGACTTCACGGGTTCGGCCCAGCAGTTCGACGATATCGCGGCACTCGTGGTGAAGTGTGCGAAGTAACCGACACGGCCCTGAACGATCGCTGTCGCCTCGATCCATGACGCCGGCGAATCCAACGGGCTACCCTTCATCGTCACGAAACTGGTCGAAGGCGACAAGCTACCCTGGGGAGCCTTCCGAGTCAACGCACCGAAAGGGCCCCTGCTGCGCCGACTCGGGCTGTGGAGCTGGCAGAACGCAGCGGACTGCCGGCCCAGGCTTCGCGCGCCCGACAACTTCACGTTCGCTCTGATGTTCGATGCTCCCCAGGGAGCCCAGAGCCACTTCCTTCGCGCGGCGGAAGTCTAACGGCAGAGAGACTTCATCAGCAGGGAGGTCTTCTGCGCAGACAACGTGGCCTCGATGTCACCGCTGTTGGGAGGATTCACGGCGGCTTGGCTCGAGGAGAGCGCTACACGTTGCCGAAGCTCCTCGCTGCGGCTCCCAGGCCTTGGTTGCCTTTGAAGCCTCGGCAGGTGAGTTAGCTCGCGCAGAGATGCGATGGCTCCGAGCGAGCCTGCTCCGGGAGTGGGCCGAGGCCCACCTTTCGCAGGGCGAACCAGAAGATTGGAGACGGGCGCGAGCACTCCTCTTGGAGGCAAAGGCAGAGTTCGAGGCCATGGCTATCTCCTCCTACGCCGCACAGACAGGAGAACGGCTGGTGGAGATGGAGGACGGCACATGATCGGCACGATTCTACAGAACCGCTATCGGTTCGACGCGGAGCTCGGCCGGGGCGGCACGGGCGTGATCTATCGAGCTCACGACACTCTGCTCGACCGCGACGTAGCGATCAAGGTTCTGTCTGACGCAACGCTCAGCGCTGAGAGCCGGGCCCGCCTGTTGCGAGAGGCCCGGTCCGCGGCCCAGCTCAACCACCCAAACATTGTCTCGGTCTATGACGCTGGAGAGGCTGTTCCCTCGGCGAGTTCGGCCCAGATCTCTTCCGAAGGCAATAGTCATGAGCTGCCCTACATTGTAATGGAATTGGTGGAAGGCGGCTCACTCTATGAGCAACAAGCTGCAGACCAACGCCACAGCCTGAAGGAGATGATCTCGATCGCCAATCAGGTGTGTACCGCCCTCGAGCATGCTCACGCTCACGGCATAGTACATCGCGACCTCAAACCCGAGAACATACTGATCGCTCCTGATGGGTCTGTCAAACTGACTGATTTCGGCCTGGCACGCACCGTCGCGACCCGCCTCAGCAGTGAAGGCTCCATCGTCGGCACGGTCTTCTACCTGGCGCCGGAGCAGGCGCTCGGTCAAGAGACCGACGGACGCACGGATCTGTACGCCCTGGGAGTCATTCTCTATGAGTTGGCCACCGGACGGTTGCCCTTCACCGCCGACGACGTGCTGGCGGTCATCTCGCAGCACCTGCACGTTCCTGTCGTGTCGCCTCGCCAACACAATGCCGACATTCCACCCGCGCTGGATGCTCTGATCGTGAAGCTCCTCAGCAAGCAGCCCCACGAACGACCCGGCACGGCGGCCGAGGTCCGCCGGAGCCTTCAGCAACTCACCGAGCGGGCGACGGATTCGCTATCGCCGCCCGCGGGCGACCGTCTCCCTTCACCCGGGAAACACCCCAGCAACCTTCCGGTCCAGCCCACGCCCTTCATCGGGAGAGAAATAGAATTGGAGGCGGTCCGACTTGAGCTGGCTCGCCCGGAGGTACGCCTGCTCACGTTGACCGGACCCGGCGGCACGGGGAAGACGCGTCTGGCCTTGCAGGTGGTCGCCGACTTACGGAATGGCTTCGCAGATGGCGTGTTCTTCGTCCCCCTCGCGGCCATCCGTGATCCGGCACTGGTCATGCCTGCCATCGCGCAGACGCTCGATGTCCGCGAAGCTGAGGGACACGGGCTACTGGAGACGCTGAGAGACTATCTGCGAGACAAACACATCCTTCTGGTGCTGGACAACTTCGAGCACCTCGTGCAAGCGGCCCCAGCAGTCAGTGATCTACTGGCGGCAGCCCCCCACTTGAGCGCCTTGATAACCAGCCGGGCATCCCTGCGAGTGTACGGAGAGCATACCTACCTGGTTCCGCCGCTTGGCCTACCCGATCCGCAAGACCTGCCGCCCCTCGAACGGCTGGCAGAAGTCGAGGCCGTGCAGTTGTTCATCCAGCGAGCGCGGGCAGCCAAGGCAGATTTCGCCATTACCGACGAGAACGGGCGGACAGTAGCGCAGCTCTGCAAGCGACTCGACGGTCTGCCCCTGGCGATCGAACTGGCTGCGGCGCGGGTGCCGCTACTTGCGCCACGGCAGATGCTGGCCAGGCTGGACGACCGATTCAGACTGCTGACTTTCGGAGCCAGAGACTTGCCCGCGCGGCACCAGACACTTCGCGCCGCGGTTGATTGGAGCTACGACCTACTGAATACCGATGAGAAGACGCTCTTCCGACGGTTGGCCGTGTTCTGCTGCAGCTTCACCCTGACGGCTGCGGAGGCGGTGTGCAACGCCTCCGGCGATCTGGACGTGCTGAACGGACTCGGCGCTCTCATGGATCAGAGCCTACTCAGGCCTTACCGCATTGGTCAGGAACAGCGCTTCGGGATGCTGGAAACCATCCGTGAGTATGGGCTCGAGCGTCTGGACACCAACGAAGATCGGCTCGCAGCGGAGGGAACCCGGAGGCAACACGCGCTCCACTTCCTGGCGCTGGCAGAAGAGGCTGAGGCCAAACTCCGTGGCCCGGAGCAGTTGGCCTGGCTGGACCGGCTGGAAACTGAGCACGACAACCTGCGAGCAGCAACGGGTTGGGCGCTCGAACGTGAGGGGCCCGACGTGGAGCTGGGAGCGAGGCTGGCGGCGGCGCTCCAGCGATTCTGGGAGATCCGCGGTCACTGGACGGAAGGGCGCAGATGGCTGGAAATAGCACTGGCGAGAAGCGAAGGCACGTCTCCGCCCGTGAGGGCAAAGGTCCTTCGGACGACCGGCAACTGGGAGGAAGACCCTGAGCGAGCCAAGGTGCTTCTGCAGCGGAGTCTCCTTCTGTACCGGGACTTGGGTGACAAACGAGGCGAAGCACAAGCCTTGTCGGCGCTGGGATCCGTGACAAGTGACTATCAGCGGGCCAGGGAACTGCACGAGCAAAGCCTGGCCCTCTTCCGAGAGGTAGGCGACAAGGGAGGGATCTCGGGCGCGCTTTCCCTGCTGGCAGGCAATGCCTGGAGACAGGGAGACCAAGAACGAGCAGCCGAGCTATTCGAACGCAGTCTGGCCCTGGCCCAGGAAACGGGCGACAAGTGGAACATCACCACCCAGTTGCGGATGCTGGGCAACGTCATGCTAGAGCAGATGGACTACGCCCAGGCGACGGCGTTCTATGAAGAGAGTCTCGCACTTTCTCGGGAGCTGGGAGACAAGGAAGGAATTGCCGGACTGCTCAACTCGCTGGGAGAGATGGCGCGCCTCCAGGACGACTACGAGCGAGCCGCTGCGCTCTACGACGAGGGGCTGGCGCTCCGCAGGGAGTTGGGCAGCGGGACGGGCGTGGCCATCGTACTCCACAACCTGGGGTACGTGGCACTCCGCGGCGGCGACCTGCCTCGGGCAGCCGCCTCGTTCGGAGAGAGCCTGGTCCTGTTCCAGGAAGTGCTGGACAAGAAGAACGTCGCTGCGTGCCTATCTGGCTTGGCAGCTGTGGCCAGTGCGGAAGCCGCACCACTACGTGCAGCGCGACTGCTCGGGGCCTCAGAAGCGCTACTTGAGTCCATCGGTGCCACGTTGCTCGTCGCCGACCGGGCTGAATACGACCACAACTTGGACGCGGTGCGCGCTCAACTGGACGAAGCGGCGTTCGCTCTGGCGTGGAAGGAGGGCCACGAGATGCTGAAGAGCGGCTGGGAGCGCGCTGTTGATTACGCACTGGAAGAGCTTTCTCGTTGACGGCCTACCGCAGCCAAGGATCGCCTGCTAGCCGCTGACGCCTGGCTCGCCCCTCAAGATCCAGGCGCCGTCCACGCCTTGCCGTCCGGTGCTTGCTGATCAACGGCGCGGCTCACGCGCGAGCAAGTCGTCGCCACGATCCCTGCCCAATCCAGAGGGCACCAGGTTCAGGAGCGTCAGTGCTGATGGAGAAGATGATCGGCTACTGCGGCTACAATTGCCACCTCTGCGCTGCACGTTCAGACGACCCTGCCGTCAGACAGAGGATGGTTGATGGCTGGAGGAGAATCTTCGGCTACGAGAGCTACACGGCCAAGAACGTGAAGTGCGATGGTTGCCGCAGCGACGGCAAGGTGGCAGACGAGAGCTGCAAGGCCAGACCCTGTGCCAGGGAGAGGGGATTGGAGAGCTGTGCCTGCTGCAACGAATTCCCCTGCGCCAGACTCAAGGACCTGATGGCCTCACGAGAAGGGATGTTGGTACGGTGCTATCCCAGGACGTCGTCCCTCACGGAGCGAGAATACAACCTGTGTATCAGGCAGTTCGATAGCATTCCCAACCTGCCGGAGCAGCTTGCCGCCGCAGGGAGGCTGCCCGACTGGGTGGCACGGAATCGCCACGCGTCAACGGAGCAGGCGGAGCCATGAGCGCAGCATCGCAGCTCATTCGAACTCGGGGAATCTTCCCCCGCCATCCCCCGGGTCATCGAGCGAGTCGAGGTATTAGGGTCGGCGGGGTCACCCAGAACTTGCGGCGCAGCATCTACTGCTCCAAGCGCAACTATCGCCACGCATCGGCGTCTTGACTTCGGAATGGCAATGTGCTACGGTAGGATCAGCGTTCGTACCAGTGGTAGCCGTGTAGCAATCGAGGGTGGACCGCATCCAAGGAGGCCAACAAAGATGTACAAACCGAGTCCTGCTCACAGGACGATCAACACCGAAACGCTCCCTGCCGTTGGATTGGCCCTGGTCGTCTGCCTGGTCCTCGCTGCTCTCGCCGGTCCTGCACTGGCGGCAGTGATACCAGGATCACACGGCGACACCGCAGCGGCGCTCCCGCCGGGGTCAGGCGAACCAGAGACAGATACGGCCGCGATGCCGCCAGGCGATTCCCCGGCCGCGGACTATCCAGACTGGAAGGGTGAGTACTGGACCAATCGAAGGCTGAACGGGGAGCCCGCTCTGGTCCGCAACGACAGGATCATCAACTTCGACTGGAAGGCAGGATCGCCGGCGAACCGAATCCCAACCGACCGCTTCTCCGCTCGCTGGAGCCGTGAATTGACCTTCGAGTTGGGTATCTATCGATTCTACGCTCACGCCGACGACGGAATCCGCCTCTACGTCGACGACGCTCTGGTCATAGACGAGTGGCACACCTTCGTGCCCAACGGCGTCTACACCGTGGACCTTCGCTTGGAGGGCCTGCACCGGCTACGGGTCGAGTGCTACGAGCGCACGGGCGTGGCACGGGCCTACCTGCGATGGGAGCAGATCGCGGATCTGATCACTCCCTCGCCGACGCTGACCAACACTCCCACCAACACGCCGACCAATACACCCACCAATACTCCAACCAATACGCCGACCCTCACGCTCACGCCGTCTCCGACGGCCACACATACGCCGACGCCAACGCACACACCAACGCTAACCAACACACCGACCAACACGCCCACCAACACGCCAACCAACACGCCCACTAACACGCCCACCATCACTCCGACGCCGACGGCCACACCGATCTACGTCACCGTCACGCGCCGGGACGGCGTGGATGGCTATGCGGGCACCGAAGACACCTACATCAGCGTCTGGGACAAGAACGGCAACCACGGCGCCTACCGTGATATGTGGGTGCGAGAAGATGGCCTCAAGAACGGCCTGATCCGCTTCGATCTATCCGGGATATTCGACAGCACGTACGTGGACGTGAGTGAAGCCGTGATATCTCTCCAGGCTCATGGTCGCAGCAACGCGAATCCGGTCAATGTGCTGGCCTACCGGGCCCTGCGCCCCTGGGCAGAGATGGAAGCCACGTGGTACGAGACCTCGGCCGGAGTGTCCTGGGAGGTCGCCGGCTGCAGCGGACTGGGGATCGATCTGGAAGCCACGCCGCTCAGCAGCACGCGCGTGGAGAACGAGGACGACCTGGTACAGGTGGACATCACCGATGCGATGAGAACGTGGGCCCAGAACCCCGCCAGCAACTACGGTGTGGTCCTGAAGTCCGATGGGCCTGTGCAGGTACGGTACACCATCGCCTCGTCCGACCACTCGGACGTCGACTGGCATCCTGAGCTGCGCATCACGTACATCGTTTCGAGCCTCCCGACGGCGGCTCGATAGGACCCTTCAGAAGCACCACCCGTCGTTCACCGTACGGTCCTGGCCGCGTGGAACCATCGGGGCCAGGACCGTCGTCTATATCAAGGCGATAGGCGCCGAGTCCCGAGAGAGGCGCGAAGGACCCAGCGTTGTGCCGGCGAGATCCCTCGTCCGCCAAGGGCAAGCCGCGTACTTCCGGCAAGCGAGGAGAAAAGCCTGCCCCGCCCGGTGGCCGTAGACCACCCTGGGCCATGCCGGGAGCGGGCCCAAGCAGCGGTGATGTTCCCCAGACGCAGCCGAGTGCCGCTCCCTGGCACAACCGACCGGTCAGTTCGGTGGTAGTCCGCGGAACCAACCGGAGGTCGGGAGCGTCTACCTTTCGGGACGACACCACGATGCATCTGTGGCACGACGAAAGCTACGCCCCTCACCATTGCCACGGTCCGGTTGAGTCCCTCAAGGAGGGAAACGAACATGAATCACAGGGGACTGACTATCAAGATCCTTATCGCAACTGCTGCGGTGACTGCTGGACTGCTCCTGGCCGGGTGTACTGAGCCCAAGCCCACGCAGACTCCCGTGGTAGTAGTGGTCACGGCTACGCCTCTACACACGCCGACAGTGGACCTACCGAACCCCACCAACACCCCGCTGTCCGCGCCTACCTCCGTGCCGGCATCGGTCACTCCCGTGCCGGAGGCCAGTGCCACGCCTACTCCGACCCAGTCCAGAGACGACCTGGCAAGGGTCACCACCGACGTGCTCAACGTACGGCAGGGGCCAGGCACCGCCTACTCCGTCTTGACCACTGTCCACAGAGGGACTTCGATCACCGTGCTGGGCCGAAATGAGGCGGCGACGTGGCTGCAAGTGCGGCTGCCCGGTGGGGAGGTAGGATGGGTGAGCCGCGACTTCACGGACTTCTCAGGTACGGCACCGGTGGTCCCCGCACCCCCACTGCCCGCGACCGCCACTCCCTTCCCAACCGCTTCGCCCTTGCCCGACGTTTGGCGCGGCGAGTACTACGGCAACCGAACTCTGTGGGGCACGGTCGCGCTCGTGCGCTACGATTCCAGCATCAACTACGACTGGGGCTTCGGCTCGGCGGCAGCCGAGCTTCCCGCAGATGGATTCTCCGTGCGTTGGACTCGCACTACCGGCTTCACCCAGGGACGCTATCGATTCCACGCCGTAGTCGACGACGGCGTCCGTCTGTACGTCGATGGCGTAATGATAATCGACTCCTGGATCGATGGAGGAAGGCGCGAGGAGACGGCGGAGATTGACCTCTCCGCGGCAGACCACAACCTGCGGGTCGAATACTACGAGAACACGGGTCAGGCCTTGGTACGGGTGTGGTGGGAATGGATCGTGACCCCGTCCCCAACCCCTACTTCAAAGCCCGCAACGTATCCAGACTGGAAGGGCCGCTACTGGGACAATCCAGGGCTGGACGGCACCCGAGCGATCATCCGCAACGACGAGTTCATCGACTTCAACTGGGGACCGGGCTCGCCCGATCCCAGATTGCCGGTCAACGATTTCTCGGCCCGCTGGACCCGAAGTGAGAAGTTCGACCAGGGCACCTACCGCTTCTACCTCCTGGTGGACGATGGCGCGCGGCTGTGGGTAGATGGTAGGCTCATCATCGACGAATGGCACCAGGGCGGCCCTCGGGAGGTCTACGGGGACGTCGCGCTCGAAAAGGGCAAACACGATATTGAGGTGCACTACTTCGAGCATTCGGGTACCGCTCGCATCCGCCTGACCTGGGAAAGGTATCCACCGATCACGTATACCGACTGGAAGGCCGAATACTGGGGCAATCGAGCCCTGACGGGCAACCCGCTACTGGTCCGCAATGACGAGGTGATTGACTTCAACTGGAAGGAGGCCTCACCTGCCTACCGGCTACCCGCGGACCGCTTCTCCGTACGCTGGAGCCGGCAGACGGTCTTCGAGCCCGGCATCTACCGTTTCTTCGCCGAAGCCGACGACGGAATCCGCTTCTTCCTCGACGGCGATCTGGTTCTGGACGAATGGCACGATTATGTCCGGGGGGCAGCCCGAACGATCGACCTGGAGCTGGACGGCAAGCACACACTGGTGGTGGAGTACTTCGAGCGAAGCGGTGGGGCCAGGGTTCAGTTCCACTGGCAGAAGATCAGGGACCTGCCCACAGCCACCCCAACGCAGACCAACACGGCGACGGTCACGCCCACGAGCGCGCCGACCAATACCCCCACCAATACGCCCACTGCAACGCTGATCATCACGCCGACAGCGACGCTCACGGTCACGCCAACCGCCACGCCCACGGTAGTCACTGCGACCGTGACGCTTCGGGAGGGTGCGAACGGCTATGCCGGCACTGCCGACACGTGGCTCAGTTCCTGGGCGAAAGAGGCAAACCGCGGCAATTCGGCCGACCTATGGGTACGGAAGGGCGGAATCAAGACCGCGTTGATCCGCTTTGACCTATCGACCAGCTTCCCGGGCTCGGTCCCGGAGGTACAGGAGGCCATCCTGTCTCTCCGGACCCTGGACCGCACCAAGGACAAGCCGGTGGAGATCATCGCATACCAGGCGCTGCTCCCCTGGCAGGAGACTGAAGCCACGTGGAATGATGCCTCCGCCGGAGTGCCCTGGAACACTGCCGGCTGCAAGAGTGAAGGTCTCGACCGCGACGCCGACGCGCTCGCGGCGACACAGGTGGACCAGGTGGAATCCGATCTCGAGTTGGACGTGACCCGGGCGGTGGCCGCCTGGGTAGAAGACCCCGCGAGCAACCTCGGGGTCGTGCTCGAGGCCGAAGGCGCGTTCCAAGTAGGCTACGGTTTCGCCTCGTCCGACAACCCAACCTTGGAGTGGCGTCCTGCTCTCCGAATCACCTACGCCATTCCGGCCGGCCGGGGCAAGGTCGAAATCACCGCCGATGAGGTCCCTCCCGATTCACCCGACACCATCGGTGGTCAAGTCGGCCGGAGCGAGTTGATGATGCCCAGGATCACGCTCCGCGGAGGAGTGTTCGAGTAGGCGGCCGGCGCCACTCACCCGCTTGCCTGACGTCGCGCAGATACCGGGCCAGGCCAGTACTGACCTGGCCCATCGTGTGGAGCCTGACCTGGTCAACACTTACCGCTCCCGGGATCGTGTCGCTCGCCCGACTCATCCACGCCCTACACTTCTTCCGCTGCCTGCATGACAGCACCTGGCCTCTGTATGAGGCAAACTTCGACCCCAGGTCAGAGCCGACGAGACGCCGCGGCGCTTAAGAGACTGTAATGATCGTCGACACCGGTCTTCATGCTGTGTTCATGATCCTCGCCTACAATGTCCACGAACCCTGAGATCCGCACCTCGGTCTCCGTAGACCGGCCGGGATGATCGCCACTTGTCCTGAACTCGTCGCCATGCCTCGAAACGCCCGGGCGAGCCCGATCACTGACGCGACGCCAGAGGAGTCAGCATGACGAAATCCCTTCCGCGAACGTTCGCCGTCGCCCTGTTTCTGTCCTTCCTCTCGAGCGCAGCGGTGACCGGGACCGCAGTGGCTCAGGCGCCAGCCATCGCCCCCCCGAACAGTACCATCGTCGTAGCCGATCCCAATGACGCCTACTACTCACTGGCCGAAGAGATCGCTCAGACCGAAGGCATCGCTATGGCGGACTCCCTGACTGACGCAATCTCGCTGAATCCTACTTTCATTGTGTGGGTCGTCTGTCCCAAGCACCTGTCTGACCAGATCATGGCCTCAGTAGGACACGAGATGCTCGAATGGCCCTCTGCCGTCTCTATGGGAATCATATCGGGCTCCACCCTGGAGCAGGCCCGCGAACTCTGGCGGCGGGCCGGGCAGGTCAAGGGAGAGCGTGCGTTCGCGGCCAGCGCCGCCAATCCCTCGGCCCGAATCCTCCAGGGACGCATCATCGAGTTCAATAGCCACGAAGGCCAGACCATGCCTCTCACCAAGGCGAATCTGTTGCGGGTATTGCGCGAGGCCGACTACCTCAGCTTCACCGGGCACGGAAGCGGCAGCTACTTGAGGTTGAGTGACGACGTGACGCTAAGACGCGACGATGTCCCGCTCTTGTCGTCCATAGTCATCAGCACAGGGAGCTGCCAGACCTTCCGCATCTGGCGAGACGATTCCGTTTCCCTGCGGCTGGTTGACCAGGGCGCGGCGGCATACTCCGGGTTTGTCTGGAGCCCCAACGAGGGGTACTTGATCGGCGAGTTCGTCGACCTCCCCTTCCGCTACAGTTGGCCTGGCTTTCCCATCGGTCACATCGTCCAGGCACAGACTCAGGGTACTCTGCAGGGTTTTGCGAGCCTGCCCTATCACTACCTGCTGGGAGATCCTCGCATCGCCCTGCAACGAGAAGCCCCTTACTCGCTGCGGGAGGATCGCGTCGAGGGTCACACGCGAATCGTGAGTTGTACCGGCGCACCGCCAGGTCTGATCCCCATACGCATCCCCGACGGCGCCGGCCAAACCTTCGTGGAAGTGCCGGGCGTCACCGCAGCCTGGGAGCGAGATCCGTTCTACAACAGTCGCCTTCAGATGGTAGACATCAGAGAGGACAAGTACGTGCTCCTCGTGCACCGTGGCGGGGACTTCTCTCTGCGCTTGCGGCCCGGCCCTCCCTGGTACTGGGTGGCAGCGGACCCGCTGCTCGACTCATTGGATCACGCGTTGCTCTTCGCCCGACAGTCGGGCGGATTCACGGTCCTGCTCGGGGCGGCGGTCCTGCCTGCCCTGCTGATCGTCTATCTCCTCGCGCGGAAGAAGGCCTCACCCCGATTCCTGCCTCCCGCCGCACTGGTGGGCCTCGGCTTCGCGACGCTCGAGGGAGCCTATTCGCTCCTACGCCTCGGCAAGCTGACCGTCACCTCCAAGCCGGTCAGCTTCACCCCGCTCGGTCTGCTCGGCTCGTTTCTTCTCACCTCCTGCGGGGTCTTCCTGTTCCTCAATGCGCACACATGGCGAGGCAGAGCAGTCGGCCTCCTCGTCGCCACCTTCGAGGGCTGGGCGCAGGCGATCCTCGGACTGGGCATCGGCGCGGCGACCAATCTCCTGAGTGCCAGCCAGCCTCAGGGAGTAGCCTGCTGGAACTGCGCGCTGGGGCTGATGAGCCTGATCTTCGCCTTGCCGCACGGACTCATGCGCCTGATCGTTCTCTTGCTGATGCGCGGGACGATAGACAAGACGGTGTCTCGGGACCGATTGCCTGACCCGCTCTAGCCCACCCACCGCCGCCGCGATCCCCAGGACAGAGCCCTGCCCGGTCTCTCGACACACCTCGGAAGCACCAAACGCATGCACGGGATCGGGATGCTGGCGCCAAAGCCCCTTTGACAAACTCTTTGTCTTATGGTATCCTACTACTATAGTATTCCAGTACTGTATTAGCGGGAGGCACAGAATTGACCAACGCGGAACTCGCGCTTCTGACCATCCTTGCGGAGGGCCCGCGCCACGGCTACGATATCGAACGCGCCATAGAGGAGCGCGGCATGCGGGAGTGGACCGAGATTGGCTTCTCGTCGATCTACTTCCTACTGAAGAAACTGGGACGAGCCGAGCTGATCGACGGGAAGATCGAGGAGACCAGCCACGGCCCGGCTCGGAAGGTATACCATCTCACCGCAAAGGGTAGGGCCGCCTTGCGCAAGGGAGTCCTCGAAGCTCTCTCAACTCCCGCCCGGCGGTATGCCCCAATGGAGCTCGGGCTCGCGAACCTGCCCCATGTCTCAAAGGCAGAGGCTCTCGCCGCACTTGCGACATACCGCGATACCCTTGAGACCAGGCGCGCGTACGTAGAGGCAACCCTGGACCAGCAACGCCCTTTGCCGTACTTCGTGGAAGCGATGTTCACCTATGGCCTGGTCATGGCGGCGGCTGAGAGCAAGTGGTTGAGTGACCTGATAGAACGCGTGGAGAAGGAGCATGATCACATCGACCGCCCACGACGCTCTAGCTCCGAAGAAAGATGACTTCGAACCGGCCGGCATCGGCGATGAGCGGATAGTGCTGGCGTTCGACCACCTTCCTGACGGACAGAACTGTCTGGCCAGCTCACTACAGAGGCGCCTACACCACTACGGCCACCAGATCAGCGAGCCCATGCTCTTCGGGATATCGTCTGGCCTGGGCTTCGTCTACTGGAAGCAGAAGGGCATGCCCGCGCCCTTCGTCGGGGGAATGAACGCAGGCAAGTTCCCGGGCATCGTAGGAAGAGCCGTCGAGCGCCTCGGAGGCCAGTACAAGGTCCTCAGGACCAAGAGCACTGCCCGCGCGCACGAGCATCTCAAGGCCACCCTTCGCGCCGGGCAGCCAGCGATGGTCCTCGCCGATATGGCCTATCTCGATCACCTGAGTGTAGGTGAAGACGAGCACTTCGGCCAGCACATGCTTCTGGTATACGGCATCGACGAGCCGGCCGACGAGGCCTACGTATCCGATCGCTTCGCCAACACCATCACCATACCTCTGACCAAGCTTCAGCAGGCTCGCGCCTCGGAGTACCAACCGTTCCCGGCCAGGAATCAGATGCTGAGGCTATCGCTCCCCGACCGACTGGCGCCCCTGGAGTCGATCTTGCCCCTCGCCTTGAGGGAGAACCTCGACTTCATGTTCAACCCACCGATCACCAACTTCGGCCTGAAAGGGATACTGAAGTGGCGCAAGATGCTGGCCAGGTACCCACAGATGATCCCGGACCCCGCGCAACTGGTAATGGCCCTGAGGGACCACTACGTCTTCATCGAGATCGGTGGAACCGGCGGGGCTCTGTTTCGGCGCATGTACAGTGATTTCCTGCAAGAGGCGGCACATGTCCTGGGTGAGAGCAATCTGGCAACCGCCGCCCACGACTACGCCGAGATCGCCAAGCTCTGGACCGCCATCGCCGATGCCTTCTTGCCAGATTACCTGCCAAACCTGCGATCGATTCGCGAACTCCATTGGAAGACCAACCAGGAACTCGAGCGAGGGGTCCCCGACGCGGTCGAACGGGCCCGCGAGAGGCTCGGTCGTCAGCCGAACCTGATCCGACGAGCGGCCAGGGAAGACATCGAGGACTTCCCGGCCATTCTCGAACAAGTCCGCGGTCTACTGAAACGGGTCCACGCCATGGAGTCACTGGCACTGGAGCGTGTGGCAGCAAGCCGGGCTGTTGGGTTCTGACCGTCGACACGACGTCTCAAACAGGAAAAGGAGTCACACTCATGGAGAAGCTAGATCTCAAGAAGCAGCTCAAGCATCTGTACAAGCCCTCGGCGAAGCAACCCTCGATCGTCGAAGTGCCCCCCATGAACTTCCTGATGATCGACGGCCGGGGCCACCCCAGCGAGGCCGAGGAGTACCACACCTACATGCAGGCCCTCTACGGCCTCTCCTACACGATCAAGTTCGCCAGCAAACAGAGACTCGGCATCGACTACGTGGTAATGGCCCTCGAAGGCTTGTGGTGGTCCGAGGACGCGGCCGAGCTCAACATGGACGACAAGATCAACTGGTACTGGACCTCGATGATGATGCAGCCGGATCACATCACGGCAGAATTCGTCGAGGAGGCGCGCCAGGAGCTAGCGGCGAAGAAGGATCCGCCTGCGCTCGATCGCATCCGGTTCGAGCGTTTCGAGGAAGGTCTGTCCGCGCAGATCATGCACGTGGGACCGTATGATGCTGAGGCGCCCACAATCGAAAGGCTGCTCGCCTTCATCCGTGAGAATGGCTACGAGCTGAGGGGCAAGCACCACGAGATCTACCTAGGCGATCCACGGCGCACCGCGCCCGAGCGGCTCAAGACCGTGCTTCGCCAACCCATATGCCTAAGGGGCTAGGGTCGCGGTGAGTCCTCTCCCGTTTGCTCAGACGTCTACTCGATCGGGACGTAGATGAACAGCTCCGAGTCTTCTTTCTCAGCATCGAAGCTCTCGTCGTACAGCTCGAAATCCGGACCCTCGGCGCGCTGGTAGTCAGACTGTGGCAACCACGTCCGGAAGGCGTGTTCGTAGGCAGCTGCCAGAGTCGGCAGCGTACAAGTGAAGACGGCGTACTTCTGCGCGGGTACCGTCCAATCGGCCATGCCCTCCGGGACGTCCGCAACCTTGTCTACCGCGACCCCTGCCATATACTCGAACTGACCGTCCTCCGTCAGATCTCTGCAGACGCCATACGAGTATCCGTGTTCGCTCCGATGCTTGATCTCGCCCATTCGCGGTATGAACTCCTGCCACACCTGAGCGATCTCGTTGTTCTCGTTCTTTCCGTGGTACCTCATACCCACCACGGTGAACTCGGCCTTGGTCATGATCTTGGGTTCCATGGCACTCCTCTCCTTGGTTCGTGCAGCGAAACTCGACACAGGTTCCTTGCTCAGTGGGAACTGCACTTCGGTGACGTATTCTGCTGAGTCCACCCCTGCCTCTGGCCCCTGGAGGTAGAGCTCTCGGCTGGGGCCGGTCACCCGATATGCATTGGCTTCGGCCCAGCCTATCAGGGCTTCATAGGCCTCAGTGAGTCTCTCGTAGCTGCCATGGTGAATCGCACAAGCCATGATCTCGACCGCCGGCAAACCGTGAACGACCATGCGCCCTGTGGCAGGCACCGACCCAGGAATGGGCGCCGCGACCTCCACATCCACGCCTCGATCCCGGTACTCGACATCATAGTAGATTGCCATGCCCGGGAAGGCGGGGTCGAAGGGCACGTTTCGAGTTTGCAGGTAGGACTGCAGTTCCTTGTAAAGGTCCTGCACGTCGCCCAGACCGGTGACCGTCGCCCGGATGCCGATGACTCGCTGAGGAGGAACTGCCTTCAGGATCACCTCGTAATCGGGCATTCTCCCCTCACGCTCTATCTGCTGCAACCGCGCCGTCACCAGAGCGAGTCGTGCCTGCTGAGCCTGGACCTCCTGCTCCACCTCCGCGCACTTCATCCGAAGCATCCCGCGCAGCTCGACAACGGAGAGATCATCGCTTAGGAGCTCAAGGATCTGCTGCAACGAGAAGCCCAGGTCCTTCAGTGCGAGGATTCGGTTGAGCCGGCCCAATTGATCCAGCGTGTAGTAGCGATAGCTCGTGAAACGATCGATCCAGGCAGGACGAAGCAAGCCCAGTTCGCCGTAGTGTCTCAACGTCTTCACCGAGACCCTCGCCAACCTCGAGAAGTCACCGATCTTGATCATGCCTTTCTCCGCGCGCCGCATCGACTTCCCGTCACAACTACTCATAGTATACATCCTCCCCCAGGGGGAGAGTCAAGGGGGCACCGCCTTGATGGAGGGGCTTCGGCGGTGAGCCGACAGCCCAGTGCGGCAGGCCGGCAGCCACTCTCGTGACCCGTCTTGGCCGGTCGCTTGAGTCTCAGTAGGATACGTGGTAGAATCGCGGCATGCTGGTCAGGCAACGTCTTTGCCATCCGGGCGGGACGACGTGCATCGCCACGCCTTACCCCGGAACCAAGTTGCCCATTCTGACCCAACGACCTGATGTGAGGTCGCCGTTCGGGCTAGCCGCGGCAGGGCCGTAGACGCAGATTGCGTTACCTGAGGAACCCCGTACTCTGAGCGGGGACGATCACGGAGCGGCACGGCCAGGGAGTGCCGCCCACCAGTCAAACGAAAGGATGACGACATGTCCAGGGGAATCGTGCTCGGGCTTCTCTGTCAGGTCGTGGGTGCAGTGGGGTTCATCCTCGTAATGGGTGTCACGTCGGTGAAGAGCGCGCTCATGAGGACTTGCCTCACCCTCGGCGCCTCCGGGCTGGTCGCTCTGGGCATTGCCGGGTACCTCTTCCTTTCGGGCAAAGAGCAACCACCCCGGCTCGTGAGACGGGACATCCTGTCTTTCGTCCTTGGCTCGGTGCTCGCTCTCGTCGTAGGGCATGTCCTGTACTTCAAGGGCCTGGCACTCACCAACGTGACGACCATGGCCTACACGACGTTGGCCTATCCCATTGTGTCTCTGGTACTGGAGCTCGTCCTTGGCAGAGTGAAACCGTCCGCACTGACACTCCACGATCTGGCCGGGTTCGGGTTGATGGCCGCAGGCTACGTGATCATCATGTCCAAGGGATAGCCGCGCCGGGGCATTCACCGCTGGATGCACACCCACCCCGCGCTCCGGGGAACGGATCCTTCTGTGACCGGGCAAGCAACGAGGAGGAGACTCGATGGGACTAATGGAGGAATTGATCCGACAATGCCGAAAGCCTGAGGGCTGGTTCGGCAGGTTCGTGGGACGCGGAATGAACGTCGGCCACGCCGGTGTCCGCAAGTGGGGTCTCACCCACGTCACAGTGAGTTCGGACGCTTGCATCCTCGACGTGGGCTGTGGGGGCGGCAAGGCGGTCAAGGACTTGGCGCACATGGCACCAGCCGGCAAGGTGTGCGGCCTCGACTACTCGGAAGAGATGGTCGGTCTGGCGAGGAGAGTCAACCGGAGGCTCATCGCAGGCACACGTGTCGATATCCTTCATGGGACAGTCTCAAGTCTGCCCTTCCCGGATGAGATGTTCGATCTGGTCACTGCCTTCGAGGCCTGCTACTTCTGGCCCAACTTCGTGGACGACCTGATCGAGATCCAACGGGTCCTCAGATCAGACGGCACTCTTCTGATCGCCAACGAAGCCTATGTAGACCCCGGCTTCGACAAACGCAACACCTACTGGGCCAGCATAGGCGAGATGGAGCTTCATTCTCCCGAGGAGTACCGTCAGCTCCTGGCCCAGGCCGGATACGCGGGCATCAAGGTCAATATCATCAGCGAGAAGAACTGGATCGCCATCGTCGCGAAGAAGAGGGGGGACAAATGAAGTTGGAGCACACGATCGAAGATCCAAACGAGGAGAGACCGGCCTACGGAAACTGGGTGCCCACCAAGCTGATCTACGCGACGGGCTTGATCGGCTTGCTGTCTGGAGGAGTCTCCCTCCTATGGCCAGGCGCTCTCGTGGTGGCGGCGTTCTTCCTGTCGTGGGCCGCTTACTTCACCTACGCGCGATACCGCTTCTCGCCCAGGGGCGCCGACCTTCAGAACCGGATTCGAGACTTGCTGCTGCAGCACTTCGACTGGGATGGAGTTGGCCAGGCCCTGGACATCGGCTGTGGGAATGGTCCTCTCACCATCAGGTTGGCTCAGGAGCATCTGCGCGCCAGCATTACCGGAGTCGACTACTGGGGCGGGGCGTGGCAGTATTCCATGCAGGTCTGCACGAAGAACGCGAGACTCGAAGGGGTGGCGGACCGCGTTACCTTCTGCAGGGCCAGCGCGGCCTCGTTGCCCTTCGAGGACGGGTTCTTCGACGCCGCGGTCAGCAATCTGGTCTTTCACGAGGTCAGGAACTCCAAAGACAAGAGGGATCTCCTCAAGGAGGCGCTGCGCGTGGTGAAGAAGGGAGGGACTTTCGCCTTTCAGGATCTATTCCTGCTCAAGGCCGTCTACGGTGACATCGACGACCTGCTCGAGACTATGAGAAGCTGGGGGGTCGAGCACGTGGAGTTCGTCAACACGAGCCGGTCGGACTTCATCCCCGCCGCGCTCAAGCTCCCCTTCATGGTCGGGACGATTGGAATCCTTCACGGCACCAAGTAGAGGCGCCAGCCACGGCTTGGTGGAAGCCAATCGCTACGTCCTGCGACCAGCGCCGCAACCCGGCACCCTGGATACGCGTATTAAGTGTGGTAGTCAAAGCTACCCTCTCTCTTGCTGGTGCTCCGTGTTAGCGGAGCACCAGCTCTGAACGTCACTTGAGAGAGTCGAGATTGGCCTTGACCACGAGGTCGGTTACAACGGTAGCCGCGGTGACGGCGGCAACACAGAGGAAAGGTGGATACATCATGAGTTTGCTGGGGAATCTAGTCTGGCTTATCTTTGGAGGACTCATCGCGGGTCTGGGCTACATCATCGGGGGACTCTGTCTCTGCGTAACCATCGTCGGGATCCCCTTCGGCCTGCAGGCCATCAATCTGGGAGTGGCGACCTTCGCTCCTTTTGGCAAGCAGGCTGTCAGCACCGAGAACCAGAACTCTCTCAAGATCGTGTTCGACGTGATCTGGATCGTCCTCTTCGGCTGGGAAATCGCCACGGCCCATCTCACAGCCGCCTTGATTCTGGCTATAACGATAGTTGGCCTTCCCTTCGCCAAGCAGCACATCAAGCTGATCCCTATCGCGCTCTTCCCCTTCAGCCAGGAACTGCGCTAGCCAACGAGGGCTCGCCATCCGCGCTGGGGCCGTCGCGGAGCATTGCGCCAACGTACCACGTCATCCCGCGGCCGCCAGAGCGAAGGCACGCACGAATCGCTGGCTGGCCCGCTGCTCCGGTGGGAACCTCTGTCGCAGCCGGTAGTTACGCTCCAGTTTCCGGCCCACGGTGCGCTGCCACTCCTCCTCGTACTGATGGAGGAAGCCAGCCGATGTGTCTCCGCCGGCAATGGCCCGCGCGACTACCTGTGCGGCGATCTGGCCCGCAGTCATGGCATTGATGATCCCCCCGCCGGTCAGAGGATCGACCTGTCGGGCGGCATCACCCACCAACACGAGTCCATCCGCCGCCACGCGCTGTGGCGATAGACCCACGGGCACGTTGCCCACCACCAGGGTCACGGGATAGCCCTGCTGCAGGCGGGGCTCAGCCTCGATGTAGCGAGTCAGATAGTCCAGCACCGTCCCTGGGCCCGAGTGAGGGCCCTTGCCCCACGGAGCGTTCGCGGCTACCTCTTCCCACACGTCGGCTTGCACACCCAGACCCACGTTAGCCTTGCCTTCACCCTTCGGGAAGACCCACGCATATCCACCCGGCGCGATATCGTGGCCGATCGTGTAGCGGGTACATGCGGGGTCGATATCTATGCCCGCCAGAAGGTACTGAGCGCAAACCATCGTGTCTTCCAGCGGAAGCTCCACGTCTAGCCCGCCCCAGTATCCCACTTGCGACTCCACCCCGTCGGCCGCGATGACCACCCTGGCTTCCACTTCCTGTCCGCCGTCACCAACCTGTCCCCACCGATCAATCCTGACGCCGCGCACCCGGCGATCCTCCAGCAGCAGACCCGTAGCCGCAGTCTTCACTTGCACCTCGGCTCCCGCTTTGGCGGCCCTCTCGGCAAGGACACGATCGAACACTCGCCGCTCGAGAATGTACCCTGCGCCGCCCTCCAGAGACACGGTAGCTTTGTGACCGCCCGTGATCGTCGTGATCTCTGCTCGACTCACCTCGGCCGCAATCCAGAGGGCATCCGGCTCGATGAAGGGCAGGAGTTGTGCGCGGCCAACACCTTCGGCACAGCGCACCGGAGAGCCTATCTCCTGGCGCTTCTCCAGCAACAACACTGAGAGCCCGGCTTCTGCCGCGGTCTTCGCCGCCATCGAGCCCCCCGGCCCCGCCCCCACTACCACCACGTCGTAGCGCCCCCTGAGCGGCGCGTCTCGGCGGGCAATGCGCGCTTCGCCCAGGCTCAGAGCTCCCGTGGGGCACGCGGCGATGCATTGCCCACACTCCGTGCATTGAGTGGCTACCACAAGGTGTGTCTCGGCAAGCGTGAGCGCCCCCTCCGGGCAGGTACTGACGCAGCCTCCACAGTAGGCGCAGCGGCTTCGATCGACATTGACCATCTCGGCTATCACCTCCTATGCTGCCCGGCGAGTGCTTGCCGGCCGGTCACGTGGTCGCACGATGGTTCCCGTCCACTCTCGTTCCACGCCTGTCGAACCTAGCGGCTCCCAAGCTTCTCGTCGATCTCGCGAACGTAGGCCTCCGCCACATCGATGCTCTCCTGCAGGATTCTTGGATTGATGCCCTCGATGCTATCGTCAGCAGAATGGATGTGATCCAGCCTAATGGAGTTCGCATCCGGCACGCGCAAGAGGGCCGCCAGAACCCGGCCAGGGATCGAGCTAGGGAGATGCTCACCCCTCACGAGTGAAACGGCGTGCACGTATCCCCGGTCTACCCACTCGGCGTGGTCCGAAGACCCGCCCGACACGATAGATTCCCATGTCCTGATCGTCTTGGCGCCCTGATCACGGGCAATGCGCTCGAGGCGCCGCACCGTCTCAGCGTCGGTAGCATGACGCCGGATGAGGCCTTGCCCGGTGTGAATGGTCAGTGACTCCCCCACTCCGACGCAGTCGGCGTTGACCAGGTAGAGGATATCTCGGCTGAGTCGGTCATGGAAGCGGCGCACAAACTGGCGCGATCCGAACAGCCCGCGCTCCTCGGCTCCCCACCAGGCGAAGAAGACCTCGGCGTTGTGCAGGGGCTTCTCCCCAATGCGCCGGGCCAACTCCAATACCAGGACGGTGCCAGACCCGTTGTCATCTGCTCCCGGGCTGTCGACCTTCTTGCCCAGCAGAGTGTACATCCCGGTGAAGAGCATGATCCCGCCGAGGGGAGCCGCCATGACCAGCACTGCACGGCCGACCCAGGGGCTGAGGGCCAGCATCAACTCGTGTGGGCCGCCCATCCCCCAGTTGCTCGCGACCCCGGCCAGGCCTCGCAGGACCATGAAAGCGACATGGAGCATGATGCCCAGCATCGCCAGCGGTCCGAGGAAACGCATCAAGTCGCGCACCTTCCGAAACCAGTGGGGCGAGCTTCGGGGAGTGTCATAGTGGGCACAGATCAGGAAGGCCGGACCCTTCTCGGGATCGGCCACGTAGTCCGAGATGGGCCGCCGCAGGCCCGCGATGACGTTCCGACTCCTCGTCCGGGCCAGCCGCACGTCGAGCTTCTTGTGCACAACGCTGAGATACAGGAACAGACCCGCGAACGCAATCGCACCGCCGAACGGCTGGCCAGCGAAAGACAACCAGATGCTGATGGCTGCCCAGATTACCATAGCCATCTGCAGCAGCGGTCGGTACGATTCGCTCCCGATGAATGCGAATTCGTCGAGTTCCACGGGAAGGCCCAGCTCCTCGCACCTGGCCTTCAGCCATTGCTGTGCTCGGCGTTCACCATCGGTCCCTGCTCGCCTGCTCCCCACCTCGCTCTGGAGAGCCTTCAGCGTCTCGATGCCTGTCACCCTCATCCTCCTCCCAGCCCTGCGCCATACGGCCGTAGCCCTCAGTGCGGGAGTATATCACAATGCGAGGCCCGGCTTCAAGGACGGCCACACACTGCCTGCGAACGCCGCAGGCGTGGCTTGGCATTCTTGACCGAGTCCAACCGCCTGGAATGCGAGGGGGCGTGTTCCCGTACAGGACAGAAACGCCTTCGCCCTGTTGAGGGTCCCTTCGTCAGTGCGAGGCACTCAAGCCCGGCATGCGGCCCGGGCCAATTGCCCCGTCTACGGCCGATCGCAGAGGCACTCCTCGTCAGGTCATGAAGATGATGGCCGCGCCGGCGAGTGCCACCGCCGTGCCGCCGATCGCCCGCGCGCCGGCCCTCTCGCCGAAGACGTACCGCTCCAACGGGATCAGAAGGATGGGGCTCAGGGACATCAGTGTGGAGGCGATCCCCACAGGCGCGTTCTGTATGGCCACCATAGAGCACCATACTCCCAGGAACGGTCCGGTCAGGGATCCACCCACGAGGGGGAGCCACGTGTGCCTGTCACTCAGAATTCGCCCGCTCCCTCTCACTCGACGGCTGAACAGGGCCAGCAACCATATCCCGCCCGTGGCGACCATCATGCGGATCAGTGTGGCTGACAAAGGGCGGAACCCTCCGGCAAGCCCCTTGCTGGCCAAGACCAGTCCCAGAGCCTGACCGAGCGCTCCACCCAGCGCGAAGAGTAGCCCCAGCCTGTATTCCCTGCCGCCCTTGGCCGTATTCGAGGTCGCACCGTTCCCAGGAGCCTCGGAAACTACCCAGGCTGTGCCTCCGATGGTCAGCAGCGCTCCGGCCAGCTCGGTGAACTGCAGTGTCTCCCCTAGCCAGGTCCAGGCCAGCACCGCGCTGATGACGGGCACGAGGGTCATGACCAGCATCGATCGTCGCGGCCCAATGAGCTGCAGAGCCTTGAAGAGAGCAGTATCGCCGAGCACGAGGCCCACGAGACCCGATGATCCCAGCCAAACCCAACGGAAGGATTCCGCGCCGAAGGGCAGGAACTCGCCCTGGAGTGCGAAATGAGCCAGAGAAAGGAACACCGTTGCCACGACGAGCCTGAAGCGATTGAGTGCGCCGGAACCGATCCTGCGTCCCGCCAGTGTGAATTGCACGCTGGTCAGCGACCAGAGCAAAGACGTTGCCAGCCCGGCTAACTCTCCCATGTAGGCTCCTTCAGTGGCGTAGATGATCCGTGAGTATACCCCATATCACCTACCGGGGCAATCCTGCATTGTGCCGAGCCGAGCCGGGCAGGTCATTTCATGGCCAGACGCAGAGATCTAGTCGCGACGGTCGCGGCCGGTCATGAGTTCCTTCCTTGAAGGCCGGGTCTGAACGGAGTGTTGACGGCGCCGCAGACGTAGGGTATCATGGGGTTGAACGTGGCAGGATCTGGGCTCATCTGCGGGCGTTGAGGCGCGGTCGGATTCGTGAGCGCCATCGTGCCCAGCTGCGGGACCCATCCTCGCCCGGCGGGCGGCCAGACGAGTGGCCTCTCTGAGCAAACGAGACTCGTCTCGGCGTTTCTTCGTTCCCTCCGAGCGCTCTCAGACCCCTTGCTGATGAATCCCGGTAAGTCCCTGACTGACTCCGCACAAAGAGGAGGATCGTGATGCTGAAAGCAATCCTGTTCGATCTGGACGACACCCTGTTGGATTGCTCAATGGACACCTTCTTTCCTGCGTACTTCAGCGCCCTCACCAGGCACACCGCGCACCTGGTTCCGCCCGAGCGGATGATGAGCGAACTGCACCGAGCCACGAAGGCCATGGATGCCAACGACGGAACCGGCCCTACCAACCAAGAAGTCTTCGACGCGGTCTTCTACCCGGCTTTGGGTTTCGAGCCCGAGGGACTGCGCCCGGTGCTCGACCGCTTCTACCTGGAGGAGTTTCCCAAACTGGAGCCACTGATCCGAAGGCGACCCGCAGCTCGCCCACTGATGGAGTGGGCCGTCGAGCAGGATCTGCAAGTAGCGATCGCCACCAACCCATTCTTTCCCCGCCTGCCTGTCCTCCAACGGCTGGAGTGGGCCGGGGTGCCGGCGAGCGATTTCGATTACGATCTCGTGACCACGTATGACATCATGCACGCGACCAAGGCCCACCCGGCATACTATCGCGAGATCCTCGAGTGGCTGGGCCGGCGGCCTGCCGAGTGCCTGATGGTCGGTGATTACTGGCAATGGGACGTCGCCCCGCCCGTGTCCCTGGGCATACCGGCCTACTGGATCGCAGAGCCTGACGACGCCCCGCATGGTGATGGCTTGCCCCTTGCCGGACGCGGAACTTTGAGCGACCTTCTCGACCTGGCCCTGGCAGGAGGCTTGGCGATCTAGGCCCACTGCCTGACCGGAGTGAACCTCCCTGCATCCGCTGCGCTCTTGGAGCCCGACGGCGGCACATGAAGGCCACCAGGCCGGCGTGCTGCGCCATCCGGAATGCGGCCGGGCACCGAAACGTTCTGGGTGACTCGCTCGTAGATTATTGTGAGCAGTGGAGATCCCGCCACGATCAGGGCGGATCGAGTGAGCAGTGCGGCAGTGCACCGTGAAGGAGGTTGCGGGATGAACAAGCGATTGATCCTGGTGCTTGGGGTATTGGTCTTACTGGTGAGCGCCTGCGGGCCGGTCATCCGTGGCTCGGGCCATTCTGTGGAGGAGAGCAGAGAGGTGAGCGGCTTCGACCGCGTGTCGCTGTCGGGACTCGGCGAGCTCATCATCACCCAGGGTGCAGAGGAGTCCCTGACCATCGAGGCCGAGGACAACCTCGTGCGCTACATCGAGACGGAGGTCAGAAGTGGCACGCTCCACATTGATTTCCCCGACGAGCCCCGGCGGGTGAACGTCATACCAACTGACCCAGTCAGGTTCTACCTGACCGTCAAGCAGCTCTCAGGACTCAGTATGTCCGGCGCGGGCAGGATAGGCGCATCATCACTGAAGGTCGATGACGTGCAGATCAGCATCAGTGGGGCCGGCGACGTCGATCTGGGCTCACTGACGGCCAAAGAGCTGGATATCCGTGTCAGCGGAGCCGGGGACATCGACATCGACGCTCTGGAGGCAGACGAGCTGACTCTGCGCCTCAGCGGCGCAGGTGACGTAGACATTGCCGGTCAGGTGAAAGCGCAGCAGGCCTCGCTCAGCGGCCTGGGTAGCTACGGTGCCGGAGACCTCGAGAGCCAGACAGCCAAGATCACGATCTCAGGCGCCGGAGGGGCGAAGGTCCACGTCACGGAAGAACTTGACGTACGAATCTCGGGCGCTGGCAGCGTGAAGTACTACGGCAACCCCACTGTGAGCAAGGACATCTCGGGCCTCGGGAAGGTATCCGCTTTGGGCGAACGCTAGATCGGTTAAGCATCAGTGCCATGTCTTCCTGCCCCGAGACTTCCGTCAGGCAGGCAGACGCGGGCTGTCGCATGACCACAAAGACCCGAGGGTCGGCACGGACTCTCGGGTCTTCATGCATCCTAACGAGTAGCTGGCCCCTAGACTCGGGATCGGCACAGCATCACAGACTGTTGGGGCCTTATCCCTTCTGTGCAATCCCTATCCATTGAGGATCTCGACAGTAGGCCGGATATCGAGTTGGTCGATGAGCGCGTTCAGCTCGTCGTCGGTAAGTTGCCGCCCTTTCCCGGCGTAGGCAGTCAGGGCGGCCTCCATCATGTTGGTGCCGAAGGAGCGTCCTTCGTATCGGGGAGTGGTCGTGATCACCGTCCTCACCCCTCGTTCACGCAATAGCTCGATGTTCTCGTCGGTCGTGGTATTGGTGATGACCGTCTTGCCAGACATGTCCAGAGGCATGTACTTGCGCATGAACATGAAGTCCCCCGCAATGAGATCGCACATCTCCCAGTAGCGATGATACCTGGGTTCGGGATCCTTCTCGTCACTTCCATAGTAGATCATGCTCAAGGGGAAGCGGCACACGAAGGGCAGCAAGACACGCGCCACTCTGCAGTATGAATCGAAACCCCTCACGACGATGGGGATACCCAGGGCGACCATCAGGTCTCCATAGATGACTTCGTCGGCCACTTCCTCCACCGCTCGGGCCAAGCCCTGACGGTCCAGCGCCACCGGTACGAAGGCCCTCTCGAAGCGCTGCATCTCACCCAGTGCAGGCATGGCCAACTCGAATACGCGCCGTTCCAGCGTGTTATGCTTCAGTCCTCGCCCATCCACGACCGGCGTCTGGCAGACACCTTTCACCAGCTTGACCACCGCCCGCGCCGGGTACTCCCGCCCCCCCAAACGATAGTACAGATCGGCTCCGCCTATCGCCAGAGCATCGACTTCACCATCTAGCTCGATGCACAGATTCCTCAGCTTCTCTGCATCCCCATCTGTGCCAATCCGCTCCAGGCTGACCGGCTCTCCGTCAAAGTCCACTATCACGCTTTTGTCACGGGCACTGCTGCCCAGGCTCACACTCACCGCCTTCTTCATCCTCACCACCTCAGACTAGCGCAGACTCAAGCGCGGATTCGTACACTCACAGGATTATACATCAGAGATCAATCGTGGCAAAGAGAGGAGCTCCCCGGATGACGATCCATCCAGGGAGCTCCTCACTACTGCCAGCAAGAGCAGGAAGGGATTGCCGTCTACCAGTCTTTAGCTCGTGAGAGGCCGCGAGGCGGAATGACGCTGATCAGACTCCCGTCTTCCTCCCCTGGCATCCACATGGGGCAGAGATCGTTGGCCGGATTCTCGGTCTTTCGATTCAGACCCTGCCCGGTCATGGCGTTAATGCCGTAGATCTCCAGATTCTCGTCCCTGTCAGTGTGGAAGACCAGCCACTCGCTGCCACAGTCCCAGGACGGGGCTTCGTCCGCAGCAGCGTCCTCGGTCACGCGTAGCTCTCCGTCGCCGTTGCTGCGAGCGACGTACAGCTCCCACTGACCGTCGCGGTCAGACTGGTACGCCAGCCACTGACTGTCTGGCGACCAGGCGATGTTCTTCTCGTCGCCCTCCGAGAAGGTGATGCGGGTCTCCGCTCCGGTCGCGATGTCGATCACGTAGACCTCCCTCTGACCGTCGCGGTCGGAGATGAAGGCGATGGTCTCGCCATCGGGCGACCAGATCGGATCGAGATCAGCGCCGGCGCTGTCGACCAGGAGTTGCTCCTGCAGTGTGGCCACATCTACCACGTAGATGTTCCAGTTGCCGTCTCGGTTGGACTGGAAGGCGATCTTGCCCGAGACCGAGTCCGGCGACCAGAAGGGATCCGTGTCCGCAGCGTCGTTGAACGTCACACGCTGGAGTCCGGAGCCGTCGACGCTGATGATATAGATCTCCCACTGCCCGTCGCGATCCGACTGGAAAGCGATTCGATGCGCGCCGCACTCGCCTGACCAGTTGGGATCCAGATCGTTGGCCGGATCGAACGTGAGCTGGAGAGTGTTGGTGCCGTCGCCCTCGACCACGAAGATGTCCCAGTTCTCGTAGCGGTCGGACTGGTAGGCCACCATGGTGGCGTCGGGTGATCTCGTAGGCGCCATGTCCGTGGCCGGGTTGTCCGTCAGGTTCAGCAGATCTGGTCCCAGCCGGTAGACGTCCCAGTTGTCATTCCGGTCTGTATGGAACGTGATCCAGTCGGGACAGGCCGGACACTCCGCGGCGAAGCCGAAGTCAGCCCCTCGATAGCACTCTTCCACACCCAACGCGTATACCACTATCGTCGATGTCGTAGGCACGAACCCAAAGGGCAGATCCGGATCGTTCACATCCACTTCCACCTGATAGGTCCCAGCCGTCAGGCCATCGAACAGGTAGTTGCCGTTCACGTTGGTTTCCATGCTGGACAACGGGTTACCGCCGGCATCCTTGAGGAAGACCGTGATGTTGGGCAGCGGGTCCTCGCCGGGATCCTGGATTCCATCCCAGTTCTCGTCGTGCCACACGTAGTCGCCGATGCAACTCGGACCAGGTCCGGGCGGCAGCTTGTCGTAGAAGATGAAGTGGCACAGATTGGGCGGCGTGTGAGGCGGGTTGGTCAATTCCAT
>Ga0180432_10001623_pt1 | contig 35223 bp, 32 predicted proteins | sample SS_ome_10_FD_132414 | JGI IMG/M metagenome (GOLD analysis project Ga0180432, IMG submission 132414) | Hypersaline lake sediment archaeal communities from the Salton Sea, California, USA - SS_1_MS_2 metaG | ecosystem: Environmental > Aquatic > Non-marine Saline and Alkaline > Hypersaline >... | reverse complement strand
CGGGCGGCGGCGGCTCCGAACTCGCCGCTCAGCCGCGTGACCGACCTGCGGATGTGGGACAACGGTGACAGCGGCGCGACCTGCCGCTGGACCTACCGCAACCAGGGGGACTACAACCAGGACTCCCAGGTCACGGTCAGCGACCTGACACCGGTCGGTCAGCACTACGACAAGGGCGAAGACGCACCCGACTGGGTGCTGGCCCGTCAGGCCGACGGCAGCGATGACGGGCTGGTGACGGTCAGTGACATCACGCCGATCGGCCAGTTCTTCAACGCAGCGGTGGACAGCTACGCGCTGGAGGTCAACACACTGCCGTCGCCGACCAGCGGCTGGACGGAAGTGGCGCGCGTACCATTCGCTGACGGTTTGATCGCACTGCCCGGCGGACCGCGCCAATTCGTCGTCGATCTAGCCGATCCCGTGATTGGGCGCTTCTATCGGGTGGTTCCGCTGTTCGAAGAAACATTCGGATACACTCCCGGTATTGCCGGCGAGCCCGTGGAGTACACGGGCGCGGAACAGCCCGTATTCAGCGTCGGCGGCACCTGTTTCGCCGAGTCCGGGCAGCCGCTCGGCGATACCGAGCTGACGCTGAGCGAGGTCGGTACCGAGGTCAGCGCGACGGACGGCACGTTCAGCTTCCACGGTGTGCCCGATGGATACGTCGGCCTGCTCACGCCGGCCTTCGCCGGCCTGGCTTTCGAACCGCCTCAGCGACCGGTGCTGATCGTGGCCCAGGATGCGCTGGGGCAGGACTTTGCCGCGGTCGGCCTGCCGGTCTACGAAATCACGATCGATTCCGCGGAACTGGCGTCGCTCAACGCGGACGTGTGGTCTAACGAGTACCGTCCGGCGGACATCCTGGTCGACGGCGTGCTGCACGAGGGAGTCGGTGTGCGCTACCGCGGAGGCAGCGCCCGCACCTTCCCCAAGCAGAGCTGGAAGGTCAGCTTCAACGACGACGACCAGCATGAGGATGAGCAGTGGGGCTACAAACTGGGCAAGCTCAACCTCAACGCGGAATACTGCGACCCCACGTTGATGCGTGAGAAGCTCAGCTACGACTTGTTCCAGGACCTCGGCGTGCTCAGCCCGCGGGCCCGCTTCGTCAAGCTGTACGTCAACGGCGACTACTACGGGTTGTTCACCGACGTGGAGAATCCCCGGCGGGGCTGGCTGGATGAGTTCGGCATCGACAACGGTGGCTCGTTGTACCAGGCGCAGGGCAGCCGGATGGTTGTGCTGGACAGTCCGGAGGAATACGAGTCAGTATTCGAGAAGGAGCTGCGGGAGGATGAACCTTTCGACGACCTGATCGAACTGATCACGGTGCTCAACAGCTGGCAATCCGCCGAGATCCACGAGCAGTTCAACTCGTGGCTGGACATGCAGCAATTCAAACGTTACATGGTCGCGCACTGCCTGATCAGCAGCGCTGATCACGTCGAGACGAACTACTACCTCTACCACGACCTGGAGGATGGCGGCGACTGGATCATCATTCCCTGGGACCACGACCGGACCTGGGGTCACCATTGGGATGACGAACTGGGCTTCTTCAGTCTGGAGATCATCACAGATACACCCGTGGACTACGGAGCATTCAACTCCTCCTGGGGCACGGGTGGCTGGGGGAACGTCATGTATGACCGGTTCATGAATGACTCCCAGTATCGCGCCGCCTATGAGCAGCAACTGGCGGAAGCGCTGGACGCCGAGTTCAGCGAGGCTGCGCAGCTGGGGCGGATCGACAGCTACTACGCGTTGATTCACGAGGCGGTGATGCAGGATACCCATAAGTGGGGAGAGAACACCGACTTCGACACCCGTATCGATGAGCTCAAGGGCTACGTCAGCGGCCGGCACGAATTCCTCCGTGGAGAACTGGGGCTCTGACATCCGCCGGCTCTGGCCGAGTGGTTGGCGCGGGGTGCATCGAGAGCGGACTTCAGGCGGCGCGTACGGGCCCTCTGTGGTAGAATTCCCTGAGCAAATTATTGTCTTGCGACTAGTCCGTAGGGAAGATCACCTTTTGGGTTCAAGGTTGGGGTAATGCCGCGAGTTCTCGTAGTTGACGACGACAAAACGTTGTGCGGCCTCATCGAGTACAAGCTCAGGAAGAAGGGCTACGACGTCAGCATCGCGCTGGACGGACATGAGGCGAAGTCGGCGCTGGAAAGCGAACGATTCGATGCGCTTGTGCTCGACATCATGATGCCCAAGATGGATGGATTCCATCTGTTGCGGATGGTGCAGGGCTCGAAGGATATGGCCCCCAAGGCCACCGTGGTGCTCAGCGCGCGCAATGAGGAAGATGACATCCTTCGGGCGTTCGAGTTGGGAGCTGTGGACTACGTGACGAAGCCCTTCAGCATCGACGTGCTGGTGGCGCGGATTGGCGTGGCGCTCGAGCACAAGGTCGGCCACGGTTAGCATCCCGAACCCGCCGACTATAATGGTCTACTGCACGTAGTATTGGTTAGGGCAATAGGTTACGGAAGGTCTCAGGAAGGAAGGGCTAGGTTTGTGCATGTGTCCAGCGTGGTGACCTGCGGTTAGTGAACGGGTGGTCTGGCCGGCCGCCTGGCTGAATCATGGGGCGCAGGGGAGCCACGGTTAGGGAGGAAGCGACATGATCGCTGAAGTGTTACTGTGGCCGATGATAATCGTGGGGGGAATCGCGGCACTGCTGTTCATCATCATCCTGTTCCAGCGCATGCGCCGGGCTTACGTGGAGAGCCGTTTTGAGCGGCGGCGTGCCGAGTTGCTTCCCGTGTTCAGCGCCTATATTACCGGTGATGCCTCCGTGCGTGAGCTCTGCCAGGCGATCGGCCGCTCTCTCGACGTGGCTGAGGCGATCATCCATGGCTTTCTGCACGAACTGACCGGCGAAGGACGGTCCCGCCTGCTGGAGGTGACCGAAGAACTGGGACTGATTGACCGGGCGGTGCGGGGCCTGCGCCGGGGCAACTGGATGGTACGGGACATGTCGGCGATGCGGCTGGGCATCTATGCATTGCCGCGGACGGTGCCGGCGCTGGTCAGGTGCCTGGGGGACCGGCGGCGGGAAGTGCGCTACACGGCGGCCCGCAGCCTGGGGATGATTGGCTCCGACGAAGCAGTGGACGCGCTGGTCGACATTCTGGACCACCCGGAGTTGATCGATACGCCGCGGGTACTGGAGATCGTGCAGACGATGTCGGGCCAGGTGGATCAGCCGCTCAAACTGATGCTGGCCAGCGAGGAGCACCCACTGGAATCCAAGCTGCTGGCCATCGACCTGGCGGGCGATCTGCGGGAACACAGCCTGGTGGAGACGCTGCTCGAGGTGCTGAAGTCGTCCAACAAGGAGAAAGTGGTGCGCTCGATCCGGGCGCTGGGCAAGCTCTCGGCTCCGCAGAGCATTGATCAGGTCCTGGTCCTGGCCCAGGATCGGGCGTGGGAGGTGCGTGCCCAGGCGCTCAAGGTCATCGGGATGCTCGAGATCGACGAGGGGATCCCGCTGCTGCTCAAGGGCTTGTCGGACTCCTCGTACTGGGTACGGCACAACGCCGCCGAGGCACTCGTCAAGCTCGGTGAGAAGGGCTACGAAGCACTGATGGGAGCGCAGGGCAGCGAGGACGGCTTCGCCCGTGACATGGCGAAGTACCAGCTGGAGCGGGTCGGAATCGCGGCGAACGGGAATTCGCTGGTGATCGAGGAAGGCGGGGGTGAGGAAGGCTTTATCGCGGCCCCACTCATGCCCTCCGAAGGGACCAACTAGAGATGTCCGGGCGGGTAACATCACGGCCTGGACGCCGGCAGTAGGCAAGGGACAAAGCAATGTGGCAAGGTGACATCGTCGGCGGGTATGCGGTAGTCGTGGTCCTGTGGCTGTCGGGCTTCTTCATCTTCTACTTCATCGCCCTCGACATCTGCTATCTGACGTTCATCGCGATCGGAATCTCCAACCTGCGCAAGTACCGGCACTACGTCAAGGTTGTCGATTTCCGCGCGCTGCTCAGGACCTCACTGACCAAGCCGATCAGCATCCTCGTGCCCGCGTACAACGAGGAGCGCAACATCCTGGAGACTGTGCGTTCGCTGCTGACGCTCCACTATCCGCAGTTCGAGGTGGTGGTGATCAACGACGGCAGCGACGATGAGACGATGGACCGGCTGATCAAGGAGTTCGAGCTGACCGCGCGCGGCCGCGTCTACCAGCGCCAGCTGCGCGCGCAGCCGATCAAGGCGATCTACGAGAGCCGCAGTCATCCCAATCTGGTGGTGGTGGACAAGGAGCACGGCGGCAAGAGCGATTCACTGAACGCCGGCATCAACGTCAGCCAGTATCCCTACATCTGCACCCTGGACGCTGACTCGATCCTGGAATCCGACGCCCTGCTCAAGATGATCCGGCCGTTCATCGAGCATCCCGACTCGATGGTGGCCGTCGGCGGCATCATCCGCGTGGCCAACAACTGCGTCGTGGATTACGGACAGGTCAAGCAGATCAACCTCCCGCGCGGCTGGCTGGCGCTGACCCAGGTCGTCGAGTACCTGCAGGCGTTTCTGTCCAGCCGCGTCGCCTTCAGCGAAATGAGCATGATGCTGCTGGTCTCCGGCGCCTTCGGCATGTATCGCAAGTCGGCGGTGATCGAGGTCGGTGGCTACCGGACGGACACGATCGGCGAGGACATGGAGCTGGTGGTACGGATGAACCGCATCCTGCGCCGCGAGCGGCGCAAGTACCGCATGTATTTCCTGCCGGTGCCGGTCTGCTGGACCGAGGTCCCGACTGACCTCGGGAGTCTCAGCCGCCAGCGACGGCGCTGGCAGAAGGGCATGGTGGACAGCCTGCGGTTCAATGCCGAGATGCTGTTCAACCCGCGGTACGGACGGCTTGGCACACTGGCGATGCCGTATTACCTGATCTTCGAGATGGCCGGTCCGGTAATCGAGCTGTTCGGCTATGTGCTGGTGGTGGTCTTCCTGATCGTGGGCGTGCTGTCCTGGTTCTGGTTCCTGCTGTTCTTCCTGCTCAGCGCCGCGTTCGGCTTCCTGTTCAGCGTGGCGACTATCCTGCTGGAGGAGCTGAGCTTCCACCGCTACCCGCATCGGCGCGATATCCTGGGGCTGCTGTGGGGCGGGTTCCTGTACAACTTCGGCTTCCGCCAGCTCAACGCCCTGTGGCGAACTTCGGCCACGCTTGAGTATCTGGGCGGATTCAGGTTCTGGGGCAAGGTCCGGCGCACCGGGTTCAGGACGGAGACGGGCAGGCAGCGAGCGAGATAGACAGACCGGCGGCGCGACGGGCGCTGCCATCACGTGTCAGCGTGGAGACGAGATGGTTGATGTGACTTCAAGAGGCGAAACGGCGGAGCGATCCGATCCACGGGGCGACTACCCCGACCTGGTGCCGGTTCCCCCGCCGGATCGGGCCCTGCGCAGCAAGCAGGACACCGCCCGCGACGCGCGGCGGTTCGCCCCGCGGCAGCGCAACTGGCTGATGGCGGTGCTGACCTCGCGGCGCTTCTGGTTCGTGCTGGCGCTGATCGTGGTTGCGGCGGCGTCGATCGTCATCCCCTGGTACTTCTGGTATCGGGCGCCGGAGCTGCGGCTGGGGGTGGCGGTGCTCGACAAGACCGTGCCGTTCAAGGACCGGCGCGAGCATCGCGGGCTCTACTGGCTGCTCAGGCAGAACAAGTTCATCGACGGCGAGGAAACCGGTGACCCGCGCTGGTACGCTTACGACCAGGACTACGTGGGGTTCTTCCCGGTCGACGTCAGTGAGGTCGAGTTCGAGCGCGTCGGCAACGGTAACGGCAACGGCTACGCGGCGACGGAGGCGGCCGAGGTCGAGACCGGCGAGGAGGCCGCCGAGGGCGCGGCAGTTGCCGCCGAGCCGCCGGAGGAGCCCGCCGCGGATCCGATGGTGGTGGAGACCGCCTCGATGCGCGCGATCGGCAATTGGCGCACCACGCTGCTGGACTACGAGACCGAACTGGCCGACCGCGACGTGCTCTACATCGCGGACACCTACGGGGTCTATACCGGCGACTACACGCAGTTCCGCGAGGACTGGGCGCACACGATGCACACCGAGAAGATCTTCGGCGGCATTGAGGAACTGGAGGCCCAAGCAGCGGAGCGATTCGCCGCGGAAGGCAAGATGATCATCGCCGAGTTCAACTGCTTCGCCTCGCCCACGCCGGATGACATCCGGGCGCGGATGGAGCACGTGCTGGGCGTGACCTGGACGCGGTGGATCGGTCGCTACTTCCTCGATTTCTCCGACATCAAGGACGTGCCCTACTGGCTGCTGCAGCTCTACGAGGAGCAGACCGGCCACGCCTGGGACCTGACCGGCTCGGGCTACATGCTCTGCCGCGACGAGTCGGCGGAGTTCGTGATCCTCAAGGACGGCGAGGACGTCATGCCCCGCCATGGGCTGAAGCTGATCCCGCACCCGGTGTTCATGGAGCATGACGTGATGCAGGGGGTCAAGCCCTGCACGTTCTGCTACTGGTTCGACATCGTCGAGCCGGGGCCCAACAGCGAGGTGATCGCCAGCTACGACTTCCACGTTACGCCGCAGGGTCAGGCGAAGCTTGAGGAGCACGGGCTGAAATCGTACTTCCCGGCGGTAGTGCGCACGCAGCAGGCCTGGGCGCCGATGCCTGAGCCCGAGCCCGAGCCGGCCGAGGAGGGCGAAGAAGCCGCGGAGGAGGAAGCCGCCGCCGCGGAGGAGGAAGCAGCGGAGCCGGAGCCCCAGGTGCCGCTGGAGCCGCCGTCCGGGCAGTACTACACGGTGTACTACATGGCCGGCGACATGGTCGACTTCGACAAGGCGATGGGCCCGGCCAATACGCGGCTGACGATGTACATCAACCGCAGCTTCTACGGCCAGCCGGTGGTCGGCAGCCAGGGCTACTTCTTCTGGCACACCTACTACCCGCTGGTGACCAACATCCTGCGCCGCGAGTCGTTCCGGCTGACCGGGGCACCGAACAACGTCTACCTGTTCGACTGACCGAAGCCTTAAGCATACGCGGCTGCCGACCGGGCTGCGCCTTGCCGCCGATTACTAGCGTACGTAGGCCCGCGTGATGTAGTCCGCGCCGGGGTAGGCCTGCTTGAAGCGATCCAGTCCGCCCGGCCCGGCAAGCCCGGCCTGATCGCCGAACTCGCAGGGGTACAGCTCCCGCGCGTTGTCGAAGCCCTCGACTACCTTGGCGAAGCAGCTGAAGCCCTGGTGGTCCAGCGCGCCCGAGTTGTCGATGTAATTGATGAAGATGTGGGTCGAGCGGCTGTTGGGCATGCCGGACTTGCCGAAGGCCACGTAGCCGGGCAGGTTGCCCTGCTTGACCGCTTCGTCGAGGATCGTCTCCTCGCCCCAGGTGGCGTTCAGCGCGGGATCGGCGGCCACGCCGCATTGCGCCACGAAGCCCGGAATCACCCTGAACCACGGCGCGCCGTCGTAGAAGCCGGCCTCGACCAGCTGAATGAAGTGCGCGGCGCCCAGCGGCGACCAGCTGGGGTGCACTTCCAGCACGATGTCGCCCTTGGTCGTCTCAAACACGACGGTGATGGTCTCCTCGGTTGTCTGCTCTGCGTTCATCTCCTCTCCCAGCTCAGTGTCCTCTGCTTTAGCCCCGTCGTCTCCCGCTGCCATCTCATCGTCCGTCATCTCGCCGTCCGCGGCCGCGTCCCCGTCGGCGGGCGGCTGTCCGCCCTTGCCACCGGTCTCGTCCTCAATGCCGGCGCTCGTGTCAGCCGCGGCCGGCTCGCCGTGGGCGGTGTCAGCCGCGGTGTCGGTCGCGCTCGGCGGTACAACCGCCGCCCCGGTCTCGCCGCCGGTGTCGCGCGGGCACCCGCACAGCAGTACCAGGGCCGCGATGCCGAGCAGCGCAAGCGTCATCAAGTGTCGCATGGATATCCTCCATCGGCCGGAGCCTGAGCCCCGCATGCCTTTCTCTACTCCAGTAAAGGCAGCAATTCTAGCACAGCGGTGCCGCGTTGACGCTGCCGGGGACGGCCCCTATAATCAGTCTTTAAACAGGCTCGCTTAATCTTTTGGACGCGACAGGGGGCCACCCATGAGTGTCACGGCCGTGATCGGCGCGCAGTGGGGCGACGAGGGCAAGGGCAAGCTGGCGCACATCCTCAGCCTCGATCACGACATCATTCTGCGCTACCAGGGCGGCAGCAACGCCGGCCACACCGTCAAGGCCGGCGGTGAGACCTTCAAGTTCAAGCTGGTGCCCAGCGGAATGCTGCACGCGGGCAAGACCTGCCTGCTCTGCGACGGCGTGGTGGTCAACGTGATGACGCTGGCCGAGGAGATCACGGCGCTCCGCGAGCGCGGGCAGCTCAAAGGCGAGCTGATGATCAGCCGCCACGCGCACCTGGTGCTGCCCCTGCACTGCATGCAGGACGTCTACTTCGAGGAGGCCAAGGGCAAGCGCGCGATCGGTACCACCCGCCGCGGCATCGGCCCGGCCTACGCCGACAAGTACTTTCGCGTCGGACTGCGGGCCGGCGACATGCTGAAGGACGACTTCGCCCACCGGGTCAAGGCGATGGCGCGCCGCAAGAACGTGCTGTTCACCGGCTACTACAACCAGCCCGAGGTGGACCCGGACCAGGTCTGGGCGCAGGTGGCGCCGGCGGTCGAGGTGCTGGCGCCGCTGGTCGGCGACACCATCCAGCTGGTACGCCGGGCGATCGGCAACGGCGCAAGCATCCTCTGCGAGGGCGCACAGGGCACGTTGCTGGACATCGACTACGGCACCTATCCGTTCGTGACCAGCAGCCACCCGGTCTCGGGCGGGGCGCTGCTGGGCACGGGCATCAGCTGGCGGGAGCTGAGCAGCGTGATCGGCGTTACCAAGGCTTACAACACCCGCGTGGGCGCCGGGCCGTTCCCCACCGAGGACGCCGGTCCCGACGGCGAACGGATGCGTGAGGCCGGCGCCGAATACGGCACCGTGACCGGCCGCCCGCGGCGCTGCGGCTGGCTGGACCTGCCGCTGCTCAGGTACGCCGCGCAGCTGAGCGGCTTCACCGAGCTGGCGCTGACCAAGACCGACGTGCTGGACCGCTTTGAGGAACTGAAGATCTGCGTGGCCTATGAGCGGGACGGCCGCCGGATCGAATGGCCGGACCTCGACCCGGAGGTGCTTCAACGCAGCGAGCCGGTCTACGAGATGCTGCCGGGCTGGCACAGCGATGTCACAGCGGCGCGCAGCGTGGATGATCTGCCCACCGCTTTCATGGACTATCTGGGCTTCATCGAGGATTACGTCGGCCTGCCGATCACATACATCTCAGTCGGCGCCGACGCCGGGGCGACGATCAGCCGCGCATGAGCCGGCGAATAACAGCCGGCCTGCTGGCGGGCGCCGCGGCGTTGCTGCTGCTGCCGGCGGCGGCGAACCCCGGCGGCGACCCACCGCTGGAGTATGAGCCGACCTATGCCGATGCCTCCGCGGTGGTGCTGCTCAGTTCGGCGCGACTGGCGCTGAGGGATCCTGAAGCGGGCGCAGAGGCCTGCGAGCGGCGACTGCGGTGCGCGGGCGCGATAGTGGCCCTGGTGCAGCTCTATCAGCTCCACGGCTGCCGCTGGGCGCTCGGCCCGCTCAAGGAGGTGTACAGCGATCCGGACTGCCCGGACCTGCATCTGGCCTACAGCGCCGACGGCCGGCTGGAGCTGAGGCTGGAGCCGCTGCCGCTGAAGAACCCGGCCTTCGCGGACTACACGGTCTATCTCTGCACGTTGTCCAGCCTGACGCCGCTGGTGCTGCGCGACGCCCGGAACGCGGTGCTGACGATCGATCTGAGCGACGGCGCGCGGCTTACCGCCCAGCAGCTGACCCCCGAGCACCCGCTGTGGGAAGAACTGCAGCGACTGGCAGATGCGTTTCAGCCCCCACCCATCCTGCCTTCCGGCGGTGGAACCGCCTTCAAGCAGCTGTTTGCCGTCCCCAATCTTTGCCCTAGCGACATCTCGACGGTATCATTGAGGTGGGGCGATTACGAGCTGTTGGTACCGTATTTCGAGAACGAGGTGGGGTCGTGATCGACGACACAAGGGCCGCAGACGCGGGTGACAACGGTCCGGACGCCGCAGCGTCCGAGAGCGGTGCGGTGATTTCGCCCGAGACGCTGCTGGAGGATCTGAGCCAGCAGGCCAGCGACGTGGCGATGTTCCCCGGCTCGATGCGCGAATCGTGGTTCTTCGCCTACGACCTGCTGCTCGACCAGGCCACGATCAGTCGCTTCGTCAAGAAGCTCAATGTGGGCAAGATTGTCAGCCTGCCGCACTACCGGCTGGCCTGGCCCTACTACTTCCCGCCCCAGGAGACGGCGCTGCCCTCGCTGGAGCGTACCAACCGCGAAGACGACGTGGTCTGGGGGCTGATCTACGACGCGACCGGCCGCGACTTCCAGGAACTGGAGCGCTTCCTGCGGGTCCCCAACCGCTATCACCGTTCGGCGGTGCAGGTTCAGGACCGCGGGGAGCGGCGCTTTCCCGCCTTCACGTACGTGCTGACACTCAAGGATGACGTGCCCGGCAAGCCGTCGGCCGACTACCGTGACCGGCTGGTGGCTGCCGCCGCGGAGCGCAGCCTGCCCGACGAGTGGCTGGGGCGGCTCCGGGGGATGGATGTCGCCCGCTAGTCCGCACGGTCGGCCTGCGATCAGGAGCCTCGCGACAGCGGCAGTGCTGCTGACGATCTGCACTCTGACCGCCTGCGGCGGCGGGGCGGATTCGGCGGCGCCCACCTCGTTGGTACCGGGATTGCACCCCGTACTCGCAGGTGCGCCGCCTGAGTTGGCGCCGCGTCGGGTGCGAGCCGCCCGGCAGCACACCTTCAGCGCGCCCGACATGCTGGACTACGCCGGCGCCGCGTTCAGCGACACGACGCTGCTGCTGGAGCCCGACGGGCTCAGCTACGGCGTGCTGGCCGTCGACGTCGCGACCGGCGAGCGCCCCTACAAGCTGCTGCTGGAGGGCTTGAGCGACGGTGTTTACGTGGCGGTCAGCGACTACGCCAGGCGCGGCTGGCGCTGGCTCGACGGTGTCTATCCCGACAGCTGCGCGATCAACCTGCCCGCGGGCCAACTTGTCAGTACGATGGGTACGTTCTGCATCGCGCTCGTCTGCGAGGGGGGCGACAGCGCGGCGCTGGAGGCGACCGTCTATCTGACCGATGAGTCGAGCGGCGACGGCCAGTGGAACCTGATGATCTGGATGGCCGGCGACAACTATCTGGCTCAGCGCGCCTGGGAGAATATCCAGGAACTGGAAGCCGTCGGCAGCACGGAGCACGTCAATGTCCTGCTGGGCTACGACATCGATCCCGAGCTGCTGGACGGTCCCTGTGCGGGCGTTTCCCAGGCGCACTACATCAAGGTTGTCCAGGACAGCGATCCCGAGTGCATCAATACGGGCGGGCACGCCGCCAACCAGCACTTCAACCGCACGGGCTTTAACAGCGCTGATCCGGCTACGCTCGTCGACTTCCTCGACTGGGCCGAGGCCAACTTCCCTGCCGCCGAGCACACCGCGCTGATCCTCTGTGGTCCGGCCGACGGCTGGCGTGCTTACTGCGAGAGTTGAGACGGCAAGCAGTCGTCCGGGCTGGACGCCGACCCTCATGGCAATGGGCCCGCACCGCGCTGCGCGGCCGCGATCCTGGCTGACTACTCCGACGCGCACGGCAGCGAGCTGACCCTGAACGCCGATCTGGCCAAGGCGCTGACCGGCAGACGATTCGATCTGCTGTGCTTCGACGCCAGCAACATGGGGCATTTCGAGGCGCTGTTCGAGTACCGCACGCGGGCGGACTTCCTGGTCGCGGGCGAGGTGCTGATGCCGGATGCCGGCTACCCCTATGACGCCGTGCTGGCCGAGTGGGACGCCCGCTTTCCGCTGACCCCGCGGGCCGTCGGCGAGCTGATCGTCGATCAGTGCGTGGCGCGCTATGGTGAAGATGAGCTTGGCATGTCACACGCGGTGGTCGATACAAAGCAAATGGACACGCTGACGATGCGGCTCGCCGGACTGGCGCAGACGGTTACGGTCCATGCCGGAGCCGAGAGCGAGCACGTCAAGCTGGCGATCGCCGCCAGCTTCGAGCCGCTGCAGAGCGAGGGCGCGCGCGATCTCGGCGGCTTCCTTGGTGAGTACGCGACGCGCACGGCCGATCCCACCATCCAGGACCGGCTGGCCGGTGCTAGCGACGCCTGGCAGCAGGTGGTCAGCTACAGCCGTGAGTGCAATCTGCCCGAGGCCACTGGAATCGGGCTCTACCTGCCCAGTTCCCGGTTCTTCGGCGCCGATCTGCGCGACGAATACCGGCCGCTAACCTTCAACGTGGCGACGCGGTGGCTTGAGATGCTGGAGGCCACGGGTGTGCCCGCCAGTTCCAGCAGCGGCATCGCCTATGCCACCTGGGAGCCGGGCTGGCGCGTGACCGCCAGCTGGAACGACGCGGCGATGTCGGTCGAGCCCCTGCTCGACGCCCCCAACGGCCGCAGCGGCTCGCCCCGTGCTCCGGAGGACCTCGCCGGCATCGTCTCGTTCAGCGAGGACAGCCAGATCAGCGGCATCGCCGAGGAGTGGGGGCAGCTGGAGTTCGATGCGCCGGTGGGCTGCTACGTGCTGTGGCTGACGTACGCCAGCCCGCTGGGCCCCCCGGCGATGAACGTGAACGTTACGCTGGATGAGGCGCTCGGTGGTGTTCAGCACAATCTGGGCTGGGCGACGATCGACAATGGCAGCAGCCTGCCGTTCGCCGTGCTGACCAATCTGGACGGCCAGTTCACACTCGGCGACTGGGAACCCGGCGACCGCGTCGAACTCAGCTGGGGCGACGCCCAAGCGGACTTCGACATCGAGATTCGCGACCCGAATCTGGTCCAGGGTTCCCCGCTGGAGCCCGATCCGCTCGACGGCGTGATCATGTTCAGCGAGGACAGCCAGACGGCGGGCACCACCTTCGAGTGGGCGCGCCTGCACTCGCAAGCACCCTGTGGCGGCTTCCTGGTGCTGATCAGCTACATGGACTACGACGGCGAGCCACCCAAGAGCGCGGTCGCCCTGCTGAACCTGTACGACATCGAGGGCCTGCTCAAGCAGGAACTGGGCGAATTGGTGCTGGGCGGCGGTGAGTATCCCAGCACGCACCAGGCCGCCTTGCTGATGTACTTCGAGTAGCCACGTCGCGTCTGCAGCTTGCCAGCCCGGCCCCGCGTCGGGTACATTGCGCGCCAATGAACTGGGCGCACTGGCACATGATCCTGGTGCATTTCCCGATCGCCGGCTGCGTTTTCGCCGTCGCGCTGCTGGTGGGCGCGCGGCTGTGGGGTGGGCCGGCCGTCAACCGGCTGGCGATGCTGGCGCTGATCCTGGTGGCGGCCAGCGCGGTGCCCGCCGCGATCACCGGCGGCCCCAGCCAGGAGCAGCTGCAGCCGATCCCCGCCGATATGCAGCACATCATCGACCAGCACGCGATGATCTCGCTCTACGCCACCTGGGCGCTGCAGGCCGCCGCAGTGCTGGCGATGGTCTGCCTGATGTATCTCTATCGCCGCGGGCGCCTGCCCGGCCTGCTGTGGTCCGCGACGCTCTCGGTGTTGCTGCTGGCCGGCTACCTGATGGCCTGGACCGGCAGCCTCGGCGGCGAGGTGGTGCACCTCGAGATTCGCGGCCACCAGATCCTGCCCGTGCCCGAGCTGTAGCCGGCTAAGCAAAGAGGGCGGCCCGGCCCCCGGCGGGGGCACAGACCGCCCTCTTAAGGCGTATCGATTGTAGCCTATCTCTCGCCGGGGGCGTTCTCGTAGCCCCAGAAGTCGACAATCGCCAGCGGCGCGTCCGCATTGAGCTCGATGATGAACTCCGGTGGGATGAACTCCCAGCCTTCGAGTGAGGCGCTGACCAGGTAGCCGCCCGGTGCCAGGCCGGGAAAGCCGAACTGGCCCTGTTCATCGGTGATCGCCGTGCCGTAGAGAATCTCCTCCGGGTAGCCGCTGAGCATGATCGTCACGCCGGGCAGCGGCATGAAGGCCGGCAGGGCGTCGTCGGCATCGCCCCAGGCCGTGCCGAAGATGCCCACGCGCGGATCCGGATCCGGCGGGTCACCCATCCAGCCAAGGAAGTCCAGCTGGACCGACGGCACGCGCTCGCCGACTTCGACGAAGTGCATCGGCGGGTCGAAGTACCAGCCGTCGAGATACGCGGTGACGATGTAGGCGCCCGCCGCGATCTCCGTCACCTGGTAGAAGCCCTCCTCGTCGGTGTAGACCTCCAGCTCCACCTGATCAGTGTCGCGGCCGCTGAAGGTGATGCGCACGCCCTCCAGCGGCAGCAGCCTGGGCATCGGATCCGGCATGTCACCGGGGTCGGCGCCCAGCAGGAACCGGCCGTCCATCACCCAGCCGTGGATACCTTCCGGCGGGTCCCAGGGGATCTCGTCGTCGGGGAAGCCGATGAAGTCGAACTGCTGCGGGTTGTCAACGATGATGACCTCGAACCAGAAGATCTCGGGGAAGAACCAGTCCTCCAGCTCCGCGGTGATGATGTACTCACCGGGCTCGATGCCGAGAAACTGGTAGAAGCCCTCCTCGTTGCTGAGGGTTCTGGCGATCGTCTCGCCTCCCATTCCCTCCGCGTCAGGCAATGCGATCGTCAGCGTGGCGCCGGCCAGCGGAATCAGATCGGGCCACGGATCACCGGGGGGCAGGGGATCCGTGCCCGGATCACCATTGTCATCCTCATAGCGCCAGTAGCTGCCGAAGACGTAGCCGTGGATGCCCTGGAAGTGCGGCGGCGGCGGTGGCGGCGGCGGGATCTCGTAGAAGGCCCAGCCTTCGTCGATGTTGCTGAAGGCGCTGACGCCCGCGTCATTGACCGCGCGCACCTTGTACATGTATATCAGGCCGGGCAGCACGGCGGCGTCGAAGTACTCGGTGGCTTCGGCGCTGCCGATCTGCAGCCAGTCCTCGGGCATCGGCGGTGGGTCGTTGCGCGGATCGCCACCGTCGGGGTCGGCGCCTGGCAGTGGGTCACCCTCGGGGTCGCCGGGGTACCCGCCGTAGACGTCCGCGCCCTTGCGCCAGACCTCATAGACCTCCGCGCCCTCACCGGCCTGCCAGGTCAGCGCCACGCCATCGATGAACTCACCCTTGGAGGCGACCAGCCTGGTCGGCGCGCCGGGAGGCTGGGTGCCGCCGCCGGCCTCCACCACGACCGTCGACTTGTAGTGCGTGGCCGTGTTCAGGCCGCCGCAGACGACCAGGAAGTAAAGGTTGCCCAGGTTGGTCACGAACCGGTGGCCTTCGGCCGTAAGGTCCGCCTCCAGTTCTGGCAGGTTGGTCGGCCCGAACCAGTACCAGTCCATCGAGGTGTAGTCGGCGACGGCCACGCTGTACTGCTGGCCCAGGTCGGCGGGCCAGCACTCGACGTTCAGCGACAGCGGCGTAACGTCCCTGAGTCCGCTGACGCGGTACATCGCCCAGGCCGGAATGCCGTCCGGGTTGCCGACGGCCCCGCCGCCGGGGTTGATGATCATCGCGTCGCCGCTGATCTCACACTGGCTGAAGTCCAGCGCGTCCTTACCCAGCACCACGAAATCGGTATCGGTGCTGTCCGCGCTGCTGGTGTGCTCGCCGTCGACCGGGATCGCGGGCAGACCGCGCCACAGCACGGGCTCGGGATCGGCGACAATGTCATCCGCCCACTCCTGCAGCGTGCCCGGTTCCTGTCCACTGGGTGCGGGGGTGGCGAGATCCTGCTCGCTGGCGGCGGGCGGGTCGTCGCCGCCGGCCGGTACGTCGACCGTGGACCCACCACCGCAGGCCGTCAGCAGCAGGAGCAGAGCCAGGATCAGTAATGCCGCAACATTGCGGTTAGTCATATCTGACCTCCCTAGTGGTCATTCCCAACGAAGTCGCACCACGTATCAAACAAGCAGTATAAGTGCCGAACAGAGAATACCAGCCCGACGCGGTGATGTCATGGTCCAATTCGGGCTGGAATGAGGGGTACCACTTCCGGGTGGTTCACAGCCCCAAACGGCGCACCGGCGGTTGGCCGGGCTGCTGCCTGGCCTGGCATGGGGTATAACGTACGGTGAAAACGCCCTGGCGGCGTCCATGCTGTGATGTCTAGGGAGGGCAGCATGAAGACAGCGCGAGTCCTGAGCCTGCTGATCCTGCTGGCAGTTGCGGGCTGCGGTTCACCCGCGACGCTCAATCCGGCGGCTTCCGGCACCACTGTGCCCGGCGCGCCGCCGCCGGAGCTTAGCGGTCTGCTGCCACCGCTGCCGGCGGGCGACTCTGCCCGGGCTGCCAGCTACATCCACACGCTGGACCTGCCGGGGATCGCCACCGCTGACGACTTCGGTAACGTGGTCTATGGCGCGACCTCGGTGGAGCTGTTGCCACCGGAGTTGGAGCTGGCCGGCGTGATCTACGCGCTGCCGGTCAACGGCTTCAGCTACGACGAGATCACCTTCGAAATCACCTTCGACGATCCCCAGAAGCTGTGGCTGGCAATCGGCGACTACCAGCGCGGCTGCTGGGTATTGACACCGGCCCACGTGGGGATCACCAGCGTTGCGCCGCCCTATCCCACGGCCCACGCACCGGACGGGTGTGCCTATTTCGCGGTGCTGGCCTGGGACGGGGCCACCGTGGCGGTGAACCAACTGGCGATCGCTCCGAACATCCCCACCTGGCAGCACCACCTGATCCACGGCCTGACCTCAATCGGTGATCAGGTGGACATGATACGCATTGGCGACTACCTGTACACGGCATATGAAGATCCCGGCGAGTTTGATATCCGTCTGGCGCGCGCCGTCGAGACGATACCGTCCGAAAGCGGCCACTGGGAACTGACGATGATTACGGATTTCGACGATGCTTGTGACATGGATCTCGCGGAGGTGAACTCGCTGCCGGCGCTGATCTACTCCACGGGTTGAGGCACGGGCATTCGGTACGTGCGTGCCACGTTAATCAATCCCGACAACCCCGCCGACTGGGTCGATTTCCATATCGGCAATCATGTCCAGGAGAAGCACAAAGCACTGGCCGAGGTGGCCGGCGTGCCGGCCATGGTGTTTGTCACGTCGCCGGCCGCCGATACTTACCAGATCCAGTATGCCTATGGCACTGGTCCAGAGCCAAATGACTCCAGCGAGTTCACGATGACCGACGCCACCGAAGCATCCGCCGCCGGGGATTTCACGCTGCCAAGCTGCGCCGTAGGGCAGGAGGGCCTGCCGTCCTTCGTGTACTGGTCCAGCCTGAACGAGCAGCTGGTCATGGCCTGGACGGCCAGCGGTTCGCCGGCTTCCCCCGCCGACTGGACTGCCACTCCCCTGTGCAGCCCGGGCACCAGCGGCAGCCGCGCGGCGCTGATCGACTGGCAGGGCCAGCCCCTGGCGGCCTACGCCGGCATCGGCCAGGACCACCTCAGGTGTTCGCTGGGCGCCAGCTGGCAGCCGCCCACGATCGGCGACTGGGAACGCTACGTGGTGGACAACGAAACGCTGGCGGTGGATCACGTCTCGATCTGCGAGCTGCCCAACGGCATCGCCGTCGCCTACCGCCAGACTGCCGTGCCCTGTACGCTGATGTGCGCCTGGTTCACCGGCAATACGCCGCAAGGCCCGGGCGACTGGTGCGTCATGCCGGTGATCAGCGATCTAGACGACTACGGCACTCAAGCCGTGGCGGCGCTGGCCAACGGTCAGCCGGCGATCGCCTACGTCAATACCGACACCAACGAGCTCTGGCTGGCCACGATGGACCCGCTGTAGTCCGCAGACAGGGGTTGCCCGGCCTCCCCGTGCGGTCGGTGCCGCCCGCCGTCGGCGGCAGCCGCCGAGGACGCTGTGAAGCGGCGGTGCGGCGTCCGATCCAGGCACACGCCTGGACCACCATCGGGTATAACCTACGATGTTTGCGCCCCGGGGGCGTCACTGCTGTAGTAACTGGGAGGGCAGCATGAACACGAGACGAAGCCTTGGCCTGCTGGCGCTGCTGCTGATTGGCGGCTGTACTTCACCTGCAACGCTGGAGCCGATCGATGCCGATTCCCCGCCGGACTCCGCCGCTCCCCCCGCGCTGCTGGCGCAGCTGCCCGCGCTGCCGTCCGGCGATGCCGCGCGAAGCGCGAGCCTGGTCGGGCCGCTGGTGCTGATGGGTTCGATGGCGATTCAGGACTTCGGCAGCGGCGTTTCCTACGGTGCCTCGACGGTGGAGCTGACCCCGCCCGCCGGACAGCTGGCCGGTGCGATGTACTGCCTGCCGGTCATGGGTTTCAGCTACGACGAAATCACGTTCAACATCACCTTCGATGATCCCGCCAGGCTGTGGCTGGGCATTGCTGACTACCAGCGGGAGTGCTGGGATCTGCACGCAGCCTCGCCCGGGATCACCAGCCTTGCGCCGCCCTATCCCACGGCGAGTTCGCCCTACGGCCACGCCTACTTCATCGTGCTGGCCTGGGACGCCAATCCCGTGGTGGTGCATGAGCTGGTCATCGCCCCGAACATCCCGACCTGGCAGCACCATCTGATCAGCGATCAGGTCGGGATCGGTTATGACCTGGACGCAGTCCGGATCGGCGACTACCTGTACGCCGCTTACGACCGCTACGACTCCGGAACGTCGGACGCGGAGATCCTGCTGGCACGTGCCACCGAAGCACTCCCGACCGAAACGGGGCACTGGGACCGCACACTGGTCGATGGGGTCAATGATGCCCAGGGGCTGGATCTGGAAGCAGTCAATGGCCTGCCGGCGCTGATCTTCTCCGAAAGTTGAGGCACGATGCTTCACTACGTGCGTGCCACGTTACTGAGCCCGTCCGCACCGACTGACTGGATCAACATGTCCTTGACGACCCACAGCTGGGAGGAGTACAAAGCACTGGCAGTGGTGAACGGCGTGCCGGCGATTATCTACGCGACAACCGGCACAGTCCAGGGTTACAAGGTGAAGTACGCCTACGGTACCAAGACCGAGCCGGACGATGCTACGGACTGGGTCGTGACCGACGCCACCGCGGACAGCTCCGCCAGTGAAAACTACCAGCCGTCTCAGCTGCTGATTGACGACCCTTACCCGCGCTTCACCTTCTGGTCCTCCGAGTCAGAGCAGCTGTGCTTCGCCGCCGCCACGGTCGATCCGCCTGCCACACCCGCTGACTGGCTGATCACCCCCCTGACCGAAACGACCTGCAGCGGGAAGCACGGAGCGCCGCTGTGGTGGCAGGACCGCCCCCTGGTGGCGCATGCCGGTGCCGCCGACAGCCAGCTGATCTGTACAGTCGGTACCGTGGAGCAGCCGTTGTTGCTGACCGACTGGGAGCACCACCTCGCCGATACCGAAAGCATCGACATCGGGATGCTGTCCGCCCAGCGGTTGAGCGGGGGCCTCGGCGTGGCTTACCGCAATACGAGCGGAACCGGCGCGGTGATCTACGCCTGGTTTGAGGGCGACCTGCCCGCGGAGCCGGGAGGCTGGTGCGTGGTTGAGGTCGCCACCGAGGTCGGCCCCGACGGCGGCCAGGCCCTGGCCCTGACTGCCGACGGCCGCCCGGCAATCGTCTATGGCGACACCGACGACGACCTGATCTCGGTAGCGATCATGGATCCGCTGGTGTAAGGCCGCCAGCAGGGCAGGTGGCTTTCGTCGGCAGTCTGGCTCAGGGCTGCAGCCGGTCTGCATCGGAGCTGCCGATACCTTCCGCCAAGGCGAAGATCATTGCGCGTCGGGGCAGGCCCCGCAACCTGACCGGATCGACACCGCGCTGAGCGAAGGGGTTGTCCTCGGGATATGGCTCGATGCGGTAATGCCTGCACAACAGCCCGTAGTAGTTGAGCAGCAGCTCGATGCGCTGACTGAAACTTGCGATCGCCTCGGCTGTGCCTCGCTGTCCCTGGGGGGGCTTAAGCACAAGATGCTGCGCGATGCTGGGAACGCTGAACCGCGGATCATTGCCAAGTACGATGGCCAGTAATCCCTGATCATAGAGGACTTCGCGGAAATGCTCCGTGAACCGGTGCACCAGCACCGCATTGCGGGCGGTTTCCACGGCGTAGGCGGCCCGTCTGACCACTGCAAATGTCAGAGTTGCGGCCAGACCCACTACTGGAAAAGCGATGGCGATGAGCAGTGTGGCCGAGGCCGGAAGCCCCGCCAGGCTGATGCCGAACGTGCGCAGGGCAAGAACAGCGACGACGGCGACCACAACTACCAGGGCGCAGGCCGCCAGACAGCCAGCCAGTGACGCATTGCTTCTTTCCATCGATGCCATGTCGCGCCGCGCGTCACTCGACAGCCTGCGAATTGCCAAACCAGCCTCTGACCTGTCGGCCACGGCTCGATTCTACACCTGATGACCACCCCTGGGGCGAGACCGCTGTTACGCTACACGCCCGTATAGCGGGTATAATCAGCCCGTGGCAGATGTCATCGAGCTGGATCCGAAGCGGCGGCGCGGCAAGCCGGAGCCGGGCGCGGTGGCGGGCGGCGGCAGCGGCTCCGGCGGCGGCTGGGAGCGCGAGGGCGAGTTCCAGCTCAGGGCCGACTTCCAGCCGTCGGGCGACCAGCCCCAGGCGATCGACGCGCTGGTGCGCGGCATTGAGGACGGCCTGAGGTTCCAGACGCTGCTGGGCGCGACCGGCACAGGCAAGACCTTCACGCTGGCCAACGTGATTCAGCGCGTCCAGCGGCCCACGCTGGTGATCAGCCACAACAAGACGCTGGCCGCCCAGCTCTGCGCCGAGTTTCGCGCGTTCTTCCCCGACAACCACGTGGAGTACTTCGTCAGCTACTACGACTACTACCAGCCCGAGGCCTACATCCCCAAGACGGACACCTACATCGAGAAGGACTGCGAGATCAACGAGGAGATCGACCGCCTGCGCCACTCAGCCACCGAGGCGCTGCTGACCCGCCGCGACGTGGTGGTGGTCGCCTCCGTCAGCTGCATCTTCGGGCTGGGCAGCCCCGAGGACTACGAGGCGCTCAGCATGCGGCTCTATCCGGGCTTCTCCGTCCGCCGCGAGCAGCTGATCCGCCGCCTGGTGGACATGCAGTACATGCGCAACGCCTACGAGCTGAAGCGCGGCACCTTCCGCGTCAAGGGCGACACCTTCGAGATCTACGCCCCGGACAAGGAGGAGATCACCCGCCTGGAGTTCTTCGGCGACCAGCTGGACGCGATCAGCGTGGTCGATCCCGTCACCGGCGACGCCCTGAGCCATCCTGCGCGCGTGACGCTGTTCCCCGCCAGCCACTACCTGGTGCTGCCCGACAAGCAGCAGCTGGCCGCCAGGTCGATCCGCGCCGAGCTCCGCGAGCGGCTGGCCCACTTCGAGGCCGAGGGCAAGGTGCTGGAGTACCAGCGGCTTAAGGAGCGTGTGAATTACGACCTCGAGATGATCGAGAACGTCGGCCACTGCGCGGGCGTCGAGAACTACAGCCGCCACTTCGAGGGCCGCCTGCCCGGCGAGACGCCCTCGAACCTGATCGAGTACTTCCCGGACGACTTCCTGATGATCATCGACGAGAGCCACGTCACCCTGCCGCAGCTGCACGCGATGTACAACGGCGACAGAAGCCGCAAGGAGACGCTGGTGGAGCACGGCTTCCGGCTGCCCAGCGCGCTCGACAACCGGCCGCTGAGGTTCGAGGAGTGGGAGCGCTACGTCAGCCAGGCGGTGTTCATGAGCGCCACGCCGGGGCCCTACGAGCTGGAGCACAGCGAGCAGATCGCCGAGCAGATCATCCGCCCCACCGGCCTGGTCGACCCGGAGATCACTCTGAGGCCCACCCGCCACCAGATCGACGACCTGCTGGAGCGGATCCAGGAGCGGATCGGCTTCGGCGAGCGCACGCTGGTGACGACGCTGACCAAGCGGATGGCGGAGAACCTGGCGGAGTACCTGCTCAACGCCGGCGTCAAGACGCAGTACCTGCACTCGGACGTCGACACCGTGGAACGCATCCGCATCCTGAAGGACCTGCGCTTGGGCACCTACGACGTGGTGGTGGGCATCAACCTGCTCCGCGAGGGCCTCGACCTGCCGGAGGTCAGCCTGATCGCGATCCTCGACGCCGACAAGGAAGGCTTCCTCAGGAGCGACAAGAGCCTGATTCAGATCATCGGCCGCGCGGCGCGCAACGTCCGCGGCGAGGTGGTGCTCTACGCCGACCAGATGACGGCCAGCATGCAGCGCGCCATCGACGAGACCAACCGCCGGCGCGAAAAGCAGCTCAGCTACAACGAGGAGCACGGGATCGTGCCCCGCACCATCGAGAAGGAGATCAAGGACATCACCGAGGGCCTGGAGGAGCAGGGGCTCAAGGTGGTACGCGCCCGCGGCGGCGGGCCCGACGAGTACGACGCGATGGGCATCGCCGAGCTCAGCATGCTGATCGCCGAGCTGGAGCAGCAGATGCTGAAGTGGGCCGAGCTGCTGGAGTTCGAGAAGGCGGCGATCCTGCGCGACCAGGTCAAGGACCTGAACCTGAAGCTGCAAAGGAAGCTCAAGGCCGAGGGCATCGGCCAGCGCGGCAAGGTGGGGTGATAGGGCGCCCCGGAGCGCGGACGCCCCGTCCGCAGTCCGTGGGATGGGTCTCCGTGCCCGTCCTCTCTGGCAGCCCCTCCTGCGGCGGGAGCTTCAGCCCCCTGACCTCAATGAGGGGTAGCGGCGGGTTTCAACCCGCCGACCTCAATCGCGGGGATGAATCCCCGCCTACCAGCATTCCGGTAGCGGCGGGTCTCAACCCGCCGACGTTAGGCCGCCCCACAATCGAATCGCCGGACTGAAGTCCGGCCTACCGGGTCCGGGGCAGGCCAGCGGGCGCCAGCTTGCGCCAAATGACGCGTTTTCGGCGCAAGTAAGGTATACTGCTCGTGATGCGCGCCATAGTGGCGCGATGCTCTAAGTATGAAAACTGCTATGCTCCGCTGATCCTCTGGCTTTGTCCCTCCATTGTGTGAGACTTCCCAGCGATGACGCCTGCCTGGCCGTGTCCATACCGAAAGGCACATCAATAACTCACTCAAGGAGTGACAGATGAACGTTTATGTAGGCAACCTGTCCTATAACACCACCGAGGCCGATCTGCGCGAGGCGTTTGCCAAGCACGGTGAAGTCGACGAAGTCCGGATGATCACCGACCGCGACACCGGCCGCTCGAAGGGCTTCGGCTTCGTCGAGATGCCGAACGCCAGCGAGGCCCAGGCGGCGATCGGTGCGCTCAACGAGACCGAGCTGCACGAGCGTACGATCAAGGTCAACGAGGCCAAGCCGCGTGAGGACCGCCCCCAGCGCGGTGGCGGCGGCCGCTGGTAACCACAACCCGGATCATCAAAGACGGCGGGGCGCGCTGCGGTGCGCCCCGCTGCATTCTGCTCCTGCTCCATATCGTCCGCCTGCTCAATCTGCTGTCGACCGGTCCTGGCCGCCGACTCCACGCAGCCTGCCGGCATCCTGCTTCGCACTGCATGCTGCGGGAGTGTTTCTGAGTTGCGTTTCTGGCCAGATACGGTATACTGCCCGTGATGGCGCGCCATGGTGGCGCGATGCTCGAAGTATGAAAACTGCTATGATCCGCTGAACGACTGGCTGTCCCTCCTTTGTGTGTGGCTTCCCAGCGATGACGCCGGCCTGGCTGTGTCCATACCGAGACGAACATCAATATCTCACTCAAGGAGTGACACGTGAATATCTACGTAGGCAACCTGTCCTATAACACGACCGAGGCCGATCTGCGCGAGGCGTTCTCCAAGCATGGAGAAGTCAGCGAAGTGCGGATGATCACCGACCGCGACACCGGCCGCTCGAAGGGCTTCGGCTTCGTTGAGATGCCCAACGCCGAGGAGGCCCGCGCGGCGATGGACGCGCTCAACGAGACGGATCTGCACGAGCGCACGATCAAGGTCAACGAGGCGCGTCCGCGTGAGGACCGTCCCCAGCGCCGCGGTGGCGGCGGCGGCGGTCGCTGGTAACCACCAGCTCGACATGCAAAGACGGCGGGGTGCACTACGGTGTGCCCCGCCGCACTCTTCTCTTCCCCGTCCCCGGTCCCCTCACCGTTTCCAGTATCACTTCCCCCTGGGCCCTGGCGCCCGCCGGTACAATGTGGCGTAGCTACCGCCAGCGGGAGGTGCGCCGATGTTGCCCAAGCGCAAAGCAATCCGCCAGCCGCTGCTCGGCATGCTGGCCGATCGGGGGGGCAGCGCCAGGCCCAAAGACCTCTACGGTCCGCTGGCCGAGCAGTTCAGGCTGACGGCCGCCGATCTGGCCGAGACCTGCGGCGGCGACTCCAAGTGGCAGGCGATGGTGCGCGAGGCCCGTGACCACCTGGTTCTGCAGGGCCTGATCCATCCGGCGAAGGGTGAGCACCGCGGGGTCTGGACCCTGACGGCCAGTGGCCGCCGGGCGGCTCAGGATTCGCCCTCCGCCGGCTGAACCCGGACGCGGACCGCGTCGGCGTCGGGGCCGGCCTGAGCCTGAGGGATGCACCTGCCCGGCTGGTCCGGTGCCCGTTCAGGGCCGTCCGGGTGCCGGCGGCGGTTGCGCTCTGGCCCGAAAACCGTTATCATTCACGCCGATGACGCGCCGCTGGTGGCGCGATGCGGGAAAGTATGAAGGCTGCTAGCTACTCTGATCGACTGGATTGACTCCTCCCGGTGTGAGGCTCCCCCAGAGATGAGTTCTGCTTTGCTGCTGAGTACCGAGACGCTCATCGACAACCGTATTGGAGTCTTTGCATGAACATCTATGTTGGTAACCTGTCCTACGACACCACCGAGGCCGACCTGCGCACGGCGTTCAGCGCCCACGGCGCAGTGGACTCGGTCCGCTTGATCACTGACCGCGATTCGGGGCGCTCCAAGGGCTTCGGCTTCGTCGAGATGCCCGATGAGGGCGAGGCGCGGGCCGCGATGGACGCACTCAATGGTACCGAGATGCAGGGCCGCACCATCAAGGTCAACGAAGCCCGTCCGCGTGAGGACCGTCCCCAGCGCGGCGGCGGCGGGGGCCGCTGGTAGGCTGAGCATCGGGCGGCGAACGGCCGCCCACTAAATCGCGTCCCAGACACATGACCGGGGACGGCTGCGGTCGTCCGGCGGAGGTGGGATATGGAAACGGCCGCGAGGAGCCGGTGGCGCCTGCCAGCAGCGCTGCGCTGGGGCGGCCGCGGGCTGTTCATCGCGCTGGCGCTGTTCTGGCTGTGGTTCATGGTCGGCTCCTTCATCTACGAGCTGCAGCAGGGGATCGCCGGGGCCACCATCCACGTCTTCCAGGCGGCGGTGCTGGTGCTGTCCACGGTGGTGGTCTTCACCCTCGAGCTTGCCGGCGGCTTGCTGCTGGTCGCGCTGGCTGTCGCCACCTGGGTGCAGTGGGGTCGCCATAACATCTTCGTCTGTCTGATCATGTGCCTGCCGCTGCTGCTGAGCGGGCTGCTGCTGATCGCCGCCTGGGCTGCGCAGCGCCGCCCCGCCCAGCGCCGAGTTTCCGGTACAATGAAGTAACAAAGCCGGGAGCGGCGGGGGCGGCGTCAGCCCCGGCGCCGGGAGGTGGTAATGGCTGGCATTCTGAATCCGGGCCGGCAGCGCTCGGCCTTCACCCGTGGTATCGCCTGGCTGATGCTGATCGTCTGGGCGGGCTGGTGGATCTTCTACGGCGTAGCGTCGGGCATCGGCGAAACTGCCGAGTTGGGCATGACGGGTCCCGTGATGTACCTGATCATGCCGGTGGTGATCCTGGTGCTGCTGTGGATCTGCTGGCGCTGGGAGCTGATCGGCGGCATTCTGTTGATCGCAGCCGCACTGGTTTTCGGCTACTTGGTCTTCGACATCGCCGGGTCGGGGCAGCACCCGCTGCTGCAGAACCTCATATTCCTGACTATGATCTTGCCGGCGATCTTCAGCGGCGTGCTGCTGATCCTGTGCGGCATCTTCAGCTGGGCGGGACGGCCGCGCCAGGAGCCCCCGGCGCCGTCGACACCCGAGCCGCCGGGTGCCCCGGCTACAGGCTAGCGACCACGAACACGCGGACGGCTGATCCGCCGCGGCGGCGGCGCTTGGCCGCGCGGCTCGCTTGAGGCTAGAATAGGCATGCTGCGAGGAATCATCCCGCCGCGGCTTGAGTTCAGGCCGTCGGCGGCCCGGGAGGTATGCCATGGCCGATCAGCCCAGGCGCTGCCCCAGCTGTCACGCGGAACTGCCGCTCGGCGCGCGCTCGTGCCTGTCCTGCGGCTATCAGCTCGGCGAGGAGCCCGCCGCGGTGGAGCTGGATCCGCACCCCACCGGCGGTGAGGAAGCCGCCACGCCGCTGGTCAGCAGCACCGCGGAGGACACCCTCAGTTCGGTCAACCGCGCGCTTTTGGTAGCGGTGATCGTGGTGATCGTCGCGATCGTGCTGATCAACATCCCGAACATTCTGTCGGCGCTGGCCGGCCTGGGCTGGGTACTGGGCGGCTGGCTGCTGCTGGTGCTGCCCAGCGCCGTCTGCTGCCACTTCCTGGCGGCGGCCAAGGGCTATCACGAGAACTACGCGTTGCTCTGGGGGGTGCTGGGCGGCGTGCTGGCGCTGGTGACCTACGCCGGGCTCCCCGACCGCCGCAGCCGCCAGCTGCTCACGCAGATCGAGCGGCACCTAAGCCGCCAGCGTGGGTTGTAGCGAGGCAGCGCGGCGCCGGAGCACGGGGGTTGCCTGAGGCAGCACGCTGACCCGATGCGCAATCACCCGTGGCGGCCGGCTGCATGTGCGGCCCCGGCCTATCCCGCCTGCGCTGTGCTAGCCGGTCGCGAAGTCGAATTCCTCGTCTTCCTCGTCCTCGGTGATCAGGGAGGAGACGAAGTAGACGCCTGCCGCGAGCACGGCCAGCGCGGTCACTACGCCGATGGCTTTCCAGAAACGCATTGTCCCACCTCCACTGATAGGACTCCAGCAGTCTGCATCATGTTCTACCACACCGCCGCCGGGCTTGCGGCGGCCGGCGGGCGTCAGGGAGGCGGTCATTCCTCGTCGAACAGCCCGCTTTGCTCGTCGTCGCCCAGATAGCCGCGGATCTTCTTCAGGTTCTGGTCCAGCTTCTTCAGATAGTACTTGACGTTGTAGTCCGGGCTCTGGGGATCGTACTGCCTGAGCGGCTTGGCCGCCTCGAAGGCCTTGACCGTGATCTTCTCGCCGGTGACGTAGTAGCTGACCTGGTCGCCCGGGCGCAGCGGGCGGCTGGCTCTCAGCGCTACTTCGTAGGCCGCCGCGCGGTTGCGGCTGCCCGCCTCCACCTTGGCGCGGTAGGTGTCCAGCGACTCGATCAGCGTATCGGTCCTGGCCAGCAGGGCGATGTTGATCGTGCGTCCTTCAATCTTGCGCGCCAGCTCGCGGTGCCGCTCGCCGATGCGCTGCGGCTGGCCGTGCAGGATCGCCGCCAGGCTGAAGGAGATGAAGTCGTGCAGGAACGGCTCCAGCCCGCGGCTCTTCAGCCCGCTGCCCTTGACCGTGATCCGCCCGTGCTCGTCCAGCAGCGCGTAGTTCTTGACCTTGTGGCTGAGCATCGCCGGGAAGTAGCCGCCCAGCTCGACGGTGATGCCGGCCGGCAGCCGGTCGTTGATGCGGGCCACGAGTTCGTCGTGCTGCTCGGCCGCCGCACAGCCCTCGGGGGCGGTGAAGTAGACGCCGTCGGTATCGATCTCGATCACCTTGCCGCCCTCGTCCTCCACCAACTGCGCCAGCTGCTTGACCAGCTCCTGGCCGGTGGTGGTGATGAACTCCGCCTGGCGGGGGTCGGCCCAGTTCATGCGGTTGGTGCCGAGGTAGCCGAAGAAACTGTTGATGAAAATCTTGAAGGCCGCCTGGCGGGCGTCGGCCCGCACCCGCACGCCCGCGTCCTCCGCGTCGCGGGCCAGTTGCTTGGCCGCCAGCCGCTGGCTGGTCAGTTCGCTCAGCAGCGGCTGGAATACGTCGCCGGTGTCCGTGGCGGGCTTGACCCCGTGACTGAGCATGATCGACGGGTACAGACTGGCGATGTCCACGTTGAGCACGTCGTGGATCAGCCCGGTCATGCGGATGTCGGTGTAGCCGCCGATGAAGGAGCGGCCCTCGACCGGCGCGGGGATGCTCTCGCCGCGGCGCAGGTACTCGCGGAGCAGCAGGTTGTTGATCTTGACCCCGTTGCCGCGCACCACGCAGTCCTGCAGACTCAGCGGCAGCATCTGGGCCTGGGCGAAGTAGCTGCCGCCCAGCATCTGGAAGACGATCCGCGCGGCGTCCAGTTCGTAGCGGATGTCGGCGACCAGCAGCTGGCGCTTGGACTGCCAGAGGTGCTCGACGTCCCAGGCCGGCACCGGATCGGGCAGCTGGCAGGTCTCGTCCAGATAGCGCGCCACGTAGGGGGCATCGTAGCGGGCCAGGTCGCGCTTGACGACGTCGTAGTACTGGGCCAGGAACCAGGTGTCGACCAGGCTGCGGCCGGCGACGTCCGCCCGCGGGTACTCCAGCTGCTTCTCGGCGGCCGGCGCCCGCGACTTGCGGATGGTCATTGCGCTCTGGTCGCGGCCCAGTTTGAGCTTGACGCCGTGGCGCCGGGCGCGGGCGGCCAGGTAGCTCAGCGCGCCCTTGAACAGGTCGTGACCGACGATCACGTCCGGGTCGAAGCTGCTGATCTCCTCGCCGACGCGCTCGATCAACGCCTGCTCACTGCCGTCCAGGTGGCAGAGCTGGTGGAATTCGCGCCCGTCGCTGAGCCCGACCATCACAATCGTGTCGCTGTTCTCGGACGGGTCGGCATAGTCCGCGCCTTCGCCGGCGACGGCGCGCAGCGCCAGGTAGAGCACCCGCAGCGAGCGCAGGTCCAGCTCCTGGTAGTGGGTCCGGCCGCTGGCGAGCAGATACTGGTTGACCTCGTCCGTGAAACGCAGATAAGGCTCGTACTCGAACTCGGAGCGGTGCTGGCGATAGTAGCCGACCATGTGCTTCAGCGCGGCGTCGCAGTGGGCCCAGCCGTCGCAGCTTACGCGGTGGCTGTAGAGGTTCGTGCCGTCGAGAGCCGTGATCTCCGGCTCCGGCTTGAAGTCGTCCAGCAGCTGCGGGTGCGAGGTCAGGAAGAAGGGGTGAAACGCCTCGCGCTCGGGGGCGATCCCGCCGTCGCGCCGCCACCAGAGCTGCGCGCCCTCCCCGCTGGGGGCCAGACCGACCAGCCCCGCCGCCGGGTCCGCGCCGTAAAGCAGCGCCCGCGCCTCCGGCTCTTCCGCCATGGCGCTAGTTTAGCCGATGCACTAGTCGGCGGCGGGCGGGAACTGGGCGATCTGCAGGACATAGGGGAAGCCTTCGTAGCCGAGGATGGCCAGCTCGGCGTGCAGCAGCACGGCCAGCCGGCGCTCCGGGTGGATATAGAGCCTGGCCTGCTCCTCCAGCGGGGCCAGCCCCGTCAGGGCGCGGTCGCCGCGCGGGTCAACGGTGAACCCGGCCTTGACCAGCCGCCGCTCCATGTGGAACAGGGCGTCCTGCCAGCCCAGACGGCAGGCGAACGTCACCGTCCAGTCCTCGACTGCCTCGCTGGAGTCTCCCCAGTCCGGGATGCTGTAGTCGAAGATCGGCTCGGCCTTGATCTCCACCTGCGAGGATTGCGGCGGCAGCGTCAGGCCCCGCACGGGCCAGTCCGCGGGCAGCTCACCGGGCGGCGCGCAGGCGGAGAGCGAGCCGGCGATTGCCAGCAGCACGATGGTACAGGCGGTCGGGCGCGCGTGGCTCATCCGCCGATTCTAACCCGCGCGCGATGGTATAACCAAGGTAGCAGGACCGGAGCCGATGCCACGTACTGGACTTAGGGAGGCCGGGCGGAGTTGGACCAACAGCGGTTCTGCGGACTTGCGGACAATCAGCGTGCCCAGCGGGCACGAACGGGGGTTTCGCCATGACTTACTTCCTGAGACACATCGGGGGCGCGGTGCTGCTCGCTAGCATCCTGTTGCTGCCGGCCTGCTCCTGCGGCGGCGGCAGCGCCAAGGCCACGGACGATCCGCAGCTGGACACGCCCGATCAGCAGCAGGACCAGCCTGCGGAGGACCAGCCGGCGGAGGAGCAGCCGGAGCAGCCGGCTGAACCGGAGCCCGAGCCGGGCCCGGACGAGCCCGACCCCGAGCCGGTCGACCCGACGCCCGAGCCGGTTGACCCGGAGCCCGAGCCAGCGGCTCCCAGAGGCGACGATCCGGTGGAGCTGGGCGCCATCGCGCCGGGCTTCGCGGGCAGCTATTCCCAGCCGGCCATCAAGCTGCCGGCGGCTTTCAGCGATCCGCTGCTGGAGCTGCCGATCGATCTGGCGGGTGTCAGCCTGCTCGATCCCGAGGAGTTGTCGGCGCGGCAGCGCGAGGTGCTCTCGCAGAGCGGTTTCGTGGTGATGCCGGCGGAGTATAAGGAGTTCTACCACATCTACAGCCGCATCGAGGGCCGCGACCAGGCGGTGTTCGTCACCGTCGACAGCGTGCTGCACGTCTACCACCTGCTGTTCGACAAGCTGCTGCGCGATCTCGAGGACGAGCAGTTCTACGCTACGATCGAGCAACTCACCGCGGCACTGGAGGACAGTGCCGAGGAGCAGTACAAGCAGGCCGAGAAGACCTCGCTGGAGGACGCCGCCCGACGGGTCTGGGCCTACTTCGCGATCGCCGAGCAGCTGATCATGGACAAGCCGCCCGCGGTTGCCGGTCCGATCGCCGACCTGGTGGCTGCCGAGCTGGCGCTGATCGAGGCCCACGACGCATTCGGCCCCTCGCCGCTGCTGTCGATTACGGAGAACTACACCGAGGACTACACCCAGTACATACCGCGCGGCCACTACACGCGCACGGAGCAACGCGAGCGCTACTTCCGCACGCTGATGTGGTACGGCAGGATGAACCTGCGGCTCAAGGTGCCGGCCGAGACGCGGCTGGCGCTGCTGATCACGCGGCTGTGCCATCTGACCGGATCCGGTGACAGCGCCGCCACCTCGCTGTGGGCCAGCGTTTACGACCCGACGGCGTTTCTGGTCGGCCGCGCCGACGACCTGGGCATCCACGAATACACCGCCGTGGCGCGCGAGGTTTACGGCGACTCGCTGACGCTGGCCGACCTGGCCGACGACGAACTGCTGGGGCAGTTCTGCGAGCAGGCCAAGCAGCTGCCACCGCCGCAGGTCAACTCGATGTTCGTCGCGCCGGGCGAGGATATGGTGAAGGTGACCCACGGCTTCCGTTTCATGGGCCAGCGCTTCGTGCTGGACGCCTACATCTTCCAGCAGCTGCTCCACGACAAGGTCCTCGACCGCTATATGCCCAACGGGCTGGACGTGCTGGCGGCCTTCGGCAATGACGAGGCGCTCGGCATCCTCGACGAGCTGGGCGAGACGGCCTATGCGAACTACGACAGCCAGATGGCGAAGGTGCGCGGCGAGGTCGCCCAGCTCACGGAAGCGGACTGGACGCCCAACGTCTACTTCAGCTGGCTCTATACGCTCGACGGCGTGATCGCGGACAAGGGCGAGGAGTACCCGCCGTTCATGCGGACGGCGGCCTGGACGCGCAAGGACCTGCACACCGCGCTGGGCAGCTGGGCGGAGCTCAAGCACGACACCATCCTCTACGCCAAGCAGGCCTATCCGATGGCGGGCGCGGCCCCGCCGGGCGAGGTGGTCTGGAACTGGGTCGAGCCCAATCCGCTGGCGTTCGCACGGCTCCGCGCCCTGGCCCAGCTGACCCGTGAGGGGCTCAGTCTGCGCGGCCTGCTGAGCAGCCAGCTCGACTCGCTGCTCGGCTCGCTGATCGAGCATCTGGTCAGCTTCCAGAGCATTGCCGAGCGCGAGCTGGCGGGCGAGGCCATCACCGAGGACGAGAACTGGCAGCTCAAGGGCTACGAGTGGTGGCTGGAGCATATGGTGGAGGAGTCGGGGGACTTCCAGGGCGAGCCCGATCCACACGGGATCATCGAGCCCGGCGACGAACCGGCGGCGATCATTGCCGACGTGGCCTCGGACTTCACCTTCAGCCAGGTGCGCGAGGTCGGCACGGGCCGGATCTTCGAGCTCTGCGTGGTGGTGCCCGACGGCTACGGGGGCCTGCAGGCGGCGCGCGGCGGGGTCTACTCCTACTACGAATTTACCTGGGCGATGGACGACCGCCTGACGGACGAGAAGTGGCGCGGGATGATCGACACCGGCGAGATTCCGGAGCGCCCATCCTGGACGGCGGAGTTCATCGCCGAGTAGTGGTGGAGCAGACCGGGGAGAGGAGTATGCTGTCTGCATGACGGACGTGTCTGCTCCCTCGATCGCCGCCTGCACGCCGACCATCGCCGCGCTGCTCGGCGCCGATCCGCCGGCGCTCAATAGCGCGCGGCCGCTGGAGACTGTGCTGGAAGCCGCGCGGCAGGCCTGTGGAGTTCGGCCGCTCGACCGCTGCCTGATCTATGCGCCGGACGCCGTCGGCGCCGTGCTCAGACGACGCAAGCTGGTGGACTTCGCCCCCGTGACTTCGCGTGCGCCGGTCGCGGTGCAGCTCCGGGCCGAGCTGCCCAGCAAGACGCCGGTTTGCTTTGCCTCGATGTTCACCGGCGCCTCGCCCGCGGCTCACGGCATCCGCCAGTACGAGAAGCCCGTGCTGGCCTGTGACACGCTGTTCGACGCACTGCTGCATGCGGGCCGGCGGGTGGCGATCGTGGCGGTCAGGGACAGCAGCATCGATTGCATCTTCCGCCAGCGCGAACTCGACCACTTCAGCGAGGACTACGACCCGGAGGTGACCGCCCGTACACTGGCGCTGCTGGAGCGCGACGAGCACCACTTCATCCTGGCCTATCACCAGCAGTACGACGACACGCTGCACCGCACCACGCCGCTTGGCTCCGAGGCGCTGGCGGCGGCCCGGCGGCACGTCGACGCCTTTGCCGAATTGGCCGACGCCGCGCGCGAGCACTGGCGGGACCGCTCCTACGCGCTGGCCTTCACTCCCGACCACGGCGCGCACGTCGATGAGGAAACCGGCCGCGGCACCCACGGCTCCGACATGCCCGACGACCTGGACGTCTGGCACTACTGGGGCATGGGGGCGCCGGCGACTAGCTGATCGGTTCCATGATGGCGTCCAGCAGGGCCTCGGTTAGCTTGGGGTCGCGCTGCCGGTGGTTGAGGGCGGCCTGGATCAACTCCGGCGGCTGGCTGTACTGCTTGATCTGCAGCGCGAACTCGACGTCGATGTCGATCAGCACGTCGAAGTAGCACCCGTTGGTCATGTAGACCTCGGTCAGGTAGTCCGGCGCGTAGTATGTTCTGGTCTCCGGCAGGTCGAGCCCCAGCGGGTTGCTCAGCCCCTTGCTCTTCGACCGGAGCCAGCCCAGCGGCTTCAGACAGCCCTCGACGTGGCTGACCACGCCCGGCCAGTCGCCGTCCTTGTCGAACACCACCAGCCAGATCGGGTCGGGATACTGCGCCGGATCCAGCTGGTGCATCGCGCTCGCCGGCTTTCTGAGCTGCCAGTCGGGATCGATCGTCAGCTGCGCGATCGGCCAGTCGGCGGGCAGCTCGTGGCTTGCACCGCTGTCAGCCGGACAGGCGCTCAGCAGGACGAGGAGAGGCACCAATGAAGCAGCGGCGGTCCTGACTCCCATGCGGCGAGTATAGCGTCCCGCCGTGGCCGGCTCAGCGCAGCACTGCGCCTTTCAGCCGCCACACTATGTTCAGCCCCAGCGCGTAGCACCAGGGCCCCAGCAGACCCGCCGGCAGCGCCCCCCACATCAGCAGGTCCAGCGGCCGCCGCCTCAGCCAGCGCCAGGCGTAGCGCAGGCCATCGCAACGCCGGCCCGCCAGGAAGCTGTAGGTGACCCCCAGCACCAGCACGCGCCGCAGCAATGCGGGTGACAACCGTGCGAGGTCGCGTTCCTGCTCGTCAATCACGACCCCGATCGCATCAGCCTGATCAGCCGCCTCCGGAATCAACTGCCAGGGGCTCGGCCCGCTCATCCGGTTGGGTGCATCACTGTGGCGCAGCAGCAGCGCCTCGCCCACGCTGCGCGTGCGAAAGCGGCGGCCGAACCGATACCAGTAGGCGGTTTCCCAGGCGCGGCTGTCCGGAAACCTGAGCTCAGCAAACGTCGAGCGCCGGGTGCAGGTCAGCAGTTCCACCTGCCGGCGCATCCGCTCGCGGCGCCGGAGGAACGTCTCGTAGTCCCAGACCTCGTCGATCAGCGGCGGCTGCGGCGACAGACTGCCGTCGTCCAGCCGGTGCATGAACACCAGGCGGCTGATCTCGGGTGGAGTGGCAACCGCCAGCTCGTGCATCCGGTTCAGCGCGCCGGGCAGCAGCTCATCGTCGCTGTCGAAGGTGACCACCCATTCGCCGCGGGCGTGGGCGGCGCCCGTGTTGCGTGCCGGGCAGCAGCCCCGGTTGACCTCATGCCGCACCAGCCGCACCCGCGGGTCGCTGTAGCTCGCGACGGCCTCCGCGCTGCCGTCCGTGCTGCCGTCGTCAACGACGATCACCTCGAAGTCCGCGAAGTCCTGGCTGAGCACGCTGGTGAGCGCGCGGCGGATCAGCCGCGCGCGGTTGAGGCACGGAATCACGACGCTGAGCAGCGGCGCGTCGCCCGTTGCCGCCCTGGTGCTGCCGCCTACCATCCCCGTTGAGCATAGCATTGGCAGCCCGGCGGGGATGGGCAAAGCCGCGCCGTGCCATAGCCGATAATATAGGCAGTGACGAAGTACAAGGAGCGGCACAAGCTCAAGGAGGCGGCCGAGCGGATCGCGGCCGCCAACCAGTTGGCCGCCGATCGCCTCAGCCCGATGACCTTTCCCAAATCGCTGGAAGAGGCCTTCCACAACAAGGCGATCCTGGTCACCGGCGGGACGGGCTCGATCGGCCGCGAGATTGTCAGCCAGGTGCTTGAGTATCAGCCGCGCGTGGTGCGCGTCCTGTCGCGCAACGAGTACAACCAGTACCAGATGCGCCGCGACTTCGGCGACCGACCGGACCTGCGCTTCCTGGTCGGCGACGTCCGCGAGCGCGAGCGGATGCTCAGGGCCTGCGAGGACGTCGAGGTGGTGTTCCACGCCGGCGCCCTCAAGCACGTCGAGATCTGCGAGTACAACCCCTTCGAGGCGGTCAAGACCAACGTGATCGGCACCCAGAACGTGGTTGAGGCCGCGCTGGACTACAACATGGAGCTG
>Ga0180432_10001621_pt1 | contig 35279 bp, 26 predicted proteins | sample SS_ome_10_FD_132414 | JGI IMG/M metagenome (GOLD analysis project Ga0180432, IMG submission 132414) | Hypersaline lake sediment archaeal communities from the Salton Sea, California, USA - SS_1_MS_2 metaG | ecosystem: Environmental > Aquatic > Non-marine Saline and Alkaline > Hypersaline >... | reverse complement strand
TTGACGGCAACCCGCGCCCGTCGCCTCCGGGCGGGGATTTCGACATGGGCGCTTATGAATACCAGTGGCCGTGAGGGTTTAAGCGCCACGTCGATAGCTCATGCCTTAACACCGGCAGCGTCAACGTTGAGACCCTTCGCCTCATACGGGCCTCGCTTTGCTCGGTACGCTCAGGGTGACAGTTCCTTCGACAAGCTCAGGACATGCTTCAACCATTTATCGACAACCTTCTCCTTTCAGATTGCGGGCAGGCTTCATCCGCCGGAATCATAGCGTCCGACCTGCGCATCGCGCGCCATGGTTCCATGGTTTTACATCTTGATTTCGTAATGTTTTTTCGATTTTTTTCAATGCATCATTTTTACGGTTTGATGATAACGCCTCTGTCGCATTTATTTTTTAAGTCTGCTATATGATATATTTGAATAAGAGTGATCATGAAAGATTCGATACGCTGTACCATCGAAAGTCCCTGGCACCTGGCGGCGCGCCTGCCGGCGATTTTTCTGCGCTCCTTGCTCGACCCGAGATTCAGGATGGGTTACAAGTTTGCCCGCTTTGGGCAATCGATCATGTCCATCTCGAAGTTCATGCCCAAGGCCAGGAACCGCGCCATCATCGAGAAGAACGTTATGATCCCCATGCGCGACGGGATACGCCTTTGTGCGGACGTTCATCGTCCTGCTGAAGATGGCCGCTACCCTACTCTTATAATCCGCCATCCTTACGGCCGCTACCTGTTTAACGCACCCGCCCGCCAATTTGCAAGGCAGGGTTTTGCGGTGGTTCATGCGGATGAGCGCGGGCGATTCGGTTCCGAAGGCGAATGGTACATCTTTCGCACTAACGGGGCCGACGGCCGCGACCTGTGCGAATGGATCGTTGGGCAGCCCTGGTCGAACGGACGGATCGGGGGGTGGGGCTCGTCCATGCTCGGCATCAACCAGTGGTTCCTGGCATTTGACAACCCTTTGGTCACGGCCATCAGTCCGAACATGGGTTGCGGAGACGTACGCCGGTTCATGCATTTCGGCGGCGCCAAGCCCCTTTCTGCGCTGGCGCTGTTAGGCAACTGGGTTGCAATACGCAAAAACACGCCGATGATTGACCTGTATCTGTGGTTATCATCCCTGTATGAAGCGCTCCCGATAGCCGACATCATCCATCCCTCAATCGGCAGGCTCGACTGGGTCGAGGACCTTATCGCCCACGATACATACGATCCATTCTTCGATTACCTTTCTTGCGAGGGAAGATACGAATCCATCCACGTCCCCTCATTCGGCATTACCGGATGGTACGACATGTTTTGCGATTCGATGATCGGGGACTTCCAGAATCTGCGCGCTACCGGAACCGAGGCTGCCGGCAAGAGCCGCATCGTAATCGGTCCATGGGGGCACTACTGGGCCTCCACCATGAAGGAGTTGGACGAATACATCCGCTATTCCGGCCTCGAAACGCTCAGGTGGTACGAGCACTTGTTCAAAGGGGAGAAAAACGGTGTCGAGGAATGGCCGGCGGTCCGATACTATGAGACGGGCGCCGACAAATGGCGGTCTTCGGAAGAATGGCCGCCGCCGGGAACAAAAACTGAAAGATTCTACCTGGCCGGTGAAGATAAGGCCGGAGCTTCTCTCGAAGATGGAACGCTTTCGGGGAAAAAAACCGGAAGCTCCATGCCGCCCCATGCCTTCACTTACGACCCGGCGGACCCTGTACCGACCATAGGTGGCGATCACCTCTTCTTCAACCACGGGAGGAAAAATCAGGCTCGGCTTGAGAGTCGCCCCGACGTCCTTGTCTATCGTACGCATTCACTTGAAGAACCGGTCAATATCGCCGGGCCGATCCGGGTAGTGCTTCACGTTTCGACCGATGCGCCGGACACCGACTTCACCGCCAAGCTTGTTGACGTATGTCCCGACGGCAAGGTGTGGAACCTCCGGGATGGGATTGTGCGAATGAGGTACCGCGAGTTCCCGAAGCGCCCTATGGACGAGACTTCTCCGGTCGAGCCGGGCAAGGTCTATGAGATATCGATAACCCTGGGCCACTTGAGTCATCAGTTTAGGCGGGGCCATCGGATCGGGCTTCATATATCGAGTTCCAACTTTCCGAAATTCGACCGGAACCTTAACACGGGCGAGAATCCACTCACCGCCAAAACAATGCGGCAGGCCGTGCAGCGGATTTATCACGATCGCGATCACCCGTCATACTTGGAACTTACGGTATATTCGGCAGGGGACTTTTAATCGACAGAAGGAGGGATCAATGAAACTGGTTATAGCGGGAGCGGCAAGCGCTATTTGCAGCGTGGTTTTGCCGGTGATCGACCGGGAAGAATCGATAACCGATATCCTGGCCATCGACATCAAAGCGCCGAAATTTAAATCCCCCAAGATACGATTTGTGAAAATGGACATACGCGATCCCGGTCTGGAGAAGCATATGGAAGGTTACGATACCTTGCTCAACTTCGCCTTCATCGTGGCGGAGATTTTCGATAAAAAAGTCACTCGCGACATAAATATAAACGGCGTTCGCAACGTGTTGAACGCCGCAGTTAAAGCGAAAATGAAGAAGATTGTACACTTCAGCTCGATAGCCGCATACGGCTCGCATCCGGATAACCCCGTCGGCATCCACGAAGACTGGCCACTTCGGGGTCACGATAACGACGAGTGTTTCTACGCCTGCCAGAAGGTCGAAACCGAGGCGATGCTCAGGGAGATAGGGCGTGAGCACCCGGAAATAGTAATCACGATATTCCGGCCGGGCGTGGTATTGGGAGCGAACGTCAATCCCGATTACGAAGCGCTGCTCAAAAGCCGAGTCCTTTTTCGCTTCCTCGGCAGGGATACCAAGGCGTCCGGCGTTCATCAGGACGATGTGGCTGAAGCGGTTCGCATTGCTCTGATCGAGGACATTCCGGGCGCCTTTAACCTGGTCTCGGACGATTACATAAGATTTAGCGAGTTGGGGGGGTTGTTAAATCAGATCCAGATTCCAATCCCCTTCCGGTTAGCCGAGTTATTCCTGGACATCGGATTCAAATTTCATCTGCCCGGCATTCCCATTTCCAGAGAAAGCCTGAGATTGCTCAAGCATAATCTGGTCGCGTCCAACGAAAAATTGAAGAAGGAATGTGGATGGACTCCCAAAAAGACTTCCCGGGAAGCGATGCTGGAGAGCAATGACTATATCAAGAATAAACCGAAGGAGAAAATACCGGACACCAGGAAACGGTTTACTGCATGATCATCTTAATCGAGGAGCGACGGATATGAAAGATTTAAAGAACAAAACGGCGCTGGTTACGGGAGCGGCGAGCGGGATCGGGCGAGCGCTTGCAATCAACCTCGCCCGCGAAGGCGCGCATATAATTCTGCTTGATGTCAACGAGGCCGGCCTGGCGGAAGTACAAGGAATTATCGAGGGCATGAATGTGAAAGCGCTTGTCGGGTGCATTGACGTGTCAAACGCCGAAGAGGTCAAGGCATTATGCGAGAAAGCTCTCAATGATATGGGCAAGGTGGATATTCTCGTCAACGTCGCCGGAATAGGAATCGCCTCCGATATCAGCGACTTGGAGCTTGAAGATTGGAACCGCATCCTTGGCGTCAACCTCTTCGGTCCCATCCACACTATAAACTACCTCCTCAACCACATGATCGAGCGCGGGTCAGGCCACATCGTCAACGTGGCTTCAGGCTGCGGCCTCGTCGCACTGCCCACCCTCGGCGGGTACAACACCTCCAAATTCGGGCTGGTGGGGTTGACCGAGACCCTTCGGGCGGAAGTCGCAAGGTTTGGAATCGGAGCGACGGTGATTTGCCCCGGGGCCGTTAAGACCAATATTTTCAACGCCGCAAAATACAAAAACTATGATATTAGCGGCATGCGCTCCCTCGTGGATTCTGTTGTCGATCGCTTCGGCTGGACGCCGGAGCGCGTGGCCAGGGCAATTATCAAATCCATAAGGAAAAACCGCCCCATACTCGCCTTGTCCCCAATGACATGGATGGGATATTACATTAAGAGGCTCTGGCCCTCCTTTATTTATCTCTCGCAAAGGTGGATGAGCGGTTACATGTCTCGATACAAAAAATCGGACTAGAAAAAGCTTGAAAGTACCGAGCACTTTTTCAACTGCAATGCAGTTAGAAACAACACTATCCCTTGCGACGGACAGGGAATTTAAATCCCTTGTCCGACTCGATATTTATCTTGTTTCTACCTCCAACTGCAAAATCTTGGTTTAACAAATTCATTATGGAACATATTTTTGGCGAGACTGCAAGTTAACACTTTCACAACAACCGCAACGGGTCCACGTCCGCCGCGATTTTGATGCTGGGGAATTTCCCTTCGGTTCCTTTGAATGCGTATCGTGCCGCTTCGCGTGCGCGGCGGGAGCTTGCACTTTTTATCAGCAGTTGCCACCGATATTGGCCCTTGACTTTGCTCCATGGGGCCGGGGCGGGGCCGAGTACTTCGACGCCTTTGGTTCGTCGTGCGAGTTTTCCCGCCGCTTGCGCAGCGTCCCGGACTTTCAATGCATTTCTGCCGGTAAATTTCAATGCCGCCAGCCGTGTATGCGGCGGGTATCCGAGTTTTCGGCGCAACTTGTTTTCATGCGCGGCAAAGCCTTCGTAGTCGTGTTCGAGCGCGCTGCGTATGGCGTAATGATCGGGGTTGAACGTCTGCACCATCACAACTCCGGGATCGGCGCCTCGTCCCGCGCGCCCCGCCACTTGAGCCAGCAACGAGAAAGTCGTCTCTGCGGCCCGGAAATCGGGGAAATTGAGGCTCGTCTCCGCCAGTACCACTCCAACGAGCGTCACGCCGGGATAGTCGTGCCCCTTGGCGATCATCTGTGTGCCGACAAGGATGTCGATACCGCCGTCCTTTAGCGACGCCAGTATCCGCTCGAGTTCGCCCTTCCTGCTTACAGTATCCCGATCCATACGCGCTACACGAGCTTCGGGGAATATCCGGCCCACCTCGTCCTCGACGCGTTCGGTGCCTACGCCGAACATCTTTATATTGGCCCCCTTGCATTCGGGGCAAAGGTTCAGAGCTGAAGCGCGATAATCGCAAAGATGACATCTCACGGATCGATCCCGCTGATGATACGTGAGCGACATGTTGCAATGCGGACAGCCGAAAGTGTGCCCGCATTGAACGCACATAAGGAACGGCGCGAAACCACGGCGGTTAAGAAAGAGCAGCGTCTGCCTGCCCGCCGTCAGGTTGGTCTCGATGGCTTCTTCGAGCTTTGCAGATAAAAAGGCGGTTCTCCCCGGCGGCGCGGTGCGCATGTCCACCATCTCGACCCGAGGCATAGGTCTGTCGTGCACACGGCTTGGCAATTCGAGCAATTTATATCTGCCCGTTGCGGCGTTATGGCGGCCCTCGAGGCTCGGGGTGGCGCTGCCGAGTATCACTATGGCTTTGTCGCTTCGAGCGCGCACCACTGCGAAATCTCGCGCATGATACCGCACCTTTTCCTCCTGCTTGTACCCGCCGTCATGCTCCTCATCCACGACGATCAGGCCGAGGTTCTCGAATGGAGCGAACACCGCCGATCGCGCGCCAACCGCCACCCGAACCATCCCACGGCGCACCCGCGTCCATTCGTCGAGCCGCTCCCCACGCCCGAGCGCCGAATGAAGCACGGCGACGTCCGCGCCGAAACGCGCCCGGAACCTGCCCACAAGCTGAGGGGTGAGCGCTATTTCAGGCACGAGCACCAACGCCCGGCGCCCGCGCTCGATAACTCGAGCGATAGCCCGGAGGTAAATTTCCGTCTTGCCGCTGCCGGTAACGCCGTGCAACAGGAACGGGGCGAATTTTTCGTCATCGATAGCGTGGAATATCTCATCGAGCGCTTTGGCCTGATGCGGAGTCGGTTCGGGCGGTTTCGCTTCCGTCTCCCGCACTTCTCCCATCGCCGGGTCGCGCCAAACACGCACATTTGAAGTTTCGACAAGGCCCATCTCTTCGAGCTTGTTCACTTGTTGCCGGGCGCTTTTGAATCGCGCGGAAAGCTCCGTCATAAGCACTGAATCCGCCGAGGCGATATACGCCAATATCCGCGCCCGCGCCGGAGCGGGTTTCTTCATTTCAGCGATTGCCGCTTTGATTACGCCCGGATCGGATTCAACGACACTGACGAGCTTTCCCGCGCGCGGCTTGACTGCCGGAGCGCGCAGCCGCTGCTGTTGAAATACCCACCCATTGCGAACCAGGCGAGACACCAGCGCCCGGACGCCTTTTGTGCCGACGGCGGTCTCGAGGCGCTTGCGCGGTACGCCCGGATCGGCGGCGATACGGCCCAGAACTTCGCGTTGGGCTCGAGGGGTAGCGTCGGTCGCTAGAGTTTTTTCGCCTTCTTCCGACAGAACGAGACCGGCGGCGCTCGATACCTCGATGCCCGCCGGGAGCGAGCCTTTCAACGCTTCGCCTACCGGGGCGAGGTAATAATCGCTGAGCCAGAGTAAATCCTTGAGAAGGCCCGCCGGTAAGGGCGGAACGTCGTCAAGAACATCGATAATTTCCTTTATTTTTGTGCCTTCGACCTGCTTGCCCGGGCCCAATACGTATCCGGTGACCTTACGCTTCCCGAAAGGCGCCAGCACTCTTGTCCCCGGCACAATCGTATCGCCGAATTCCGGCCCGACGCGGTAAGTAAAGGTACCCTCGACGGGCAACCCGATGGCCACTTCGATCAGCATCGGTTCTTTTTCTTCTTCAGATTTCACTCAACCGAGAATGCAGGAGAGAAGCCGGAAAATCAAGCATGAAAAACGGCGACGAAGTTTATTACTTTCGCCGCCTATAACAAAGCGGGAGACGGGGATTGAACCCGCGACGTCAAGCTTGGGAAGCTTGCATTCTACCACTGAATTACTCCCGCATATATGACCGAATTATAGCTTTGGGTTGCCTTTCTGTCAATTCTCCACGGAGTTCTGTTGCGCTTAACCGGTGGCGTGTCTATCATTCGATATGTAATCGGGGTGCTCGACAGGCCCGTATGGGTAAAAGTGTCGGGCCTACCATGGAAGAGATCGGTTTGGAACGTGATACGAGGTACATGAAGCGAGCGTTGGCGCTGGCGGCTCGAGGGAAGGGCGATACCAGCCCCAACCCGATGGTTGGCGCGGTCGTCGTCCGTGGTAATCGTATTGTCGGGGAAGGTTATCATCACCGCGCCGGCGAGCCTCACGCCGAGGTCATTGCGTTGGCAAACTCGGGAAAACTTTCCCGGGGCGCACAACTGTTCCTCAACCTCGAACCGTGCACTCACACCGGTCGAACGCCGCCATGCACGCCTCTGGTTATATCTTCCGGCGTCAAGCGTGTAGTGGTCGGCATGACCGACCCGAACCCGAAGGTCGCGGGACGCGGTATTCGGGCGATGCGCCGCGCGGGCATAGACGTAAAAGTCGGCGTGCTCGAAAACGAATGCAGGCGGCTTAATGAAGTCTTCATTCATTGGATAACTGTCGGTGAACCTTTCTGCGTGCTTAAGGCTGCGATGAGTATCGACGGCAAGATAGCCACCCGGCGGGGAGATTCGCAGTGGATAACATCCGCCCAAAGCCGCCGCGACGTGCATCGTCTCCGCGCGCAGGTCGATGCAGTGCTGGTGGGTGCGGGAACCGTACGCGCCGACGACCCGTCGCTGACGGCACGGGATGTTAAGGTCAGGCGACAGCCGAAACCGGTTATTTTATCGACGAACTTCGACTTGCCGAAAAAATCGAAGGTGTTCGATCATCCGGCGGGCTGCCTGGTGGCGACGTCATCGAAAGCCGGCGCATCGCGTCGTAAGTCGCTCGAAAATCGCGGTGTGGAAGTGGTGACTTTACCGACAAAAGGCGGTATGATCCAATGGAGACCGCTGCTCGAGGAGCTTGCCGGACGCGATATAACCAGCGTTCTGATCGAGGGTGGGGGTCGCGTTTTCGGTTCGGCCATCGAGTCCGGCGCGGTGCGGAAAGTGGTGATTTATGCCGCGCCGACGATTATCGGCGGTGATGCTGCGCCGGGGGTTTTTCGCGGCAAGGGCGCTGCGCTGCTCGAAGATGCGGCACGAATGGAAGATGTTGATATAAAGCGTATGGGGCCGGATATAAGAATAACCGGGTACCTTTAAGGAGAAGGCATGTTTACCGGCATAATTCAGGATGTCGCGGAAATATCCCGTATCGAGCGCGCGGGCGGCGCGGCGCGTTTGTGGGTAGCGACGAAGCTCGATGTTAGCGATTTCGAGCATGGCGAAAGCATATCGATAGACGGCGTTTGCCTGACGGTTACCGAGGCCGCCGCCGGCGCTTTTTGTGTGGACGTCAGTTCCGAAAGTCTCGCCCGGAGTACATTGGGCGAAGCGGGGCCGGGACGAAAGGTAAACATCGAGCGGGCGATGCAGGCCAATGACCGCTTCGGCGGGCATTTCGTCCTCGGCCACGTGGACGGTATCGGCGCAGTTCGGCGGGCCGACCGGGAGAGCGAATACCTCCGGCTGGCCATAGCTCCTCCGGCCGAGCTTATGAGGTACATGGTGGAAAAAGGCAGTGTTGCGGTGGACGGCGTCAGTCTCACCATAAATGCGGTCGAGGCGGACTCTTTTTCGATGATGCTTATACCCACAACCTTATCGGATACGACGCTCGCAGGCCGCAAACCGGGGGATAAGGTGAATATCGAGACCGATATAATCGGAAAATACATCGAGCGGTTCCTGGCCGCGCGATCCGGCGGAATTACCATCGACAAACTTCGCGAACAGGGTTTTGAATAAACACGTGTTCAACTACGGAGCACTTTACAAACCAAATCAAAGTGGTTAGCATTTAAATTCTAGAAGAGGCGGTATGGAAGAACAAGAACTGAATATGGAAGTTCTCGCCAAGCTCGGCAACGACGTCGAGGATCTGAAGCGAGATTACGAGCAATATTTCATGGGGATGCAACGTATTCCCCCGGAACGTGAATTTGTGCGTATACAGGGGATTATAAGAAAACTTAAAAATATCTATAGCAGCAACACCGCCGTCAAATTCCGCCTGGAAAGCCTCGTGGCCAAGTTTCAATCATACGCGAGGTACTGGAGCCGCATTATGCACGAAATCGAGGAGGGGCGCTACGTCAGAGATAAATTCAAGGCCGATTTGCGCGTCGGTAAGGCTGCGGGGCCGGGCCAGGCCGCGAAGCCTTCCGGAGATAAAAAATTCGATGAGGACATGGACAATCTCTACAAGGAATACATGATGGCGAGAATCGAGTGCAATCAGACAACTGAAGGCCTCAACAAAGAAAAACTCAAAGATTCCATAAAGAAATCAATACCACAGCTGCGGCAAAGATATAAAGGCAAGGATGTCAAGTTCAGGGTGGTCGTCGAGGGCGGCAAGGCGAAGTTGAAAGCCGTACCGAAGTAATCAACTTTCCGGACCGGGGGCAAACCCTGCCTGTCAATACAATAAATATTAGCAATTGACATCGGATCAAGGCGCTGTAATATTCCCACTTACGTTATGCCACTTGTGAATGTGCTTTCAGTGTGGTAATTAGTTATCGGAGACAAGTAATGGATCCGAAGACGAGAAAACGGGTGAGACAATGGGCGGTGCTGGTAATCGGCGTGGATGAGGTCGATAGATTCCTGTCGCTTCCCTTTGATGACATCGGCTTCGGCTACGATGTTTACGGTGGCGAGCGAGAATCCGCGCTGGCGGCCTACGCCGTCGGGTTAATGCTTTACAGACAATATTTCCAGGTTTCAAGCTTCGGTATCGAGAATGTTCCGGCAAAAGGCCGTGTTATCCTTGCTTCAAACCGCGCGGGGTTTCTTCCCTTCGATTCTCTCATGGCTTTTGTGGACGTGGTGGTAAATCATCCGCCGTCTCGATTCTTAAGAATACCTGCCGGTTTATCACTAGCACGGCTACCGTATATGGGCCTTTTGCTTCAGAGGATAGGGCAGGTTGTTAATAACCGGCGCAATTTGGAATTGGCGCTCGAGCGGGAAGAAGCCCTCTTTATGTCCTCCGAGAAGAAAAAGGGGGCGATGGATTTTCTCCTGAAAAAAAAAGACATCTCACCTTTTCTATCTACCTTTATAGAACTCTGCCTCACGTTACATACTCCTGTAGTGCCGGTGGCTTTTTTCAGTTCGGAGGCGAGTCTTCCTTTTCTGGGCAATGTTAAATTTCTTGCGGACAAGTTCAGGCTGTCGCATCTGCCAACCGGTTTAAGCCTGCCGTTGCTGGGTTTTCTCAGGGCCTTGCCGTTGCCCATGAAGGTGGGCATTCGGTACGGAGAGCCGATCAGCTTTTTCGAAGAATATCCCGCCGAGACCATCGAGCATCCGAACCTGGTGGCTCAAATGGCCGAGGTGGTGCGGGAACGCGTTCAGGAAATGGTGGACGAGGGTTTATAGAAGTAGCGTCTCTGACGCTATCGGCTATCTCGAAAGTTTGACTTTCAGCCCTGTCAGGGCTGTTGTGGGGAGTAATTTCAACCCCAATCTTTGGAAATCCTTTGCCGGTGGCTTGTAAGACGGATTCTCGACCATCTTTATAGCATCCCGTTTGCACGAATCGACGCATATGCCACAGCCGACGCACTTTGCCGGGTCGTAGTAATGTTTCTTGTCCTCGTAGGCATGAGCGTAAGTATTGCACACCAGCGAGCATCTACCGCAATCGTCGCATAATGAGTCGTCAACCTGGACGACGTAGTGCGGCGGAGCCACAAGGTTCTTCCCGCCATAATTGTTAATCGTCTCGAGGAAATGGCAGCAGCAATCGCAGCAAGTGCAGATGGCGTTCGGACTTGATGGAGAAACGTTGCCGGTTAGAAAAACGAGCTTTTTCTCCCATCTTTCGGTGACAATATCGCGCATCTCTTCTTTGCTGACGGCGCGTCCGCTGTCGGAGTCCACTGAGCTTTGCGCAAAGCTGCCGAAGACAAGGCAACCGTCCTGAGGCGTCGCGCGCTTGCATTCGTGACCGGCAAGGTGCATCGATTGCCTGCACTGGCAGACGTTAAGCATCGCAAGCTCATCGTGCCGGTCGATCATCTCGGACATAAGGTCCGCATCGACGACGCGACTTTTTCCCTCGATGACGTTTTGGACCGGAATATTGCGCACGGCGGGGATGGCGCCGGATGTATATTCGCGCATGTATCCGGTGGAAAACATATCGTTGAGCAGTTCGGCGTATTTGCGGTGCCAGTCGCTGTCCGCGCCACTCATGAGAAGATACTCGAACATCCCCGGTATGAGCGGTAGCAGTGAGTATCCACTATCTCCACCGTAAATAACCCGCCGGCGCGCCATTTCATCCAGTATCGGTTTGATCAAGCCGGGGTCGCGACCGGACTTTCGAACGATTTTCTCGAGCGGCTTCGGGTTGTAAAAGGGCAGGTGTTTGGCGATCTCCGCTTCCTCGGGGGTGAAAAGGTGCGCCACCAGCTTAACCACCTTGTCGCCCATCGGCGGGCCTAAAAGCCTCACCGAACTGAACACCTTGGCCAACTCCACCTGTGCGGGATGAGCGTCAAATTTCCCAGTCATTTACTTGTCCTCTTTTTATCGGCGTTGCTGAAAAAGCGCATCGGGTTCAATGAGTCGAACACCTACGATGCGACTTCCGTTGATTTTAATTTCTCCCAGACGGCAGGACAATGGCTCGGCACTATCGTTACGTCGGGATTTTCCTCGTGAAAACTTTTTATCAGTTGCAGCGTTTCTTTGAATTTGCGAAACGATGCGAGTATCGTGCGGGCTATCAGCGACGGCGGTTTTATGTAAAGGTAGTTCTCGCTTATCCATGCCGCGTCGCCTATAAAGAAAAATCTTTTCCCATCCGGCAGGTTAACAAGCAACCCCATCTGGCCCACCGTGTGGCCTTCTATGGGCACGAGTATCATACTGCCGTCTTCCCAAATATCAATGGCTTTATCAAAAAGACCATAGGGTTTTCCCTGTGTTGCAAAATTTAACGTCTCGATCTGATTGCCGATGTTTTCATAAAGAGACTTCACGTACCCCTTGAAGAATATACCTAACGTCGAGCCTTGCATGAAAGCCCACTCACGGTGGTCGACTACAACTTTTGCTTCGGGGAAATCCGCGACACCGGGCACATGGTCCACATGGCCGTGGCCCAGAATGATTGTCTTGACCTGGTCGGCGGGAACGCCCGCGGCTTCCAGTTGACGGACGGCGTTATCTTCTTCGGTTATCTCGGCGGGAGTGAACTTGCGCAACATACTGAACGGGAACCTGCCGGTTACATCGTAAAACCGCGTGCTATATCCCGTATCGTACAAAATAACCCCATGTTTGGGATGGCGTATCATTGCGAACAGGGCGGGCATGCGCATTTTTTCTCTACCCGCTCCCGCGAGCACCATGCCCTTGTGCGCGGCCACCCAGCCGGAATTGAATATTTTCAATTCGATATCGGGAAGATCATCTGTTGAAGGCAGCATATTTAAATCCTTTATTACGGCATTATCGGGAAAAACTCGGTTTCCACTATGGTGAATTCCACCTCTCCGCTCAAGGTAAAGCGATGCAAGGCCGTCAAATCGCCCGGCGAAGGGCTTGCGCTCGAGTCCACATCCACCAACGGGCAGGCTTCGTAATCACCGTCGGGCAACCCGAAAAGCGGAATAGTCGCCGCTCCGTCTGACAACGCCGAAGGCATCAGCGATTGGGCCAGCGGGAGACCGCTGCAGAACGAACCGTCGGGATATATTCCCATAGAAAGCATCTCACCGTCGTGACCGTCCAGCTCGATGTGCGCCAACACGTTTACCACGAAAAAATCGCCCGTCCCCATCGGTGGTAAAACCAATTCGGCGGCGACGTTCACCATTTGCGCGCCGATCATGTCTCCCAATGTTACTCCCATTGGGCCGCTTGAGTCCGCATCGATCATTACAAACGTCAGGTGAGGGCCGTCGAGCAGCCAGAATATAAGAGCAACGGTTGCCTGACCTCCTGTGAATTGCCCCGCCCCGAACGCCGACGGAAGCGGCATATCGACTCTGGAAGCGGTTGGGGGCAACATCCCCGGACTCATCATGCTGACCACCACCGTCGTTCCGTCCGGTATTTCCGGCAGTTTTTTCCCGGCGCTTTCCGATAAATCGATGAAAAGCGCCGGTATCGCATGAAAAGCGCTTTCCGGTAAAATCGCCTCGCCGGCGCCGTCGACCACCATCAGTCCGGTACCGTCGGCTGCAACAAGGTCCGCGCCGGCGGGAAGGCTCGTCACGGGTAGCGTCGGATCGAGGTCTATCAATGCGCAGACGCTGTAGGTTCCGTCAGGCAGGCCTGCAATACCCACCACGGCCTCTCCGCTCTCGATCACACCGAAAACGTCATCCGTAAAGGCCGCTTGGCAAGGTGTTGTGGGCATTCCGACCCGAATGCGAACCTCGGCGCCTTCCGCCGCCGGATCGGAGCACTCAACCCGGGCAAGGACGTTCACCGGCACGAAATCTGCGCCGTCCAGCGTTACGTTACCGACGCCGTCGGCAACTGTCAATTCAACAGGCCCGGCCAGCCAATCTCCCTGCATGGGCCGGTCGCCGTCGGACGGGTCGGAATCTATATAAGCATAAACATAATATATTCCGTCATTCATTTCGGTGGGCAACGGCGCAACGGACGCCCCGCTTTCTATCGTCGAGGCGCCGGAAGCTACCGCATCGGGCAAGTAGAAAAGGACGCTCTGGTTGAACGCAAGCGCCTTAAAATCCAGGCCGTCGGGCGCCGCGAGATTCTCGCCGGTTACCGTAATCGACGCTTCATCGGTAGGGAGAAGTCCTCCCGACCCCCTGTCACCGCCTTCACATCCAAAAACAAAGACAAGCGATAATGTCGTGATAAAAATTGCCTGTATCCATTGCCTCATATCATGCGGGCTCCTTCATTTATCACAGTATCACACGGTACGGCGAGCGTCAAATAAAAACGTCCCCGATTGCTTGAACCGTTTCATTAACGATGCCGCGCAGGATTTCAAGCGCTTCGGTCAACTCTTCGGTATCATTGAACTCGCTGCTTAAACTGCGCAGTATTCTTGCTTCAGGCGGCGGCTCAACTCCGAGCGTTTTCCAGTCGATGTCACCGACTTTATAAGAGCCGCTCTCAAAGACGTATTGCCCGAACCTTTTGCGCCCGCGGCGGTACGGCCAGTTTTCCTTGAGGGAAAGGTAGCGCCGGAATGCATCGAGCGCCACCGGTTTTTCGACGATTATCTCGGGCCGTATGGTCTCGAAACGCTCCCGGCTTACCGCCTCGTAAAATCCTTTGACCAGGTCTATATCGGTAATGCAAAGCCCATAGAGGTACCAGTCGTCCAGCGCCGCAATAACCGGCGTCGCTTCGACTTCGGTCAGGTAATTGTATGCGGTGCAGCGGTGTTCGCCGCAAGTTTCGGCGCCGTAATACGCATGGTCGCGCATGTCCACGCCGCCGTTGATCTGCGGGTGAATAAGACATCCTACTTGCCGTTGATCGCTATCGACAAAGCCCAAAAACTCGCAAGTGTATATGTCTTCAAGCAGCTTGGGCCTGCTGTCCATTTCGGCTACGACGCTTCTGAATTCCTCGAGCTCGCCGCCGGCAGGATTCATTGCCTGAAAAAGCTCGGTTCGGAAACTCAAAGCCGCCGTTATTTTCTCGCGGTCGAAGTTTTCGTAGTTGTAAAGCCCACAGCAGGCTCCACAGGATTTAACTTCGTCGGGATGGCAAAGGTAATAACTTTCCATTTTCCTGCAAAGACAGGCGCCGGATAGAAAACTCTCAGGTATTTCGCGATTTTTTGAAGGCGGCGTAACGCGCCAGCGCCGCCAGAACCCGCGCGCCGTTCTCGGGAAACTCCAGCACCGTAACGTCTTTCCGGCATATTTCCCTTAATTGCTTGAACCAGTTCGGATGTCCGAAGGCTGCGGCCACCATCGGCTTTTCCGGCGCGGCGGACCGCAATTCGGCCAATGGTCCTATCCAGGTTTCGGCGTTAATGCCAAAAGCTTTGAAACTCTCGATCACCGCATACGGTACCGTCGCAAACATCAATATAATGTCTACTCCGGGATCGTCGAGCACGGCTTCAAAGCCCTTTATGAACAGTCCCGAAGGGCCGACATCCAACGGGTTTTTTACGTTCATCCATGCCGGCGCGTCGTTCCGGACACGTTTGATGGTATCTTCAGACAGTTTCGCAGCCACCAGTCCTTCCCTGACTGCGACATCAATGCTCACTGCGCCCATTGAGCCGCTGTTGGTCAAAATGCAAATCCTGTTGCCGCGCGGTAACGGCTGGCTGTCGAATACCGCCGCAAGATCGATCATTTCGGCCACACCGGAGGCCCTTATGGCACCCGTTTGCGCAAACAAGGCGTCGTAAATGTCATCGCGCCCGGCCATCGAGCCGGTATGAGAAGAAGTCGCGGCGCTTCCTTCGGCGGTTCGGCCGCTTTTCAACACTATCACCGGCTTGATCGGTGTGATTCTTTCGAGCGCGGTACGCAGTTTCGCGCCGTCCGCTGCACCTTCGAGGTACATTACCACCACCCGCGTCATCGGATCGTCCCGGAAAAAATCCAAAACGTCCGACTCGTCAACCACCAGCCTGTTCCCGAGAGTCACGGCACGGGATACGGCAAGCTCTTTGCTGGGGAAGGAATCGAGCAGAATACTCCCGAAAACACCGCTTTGGGCCACCAGACCGATACCGCCCGGTTTGAGAGCGTCTTCGATTACTTCGCTTGTGGCGAAGCGATTCTCGGTATTGACGACCCCGACACAGTTCGGCCCCATTACCCTCAATCCTTTGTCCAGAGCTATCTCGCGGCATTTACGCTGCAAAGCGACGCCTTCCTTCCCGGTCTCCGCAAAACCCGCCGATTCGATTATCACGTTGCGAATGCCCGCCTGTGCGATCTCCTCGAGAATGCCGGGTAGCGTTGGAGCCGGAGTTATAACTATTGCGAGGTCCATCGGCCCCGGTACATCACCGATGCTTTTGTAAACGGGCAAACCATGCATCTCGCCGCCTCGAGGGTTGACGAGCCGCACCTTATCTCCATGGCCGCGTTTCTGAAGCCATATCGGAAGTTGATAACCAAACCCGGGCGTACTCCGCGCGCCGACTATAACTACCGTGCCGGGATCAAAAAACTCCCATAAAAAATGTTTTTCGGACGACAATAATCTCTCCTTATGACCAACATGGGGGCAAAACCTATATGTTGGTTCCATTCATTGCAAATTTTGTAATAATTACAACCGATCCATGCTTAAAGCGGCATCTACGGCAAGCCTGTCGTGTATCAATCAACCTCTAGTTCGACTATGAAACGGGCGGCTTCATCCATGGTGTGGGTACGGTCGAAATACTTGATGCCGTATTTTTCGAGAATGCGAAACCCGTCATCCTCCCACGAACCGGGAACGCGAAACACTATCGGGTACCTAGACGGATCGATACCTCGATCCATCAGGCCGAGTATCACCCCCCTGGCGACAAGGTCCACCCTGGTGTTGGACAGCACGTTGGTAATGACGGCTATTTTCCGTATACCTTTCTTTCCGAGTATCGCTTTTGTAAGCAGCCGAATCTTTTTTACGGTCGGGTTGCCGCCGATTTCGCAATAATTCGCCGGCCTGCCGCCGTAACGATATATAGCGTCCATAACGGTCAGGCTTGCGCCGCCACCGCCGATTATCAAACCTATATCACCGTCGAATTCGACGAGCCTGCCCGCCACTCCGCGATGATCTATCTTGTCGATCTCTTCCGCCTCGATCTCGAGAGCAGTCGGCGGGCGGCCCTTATCTTCCCGAGGCTCGATACCGAAAGACGCCAACACTTTCGATTGCCGCCTGCCGGCGTCATCGTCAATGTCCATCCGCAAATCCGCCGCATACACCTCGCCCGATTCGGTAACCACAAGCGGGTTGACCTCGAGAAGGGTGGCGTCAAAACTTGTGTAGATGTCATAAAGCAGTGTCGCCAATCTCGTTATTGTGTTGAGCATCCTGCCACCGATGCCGGAACGCTCGACAGCCATCTTGGCCTGGAAGCCAAGCAGCCCGGCCGGCGGATCGATAAGCACCTTTTCGACCCTGCCTTCGCTTGCTATCCGCTCGACATCAACCCCTCCGGGGCCGAAAAGAAAAGCGTCGCATTTGGCAGTTTCGTAAATCACAATGCCCATATAGAATTCTTCGGCGATATCGAGCTTTTTCTCGACGAGCACCTGTCGGACTTCGCGATCCCGGATTCTGGAGCCGATAAGTTTCTCGGCGGCCTTTTTGGCGTCTGCTGGAGTGTCGGCGAAAAGAATGCCGCCCGCTTTTCCTCTGCCTCCCGCCGGAATTTGGCTCTTGATCGCCACCGGCGCGCCGATGTTTTTCGCAGCCTCAAGCGCCTCGAGGGCGGTCGAACAGACAACCCCCTCGGGTATCGAAAATCCCTTCGAGGCGGCTAATACCTTTGCCTCATGTTCGTACAATCTCATTTACTGTTTGCTTTCAATAAAATACGCGGTCGAAATCACGGCGCTCCGAGTGCAAATACGCACGCCACCGCGCCGGGGCCGCCAAGCGTGTGCGCTATACCGATTTCGGCGCCATCGACCTGCATGTCTCCCGCGCGGCCCAATATCTGCGCCGCAACGTGATTTATCATCCTGACGCCGGATGCGCCTACCGGATGGCCGCAGGTTTTCAACCCGCCGTCGGTGTTTACCGGTATCTTACCGCCGATGTACGTTTCACCGTCCGCGATAAGCTTCCAACCCTCACCCTTCGGCGCCAGGCCGAGGTCTTCGTAGTCCACGATTTCGGTGATCGTGAAGCAGTCGTGCAACTCGACCACATCAACTTCTTCGATGGGTTCACGGATGCCCGCCATCTCGTAGCACGTTTGAGCGGCAATTTGCGTGCTCTTGAAGCCGGTAAATGAAAAACCCTGGTCGAATTGCGCGGAATAATAGCCGGCGGCGATGTTGAACCCCACTCCCTTGATCAAAACGTAGGAGTCGGTGAATTTCTTTGCGAGGTCTGCGCGGGTGAGCACGGCGGCTGCGCAGCCGTCGGTGGTGGGACAGCAATCGAACAGGTGCAGCGGCTCCGCCACCGGCGGGGCGTTGAGCGCCATCTCCTCGGTGATTTCCCTGCGGAAATGGGCGAGCGGGTTCAGGGAGCCGTGTTTGTGGTTTTTGACGGCGACTTTAGCCAGCATTCTGCGGTCTATGCCGTATTCGTGAAAATACCGCGAAGCCAGCAGCGCAAACATCCCCGGCGCGGTACGGCCCTTGCAATACAACGGATGGCCGCGCTCGACATGCTGAGCCACCAGGCTTCCACGTCCCGGAACGTCGCGCATCTTCTCGCAACCGACTGCCAGCACCAGGTCGTATTCGCCGGACACGATGGCCATGGCGGCGTTGCGGACGGCTTCCATACCCGTGCAACAATATGCAGACACCCTCGTGACGGGTATAGGGTACATATTAAGCGGTTCAGAGAGGCTGACCCCAGCAACGCCCTCGTAGCCCCACGAGAACGGCAGGTAAGTTCCCAGCCACGCCGCCTGTATTTCCTCGGGGCCGATGCCTGCGTTATCGAATGCCTGCCAGCACGCTTCGATTATCATGTCGTGATAGCTCATATCGAAGTTCTCTCCGAACTTCGTCTGCCCCATGCCGACAATCGCCACTTTATCCTTGAGACTCATTTTTCAACCTCCACCGGCCGGAATTTCCAGAAGTAGTTATGAAAGCCTCCGCCGGAATGAAACTTTCTCAACGTGAACTGCACTTTCATTCCCACCTCGACCTTGTTGGGATCGCAATCGGTCAGTTGTGTATAAAATCTTCCGCCGTCGTCCAAGTCCACGCTGACCATAATGGTGGGTGGGTTCGGATTGGGTGGAAGGTGGTCCTTGGTAAACGTATAGACTGCTCCCGTTTCGCCCAGTCGATAATCCGTCATATCATCCTTGGCCTTGCAATTCCAACATATACGCCTTACCGGGAACTGCACGGCGCCGCATTTGTTGCACTTCTTGGCGATTCTTCTCAAGTTGTCCTTCTCCTCGCGCCACAACACGGCGGGTGAAGTCCAGACGTTCAACTCCTCGCCCGGCAGAACGCCACGGAACTGGAGGTACTTTCCGTAAGACGGAACCGGCGCCCCTGCGGCTACCTGACGCTCCACCGAGTTCGCCGGTTTCCAGTTTTTTATATGCTCGGTGACTTTGAGCAATATCGCGTCCGCGCCTGAGGAATGTGAAAGCACGAGAATAAAATCTCCCGGCGCGGCGTCTTCGAGCGCTTTGGCCAACCCCAGAAACGGTGCAACGCCGCCCGCATCGCCTACGTCGCTTACAAGGCCGACGAACTTCTCGATATCGATTTTGATCGAGCGCGCAATGGGCTTTATCGAGCGCGCATCCGGGGCGTAAGCCACCACCGCCTTGATATCCTCCGGCCCGAGTCCGTTTGCGTTCAGGATGGCCTGAGCCGCTTCGGCTTGCAGAACCGAATAGCCGGTGTCTTGTATGAATTTCGCATCGGCGCTCTTGAGGAATTTGTCCTCCGAGGTGCGCCAGACATCGATGTATTCTCGAACCGTGCTTTTCATATCAATGATTTCCGCCGGTACTTCTCCCTCTCCGACGACGACCGCGGCGGCGGCGTCTGCAAGGTTCCTCTCCGCCGGCTCCGAAGGGCGCCCCATGCGCATTTCGGCGGCCGCTATGACCACACGACTTGCATTCCCGGAGGCTACGGCGTCACGCGCCGCCCGCAGGGCCGAGATGCCCGTCCGCAAGCTACCGGCAAAATCGGCGCAAAAGATATCGCGCCTTAAATTCAACACCGTCGCCAACAACGCCGCGTTGTTCTTTTCGGTGTATGGCAGTGTGGTGCTCGCCATGTAAAGGCCGTCGATATTCTCGCCGGCGTCCGGGCCGAGACAGTTGTTGGCCGCTTCCCAGGCCATGCTTATCGGGTCTTCGTCGTAGTTGGCCGCGCTGCGCGATCCTCGTGCCGAGCCTCCCCACTGTGCGGCAAGCATTTCTCCCGTCAATCGATAACGAGGTATATAAATCCCAATATCAATAATCCCGATCATGGAAGGTTCCTCCAATACCACTTAATACATATTCTTTATAAATTAAGGGCCCATACGGGCCCCTGCATTTAAAGCGATATCAATATAACGCTTATTTTTCCTCGAGACCGTCAAGGATCGAGTCTATTTCATTGTCCTCTCCGTGCGAGGTAGCGGGCGCTTGTTGCGGAGAAGGAGCGACCTGAGGCTGTGGAGCCTGCGGAGGCGGCGCGGATTGCGGTGCGCGATCCACCACGCCTGCTTCCTTGAGATGTTCCGCGGGTTCAGCCGCCTCGTTTAACTCCGCCAACCCTAAATCCTTAATGACGTTCATTACAAGCTTCGACCCGATGGCCTTGCGCTTGAGCAGGTATCCCTCGAAGAGAGCATTGTCGCATATAGTGTTTATCAGCCGTGGAATACCACGGGAATAACGATGCGCGATCTTTATCGCGGGATCGTCGAATATTTTATCGTGTGAGCCGGCGAGCCGTAATCTGTGATGGATGTAACCGTTTGTACTCTCTTCACTAAACGCTTCGAGACGATACTTCAGCGCAACGCGCTGCTCGAGCGGCTTGTCGAGTTTCAGGTTGTCCTCGATCTCAGGCAACCCGAAGAACACGAAAGTGATCAACTTTCTTTCCGGCATTTCGAGGTTAAGCAGCCCCCGGAATTCCTCCATAATCTGCTTGCTTTGAAGCATTTGCGCCTCGTCTATGAGCACCACGGCTTTTTTCCCGCTTTCGAACAACTGCGCCAGACGGCGATAAAGCTGGTTGAGCAGCTTTATTTTATCTTTTTCCGGTTTTTCCACACCCAGTTGCAGCGCAATGCGCTCGAGTAACCAATCCGCCGTGATGCCGGAGTGAATAATGACCAACAGTGCCGATTCGTATTCCGTCTCGGGTAGCGAATCGAGCATTCGCCGCGCGAGTGTCGTCTTACCGGTGCCGATGTCTCCAATGAGCACCGCGAGACCTTTCATCGTGTCCACGGCGTACATGAGCCTGACCAGCGCGCGAGAATGTTGAGCACTGTTGAAGTAGAACTTGCTTACCGGCGCCATACTGAACGGCTCACGTTCAAGGTCGTAATAATCCAGATAATCCATTCCACCCCTCCCTGAAAATTAAATATACGAAATTTTGCTTCGGGAAGTCCTACTTGCTTCCACTTTAGTTTCTTGAGGTTCCACTTGCTCTGCAACTCTTTGCGCTACTTGCATGACATCCCTGAAATGCGGATTGACCGATTCAACATCCCGGTAAGCTTCCAACGCTTCCTCCAGCCTGCCTTGTTGCTCGAGGGCCATGCCCAAATCAAAACGCAAGCCCAATATTTCGTGTTCCTGAAGGTTTTCCAAAGCAAGACCTTCTCTGAATATTTTTTCCGCCTTCTCAAATTCATTAAGGTCCATGAAGCACAATCCTATCAAATTTAGGCAATCGCACGCGCTATACCCGGTCTTCATGGCCATCTGGAAAGTATTAATGGCGTCCCGGAACAGGCCCATCTCTTTATAAGCAATACCCAGATTGAAATGCGTATCCGTGTCCTCGCCAATCTCTTCCTTGACGCGCTCTCTGAAAGATCCGAGCACTTCGCCCAGATCATCGTCCTGAGATTCGATATCCGCGGCTATATCGGAAATATCCTCGGACAACACGCTGCATAGATCGAACAGTTCCTCGCTTTTATCGGTGGGTTGAACTTCGTCTCCGAAAACCTCTCCAAGAATTTCCTCCGCCGCCTCGGCCATACCCTCGATGTCGGGATGAGCCGGCTCTTCTTCCACGCCAACTCCCTCATCGACTATTGCATCGCCCCACGCGTCGTCTGCGGCTTCCGCCACCGCATATATGTCGGTAGCCCCAACTTCCTCTTCATCCGACAAATACGTTTCGGGAGCAACCGCATCCTCAACAAGGGTCTCCTCTTCAAGCGCTTCCGCTCCCAGCGCCTCCTCAGCTGGCGCTCCAACCTCGATATCTTCCTCGTCAAGAGCTGCTTCTGTTTCCAGCGTTTCTTCTACTGAGGTTTGCGCAGCTTCGGCAACGGTTTCCGCCGGCATTTTTTCCGCTTCAACCTCTTCGCTTGCAAAGTCGCCAGCCGCATCCAACGAAATAGCGGGTTCGAGATCCGGAGCAGTCTCCGCTTCAAGGGCCACTTCTTCTACCGTCTCCTCCTCGACTTCCTCTTCTTCATCGCCCCACTCGTCGTCCAGGACACTCTCGAGGGATCGGGAAGGCTGCTCCGCGAGAGGCGGCGTCTCCGCCGGCGGCTCGGAAGCTTCACGCGCTAACTCATCAAACGCCGATCCGGCTATCTCCTCCAACTCGATGTCTTCTTCTTCCTCTTCCTCTTCTTCAATCTCATCAAATATCGGTGCTTCTTCACTTAAAATCGGTTCCTGTTCTAAATCCGCCTCTGGGGCAGCAGTTTCGACCGTAACTTCTTCCTCCTCCTCGACCTCCAGAGTAGGCTCTTCGGCCTCGAGGGCCGTAACTTCCTCCTCCTCGACCTCCAGAGTAGGCTCTTCGGCCTCGAGGGCCGTAACTTCCTCCTCCTCGACCTCCAGAGTAGGTCCCTCAGCTCCCAAGGGCGGGGTTTCTTCCTCCATTTCGAAGAGTTCTTCCTCGGCCTCGAGGGACGGGGCATCCTCCTCGTCTTTCATCTCGAACAGAAGTTCCTCTTCATCAGTCGTAGTTGGTGAAGACGGCGTTACCGTTGGAGGAGGCGCTTCTTCAACCTCATCTTCTACAAAAACCAATTCTTCATCAGCAGCTTCTTCAACAAAAGAGAAGGGTTCATCTTCATCGCCTTCGATCTCGAGCTGATCCTCATCTTCCGCAGCTACGTCTCCGGCATCATCTAAAGTGAGGAACTCCTCGACCTCTTGCTCTTCACTTATCGGTTCCTCTTCGCTTATCGACTCATCCCCTTCAATCCCGAGATCAATTTCGACGCCCGCGTTAAGCTCCTCGAGATGTCTCTGCGCATCGGAATTGTCCGGATCCAGTGACAGGAGTTCATCGATATAAATGCGGGCCTCGTCGTCATCGCCCTTCGAGCGCGCGGCTTCAACAGCCAACAATAACATCTCAACCGCTTCTTCTATCTTTCCTTCTTCCTTGAGGAGGAGGCCGTTAAGGTTAAGAGCCTCATGCATATTGGGGGAAGCGCGTAATATTTTCCGAATATATTGTCCCGCCTTGTCCAATAAGCCGTATCGGATGTAAACGTCGGCTTCAGTTAAAAGCCCTGGGATTTGATCGGCGGTGGGTATATCACTAATTTCCTCTTCAGTATCCGCTACTTCCACTTCCGCTGGGGCGGGCTCGGGCGGTGGAGGAATTTCCGGCTCTTCCACCGCCGGCGTTCCCGGTGCTTCCTCATCGGCAGGTGGAAGGCCTACTATGGCGTCATCGTCCAGTGACGGGGCGACCGGCTCCACCTTGGCCGGCGTTTCACCCAGAGCGACAAGGTGTTCCTTGGCACTCTCATCTGCCGGATAAAGCTTGAGAATCTTCTGATAGCACAAGCGGGCTTCCGCTTCATCCCCCTTTTCCTCGACGATCTTCGCCTTTTTCCTTAAGTATGAGACCGCCTTCTCGACGTCTTGCAATCGAGTGGAAATCATGACCAACTTGTCGAGTGTCTCAGTATCGTCCGGTTTGAATTTAAGCACCTGCACATAGCATTTTTGTGCTTTTTCGAAATCGCCTTTTTCTTTAAGCGCTTCACCGTAGCCACAAAGGTTATCAACATTGGTCGGGTCAGCCTTGGCAAGCTTCTCATACAGTTTTACAAGATCGTCCCACCGTCCGGCGCTCTTTAACTCATCGGCCGCCTTCTTTACTTCCGCATACCCCTGATCTTTCTGACCGCCTTTCAGGTAAAGCTCCGCGAGTTTCACCCGGTGACTTACGCTACGAGGCTCGAGTTCGGTCAGGTTCCTCACTATTTCCAGACATTTGTCCTGCTTGTCCTCTTCCTCGAAATGCTTCAGCGCTTCCTTGTATTGAAGGACACCTTCGGCCATCAGACCCAGTTTGCGGTAAAGATTGGCTATCTCAAGACGAACTTCGTAATTATTGGGATCTATGACAAGTATTTGTTTGTAGACCGCTATAGCCTTTTGGTGGAATCCGTCACGAGCATATATGGAACCGGCAAGTTTGTAGAATTTTATACTATCGCCGGTTTTTTTTGTTTTGAGGTATAGGTCGCCTAGTTTCTTGGCTACGTTTACATCCTTGTTATCTTCCTCATGAGCTTTCAGATATTCCTTGAGGGCTTTTTCATATTGCTGCTTGCCCAGGAATTTCTCGGCATTTTGTAGGTACTTGTTTTTCTTATTGCGTGCCAAGAGCACACCACCTCATTAAAGAAGTTACCATCACGGTGGAAAACCGTCAAGGAATGAGAAAAAATCTCCTCTTTTTAACGAAAAAAAGCTTGTTTTACAAGGTTTTGGGTGATTGAAACGGAAATTTAGGGAAATGTCCAGTCAGTAACGCTGCTACACGGAATTTGGCGAACCTCCAGGAGGAGTGTCCGCCTCTATAAAAATCTTCCTTACCTGCGGCATATTTTCTCTTATTGCCGCTTCAATATCATCAATCAACTGCTCGATCTGCTGGGTAGTCATCCCGTCTCGGAACTCGATGTTCACATTCAGCAATATTTCATCCGGAGCTATATGCATTGTCAGTAACTCCAACACTCGCTCGACATCGGGGAACGAGCGGAGCACTTTCCTTATGCCGGCTCGATCCCGCCGCGATGCGCTTTCGCCCAAAAGGAGGTCGCGGTTTTCCATCGAGAGGAAGATAGCCACAACACTAAGCATTACCCCGATTATTATCGATGCGATGCCGTCGTATAGCGAGTTGCCGGTATATACCGTAAGGCCAATCCCGGCTGCGGCAATTGTTACACCCAACAGGGCCGCCGAATCCTCGAAAAGCACCGTTAATACTGCGGGATCTCGCGTATCCTGCAAAGTTTGCCATATCCCCCTGCCGCGCTTGAATCTGGCGAATTCTCTGGCTGCAAACACCCACGTGATAAACTCAAACAACAGCGCGGCCCCGAGAACGATGTAACTTAATTTCACGCTGACCAAAGGAGCGGGATGCCGAATTTTACTTACGCCCTCGTATATGCTGAATGTCGCTCCTATGGTGAAAATACTTATGGCGACCACGAACGACCAAAAGTATCTTTCCATGCCATAGCCAAAGGGGTGTTTTTCGTCGGGCGGTTTCTTGCTTAGCGCAATTCCAACAAGCATCAACGCCTGGTTGACCGTATCCGCCACGGAATGAAACGCCTCCGCCAGCATGGCGCTCGATCCCGAAACAAACGCGGCCACGAATTTCATCACCATCGTGGCGGCATTGCCCACCAAAGCAGCGTATACCACTCGCTTCGAGCCTAACGGCATCGGTTATGCCTCCCTGGAGACGCGGCATAAAAAAGCCGTTTTATGATTATTATATGAACCTGGCGGGGATTGATCCGGAAGATCATCCATTCGCGTTTGCCTCTTCTGAGAAAAAACCTCTATACATAATGGCAAATAAAATAAAAGTTTCTTACAAACCCGTCAAGGGATGGGCTGCGGCCTCAACCTTCCTTTGGAACCGCACATTTTTTGAGCTTTTTTAAAGTCGCTAACTATAGCTAAAGCCTCTCTGCAATAATCATACGCGGATTCGTCATCCCCCATGTTTTCCATTATAACGGCCATATTATAATACGCGCGAGCGTTGCGAGGTTCTATCTTGATAACTTTTCGGTACTTCTCAATAGCTTCCTTTTTGCGCCCCTGGACGAGGTAAATGTTCCCCAAGTTCAAGTGGGCCGCCACATTGCGCGGATCCAACGCCGCGACTTTCAAAAATGCGTCCTCTGCAAGTTTGTAGTCGTTTCGCTGCAGGTAAATCAAGCCAAGATTGTGCCATACGGTTGAATTGCGGGGGTTTATAGCTGTGGCGCGGGCATAATGCCATTCGGCCCGTTCCGGCTGGTTGTGCTTCATCCAATACACTCCGAGGTTGACGTTCGCACGCTGAGATGTAGGATCGGTACGCAACGTTGCGTTCCAGATACTTCTCGAATTTTTCCACTGTTTGAGGCGGTGTGAATTCATCGTTCCCAAAAGCGCCGTAGTCAGAATTACAACGGCCATCCAGTCACGGCGGCTTCGATTACCAGCGGACCAGGGACAACTCACAAAACCGGCCGAAACCATGCCCAAAAGTGCACATGCCAGCAAGCCAACGCCTAAGCGGATTACTATTTTACTCCGCCTGCCAAAATTCATTCTGCGGCCGACATGTCCTTTTCTAATGAGTTTCTGGTTGAAGGTTTGCCTTTTCTCGGGGGTAAAAATGAGGGACTTCTTCCATTCACCCTGAAAAGACCTTGTCATCAAAGGCGTTATAATCCATGTTGTTGCCGTGAAAGCAACGGTAAAGAAAAAAGCGGCCCGCCAGAAAGAAACGTCCTCACGACCCTTCCTTGCTGCAATCAACGCTGCCCCCAATAGCGCGATAACCGTTATCCAAAAGAGCACCGTTATCAGCGATAATTCCAATTTCCCCTCATACAGATAACGATAAGAAATCTTTAGTGATGCTATCGCCAGAGTCGTCAGACCCACCCATCTTATAACACCCCAAAGCTTCGATTCACGACTGGTGACATGCTCAATAACCGAAATAATAAAAAAGCAAAATCCCGCCAGCGGAATATAAAGGTAACGTTCCGCGAGCGGCTGATTGGCCGGTATGAGGTTCAGTACCGTCAGCAGATTCAATGGAATCCATACTAGGCCGAAAGCCGCCGCCTTGTTCTTCGACCTCAACCGTAACCCTGCCCATAACATCGCAAACCATAAAAACACGCCGAAAGCCACCGACCACCACTGTGGCGTTCGAAACTGATGATCTGCGCTCAGGTATATCGGCCAGGCCATTATCTTCGAGTACGCCGACACCGACCATCCTGATATTGCGAGCACTCGCCAGTGGAACTCCCCAAAAATATCGCTTGGTGGCAAGTACCCGAAGACGCGCCAGTCTCCGACGAAAAGGGTCGCCATCAAGACAGGGGGTACAAAGTACGGCAAATACCACGCCCAGCGGCGGCGAAGCACTTCGGCGCCGGATTGCTCGACGAGAAGATAGTCGGCGACAAAGGCTAAAAAGGGCAGAATAACCACCACTTGCTTTGAACCAAGGCCTAAAAAGAAGAAAAGCCAGGAAAGCGCGTACGGTCTCCATCGAACCTTTTTCCATTCTCCATCTTTCAAAGCTTCAGCAGTTCCGGACGCCACGACATAGCTCCACAGCGCGCATACCAGGAAAAGAAAAGCAAGCATTTCTTTACGGTGAGAAACGAGCGCCAAAGCCTCCGACCCTGCAGGATGCACCGCAAACAAAAGGGCCGCTCCCCATGCCGCCCATCGGCCGGCAAACCTGCCTTCCAGAAAGCGGAACCAGACCAATACACAAGCGAGGTGCAGAATAAAATTGGTCAAATGGTAACCTCGCGAGTTATAACCCCACAGTGCATAATCCAGGTACAGGGTAACGGACCTTACAGGTCTGCCCGCGCTGAGATATTCCAAAAGGCCATGCGTATCACGTATGAAAGGGTTGATAATTATAAGGAATACATCATCGTACAAAAGGTTTATATGTAATACCTCCAAGCACACCGATCCTCCGACATACAAGAGGAGCGCTACCGCCGCCCACTTGGGAAGTGTGGTTTCGCTGTTCGAAATGTCCTCAGAAGACCGCATAAATAAAGGGGAAACTTCCGCCCGTGGTCTGAGTCAACATCACCAGGATCATAAGGAACGCCATCACTATGAATATCGGCGCCATCCACCATAGCTTTCGTTCGCCAAGAAACTGTATGAATTCTCTTACCACCTCGAACCTGTCCTCGGGGATATAGGCCCACGCAAGTCGTAAGGAAGCAATTACTAAAACCAAAACCGCGACATGGATACGCGAAGCCTGAGATTTTATCACCAGCGCCGCTCCATGCACTGCGATGAGGAAAAAATCCGTGTACCCCGCCGCCATTCTCCAGGCAACGTTGTCTTCGGTCTGCTTAATAAACGCAAAGCATAATTTCAACAACGCAGCGCGGGCCATGAAAAGCAGGCTAAAATAATAGAGAAATATTGTTGCAATCCATACGCTGAAACCGGAAATTTTGCGTTCCACTATCAGTACCGCCGTCAACTCCGCCGCAACGGCCACACTCGCGCCAATAAAAAAAGCGCCCGCTCGCCTCAAGTCTTTTGCAGCGGTGGTATCGTCATCCTTTTTCAAAACTCTCAGCAACACTCCTTGAAGGAAAAGGGCCATCGGAAACATCACAAGCGCCATCCACCCGGCGGCATAACGGAAATACGCCTCACTATGCAAGCCGAACCTGTAGATGATCATCGACCCCCACAAGATTAACGCGAACAAGTAAATCCGCCTGCTCGAAACCACTCGACCGGCCTTTTCTTCAATATGCTTCATATTTTGCTATCCCTCACATTCACGGGCAAGGGATTTTAATCCCTTGTCCACCTTTTTTAGTTACCGATTCCGGCGCTTATTGTCGCCCAATCCACCCGCTCATCCGGCGAGCGGCGAAACGGTTGCTCAACCTCGGGGCCCGGCAATGTTTCCACCTTCCACTTCCGACCGGCGGTATTACCGGAAATTTTCATGGACACCTCGACCCACTTACGTTCACCCCGGCGATGCTTCGGATCTATGTATCGATCTTCGATTTTCTTCCATCCTCCGTTTTGCTCGACGTAAAAAACGAACCTGACCCCGTCACCTTCGCCGGCCCAAGCCTCTTCAATCATCCCGACAAAAAACCGGTCGATGGATTTTGGGCTCGACGGCTCGAAGATTACTCCGGCAGGAATTTTTATCACCGCCGCAGGTTTTTCGACACCGTTTATTTTTACCATTCGCAATTCTCCCGCTCTCCGGGCTTTCCATCCTACGGAATCGGCATCGGCGGAATCATACGAGTTAATATAGCACCGAAAAGCCGCAGTTTCCCCCAGCCTGTTGCAATGAGGCCCGTGCGCCGCCCATGATATACCACCGGCCAGGATCACCGGTGTTATTGCTGCAATAGACCCCCGGCGCGGGCCGGGACTGCGAATAAACCGCATAAAAAACAATAGAATTATCGTAAGTACCTGAATCTCGACGATCAACCGCAACACATCCCATTGTTCCGATAGAGCTTCCCAGACAATTGCGCCGGTCGCCGCGAGAGGTACCGCCCACCATATTGCGCTCGGCTTCTTACCGGATTGCCGGGCGCTCCACCACCCGATCCTCATCCACAAAAATCCGCCGCCGCCTACCCCCAACAACCAGGCGCCGAAATGGGGTATCTGTAACTTGCGCCACACTACCATCAAGCCTAGCAGCCACAGTGGAAGCAGGCAGGCCGATTGCGCCGAGATCGATCCGTCGTCCGAATTTTTTACCTCCACTCGCCATGCCGCCCAACCGGCGCCGCAACCGGCAATTACCATCAATACTACGCCTGTAGCGCCGGTGGAAAGCCATGACTTATCGAGCACGCCCCATGCGAAAAGCCCCATGGCCGCTCCCGCCACTATATGAAATACCCCCGCCTCCCATTTGGCGCTTTCGTTCATTGCTTGATCCCCTTGCGCGCTACGGCCACCAGCGTAGTCCCGATAAAAAAATCGAACCCCCTCAATACCAGCAAGCGCTCGGTATCAAGCAATGCCAGCAGCAAGCGGTTGATAAAACCGGGCAACTGATAAGAAATCGTCTCCGGCGCTTCACCGGATTTCGAGAATTTCTGAATTATTCTGACCGCCGCAATTATCGGTGTCGGTGCGCTCATATACGAAAAGAGCTTTATATCGCAGAACCCGGCATCGTAAAGCAACCTTCCGAGCATTCGTCTGTTGTAACGCCGCTTGTGACCGAGCGCCACATCATGCGGACCCCACAACCATGGCATCGCCGGAACAGTCAATATCGCCACGCCACCGGGGGCAATTACCCGATATAATTCCCTCACTGCAGCCGCGTCGTCGTCGAGATGCTCGATCAAATCCGAAGCTACCGCCGCATCGAAGGAATCGGCGGCCAGCGGCGCAAAGTTGATTTCCCCTCGAATAAGCAAGCGCAAATCTCTTCTGCGACAAAACTTCAAAGCTACGGAGTCGACGTCCACTCCTACGGCAGTCACCCAATCGCTTGCGTTCGCCAAGAAACCGCCGGTACCGCAGCCTATATCCACCATCCGAAGACCGCTCGGCGATTTCAACTCGCGGCGAAAAAGATCGCTCAACAACCTGTGTTTGGCCACGAACCAAAAGTACCGGTCTTCGGCCCGGTACATCTTCTCATATTCCCGTTGATCCAAGCTCGCAGATTTTGCCTTGTACTGAACCATACCACCTGCCCGTGTGCTTATTTGCCGCCTTTGTCGCCGGTTTGTTGTCCTGTTGAATGCTCCAGTTTTTTCAGACGACTTCGGATGGCCGCAAGTTCCCTTAATATTTGCGGAAAATCCTTAAGCACCTTCAACTTGCTTCCGGCAACGTCATGCCATTTTACTCCCACCTCGGCCACCTTGAGGCCCATGCGTTTGGCCAAAACCAGCATTTCGACATCGAAGGTGTAACCGTTAATGGTCATGTGTTCCGCCAACGTGTGCGCCGCGTCGGAAGTGAACATTTTGAATCCGCATTGAGTGTCTTTTATGCCCGTCGAAAAAAGCGTTTGCACAACCATTCCGAAGGACAGTCCCAACAGCACTCTATGCCATGGCTGATATTTCTCCATCATGCTCGTATCCGTCATCCTCGATCCCACGGCGACGTCACTTCCCTTGTTTAAGGCATCGAGCAGCTTGTCCGCTTCTTCTATCGGCGTGGACATGTCCGCATCGGTGAAAAACACTATTTCCCCTTTTGCGTGCTTCATTCCCTCCCTTATCGCCCATCCCTTGCCGCGATTAATATCGGAAGCAAGCGTCACGATGCCCTCATGTCCAGCGGCCACGCGGGCGGTACCGTCGATGCTGCCGTCGTTTACCACCAACAGCTCGATTTCGATATTTCGGGCGCGTGCATACTCGAAAACGCGCTCGATTGTCGCGCCGATGCGTTCCTCTTCGTTAAATGCGGGAATGATGATCGACCACATGATTTTTCCGATAAAGTCGTGTTTCGAGAATACCGGAAGCTGCACCCGGGCGCAATATCAATGTGGTCGGTACACCGGACAAGGGATTTAAATCCCTTGTCCGAATGTAAGATGGAATCCGCGACGTAAGGTAATGAGGTCGCCCTGACAGATTTTTCACGTGGCCGGAAGTGTTAAACCGGTACATGGGTTGAAATGAAGGGCAAAACCCGCCAATTTCTATAAGCATATGCAATCGGGTAAAACAGGTCTTGTCGTATCCGCCGGAACGGCGGTTCTCGCCGCGTTGTTTGCCGGTTTTCTCGCAGGAGCGCATTTCGTCCGCGAGGACTTCACTTACCTGGTGATAACCCGCTACGTTATGACCGGCGTCTTCGACGTTTTCACGATGGACCTCTGCTCGGGTATTTGGTTTCGACCTTTACCCATAATTCTATGGAAAATCTGCCTGGCGGCTTTTGGGCTTAAGGCCGGATATTATTACGTCGTCAATGCGGCGATTCTTCTGGCAACCGCCTTTCTGGCAGCCGCTTTGGCGCGAAGGCTGGGCGCGGGACCCTTGGGGTCGAGATTTGCCGGTCTGCTATTTGTCGCTCACCCGGTAACCGTCGGTGCTGCGAGTTACCTTGCGGCGCGGTTCGACGTAATGGGAGCCTTTTTGGCCGTTTGCGCAATATATCTGCAAATTATATCTCGCCGATCCGGGCGCCGTACCGTTATAGTCGTCACTGCCGCCGTTGCGACCCTCGCGGCATGCCTTTGCAAGGAGATGTACTTCACCGTTCCCCTTTTGATTTTTCTCCTGCCCGCAGATTCCAACGGGGAAGTTACTGCCCGCTTCGGTTTTGTAAATCGCCTAAAGGAAAGCATACCGCACCTTTGCGCCGTCTGTGCGTATATAATATGGCGCGCGGCGGTTATCGGGCATTTGATCGGCGGGTATATCTACTTGCGGTCGAGCACGCCGGAAGTACTCAGAATGATGCCGCTGAACGCGCTGCGGGCGATAGCTGAATCGGCGTCCATGTTTGCCGGCGTCACTTATGAGACAATAAACCTCGGCCGGCTTAATTACGCGGTTTTCGCAGCGGCGCTTGCCGTGGCGTTGTGGATATTTATCGGCAGGCGCCGTTTTCGCGAACCGGGAGTTATGCTGCTTTCCGCGTGGGTTCTGATCTCCGTGGCGCCGATATTTAGTCTTCCGGACATTATCAGATACAGTCCTCGACTTCTCTATTTCCCGACGCTTGTGACTTTAATTTTTCTGGCCCGGCTTTACCCGCCCGAACAGCGATTGCGAAACCGGATAGCGCCGCTTGTACTGCTAATGGCGTGGGTGCCGATGTCCTACGCCGTTATAAACGCGCGGCGCGCCGAAAGCGAAAAGCATCGAAAACTCACCGTCGCGATGTACGATTATTATATGCCGCGAGCTTTGACCGAACCGGAAAATCAATACAAAATAATTTTCGGCGTCGGGCCGGAAATATTCACACTCGACGAGATGTTCATCACCAACCTGCCCACTGAAATGGATTTTTTCAACTCTCCGACAGGCACGTTCCGGTTCTTGTTCGGTGACCGCATAAACCGCACCGCCGTGGTGAAGAAGCCCGGTGTGGATTACGCCCGAAGACGATACACAAACCTGTGGGACTATGAATCGCATGATCGGTTTCTGGTCGTCGAGTCCGAACGGGTGGCGATAGAAACATATCGCACGCCGGACATACTGGGCCTCATGGAGCGGGGCAAAAGGGTGGAGGTCGGCGTTTACGATCCCGAAACGGGCACACTCGCCGACGCGACTTCGGTATTCATTCAAACTCTCGCACGGCGAAACAATTCCATCACAGAGCCGATAACCTGGCGCCTTAACACCGACATCAAAAACTGGTCGCTTTCGCCGCAGTTGCAACTCACACGGCAAGATTCGGATTATGCTGAATTTATTTCCACGGGAAGCGATCCCTATATGACCCGATCCGTAAAAGGGTTGGAACCCCTGCCTTACCGATACGTTCGGATAGAGATGAGCGTCGAGAAAGTCGGTCTGTTCGGCCCGGAGATCATGAGGGGTACCGTTAGTTGGCGGGGAAGCAGGAAACCTCCTTACGGACTTGCCGAGCGCGTCGAGTTTCTCGTTCGAGCGGACGGGAAAAAACGCACCTATAACATTGAAGTCGGCAAATGGCCCGGCTGGTACCTGTCGGACAAATTAGACTCGATCCGGGTTGATCCCGTCGATGCCGACTGCCTCCTGAAAATACACTCGATTTCCCTGGCCTCGGAGAAAGTTTCCAACTCCCGTTAGCCGAGAGGGGAGGAGAACGAACTGCGGATCACGGCACTGCGTTGATATCCCCTTTCCAGGCGGCGCGCAATACGGCGGTAAGCTCATCGAACCGGTTATCATGATCCGGCCTGCGGGGCGTCGCTTCGAGCTTGGCAGGTTCGGCAAGTATGTTATTAACCGCCCGCTCGATAAAGGCTTCGTCCACGGCCTCGACGCCTGCAAAGCTTGTCGGGTGCCCCAGTTTTTCATACAATCCCCACAGCGCTTCCGCGCCGGCAAGAGCGGCGTCCTCAGGCGATAAGCCTTGCGCGTCAACGCCGAGCGCCCCGGCAACCTCGACCGATCTGTCGCCGATCTCGGGCGCGTAGTATTTCCAGCAATACGGTAAAAGTATCGCAACGGCGCTGCCGTGAGGAAGTATATTGTAGAAACTGTAACTGAAACCGTGCGGCAATCCTGCGGGTTTGAAATGTATCACCACGCCGCCGGAATGACTTGCCTTCGACATTCCTACTCTAGCGTCGATGTCCGATCCGTCGCGCCGGGCGGCTTCAAGGTGCTTCATGACCATACGGGTTCCTTCCAGCGCAACGGAGTCGACTCCCGAGCGGCCTTTAGTGTTGAAATATCCTTCGATATGGTGTGTCAAAGTGTCCAGGCCTACTACCGTGGTAAGTTCCGGCGGGCAGGATTGCGTTAGTGCAGGATCGACCACGGCGGCGGCGGGCAGTAGCGCCATATCCACCTGTATGAATTTGCGGTTTTCGGAAGGTACCGAGAGGACGGCGTAATGGGTTACTTCCGACCCCGTCCCGGAAGTTGTGGGCACTTCCACGCACCGGGCGGTTCGCGCATCCCGCGCCCCAACTTTACTTGCGTCCATGACACTGCCGCCCCCAACGCCCACCACAACGTCATGACCGCCTTCCTTTACCGCACCTGTCAGCTTTGCGGCGGTTTCGACCGTCGGGTTCGGCTCGACGCCCTCGAATAGCCGCCATTCGAGCCCTTCCCGCTCGATGGAAGCCGTCACGGCGTCGAGCGCGCCGCTGCTACCGGCGGAACCGCCTCCGATGACCACCAGCGGCCTGTTTCCTACCTCGCGGACGACCTTGCCGACTTCATCGACAACGCCGACCCCGAAGTGTGTTTTCATCGGCAAAACCGCCGAAACCTTTTCAGGTATAAAATCCACCATGGCAAATGATCCTTTCGAAATGTTGATGTTAACTAATGTAATATTCCAATGTGCGGCAGGCAATCCGACTCACACATGTCCGTCACCTGCCAGCCAAGAAGGAATTTCCCCATCAACCCCACCCCACCCGGTTTTAATGTAGTAGGGGGAGTAGGGTGACTTAAACTTACTAATCGTCTATTATTATTCAAATTATAGAAAGTATGAAAAGTATCATTAGTGAAAAAGGTAACAAAGTAGACATAATAATTGGTATCAATCGGCAATTATTGATTTTTGCTTCAATAATGCTTCTTTTCGGAATTCTTTATCGAAATGTTTCACCGTTCTGGCAATCAGAAACTATGGACTCATCACGAATCTATTACAACATAATCTGTTTGT
>Ga0180432_10001620_pt1 | contig 35285 bp, 28 predicted proteins | sample SS_ome_10_FD_132414 | JGI IMG/M metagenome (GOLD analysis project Ga0180432, IMG submission 132414) | Hypersaline lake sediment archaeal communities from the Salton Sea, California, USA - SS_1_MS_2 metaG | ecosystem: Environmental > Aquatic > Non-marine Saline and Alkaline > Hypersaline >... | reverse complement strand
TCACCGACCGACGAGAAGCCATGATGAACATGCCGAACTCCCTTCCGAGTCCGTGTTTCACAGGTGAAGTCTTGCGCACCCCGGTCCCGATCCGTCGGACCGACGGCAGACTGTTTCCAGCTATTCTATGCGATCCGGCGCCCGCGACAAACGATCATTCCGGCTCGGTGCGGTCCGGGGGACGCTTGTCGAACAGTCGGTCGACGTCTCGGGACCCGGCCCCCATTGCAGACAGGATCTCTATCAGCTTGCGGTCGTTCCTGGCGCGGGCGTCGTTCTCCTGCACCGGCGGCGAGGGGGCGTAGTCGCTGTTGATGGGGCCGGCCCCGGCCCGCGCAACGTACTCGGCCGTCTTCGCGCGGATCCTGGCACTGGCCCGAACCGGATAGTACTCCCACACCGCCAGGTCTTCCCGTGCGATCAGCAGCCGACCCGTCGGGTCCAGCACCTGCACGCGCCCGTCCACCTCGCATTCCACCCAGGCATGACCCACCGTGGGACGCCGGACGTCCTGGATGCCGAAGACGACCGTCGAGTCGATCCCCCGCTCGCGGAGCAGGTGGTGAAGGTATATCGCCTTGTCCTCGCAATCGCCCGCGCCCCGGGCAACCGTCTCGCCCGGCGTCTGCCAGGTGTCCTCGCCCCGGTCGCTAACGTACGGCAGATCTCGGGCCTGGTGATAGGCCCTTTCCACCTCGGCCCAGGAGGTGCACGAGACACCGGTCAGGGCCGCCAGGCCCAGCACAGCACACAGCAACCCGCGAACGACGATCGTTCGAGACGTTCTCGTCATGACATGCTGCATTGTACCCCATCGCAGTGGGAAACCGCTTGCGGTTTCGCGCGGCCGTACTTAACATATCCCTAACGCGATACGGACTGCCCCATGGACGTTGAGAGTTTCCTCGACGAGTTGCGTTCGTCGCCCGACTACGCCGGGCAGATCGTCTACGTGCGCCAGGTCGCCGCGCGAGATGCGGCGTACGGCGACGCGGCCGAACCGCTGGAGGCGCCGCTGCGGGCGATGCTGGACTCGGCCGGGATCGATCGCCTCTACAGCCACCAGGCCCGGGCCCTCGACGCGGTGCGCCGCGGCGAGGACGTGCTGATCGTCACGCCGACCGCCAGCGGCAAGAGCCTCTGCTACCTCCTGCCCATCCTCGAGATGCTCCACCGCCGCCGGACTCACCGGGCGATGATGCTCTTCCCCACCAAGGCCCTCAGCCAGGATCAGTGCCGCACGCTGCGGCGTGCCCAGGCGGCCGCCGGGCTCGACGAGCACCTCGCGGGCGTCTACGACGGGGACACGCCGGCCGCCACCAGGCGGAAGCTGCGCGACGGCGCCTCCGTCCTGATCACCAATCCCGACATGCTGCACGCGGCCCTGATGCCGCAGCACGGGCGATGGCACGCCGTGCTGGCCAATCTCGAGCTGCTCGTCCTCGACGAACTCCACGTCTACAGCGGCATCTTCGGGGCGAACATGACCAACCTGCTCCGCCGGTTCTGGCGCCTCTGCGAGCACTACGGCAGCCGACCGCAGGTCATCGCGTGCTCGGCGACGATCGGCAACCCGCGGGAGCTGGCCGAGGGCCTGACCGGGCGGGGCGTGACGGTGATCGACGCGGACGGCAGCCCGCGCGGGCGGCGAACGGTCGTGTTCTGGAACCCGCCGCGGGTCCGCGGCGGGCACTGGCGGTCGCGACGCAGCGCCAACGTCGAGGCCCATCGCCTGATGGCCGAGCTGGTCAAGCGCCACCTGGCGACGATTACGTTCTCGAAGGCCAAGATGTCCGCCGAGATGATCCACCGGTACGTCTGCGAGAAGCTCGCCGCCGAGGCGCCGAGTCTGGTCGAGAAGGTGATGCCCTACCGCGGCGGGTACAGGCCCGCCGAGAGGCGCCGTATCGAGGCCAGGCTCTTCAACGGCGAACTGCTCGGCGTCAGCGCCACGCGGGCGCTGGAACTGGGCATCGACGTCGGCGCGCTCGACGCCGCCATCGTGGTGGGCTACCCGGGCACGCTGGCGAGCTTCTTCCAGCAGTCCGGACGCGCCGGGCGGCGCAGCCGAGACGCCTTGGTTTTCCTCGTCGGACTCGACACCGCGGTCAACCAGTACGTCATGACGCACCCGGAGTACCTGTTCGGGCGGTGCGTCGAGCAGGCCGTCCTCGACGTGGACAACCCCTACATCGTCACGGGCCACCTGCGCTGCGCGGCGCACGAGCTTCCGCTGCCGGGGGGCCAGGTGGGATGTTTCGGCCCGCACGCGGAGATGGTCTTCGGCGTGCTGCGGGACAACTGCAAGGTGCATCAGATCGACGGGGTGTGGTACCACGCGGCCGGCGAGACGCCGCAGCACGAGATATCCCTTCGGGACTACGTCGACGCCAACGTGCTGATCGAGGACGTTGCGACGGGCGAGGTGATCGGCGAGGTGAACAGGTTTGACGCCCCGCCGATCCTGCACCCGGGCGCCGTGTACATGCACCTGGGGCAGACCTACCTTGTGGCCGAACTCGACCTGGACAGGAACATCGCCCGCGTCAGGCGGCAGGACGTGGACTACTACACCAACCCGCTGGGGGGCACGGACGTGCACCACATCGACAACCGCCTGCGGGACAAGCCGTTCGGCACGGGCCGGGCCTGCTGGGGCGAGGTCACCGCGTATTTCCGCACGGTCGCCTTCGAGAAGATCCACTTCTACTCGCTCGACCGGATCTCCCTGCACGACCTGGAACTGCCGACCTTCGCGCTGGAGACGATGGCGCTGTGGCTGGTGCCGCCGGAGGACCTGCTCGAGACGGTCCGCAAGGCGGGCCTGGACGTACACGGGGGCCTGCGAGGCATCGGCTACGCCACGCGAATGCTCCTGCCGATGCTGATGACCTGCGACACGCTGGACTTCTCGCACAGCATCGGCAGCGTCAACTCGCCCTGGCAGGCGGTGTTCATCTACGAGCGCTACCCGCACGGGCTGGGCTTCACGCAGAAGGCCTACGAGCGCCTCGACCTGCTCATGCCCGCCGTGCTGGATAACATTCGCAACTGTCCCTGCGAGGACGGCTGTCCCTGCTGCGTGGGCAAGCCGCTGCGGCAGTACGCCACCTGGCATTACGAGCGTGGAGAGGCGTCGATACCGTCCAAGGCCGCCGCCGTGGCCATCCTCCAGGGCATCCTGCGCGACGGGACGGCCCTGGCGTGCCCGGACGACCGGACGCTGAGCGACACGGAGGCGGCCTCAGCCGCCCGGCTCGAACGCGACCTGCGCCGCAGGCTGGAGCGGATGCGGGAGCCCCGGGTCTTCCACCCTATCGAGCCGAATGTCACCACGGCGTATCCCGAGCCGGAAGACGCCAAGACGCTCCAAACGCCCGACGTGTCGCGGCGAAAGGCGCGGCGGACGGCGTTCCACAAGGACCTGCGCCGGCGGATCGCGCAGAAGATGGACCCGGGCGGGCTGGATCCGCTGGTCGGCGGACCCCCTGTACCGGCCGGAATGAACGGACATCAGGATCGCAGGCCCACGTCGTTCGCCGGGCGCCCGGACGTGACGGAAGAAGAGGTCGACAGCGTGCAGTCGCCGGCGGATGATGACGGGACTACAGAAAGCGCGAAACCGCAAGCGGTCCCGCGCGCGGCGCGGGAGGCACACGAACAGGACCGGGCCATCGAACTCGGGGACTCCCTCGCTGCACGGGCGCGACGCCGGAAGAAGCGCGAGGAGCCGTCGTAGCCGGTGGTGATTATGGTATACTAGGTATCGGCGAGCGCAGGAGTCCGATTATGTCCGTTTCAGAAGAGTCTGCGGACAAAGCATGGGTTGACCGATGGGTGCGCTGTCAGGCTGCCCTCGAAAGCGTCCGACGTCGTGAGCTTCGGGAATTCGAGCACACGCGGAATGCCCATATCATTGACGGACTGCTGCAGCTTGGACACGACTTGGCTGTTCCTCGGGGAATGACCGGACTCGTGGAACAGCAGCGGCTCTTCCAGCGGACGAGATCATGAACCCGGTGCTCGAAGCAGCCCTTGAGATCCAGGGCTTCCTGGAACGACAAGGCTGGCAATTCTGTGTGATCGGCGGGCTGGCCGTGGCGCGTTGGGGACAGCCGAGAACAACACAGGATATTGACGTGACGCTGTTGACCGATCCAGGGCAGGAAGAGCCGTATATCACCGAACTTCTCCTGCACTTCGCGCCGCGCCTGTCCGACGCGGCTGATTTCGCGAGAGCTAATCGTGTTCTCCTGATCCGTGCCGCCAACGGTGTGCCGATTGACGTGGCGTTGGGTGGGATCGCGTTCGAACGACTGGCCACGGAGCGAGCAACGCGCTTCGAGTTCGAATCGGGCGTGCAGGTCGTTACGTGTTCCGCGGAGGATCTCGTGGTCATGAAGGCGTTTGCAGACCGTCCCAGGGATTGGGTTGACGTGGAGGGCGTACTCGTCCGACAAGGAACAGACTTCGATTGGGAGTACGTCCTCAATCAACTGGGACCTTTGACCGAGTTGAAGGAAGCTCCGCACATCATGAACCGCTTGCAGCAACTGCGGAAGGACTCGAATGGTCCGTGACTTCATTGTGCGATTGGCCCGTCCCAACTACGGGCTACCGACGACCAACCCCCATGGATGGAAAGACCCTTCTCGAACGACTGAACACGACGCGATACTACCGCGGGCAGATGGTGCACGTTGAGTCGCTGCCCGCACGGCAGGCCCGTCACGCCTCCGTGCCGGGCGGACTGCATCGCGCCGTGGCCGAGGCGCTCCGGGCCGATGGGATCGAGCGGCTCTACTGCCACCAGGCCGACGCCATCGGCGCCGTTCGCGCCGGCAGGGACGTGGTGGTGGTCACCGGCACGGCCAGCGGCAAGACGCTGTGCTACAACGTGCCCATCGTCGAGGCGCTGATTGCCGATGCGACGACGACGGCCCTGTGCGTCTACCCCACCAAGGCGCTGACGCAGGACCAGCTTCGCGGACTGGGCCGGTTCCAGACGCCCGGCGGCGAGGCGGACTTCCTGGCCGGCACGTACGACGGCGATACGCCCGGCAACCTCCGCCGGAAGCTCCGAAACGGCGCCAACGTGATCCTGACCAACCCGGACATGCTCCATGCCGGCATCCTGCCCAACCACGCCAGGTGGAACCGCTTCTTCACGCACCTGAAGACCATCGTGCTCGACGAGGTCCACGCCTACCGCGGCGTGTTCGGCTCGCACGTGGCCAACGTGATGCGGCGCCTGGCGCGGATCTGCCGGCATTACGGATCCGACCCGACGTTCGTCTGCTGCTCGGCGACCATCGCCAATCCGAAGGCCCACGCCGAGCGACTGACCGGGCGGAACATGGAGCTGGTCACCCACGACGGCGCTCCGCGCGGGCCGAAGCGGTTCGTCATGTGGAACCCCCCGCCGCTGGAAGGCGCCGCGCGCGGCCGCCCGGACCAGTGGCGAACCGGGGGCGACAGGCGAAGCCCTCTCGGCGAGGCGGTCCACCTCATGACGTCTCTGTTGGCCGAGGGCATCCAGACCATCGCGTTCGTGCGGACGCGGCTGGCCAGCGAGCTGGTCTTTCGCTCCTGCCGAGACCGCCTGCGCGACGTCTCGCGCAAGCTGGCCGGGGCCATCCACGCCTACCGCGGCGGCTACCTGCCCGAAGAACGCCGCGAAATCGAAAGAAAGCTCGTCGACCGGGAGATCCTCGGCGTGGCCAGCACAAACGCCCTCGAGCTGGGCATCGACATCGGCAGCCTCGACGCGTGCATCCTGGTGGGCTATCCGGGATCGATCGCGAGCCTCTGGCAGCAGGCCGGACGCGCCGGACGCGGGCTCGACGAGGCCGTCGTGTTCCTCATCGCCCAGAACTCACCCGTGGACCAGTACCTCATGACGCACCGGCAGTACCTCTTCGCCCAGAACCCCGAACAGGCCGTCATCGACCCCGACAATCCGCACATCGCCGTCGGGCACATCAAGTGCGCCCTGCACGAGCTGCCTTTGCCCCACGGCGATGCGGCGCGGTTCGGGCCTTACGCCGAGATCGTGCTCGAACTGCTCGAGGAGGACCAGACCGCGCGGCATATCGAAGACCACTGGTACTGGGCGTCGAGCGAGTACCCGGCCGCCGACGTCAACCTGCGGAACATCTCGGGCACGGTCTACACCATCCAGGACGACAGCCGGGGCGAGCGGGTTATCGGCACGCTGGACGAGATCAGTGCCCTGTCGCAACTGCACGACCACGCGGTGTACCTCCACGCGGCCGAGACGTACTTCGTCAACAGGCTCGACATCGACCAGAAGATAGCCCATGTCGAGCGGCGCGATACGGACTACTACACGCAGAGCGTCCAGACCTCGCAGATCCGGATAGACGAGGTCGCCCACGAGGGGGAGTTCGTCGGCGGGCAGGTCGGCTTCGGGGACGTGACGGTGACCACGATGATCCCGATGTTCAAGAAGATCCGCTTCCATTCGCGTGACAGCCTGGGTTTCGAGGAGCTGGAGCTGCCCCCGCAGTCGCTGGAAACGGTGGCGATGTGGCTGGTTCCCCCGCCGGCGGCCGTCAAGCGGATGCAGGGCGAAGCCATGCCGGTCGGCGAGGCGCTGGTCGGGATCGCCAACGTGCTGGTCGAGGTGGTTTCGCTGTTCGTGATGTGCGACCAGCAGGACATCGGCGCGGTGGTCGACTCGAGCTGCCTGGGGCGCGACGCGCTGTTCCTTCACGACCGGTACCCCGGCGGGATGGGCTACGCCCGGCGATGCCTGGACTGCGTCGAGGAGATCCTCGCCGCCGTCCGCGACGTGATCCGCGACTGCGCGTGCGAGGACGGCTGCCCGTCGTGCGTGGGCTCGGCGATGCCGGCCTTCGCCCAGAGAGACCTCGACAGCGCCACCCGCGGCCGCATCCCCAACAAAGCCGCCGCCCGCCTCCTGCTCGACGAGATGATGGCCGGCAGCCCGTAGCCGCTCGTCACCCGCTCGCGGTTTCGCGATCAGCGCCGTTCACGCTCCGTGCTCATTTCCCCTCGGCCGGTTCGGCGATGTAGGCTTCTTCCCGGCGGGCGAGTCGACACCAGAGGACCACCAGGTCGCGCGTGCCTTTGCGGGAGCTGAAACGGCGCTGGAGCTTGTCGGTGTCGAGCTTCAGCCCGCGGGGCTTGACGGTGACCCTACCGGCCGACAGGTCGCGCAGGGCCCGCTTGATGGTGCTCTCGCGCCCCGGGACCTGCGCCAGGACGTGGTAGCTGCGAACCAGGGGCGAGGCGACGGGCCGCCGGCCGAACAACCACGCCATCGCCGCGCCCACGCGGTGCAGGCCCTGGCGGGCGGCCAGCGTGTCGACGGCCCCCGCGGCGATGACCGCCGGGTCCGGCTCGATGAGCCAGTCGGTCGGCTCGGCGATCCTCGCGACGGCCGAGGGGTCGGCTTCGATGGACTCCGCCTGCGGCGCGGCCATGGAGCCCGAGACGACGGTGGCCTTTCGCCCGGCGCGGCCCCGGCCCCAGTGGAGGACGAGTTGTCTGCACACGTGGTGCTCGCTGATGTACTCGGTTTCGACGTCAGGCCAGTCGGCCAGGGCGTCGCGGCCCAGCGCGGGCGAGAGCTTCATCATACCGGCCCGCGTGCGCGTGATCAGGCTTCGGAGGAACCTGGCCTCAGGCGCGTAGTCGGCCAGGAGGACGGTTCGTCGCCCGGCGGCCCGGCGGTCGGGGTCGACGTGCACGACGGCGTCGGCGGGCAGGTCGATGGCGGTGACGTCGGCGGTCTCGAACGTGCAGCGGCGTTCGGCCCCGCCCAGGCGGGCGTTGTGCGCGGCGCAGAACACGGCCCGCTCGTCGATGTCCACCGCTCGCACCTTCGCCCCGCCCAACGCCGTACCTATCGCGTCCATCCCGAGCCCGCAGCACAAGTCCAGCACCTCGCCTCCGGCGGCCAGGTTCGCCAGGTGCCGACCGACGTACATCGCCAGGCGATACGACGAGGCCTGCTGGAGCAGGACGTCGGTGGCGAGCATGCCCCGGGCGAACTCGGGCGTGAAGCGTCCGGAGGCCTGGGCGCGGCTTCGCAGGCGGCGCATTTCGGCAACGGCGGCGGCCTCGGTCTTGCTGCAGCGCCTGCGCAGCGCGGTCTGGGCGGCCAGCGGATCGTCGGGCAGGGCCGCCGACAGAAGCTCTCGCCCCGGCGCCGAGGCCAGGAACGCCAGTTGTCCCAGTGTCAACATTCTGCCTTCAATGGACGGGTCATCAGTTCATCAATGGCCTCGGCGCAGCCTCGACGCCCGCCGAGCACGTCACGGACGGCCTGCGTGATGGGCATGTCGACGCCGTGTCGGGCGGCCAGCTCGATCACACCGGCCGTGGTGGCCACGCCCTCGACGACCCCGGCGGCGGCGGCCAGGGCCTCGTCGACGGTCTTGCCCGCCCCGACGGCCTGCCCGAACGAGCGGTTCCTGCCCACCGGCGAGAAGCAGGTGGTCACCAGGTCTCCCGCGCCGGCCAGGCCGGAAAACGTATCCGCCCGGGCGCCCATCGCCAGGCCCAGGCGGGAGATTTCGGCCAGGCCTCGCGTCAGCAGCGCGGCCTTGGCGTTGCACCCGGCGGCCAGGCCGTCGAGAATCCCCGCCGCGATTGCGATGACGTTCTTCGTCGCCCCGGCCAACTCCACCCCGACAAGGTCGGCGTTGGTGTAGATTCTGAGATAGGGCCGGCTCATGAGTTCCTGAACGCGCCTGGCCAGGACCTGATCGTCCGAGGCGACGACGACCGTAGCCGGGAGGCGGTCGGCCAGCTCCGGCGCGACAGAGGGCCCTGACAGCGCCGCGATCGGCCGGGTCGGCTCGGCGCCGTCCAGCACGTCGCGTAGGATCTGCGTCGGGCGCAGCAGCGTGGCGTTCTCAATCCCCTTTGCCACGGAGCACAGGGGCAGGTCGGGCGGGCAGGTCGGCGCCAGGCGCCGCCAGACGTCTCGCATGAACTGCGTGGGCACGGCCGAGACGGCAAGCTCCGCACCGTCGAGGGCGTCAGCGTCGTCGGCGGTGACCCTCACGCCGTCGTCCAGGCGACGGCCGGGCAGGAACCGCGTGTTTTCTCGTTCGCGTTCGAGGCGTTCGGCCGCGGCGGGAAACGCCGACCACAGCCTTACCGCACAGCCGTTCTCGGCCAGCATGATCGCGCAGAGAGTCCCCATCGCCCCGTCGCCGATGACCGCGACCTCGCCGTTCATGTCCACCACGGTAGCGCGCCGGGGGCTGCAAGTCCAGTGCGCTTGGGGCCCGGGGCGCTTGAGACCCAGGGATTGGGATCCCTGGGCTTGGGCGTCCGGGCGCGCGGCGCGGGGAGATTCTCGATCCCTGCGCTTGCCAGTCGGCCGCGGGAACGTAGAATGCAGTGCCTTGAATGGAAAGGTGGCCTGGTGCCCGAGCTATTTCACGTGAAGGAGCTGCCTAACGGCATGACGCTGGTGGGCCAGCCGATGGAGAACGTCTCGTCGGCGGCCATGACGTTTCAGGTTTGTGCCGGATCCTCGCGCGACGCCGACGGCTTGGGCGGGACGGCGGCGGTGGCGGCCGAATGGGTCCTCCGCGGGGCCGGGGACCGCGACACGCGCCAGCTTCACGATGCCCTGGACGCCCTGGGCTGTCAGCACCACGAGTCGGTCCGCAGCGAGCACATCGTCTTCTCGACGGCCCAGCTCGGGCGGAACCTCCACGACGTGCTGGCCATCTACGCCGATATCCTCCGCCGGCCTCGCCTGGCCGACGAGCCGTTCGCCCAATGCGTGGCCCTGGCGATGCAGGACCTGGCCGCCCTGGAGGACGAGCCGGCCCGGAAATGCAATACGCTGCTCCGAGAGAAGTTCTACCCCTTTCCGCTCGGACGCTGCCAACTCGGGTCAGCCGAGAGCCTCCAGGCCCTCACCGCCAAGGCCGTTCGGGAGCACGTGGCCGGAGCGTTCAGCCCGGCCGGGGCCATTCTCTCCGTGGCCGGAAATGTCGACTGGGACGCCTTCTGCCGGGACGCCCAGGCATTGTTCGGCGACTGGTCGACGCCCCCGTCGCCGCGGCCGTCGCCCACCGCCCCGGCCGGAGGGGTGACGCACATCCCGAAGGATTCGGCCCAGTGTCACATTGCGTTGGCGCACGCGGCCTGGCCGCTTCGGGACGACACGCACCTGTCGGCGAGGATGGCGCGGACGGTGCTTTCGGCAGGGATGGGCAGCCGCCTGTTCACCGAGGTGCGCGAGAAGCGCGGGCTGGCCTACCACGTGGCGACGATGTATCACAGCCTGAAGGACCACGCGGGCATGTTCACGTATGCCGGCACGGTGCCGGACAAGGCCCAGGAGACGTTCGACGTGACGGTGGGCGAGCTTCGCCGCCTGGCCGAGGGCATCAGCGACGACGAGTTGACCCGGGCCAAGACCCAGCTCAAGAGTTCGCTTGTTCGCCAGGGCGAGTCGACCGGCGCCCGGGCCGAGGCGCTGGCCTCGGGCTGGTACCACCTGAAGCGCGTGCGAGGCCTGGACGAACTGTCCCGCGAGATCGACGCCGTCACCGTCGACGACGTGCTGGCTTACCTGCACGACCACCCCGCCGACAAGTTCACCGTGCTGGTGATAGGCCCGGAACCCGTGGACACCGGCACCCCGGACAGCGAGTGAGCCGCGCATGCTATCGTTCGAACACACAACGCTCGACAACGGCCTGACGATCATCGCGGAGACCAATGCGGCCGCGGCATCCCTGGCGGCGGGGTTCTTCGTCCGTACGGGCAGCCGTGACGAGACCCCCGACGTGGCCGGCGTGAGCCACTTCCTCGAACACATGGTCTTCAAGGGCACCGAGCGGCGGTCGGCCTTTGACGTCAACCTCGAGTTCGACCGGATGGGCGCCAACTACAACGCGTTCACGTCCGAGGAGAACACGGTGTACTTCGCGGCCGTGCTGCCGGACTTTCAGGACGCCGCGCTGGACCTGCTGGGCGACATGCTCCGCCCGTCGCTTCGGGCCGAGGATTTCGAGCTGGAGAAGAACGTCATTGCCGACGAGATCGCCCGGTACGAGGACCTGCCGACCTTCCGCTGCTACGAGAAGACGATGGCGGCGCACTTTGCGGGCCATCCGCTGGGCAACAGCGTTCTGGGCACACCCGAGTCCATCCGCCAGGTGACGCGGGACCAGATGCAGGCGTATTTCGACCGGCGCTACTCGCCGACGAACGTGACGGTTGTCGGCGTGGGGCAGATCGATTTCGAGACGTTCGCGGCCAAGGTCGACGCCGCGTGCGGTCACTGGACGCCGTACGACGCGCCGCGCGACACGTCGCAGCCTTCGCCCGGCGCCGGTCGGCACGTGATGACCGACGGGCGGATCAACCGGGAGCACATCGCCGTGATGTCGCCGGCTCCGACCTGTCAGGACGAGGCCCGCTACGCCGCCCAACTGGCCGCCGCCGTCATGGGCGACACGACCGGCAGCCGGCTCTACTACGCCCTGGTCGAGCCGGCCCTGGCCGACGAGGCCCACATGAGTTACGACCCGTTCGATCATGCCGGGGCGTTCCTGACGTTCATCTCGACCGATCCGGATCGGACCGCGCAGGTGCTCGATATCGTCAACGACGTGTGCGCGCGGTTTCGCGCCGAGGGGCCCACCGAGGCCGAACTGCTCGCCGCCAAGAACAAGATCGCCACCGCCGCCACCGTCAAGGGCGAGCTGCCGATGGGCAGGCTGACCAGCGTCGGGTTCGAGTGGGTCTACCGCCGGGAGTACGTTCCGCTGGCGGACGATATCGCCGCGATGTTCGCCGTGACCGCCGATGACGTGCGCGACGTGGTGGCCCGTTACGACATGACGGCCGCCACCATACTCGCGCTGGGGCCGCTGGAAGCGATATGACCGGCCCGGCGCATCACGCCCGCCACGTCCCGCCCGGGGCCCTGGCACACCTGCGCGTGACGGTGATCGGGCTGGGGCGATTCGGGGGCGGCCTCGGCGTGACGCGATGGCTGTGCGGCCAAGGGGCGCGGGTGACCGTGTCGGACGCCGCCGATGCCGACGCGTTGGCCGATTCGGTTCGGCAACTGGCCGGGCTTGACGTGGCGCTGCATCTGGGCGGACACGACCGGTGCGACGTGCTCGACGCCGACCTGCTGGTCGTGAACCCCGCCGTGCCGAAGGATATCCCCCTGCTTGCCCTGGCCGCCGAAGCGGGCATTCCGCGAACCAGCGAGATCAACCTGTTCCTCCAGCGGTGCGTTGCGCCGGTAGCGGGCGTGACCGGCACCGTGGGCAAGAGCACGACCACCGCCATGCTGGGCCGCGTGCTCGCCGAGCGGTTCGCCACGCACGTCGGGGGGAACATCGGCGTCTCGCTCCTGGATCGGCTGGAGGCGATGAAGCCCGACCACGTGGTGGTGCTCGAGCTGTCGAGCTTCCATCTCGAGGACACGCCGCTGGTGGGCATCTCGCCGAAGGTGGCGCTGGTGACGAACCTCGCGCCGAACCACCTGGATCGGCACGGGACGTACGCCGACTACGCCGAGGCCAAGAAGAACATCTTCCGCTTCCAGGGCGACGGGGACGTGCTGCTGCTCAACGCCGCCTGCGCGGACCTGGCCGACTGGCGCGCGCCGGCGCCGGCGCGGACGGAAGTGTACGACCCGGCCGCCGAGCCGTTCGATCTGGCCGTGCCCGGCGAGCACAACCAGGCCAACGCCCAGGCCGCCTGGGCCGCGGCCAGGGAGTTCGGCATTGACCGCGCCACGGCCGCCGCGGCGCTGAGGGACTTCGCGGGGCTGCCGCACCGGCTCCAGTTCGTCGCCGAACGCGATTCCGTGAGGTACTACAACGACTCGAAGTGCACCACGCCGCAGGGGGCCGTGGTGGCGATGGACGCCTTCGAGCCCCGCACGGCCGTGATGATCGTCGGGGGGTATGACAAGGGCGTGAGCTTCGACGAACTCGGCGCGGCGCTCGCCGACCGGGCCAGGGCCGTGGTAGCAATGGGCGCGACCGGGCAGCAGATAGTTGAAGCCGTCGAGGCCCGCCGGCAAGGCGATGCGCCCCCGGTCGACGTCGCCCGGGACCTGCCCGAGGCGGTTGCCCTGGCCAAGAGGCAAGCCCGCCGGGGTGACGTAGTTCTGCTGTCGCCGGCGTGCGCCAGCTATGACATGTTCACCAACTACGAACACCGCGGCGAAGCGTTCGTGGCGCTGCTGAGCCAGGCGGCGAACAGATGAATTCTCGCAACGGGGAACAGGCTGTTTGTGGTATAATCCTGTGTGTTGAGTCAGGACGCCCAAGCAGCACCTGACGGCGCGGAGATTGACTATGTTCGAGCGAATCACGATCGATCCGAATGTCTGCCACGGGCAGGCATGCGTAAAGGGAACACGCCTGCCCGTCCACCAGATTGTCGGCATGCTGGCCAACGGTGACACGCTTGAAGACCTGCTGGCCGAGTATCCGTCCCTCACGCGTGAGGATGTCCTGGCCTGTCTGGAGTACGCCGCAGCACTGGCTGAAGAGCAGGTTACCCCGATAGAGGCGGCTCCAGGCTTACAGTGAAGATCCTCGTCGACGAGAACATCCCGCTGATGACGGTCCGCGCACTGACCGACCTCGGCCACGATGTCTGTGATATCCGTGGTACAGAGTTCGAAGGGATCGACGACGACGCCCTCTGGGGGATCGCCCGGCAGCAGGACCGTCTGATCGTTACGACAGATAAGGCGTTCGCCAAACATCGAAGCGAACAGCATGATGGCATTTTGGTTATCCGACTGCGTCACCCGAACCGACAAGCGATTCACGAACGCGTGCTCGACGCCCTGGCCGACATCCCCGAAAGCGACTGGCCCGGCACGACAGTGATGGCTCGTGACCGCGTCCGAAGTGTTTGGCGCAAACCCGGCCAGAGCACGGCCTAGACTTTCAGCTCGCCGGTGGCGCCGAGGGCGGCGCCGTAGCGGGTGCGGATGGGGGTCACCTGCGTGGCGAGGAAGCTGTCGACCTGCTGGGGCGCGCGCCCGACGAAGGTCGCCGGGTCGAGCAGGGCGGCGAAGTCGAGGGCGGCGAAGGCCTCATCGCCCTGGAGGCGGTCGAGCAAGTCGTTGGGCTTGCCTTCCTGCTTGACCCGCTGGGCGGCGGCCTGCGAGTGGACGCGGATCTTCTCGTGCAGTTCCTGCCGGTCTGACCCCGCCTGCACGCCGGCCATCAGGATGTTCTCCGTGGCCATGAACGGCAGTTCGGCGGCCACGCGTGCGGCGATCGTCGCCGGGTACACCACCATCCCCTGCGCGACGTTCAGGACGATCCTGAGCACGGCGTCGGCGGCGAGGAACGCCTCGGGAATGGCCAGCCGCTTGTTCGACGAATCGTCCAGCGTGCGTTCGAACCACTGCTCGGCGGCGGTGTGCAGCGGGCTCTGGGCGACGTCCATGAGGAACCGGGCCAGCCCGGTGGCCCGCTCGCAGCGCATGGGATTGCGCTTGTAGGCCATCGCCGACGAGCCCACCTGCGACGCGGCGAACGGCTCCTCCAGCTCCTTGAGATTGGCCAGCAGGCGGACGTCGTTGGCGAACTTGTGCACCGAGGCGCCGATCTGGGCGAGCGTCTGCGCGACGGCGGCGTCGACCTTTCGGCTGTAGGTCTGGCCGGTGACGGGTGCAATCTTCTCGAAGCCCATCGCGCCCGCGACCAGCCGCTCCATCTCGAGGACCTTCTCGTGGTCCCCGGCGAACAGGGCGAGGTAGCTCGCCTGCGTGCCGGTCGTGCCCTTGGCCCCGCGAAACTCGAGGGTGTCCAGCCGATACTCCACCTCGGCCAGGTCCCGAATGAACTCCGCGCACCACAGGGTGGCCCGCTTGCCGACGGTGGTCATCTGAGCCGGCTGGTAGTGGGTAAAACCCAGGCACGGCAGGTCGCGGTGGGTCTCGGCGAAGGTCGCCAGGGCGTCGATCACGTTGGCCAGTTGGGCCGCGATCAGCCCCAGGGCCTCGCGGATCAGGATGATATCGCAGTTGCAGCCGACGAACTGGCTGGTGGCGCCGAGGTGGATGATTCCCGCCGCCGCCGGCGCCACGTCGCCGAAGGCGTGGATGTGGGCCATCACGTCGTGGCGGAACTGGCGTTCGTAGGCGTCGGCGGCGTCGAAGTCGATGTCGTCGAGGTGATCGCGCATCTGCGCGATCTGCTCGTCGGTGATCTCCAGCCCGAGCTGCTTCTGCGCCTCGGCCAGTGCCAGCCACAGCCGACGCCACGTCGAAAACTTGCGCTGCGAGCCGAACAGCTCGCGCATGGCGGCCCCGGCGTAGCGCCCGCACAGCGGACTGCTGTAAGTCAGATGCCTGTCATCCATGCCTCGGCGGTCCTAGTACCGCAGGTTGACGTATCCGGGCCGGCCGGCCGGCACAACGGGGTATCGCTTCAGCACGGTCTTCCGGGTCGGGGGCGCGGTGGTCTTGGTGCGTCCATCGCCGGGCGCAGTGAACCACTTGCCGTCGATGAACACGTGGATCGTCGTGCCGTCGTACAGCACGGAGTCGACCTTGCCCGCGACCCGCACGGGCCAGGCCTCATCCCGTCTCCTGTAGCGGCTCGATGACCCGGAACTCTTGGCGTACTTGACCCGTTTGGCCTCCTGGTACTTCTTGAGCTTCTCGGCCTCTTCAGCCCGCAGGGCCAGCCTCACGCTGAGCACGTCGACGGGCCTGGCGCCTATTCGCTTGCGAATGCCGGCCTGGAGTACGGTGCCGCCCTTGAGGTCCACGAGTCTCCTCCACAGTCGGCTGTCGGCCTCGTCCTTGGCCAGTCTCAACATCGCATCAGACAGGGTCTTCAGGACGGAGGCTTTGCCCTCGGCGCTGGTGGCGCTGTCGGCCTGCTTCTTCATCGACTCGATCTGCTTTTTCTGGCTGTCGATCGACCGGCGCAAGGACCACATCTGCTGCCCCGCATCGGCTTCTCTCACCGACGTGACCGAGAGGATCTTGATCGTCCAGCTCACGTCCTTTCCGGCATGGTGGTTGTTGCGCGTTATCCACGCCCTCGGTGCTTCGTGCGGCATCCTGTCGGCCAGGATCTCACGCAGGCGGACCTGGAAGATCAGCGCATCCGGGTCACGCCACCACTCCGGATCCTCTTCCTGGATCGAGAACGTGTTCGTCGGGCGCGTCGTCGCACCGGCGGACAGCTTCGACTTGAGCGTCTTGATCTGGCTCTTGAGCAGCGTGTTCTCGGCCTTGAGCAGCCTGTTCTGTGCCCTGAGCATTCCGATCTCGGCCGCGTCGTCAGACTGTGCCGCCGCTGGCCAGACGCATACGGTCAGGATCGGGAGAACAACCAACAGCTTCTTCATGGTATTAACCCTTTCTCGCCCGACATCGCCGGGAACCGCCCCTCATGGGTATGGTAATGAAGCCAGAGGCATTTATCCAGGGCAAAGCACGGTCCCGGCCGCGGCGGTCAGTACAGACGCAGCACCGCTTTTCGGGGCTCGGCGGCGTCCGGGCCGCCAAACACCGTGACGGTGATCGTGAACGGGTACAGCAGCGGCACGGCATCGACGCCCTTGTCGTAGATCAGCGACACGCGCTTGCCGGGCTTGACGACCATAGGCTCGGGCGGACCGAGCCACAACGCCCGGCGATCTGCACCCGCGACGAATATCTCGCGAGGCTCGAGGTGCAGGCTTCGGTCGGCCGACGTGTTGACGATCGCCAGCGTGAATCGCCCCAGGTGCGGGATCGCCTGAAGGTCCGAAATCTCCGTGTCGGTCACACGGACCCGCCAGCCGGGCATATCGAGCGTGGCCGCCTCAACGCCTTCCAGCCGCCATAGGCCCTCTTTGGACTGAAACTCAATGGTCATGGCCCGGTGCGGCGCATCGGCCGCACAGCCGCTCAAGCCCGCAAGCACTGCAAGCCATCCGCCGACTGTCGTAACGTGCGTGTGCATATCCTGTCCTTCCGACCGCCCCGAGAGCGCGGCGTCTGTCGTGTCGCGGCGGCGGCTGATATCATGATACGCATGTCCGGCGCGTTCGTCATCCTCGCTCACAGCGGACACGGCCCGCTGCATTACGACCTCATGCTCGAGGAGGGCACGTCCCTGGCGACGTGGCAACTGCCGTGTCGACCCGCCGAACTGCCGCCCGGACAGGCGGTCAATGCCCCCAGGCTGCCGAACCATCGCACGGCGTACCTCACCTATGAAGGGCCCGTCAGCCGCGGACGAGGACACGTGCGGCGCGTCGACGCCGGGGCCTGCGAGAGCCTCAGCACGGAGCAGCACCGTGTGGTGGTCCGGCTGCGGGGCCGAGCCGGCCAGGACGTGCTCGAGTTGTGCTGCGACGACGTCGGCGACTGGACCGTCAGGCGCCTCACGGCGCCTCCGGAATGAGGCCGGGCGGATAGCCCATCGGGAGCGTTGTCGCCACGCCCTTTCCTCGGCCGATCGGGACGGCCGCCAGCGTCAGGCCCTGAGGCGTGATCCGGATGCTCTCAATCCGGATGTCCTTGCCGTTCACCGTCCACTCGCGGCGCATGGGCTGCTCGTCGATGCTCAGGATCAGCTTGGCCAGCACGTTCTGGTCGCCTTTCTTCGTCCGCCTGGTGATGGCGTCCTTGAGCTTGACCAAGGCCTCCCGCCCCGCCGCCCCGGGCAGCCGAAGCCGACCCACATACGTGCCTACCGTCCGCACCTGCAGCGCGTCGTCGATGGCCACCTCCACCGACAGGATCTTGTCGTAGTCGGTCGAACGCACCATCAGCGTGACCACGCCGTCGGCGAACGCCACGGCCGGGTTGGACAAGCCCGCCTTGGCCAGCATTCTGTCCAGGTCGCCCGGGGACCATCCGGTCGGACGGGCCGAAACGATCGCATCCAGCAGCGCCAAGTACTCGTTCAGATGGCCCGCCTGGATCGTCCACTCGAACGGCACAACGTTCTGCGCGTGGTTGTGAAACGCGTCGGCCGAGTCCCAGAAGCGGTCGATCGAGTGTGTGCGCTGGCTGTCATCACGGAAGACGGCCGGGCGGTAGTTCCCGGGAGTTCGGCTGGCCTGGACGTACGCCCAGACACCCACGGCCACCACCAGAACGACCAGCACCAGCAGGACGCGTTTGACGGCCTTGCCCGGTCGGTTCACGGTCAAGGCTCCGTGCCGAAGAACTTGCGTATGATGGGTCGATACGCCAAGGGCACGCGTCCGGCATCGAGCGCGTGGACGGCGCTGGCACGAGACAGGCGCCACGCGTGACCCATCGGGACCCGCTGACGGTCGGCCGCTGCCGCATGGCCCTGCTTCCGCATGGCGTCGGCATACTCGGGATGATACACGCTGACCCCGCTGCCGCCGAACCGGGCGCCGCGCCCGGCGTTTCCGTCGGGGCTGCCGGTGCCGTCGCCCGCGCCGGGCGACCGGCCGGCGTTCGGGCCGGCTGCCCCACCGCCCGGCGTTCCGGCCGCGGCCAGTATCGCCTGTTCGATCCGCCGGCGGGTGGCCTCGTCGGCCTCGGCCAGGGCCTTGTCCAGCCCGGCCAGGGCCTGACGCAGCGCCTGGGCGTCTCTGCTCTCGACCGCGCGGGCCGACGCGCGAAGCGCCTCGGCGACCTCCTCGGAAACCCCGTCCGCACCGGCCGAGGCCTCCATCGCAACGACCACCACGCGGAGCGCGCCGGGGCCCATGGTCTTCAAGGACCCGGGCAGGTCGGCCAGGTCGGCTATCTTGACCCCGGCTGGGTCCGCCTGCAGCGCCGGCAGCGACCCCATCGTGCCGCACAGCGCCACACCCAGCGCCAGCGCGCCGAGCGTCGCCCGGGTGCGCTTCCATGCGGGCACCTTCCGGTAAGGCACACCAGACAGGGCATCGAGCCCCTGGGCGTAAAGCCCGCAGGCCAGAGGATCGTCGGCTTGGCGCTCGGCGGCTTCGACCGCCGTGGCCAGACGCTCGTCAAGCCCGCCGTGAATGTCGAAGTACACCGCCGCCTGCAGGACCGAGACGCCCCGCGCGACAGCCAGAACCGCCCCCGCCGCTATGCCGGTGCAGACCAGCACGGCCGAGGCGCCCCATTGCGGCCCGGACGCGGCCCATCCGAGCACGGCCCCCGCCGCACCCGCTGTGCCCCCTGCAATGAGCAGTCCGGCGGCCAGGCCCGCCTGGTGGGCGTCCAGGCGCAGCATGGCGCGAAGGCCCGGCCGCACGCACAACCCGGCGCCGCACAACACCGCCAGGGCACAGACCGCCGCGCCGGCGGCCGTGCTTGCGGCGCTCAGCCAGAAGCCCAGTTCGACCACGGCGGCGCACAGGCTTCCCGCGGCGGCCATCACGGCACACGACTCCAGCACGCGGCGCAGCAGCAGCCTGCGCGCCACTCGCCGCAGATTCTCCAGCAATCTCTGGCGCATCGCTCCTCGTCCGTCTGCCTAATTCTAACCGGCTGCGGTCGATCTTTGGAGACCCGGGGAGAGAATTATCCCCGGCGGTGAACGTGTCGCCGGCTGCGGTGTCTATTGATATGGTGCGGCAGTGCACGGTAGAGTAGACGCACACAGTGACTCTGGCTTCGATCGGAGACGATCATGCGACATCCTTTCGACGTGACGGACAAGGCCCAGGACCAGGACAGGCGATGCGTGCTGGGCAAGGGCCTGATGATTGCCGGCGGGGTCATCGGGCTGACCGCCGCCGAGCAGGCCATGGGCCGGGAGATGACCACAATGGCCATCGGTGAGGAAGGCGGGAAGAAGCCGCGTCCCCCCAAGGCTACCACCCGGCGCCTGGGCGAGGAAGGCGGCAAGGTCCCGCCGGTCAAGACGACCAAGGCGATCGGCGAGGAGGGCGGGCGCCCGATCACCCGCGCCCGCAACGAGCACGGGGGCCCCATAGCGACCACGATGGCCCTGGGCGAGGAGGCCGGACGCCCGCGCCCGATATACCGCGGCCCGTTGACTGCGGCGCGGTGCGAGGAGGGGGGGCGCTTCAGGGCCAAGAGCCGAAGCGTCAGGACCGCCCTGGGCCACCTCAGGCGGGCCGAGGCGCTCAAGGACGAGGGCGACTACATACAGGCCTACCGCCAGATCGAGCAGACCGCATCGTGCTCGGATTCGGACATCCGCTCGCTCCGCAGCAGGCAGCTCAGCACGCTGGACTACGCCGTGCGGACGGCCGTCATGCAGGCCGACAAAGACCTCAAGGCCGGCGACAACACTGTCGAGGCCATTGCCGTGCACATCGCGCTGGGCAAGATGCCCAAGCTGCGTTACGCGCCGAAAGCCACCAAGACGACACTGGCCGATCTGAAGAACCGCGGGGAATACGCGTCCGCCGAGCAGGAGTTGGAGGCCGGCCCGATCTTTCGCCAGGCCCGTCGGCTGGTGCTCGAGAGCCGCACCGCCGACAACGCCGCCGTCAGGCAGGTTCAGGTCAAGGCGGCCCGCGAACTGCTGGGCCCCTTGTCGAAGACGTTCCCCAAGGCGCCGTCGGCATACCGGGCGGCCGAACTGCTGAAGACCCTCTGACCGCAGGTGAGCGCCGATGCGTGTCCTTGTCCTGGGTGGAGATGACGACGAGCACGCCGTCCATGTCCTGACCGCCCTGCGCGACCGCGGTGTCCGGGCTGAGATGGTTGACAGCCGCATGTTCCCCCAACAGCTCCGGATCACGTGGGACCCCGTGACCGACACCGGACACCTCGTGCTGCCTGGCGCCGGACGCATCGACTTCCACGATATCCACAGCGTGTACTGGCGGTGCTACAACGGATTCACCGAGGCCCTGCTGGACGATCCCGAGCAGGCCGAACTCGCCGCCAACGACGCCAGAAGCCTGTTCGAGTCCGTCCTGGTCTCGCTGCCGTGCCGGTGGGTCAACGGCTGGGAGGCCTACCAGCTCCACCAGACCAAGCCGGCGGCCCTTGCGCGGGTTGCGGCGATGGACCTGGGCGGGGTGCTTCGGTGCCCCGCCACGTGCCTGGGCAACGACCCCGAGGCGGTGCGCGACTTCGTCGCAAGCCGCGAGCGATGCATCTTCAAGCCCGTCCAGGGCGGGGCCCACACGCGGATGGTCAGGCCCGCCCACCTGACCGACGAGAACCTCCGCAGCTTGGCCGCGTCGCCCGTGACCATCCAGGAGTACGCCCCCGGTGCGGACATTCGCGTGTTCGTGGCCGAGAAGCGCGTCCTGGCATGCGAGATTCTCACCGACGCCACGGACTTCCGCGATGACCCGCACGCGGAGATCACCCCCGTGATGTTGCCCGACGCGGTAGCCGACGGCTGCCTGGCCATCGCCCGCGAACTGCACCTCTTGTGGACCGGGATCGATCTTCGCCGGACGGACGACGGGACGTACGTCTTCCTCGAAGCCAATCCCAGCCCGATGTTCATCGGGTTCGAGGACCGGGCGGGACTGGCCCTGACCGACGCCCTGCTGGAGGTCCTGACGGCCTGAGGGTCAGCCGGCGGCTGAGACGCAGGAGGCAGGCGACGGCGGGGCGGCCGATGCGGTTGGGCTCGCACAGGGCCCGTGCGAGTTGACGGACGGGCCTGAGGCGGCTGTGGCGCGGGTCGGCCAGCAGCCGACGCAGGACCCGACGCCAGGGGGCGTTGCGACTCGGCGCGTAGGCGTCGGCGGGGCCGGCGGCGGTGAACATGACGACGAACCGCGCCACCAGCGCCGCGAGGATGACGTACCCGACGAGCATCTCGGCTGCCAGCAGGACCTGCCCGGCCGCACCGGCCGGACGCAGGCCGACGTCGCCGAGGCCCAGCGACGTCATCGTGGCGACCGTCAGATACACCGCGTGCAGGAAGCCGATGCCCTTCGGCGCCGCGCCGTCCGCGGTAACCCACTGCGGCCAGGCCCCGAGCGCCGTCGCAAACGCCATCGCGAGCACGGCGAAGCCCAGCACGATCCGCCAGGTCGACCGGCCGTAGTCGCTGAGCCACCAGAACGGCAGGCACAGGGCGGTCTTGATGGCCCGTGCGGGCCAGGGCCCGCGCCGGCAGTACGCAAGCCACTGCTCCCGCCGCGTGCTGTGGGCCAGAAGCTGCCTGAGCCCCGGGGACACGCGGGCCGAGGCCAGGTCCACCCCCGCAAAGTCGGTCTGCCGATCAACTGCGCAGCCGGCCAGGAGTGTCGAGGCGTCCACGACAGCAAACGACAGGTCCGCCCCGCGAAGGTCCGCCTCCGACAGGTCGGCCCCTGACAGGTCGCATCGGCTCAGGTCCGCACCGGACAGCCGGGCCTCGGGCAAAGCCGCCCGGGCCAGCCGGGCGCCCGACAGGTCCGCGCCGGACAGCCCGGCCGAGATCAGAACGGCGTCCTCGAGCCCGGCCCCGCGGAGGTTGGCGCGGTCCAGGCGGGCGGCGAGCAGGTGTGCCCCGTCCAGGCGGGCCATCCACAAGGTGGCATCACGGAGCCTGGCCGCCGCCAGGCTCGCGCCGGCCAGCCCAGCCTCTGACAGGTCCGCACCGTCCAGCCGGACGCCGGAAAGGTCAAAACCGTCGAGCGCGCGTCCGGCCAGGTCCGCGCCGGCCAGGCGGACCTCGCGGGCCAGGTTGGCCCTTCGCCAGCGGTTCCACCGGTCGACGTCCCCGGCCTGGCAACAGGCAAGCAGGAAGCGGTACTGCCTGGAATCGAACGTCTCGTTCGGTGCGTCGGATAGATCTGACGCATTGTCCTCTGCTTCTTTGCCCATGCCGTCTCCGTGCGCCATCCTACCACAGGCACGGGCGGTGATGAATCGATGTTTCGCAGAGAGGATGCCCTCGGGAGGAACACGACCATAGGGAAAACGACCCCAGGGATTTTGATCCCTGGGCTTGAGAGGTTCTCCCGCAGCGCGGCGCAGTGGGCGTTCGATCGCACAGTGCGCCGCGGAGACTCCCTTCGAAGATCCGGAACACAAGAGCAAACCCGACGACACCGCGCCGGTGCCCCCGCAAGCCCAGGGATCCCAATCCCTGGGGTCGTGTCGGTCGAATCAGTTGGCCTTTCGGCCGGTGACGCCCTTGGTGGCCTTGGTGACCTTCCTGGCCTTTTCCTTCGGGCGCAGGGACCGGGTGGCGGCCCCGGCCAGCCACATCTCCGAGTTGTGGATCTTCCCGAGTTCCTTGGCGAGGCGCTTCTTGTAGTCCTTGGCCCCGCAGACGCGCAGGACGCGGGCGGTCTCCTTGCCGCTGGCGACGCGCTCGTAGAGTTCCTTGAACACGGGTGAGACGGCCTTCTTGAACTTCGGCTTCCAGTCCAGCGCGCCGCGCTGCGCGGTCGCCGAGCAGTTCATGTACATCCAGTCCATGCCGTTCTCGTCCACCAGGCGGATCAGGCTCTGGGTCAGTTCCTCAACGGTCTCGTTGAAGGCCTCCGACGGGCTGTGCCCGTGTTTGCGCAGCGTGGCGTACTGGGCCTCCATGATGCCGGCCAGGGCGCCCATCAGCACGCCGCGCTCCCCGGTCAGGTCGCTGAAGACTTCGTTCTTGAACGTCGTGGGGAACAGGTACCCGCTGCCGACGGCGATGCCCAGGGCGATGCATCGCTCGCGGGCGCGCCCGGTGAAGTCCTGCTCGACGGCGAAGCTCGAGTTGATGCCCGCCCCGGACAGGAAGTTCCGCCTGACGCTGGTGCCCGAGCCCTTGGGGGCGACCATGATCACGTCCACGTTGTCCGGGGGGATGACGCCGGTCTGGTCCTTGTAGACGATCGAGAACCCGTGCGAGAAGTACAGCGCGTCGCCGGGATGCAGGCACCTGGCGATCGTCGGCCAGATCGCCTTCTGGGCCGCGTCCGAAACCAGCATCTGAATGATCGTGCCGCGCTTGGCCGCTTCCTTGATGCCGAACAGGGTCTTTCCCGGCTTCCACCCGTCCTTGACGGCGCGGTTCCAGTCGCTCCTGAACCTCTTGGCCTGCCCGACGATCACGTTGAAGCCGTTGTCCTTCATGTTCAGCGCCTGTGCGGGCCCCTGTACGCCGTACCCGATCACGGCGATGGTCTCGTTTTTGAGCACGCGCCGCGCCCTGGACATGGGGAACTCTTTCCGCATCACGACGTCCTCTTTGACGCCGCCGAAATCGATCACTGCCATTGTCGTTGCTCCTGTGAGTCGAGGACTTTGCTTCGGGAAACTCCAGTTTTTACCCGCGCGCGGGGCGCCAGTCAAGGGCGTGTTCCGGACGCGGGCGTTTAGCGGGCACCGAGACGTTTGCATGGTCGGGCAAGTCGCTGCTATGCTCTTCGGGGCCCGACACAGGAGAGACGTAATGCCGACGTTGCCGACGGTGATTCTCGCGATGGCCCTGTCGGGCGGGGCCGTCCAGCGCCCCGAGCCTCTGGCCCCGGCGGACAGGGCGGACCTGCACGTGGCTGTGCCGCACTTCTCGTGGCGGCCGGTCTTCAGGCCGAGCCCCAAGGCCATGCCCTCGTACGTCATCCAGATCGCGGCCGATGCCGAGTTCGCCAGGATCGTGGATAAGGACACGCTGGCGGCGGTAATCAGGCATTACGTGCCGGACCGGCCGTTGGCGCCGGGGACGTACCACTGGCGCGTAGCCGGGGTGAACCGTGCCGGCAGCCGCGGCCCCTGGTCGGCCTCGCGGACATTCACAATTCGCCCTTCCCGGGCGTTCCGCGTACCCGCCGGGGCGAACTTCGAGCAGATTCGCCGGGTGATCCGCGCCGCGGCGGCGGCCGCCCCGGCACGAGTGGTGTTCGACAAGGCCACCTATCGCCTGACGCCCGACAAGCCGCTGCCGCTGATCGACTTGGACAACGCGGCCGACCTGACGATCGACGGCGGCGGCTCGGCGGTGGTTTTCCATCGCCCCGCGCCGATCGCCCGGATCGACCGCTGCCGACGCGTGCTGCTGAGGGGCTTTACGTTCGACTACGACCCGCCGGTCTACACGGCCGGGCGCATCACGGCCGTCCGCGCCAAGGCCGGCACGATCGACGTCGAGATCCTGCCGGGCCACTCGCTGCCAGACGCACACCCGCGATACGCCGAGGACGGCAAGGGGATGGTCGTCACCGAAGCGGACGGCTTTGCCATGAAGCGTGGTGTTCGGCTGGTGGTTTCGCACGCCGGGTTCGAGCGGATCGCGGGTCGCCGGTATCGCTTCCGCCTGACCGGCCGCCGGGCCACGAGGGGCCTGGCCCCCGGCGACGTGTACGTGCTCGGGCCGCGCTGGCACCGGGCCGGCGGCGGCACGAGCGTCTGCGTCCGCGGGGGCGAACAGGTCGTGCTGTACGACCTGAAACTCTACGGCGGGGCGAACGAGTGCCTGAACTCCTTCTACGCCCACAGCCACAGCATCCTGCACGTGCAACTGCTGCGCAAGCCCGGCCGCGCATTGTCCGTCAACAACGGCGGGAACAACCACCACAACGCGCGTACGGGGCCGTGGATCGAGGGCTGCCTGTTCGAAAACACCGGCGACGATATCTGCCACGTCAACGGCTACGCGATGAGCGTCCTCGAGCAGCCGGCCCCGGACCGCATCCACGTCAGCATCCACACGCCGTACGACCAGTTTTGCAGGGAAGCCGAACTGGACTTCCGCACTGGCGACAGGCTTCAGTTCTTCTGCCGAAAGGACGGTCGGCTGCTCGCCGAGCGGCGCATCACCGCGGCCCGTCGCCAGGGCAAACACCTGGCGGTCACACTGGACGGTCGGCTGGAGGGCATCACGCCGGGCCGGCTCAGGCCGGCAAAGGGAGCCGACTACGCCAGGCTCGGCAACGCGTCGATCACGCAGGTGTACAACGCCGGCCGAACGTGCAACCAGTTCGTCTTCCGCCGGAATACCGCCCGCCGAGGCCGACGCGTCGGCGTGCTGGCCAAGGGCGACGGCGGCCTGATCGAACACAACCTCTTCGAGGACCTCGGCGGCGGGGCCGTCGAGTTCTGGAACGCCCCGTTCGAGGGCCTGGGCGCGGAGAACTACGTCGTGCGGCACAACCGCGTGGCCAATTGCCTGCGTCTGTCGCGGCAGCACGCGGGGATCTGGTGCACGGCCTTTGCCCCGGGCGGGTCGCGCATCCACAAGAACCTGCTGATCGAGGACAACGAGATCGTCGGCGACGGCGGGCCCGCGGCGCTCATCGGTGACGCGGACAACGTGGTCTTCCGAAACAACCGGATTGTCCGCCCCCGTCGGCCGGACACGCCCGGTGAAGAACCCATCCGGTTCCGCAACGTCACGTCCCTGGTGCGGCAGGGCAACACGATCTCTGCGCCGAAGCCTAAGTGACGGCCCCTGCGGTCAGGCGCTTCTTCAGCTCGGAGACGTGTTGGTGGGCCCGGCGGGTGGGCTCGGGCAGGCGGACGCCCCGCCCGGCGCGCAGTGTCCAGCGCACCGCGTCGGCGAGCGTCACGCGGTGGCCGACCGAGACGTAGAGGCACGTGACGTCCGTTCGCGTGCGGAGGACCGCCCCGACGACGCGCCCGTCGTATCGCAACTGCGTCCGACAGCCTCGGCGGCCCCCCGGCGTGCGATGCGTGCCGCACAGGCGGCTCTTGGCCACGCCCACGGTCGGCACGTCCAGCCAGAGCCCCACGTGCGACGCCAGCCCCAGCCCGCGCGGGTGGGCCAGGCCCTGCCCGTCGCACATCAGCAGGTCGGGCCGTTGCGGCAGGGCCCGGACGGCGGCGATGACGGCCGGGGCCTCGCGAAAACTCAACAGGCCCGGCACGTAGGGAAACTCGCAGGGCCTCACGTCGTGGGCGCCGGCGAGCACGGCCATCGTCCTGGCGTCGCACAGCACCGCCACGGCCACGATCCGCGCCCCGCCGTCCAGAAACGCGCAGTCCGTGCCCGCGACGGTGTGCACGTCGCCGCCCAGCGGTTCAACGCGCACCCGGCCGGCCAACTGTCGCTGCAGGGCGACGGCCTGTTTCGGCGCCAGGCTCCACGGGTGGTCGATCATCGGCCGAGAATATCAGCGAAGAGGCCGACGGCCGCGGCGATATCATCGGCCGAAACCATGAGATTCGTCACGGCGCGGATGGTGTCGGGCCCGGTGGCCAGCACGCCCATGCCCGCGGCGCCGAACTTCTCGACCATCCGGGCGGCCGGCATTGCCGTGACGCGGAAGATGACGATGTTCGTTTCGACGGTCGCAAGGTCGATGTCGATGCCGGGCAGGTCGGCGAGGCCTCGCGCCAGGTCGCGGGCGTTGGCGTGATCGTCGGCCAGGCGGTCGCGGTGGTTCTCCAGCGCGTAGAGCGCCCCTGCGGCGACGATGCCCGCCTGCCGCATGCCCCCGCCGTACATCTTGCGGAACCGCCGCGCCCGGGTGATGAACTCGGCGCTGCCGGCCAGCGCCGAGCCCACCGGGGCGCCCAGGCCCTTCGAGAAGCAGACGCTGACCGAGTCGAACTCCCGGGCGATCTCGCGCTCGGATATGCCTAGTGCCACCGCGGCGTTCCAGATTCGCGCCCCGTCCATGTGCAGCTTCAGCCCGGCCTCCCGCGCCGCGGCCGCCACGTCGACCAGCGTCTCCATCGGCCAGACGCTGCCTCCTCCGCGATTCGTCGTGTTCTCAACGATCACGAGCCTGGTCCGCGGGAAGTGGATATTCTCCGGCCTAAGGACCGCTCGCAGGTCGTCGCCGGTGAAGATGCACCGCTTGCCGTTGACCGGGCGGGTCATCACGCCGGCCAGCGCCGCCGGGCCGCCGGCCTCGTAGAAGTACACGTGTGCGTTGGCGTCGAGGACAACCTCGTCGCCCGGCTCGGTGTGGGCGCGAAGGGCCACCTGGTTGGCCATCGTGCCGGACGGCATGAAGACGGCGGCTTCTTTGCCGAGGATCTCGGCCGTCCGCCGCTCGAGGGCGTTGACGGTCGGGTCGTCGCCCAGCACGTCGTCGCCGACCTCGGCGGCGGCCATCGCCGCCCGCATCGCCTCAGTAGGCCTGGTCACCGTGTCACTGCGAAGATCAATCATTGTCAATTTTAGATCTTAGGTTTTAGATTCCGCGCGGCGGGTACGTGCAGATTCCCACAGCGCGGAATCTACAATCTAAAATCTACAATCCCTTCAGTTCCAGCACATCCTGCATGTCGTACAGTCCGGGTTCCTTGTCGGGCACCCATTGGGCCGCGCGCAGGGCGCCGCGGGCGAAGGTGTCTCGCGTGTGGGCGCTGTGGGCGATGGTTACCGTCTCGCCGAGGGTGCCGAAGTGCACCGCGTGCTCGCCCACCGTATCGCCCACGCGCAGGGCGTGCATGCCGATCTCGCCGGCGTTTCGTGGGCAGTGGCCCCCTCGGCCCAGCACGGCCGCGGTGCCGTAGTCCCTGCCCGTGGCGGCGCAGACGCTCCGCGCCAGGGCGATCGCCGTGCCGCTTGGGGCGTCCTTCTTGAACCGGTGGTGCGTCTCGGAAATCTCGACGTCGTAGTCGGCGCCAAGCGCCCGCGCCACGTCGGCCACCACCTTCAACAGCACGTTCACGCCGACCGACATGTTGGCCGCGTGGACGATGGCGATCTCGCCGGCGGCGTCGGCGATCTCAGCCAGTTGGTTCTCGGCCAGTCCCGTCGTGCCGATGACCATCGCCGTACCCGTGTGGCGGCAGATCGGCACGTAGTGCATGGTGCCCTCCGGCAGGGAGAAGTCGATCAACACCTCGGGCATTTCGGCCGGTTCGTCGGTGACCGCCAGGCCGAACGTCCCCACGCCGGCCAGGTCGCCGATGTCTTTGCCAAGGTCCGGATGGGCGACGCCCTCGAGGGCGGCGACGATGTCAAACTGCTCGGATGCGATGGCCAGTGCGGCAATTCGCCGACCCATCCGCCCGGCGGCCCCGAGTATCGCTATCTTCATCATCAGTCCACCTTCCATCCGGCGCCGATGCAAGCCGGAAAAGAGTCCACCACTTGCACGAATTACACGAAGTGAACGGACATATCAACGGTGCACGCACGTGAAACGGCCCCTCGCGTGCGAACCGCCACCCCACTCTCACCTCTCACCTCTGACCTCTGACCCGCTACGGGAAGTACTCCTGGAGCGGTCGAACGGTCCAGGCCTGGGCGGCGGGGGTTTCCTCGTCGGCCCCCGCCCGCAGGGCGGCGATGCCCCCGGCGATGGCCTGGGCGGCGGTCATCGTCGTGATCAGCGGGATCTTGTGCATGGTGGCCAAGGCGCGGATCCTGCCCTCGTCGGTGGTCGGCCCTCGGCCGGTGGGGGTGTTGATCAGCAGGTCCACGTCGCCGTTGACGATGTAGTCGGCGATGTTGGGCCGGCCCTCAGCGAGCTTCTGGAGGCGCACGGCGCGAACGCCGGTACGCGTCAGCGCCTCGTGCGTTCCTCCGGTGGCCAATAGGCTAAACCCCATCGCCGCCAGGGTTTGCGCCAGCGGGATCGCGGCGCGCTTGTCGGCGTCGTTGACCGACAAGAAGATCGTGCCCGAGGTGGGCAGCACCGTGCCGGCGGCCATCTGGCTCTTCGCGAACGCCAGGGCGAAACTCATGTCCACGCCCATGACCTCCCCGGTGCTTCGCATTTCCGGCCCGAGGATGACGTCCACGCCCGGGAACTTCGTGAACGGGAAGACGCTCTCCTTGACGGACGTCTGGGCCGGGGTCGGGGCCTCGGCGGCGCCAAGCTGCTCGAGGCTCAGCCCGGCCATCACCTTGGCGGCAAGCCTGGCCCACGCCACACCGGTGGCCTTGGAGACGAACGGCACGGTTCGGCTGGCGCGTGGGTTTACCTCGATGATGTAAACCTTCGAGTCCTTCACCGCGAACTGGATGTTCATCAGCCCGCGAACGTCCAGCCGCTCGGCAAGCAGACGCGCCTGTCGCTTCAACTCGTCGATCACCGCCTCCGTGAGCGAGTACGGCGGGATCGCGCAAGCCGAGTCGCCGCTGTGAACGCCCGCCTGCTCGATGTGCTCCATCACGCCGCAGACGATCGCCTGCGGATGGGCGTGGCGCGAGCCGTCGGGACCCTGCCCGAAGTCCGCCAGGCAGTCCACGTCGACCTCGGTGGCCGAGTCCAGGAATTTGTCGACCAGGATCGGGTGGTCGCGATCTACGGTGGAGGCGTCGACGGCCCGGGCCATGTAGACGTCAAGCTGCTCCTGGTCGGAGACGATTTCCATGGCCCGCCCGCCGAGCACGTAGCTGGGCCTGACCAGAACGGGATACCCGATGCGGTCGGCGATTTCCCGGGCAGCCTCGACGGAAAACGCCGTCCCGCCCGGTGGGCAGGACAGCCCCAACTCCTCGAGCACCTCGGCGAACCGCTTGCGGTCCTCAGCCAGGTCTATCGACTCGGGACTCGTGCCGATAATCGGCACGCCGGCCTCTTCCAGCCCGCGCGCCAGGTTCAGCGGCGTCTGCCCGCCGAGGTGCACGATCACGCCGTGGAGCAAATCCTCTTCCCTCTCGATGGCCTCTTGCATCCCTGCGGCGTCGGCAAACAGTTCTTCCAGATCCTCGGCGGGTAAGCCGGATTCCTCCAGCATCTCCCGTCCTTCCTCGATTATCCCCGCAAACTCGTTCTGCATCTGGGTGATCTGCTTGGGTGCTCTGGGTTGGCCGAAAGGCCGACCGTTGAGCTTCTCGCAGATGTTCAGAACGTCTTCGAAAGTCAGCGGCTCGAAGAACAGCATGTCCGAGGTGTCGTAGTCCGTCGAGACGGTCTCTGGGTTCGAGTTGACCATGACCGCCTCGTAGCCGAGTTCCTTGGCCGCGAACGCCGCGTGAACGCAGCAGTAGTCGAACTCGATGCCCTGGCCGATGCGGTTGGGGCCGCCGCCGAGGATCACGATCTTCTTCTTGTCGGTGATCCGGACTTCGTCGTCGACGAATTGACGATTGTCGATTGCCGATTGTCGATTGGCCTTTGAAGACTCCCCATCATCCGCAGCGGGCAACTGCGCGATGGGCGTTTCGTATGTTGAGTAGTAGTACGGCGTGTAGGCCTCGAACTCGGCGGCGCAGGTGTCGACGAGCTTGTAGACCGGCTCGATGCCCAGTCGCTTCCGCAACCGGCGAACTTCATCAGGCGTTGTGTGCCAGATCGTCGCCAGTTGGATATCACTGTAGCCCCATTGCTTGGCGTGGCGCAGCGCCTCGACAGACATGTCGTCGGCCGATCCCATTGCCGCCAGTTCGGCCTCGAAGTCGACGAGCTGCTTCATCTGGGTGAGGAACCAGCGGTCGATCGTGGTCAGGTTGAACACGTCGTCGACGGACCAGCCTAGCTTGAAGGCATAGCGCACGTAGTACATCCGGCCCTGGCACGGAATCGAGAGCTTGCGGCGGAGTTTGGAATCCTCGACGGGCCACTCGACGTCGAGGTCGGGGTCGAACTTGTCGTTCTCTCTAACCTCTAACCTCTCACCTCCAGCCTTTTCCGCGTTGAGCCACTTGTCGTTCGAGTCCAGCCCCAGCCCGTAGCGCTTGACCTCCATCGAGCGGATGCCCTTCTGGAGGCTTTCCTTGAACGTCCGCCCGATGCTCATCGCCTCGCCGACGGACTTCATCTGCGTGGTGAGCGTTTCGTCGGCCTCGGGGAACTTCTCGAACGTCCAGCGCGGGATCTTGGTCACGCAGTAGTCGATGGTCGGCTCGAAACACGCCGGCGTCTGTCGCGTGATGTCGTTGGGGATCTCGTCCAGGGTGTACCCTACGGCGAGCTTGGCGGCGATCTTGGCGATGGGGAACCCGGTGGCCTTTGACGCCAGGGCGGAGCTTCGGCTGACGCGGGGGTTCATCTCGACGACGATCATTCGCCCGGTCTCGGGATCGACGGCGAACTGGATGTTGCTGCCGCCCGTCTCCACGCCGATGGCCCGGATGATCGCCAGCGACGCGTCGCGCATGAGCTGGTATTCCTTGTCGGTGAGCGTCTGGGCCGGCGCGACGGTGATCGAGTCGCCGGTGTGGACACCCATCGGGTCGAAGTTCTCGATCGAGCAGACGATCACGACGTTGTCCGCCTGGTCGCGCATGACCTCCAGCTCGTATTCCTTCCACCCGAGGACCGACTCCTCGATCAGGATCTCGCTGATCGGGGAATACTCCAGCCCGCGGGCCGCGATCGTCTCGAACTCCTCCCGGTTGAACGCGAACCCCCCGCCCGTGCCGCCCAGCGTGTAGGCCGGGCGTATGCAGCACGGCAGCCGAACCTCGACGACAATCTCGCGGGCCTGGTCCATCGTGTGCGCGATGCCGCTGGCCGGGACATCCAGCCCGATGGCCAGGCAGACGTTCTTGAACTCGGTGCGGTCCTCGGCCCGGTGGATGACCTCGCGATTGGCGCCGATCATCTCGACATCGTACCTGTCCAGCACGCCGGCGTCGGCGACGGCGACGGCGGTGTTCAGCCCGGTCTGCCCGCCGAGCGTCGGCAGCAGCGCGTCGGGGCGCTCGATGGCGATGATTTTCTCGACGGCCTCGGGGGTGATCGGCTCGATGTAGGTGCGATCGGCGAACTCCGGGTCGGTCATGATGGTGGCCGGGTTCGAGTTGATCAGCACGATGCGGTATCCCTCCTCGCGGAGGGCCTTGCACGCCTGCGTGCCGGAGTAGTCGAACTCGCACCCCTGCCCGATAACGATCGGGCCGGAGCCTACGATCATGATGGTCTCGATATCGTCCCTGCGTGGCATCGAAAGTCCGTTCCTTGCCGCCGGGGCGGCGCACGACCATTGCGCGGCGGAGCCGCCCAAAATCGACGGAGGATAACACAGGGACCAGCCCTAGACAATTGCGGATTGACGATTAGCAGGAGGTTACCAGGTGGTTGTCGCCAGACGCCATTCCCCGCGATGCGCGCACCGTCGTCAATGCCGACGATAGAGGACCACATCTCCCGCGACGATGAGCCGGTGCTCAATCGACAATCGACAATCGCAAATCGACACTCCCTACACTTTCCCCGCCGGTCGCCTGTTGGCCTTGAGTTCCTTGTCGAACGCCGCGAGCGCCGCGGCCAGACGCTTGGCCACGTCCGGATGCTTGGCGATGAGGTTTTTCTTCTCGCTGATGTCGGCGCGGAGGTCGTAGAGTTCTCCCCTGACCGGCTGGGGGTCGGCGGGCTGCTTCCGCCGGCGCTGGCCCGCCAGGCGAAGCTTCCACTTGCCACTGCGGACGGCCTCGAGGCGGTTGCCGCGGTAGTAGTAGTAATACTCGTGCGGGCTGACGGCCTGGGCCTGACCGCTCATCAGCGGCCAGATGTCCTTCCCGTCGATCACCCGGTCGCCGGGCACTTTGGCCCCGGCCAGGGACGCCAGCGTCGGCAGCAGGTCGATCGTGCCGGCCACTTCCTTGCAGACCTTCCCCGCCGGGATTTTCCCCGGCCAGCGCATCAGCGTCGGCTCGCGCATGCCGCCTTCGTACGTCTGGAACTTCCCGCCCCGCAGCGGCAGCGCGCACCCGCCGGCCTTGCCCTTGCTCAGCCACGGGCCGTTGTCCGACGTGTAGACGATCAGCGTCTTGCCGTCGATGCCGAGCCTCTTCAACGTCGCGATGATCTGCCCGAGGCCCCAGTCGATCTCCTCGATGGTGTCCCCGTACAGCCCGCGGGCGCTTTTGCCCTTGAACGCCTTGGAGGCGAACAGCGGCACGTGCGGCAGGGTGTGGGGCAGGTACAGGAAGAAGGGCCTGTCCTTGTTGGCCGTGATGAACCTGATGGACTCCTCCGTGTAGCGCCTGGTCAGCGTCGACTGGTCGGCGGGATACTCGACAACCCTGTCTTTGCGCAGCAGCGGGACCTTGTTCCTCCCGGGCCTGACGGATTTCATGTCCTCGGCCGTTACGCCCTCGCGCAGCACGATGTCGCTGGCCAGCGCCATCTTCGGGTCGATCGTCATGTCGTTGCTGTAGGGGATGCCGTAGTAGGAGTCGAATCCCTGGGCGGTGGGCAGGAACCGCGGCAGATGCCCCAGGTGCCACTTGCCGATGCAGGCGGTGGCGTATCCGGCGGCCTTCAGCATGTCGGCGATGGTAATCTCCCTGGGGTTCAGCCCGATCTTGTTGCCGGGGAACAGCACGCGGGTGAGGCCTACTCGCGGCGGGTAGCATCCGGTGAGCAGCCCCGCGCGGGACGGCGAGCAGACCGACGCCACGGCGTAGAAGTCGGTGAACTTCATTCCCTGGGCCGCCATGCGGTCGAAGTTCGGCGTCTTGATCTTCGGCGACCCGAAGCACGCCATGTCCTGGTATCCCTGGTCGTCGGCGAAGATGACGATAAAGTTGGGCTTGCGTCCGGGCTTGCCTCTTGGCGTTTTCTGCGCAAGCAGCGTCCGGGGCGCCGCCAGCGCCGCCGCCCCAAGCCCCATCGCCCCCAGAAATCTGCGTCGGTTCATAGTCTGGTTTCTCTTCCTGTTCGGATCGCGTCGTGTTGGCATATCGGTACCCGTACCCTAGTCGCACGCCCGCGCGGAGTCAATCGCGCACGGAGCCTGTACCCCTGCCCGCCGGGGCGGTATAGTGCCCGAGGAAAGGAACTCATCATGAGGAAGTTTCATCACATCGGCCTGGTGACCGACACCGAGAAGCCCGGCGAGATGTACTTCGAGATGCTGAAGGCCTGGGGCACCAACCCCGACGACGACCCGAACAAGATCGAGTGGGTGCGGCTGGCGCCGGACAGCCCGCTGGCCGACACGCCGGTGGCCGGGATGCCCCACACCTCCTGGGCCGTCGACAACCTCGACGCCGAGCTTGAGGGCAAGGACGTGGTCGTCGGTCCCCTGACGGCGGCCGAAGGCGTGCGCATAGCCTACTTCATGCAGGACGGAGCGCTGATCGAGTACCTGGAAGTCAAGCAGTAGCCCGTCGCGGGCGATTTGACTCTTGCCGAGTCACTGGCAGGAGCGGCTGACGGTGCGCGACGGCCTGGCGCCGGGCATGTCCATGCGCGGGTTGCTCTTGAGCATCTCGGCGACGGGCTCGAAGGTGGCGAGGATCTTGCGGTAATCGGGGTCCTGCTTGTTCTTGAAGACCGCCTTTCCGCACTTTTCGCTTCCGCCGGCGGCCTTCGCGAGCGGGGCTATAAGGAACGGGTTGAGCTGCGGCTCGGTGATGCGGGTCCAGGCGCGGCGCGGGACGCCGCGCTTGTGGCATTCGGCGCACCGGCGTTTGGAAACCTCCCTCAGCACACCGTCGAGCCGGGGTGGCAGTATCCGGCGGCACCCGCGGTTGTTCGGGTACGCGGTTTCGCTAGTGCCGTAGTAGGGAACGTTCAGGTCGATCCACGCCAGCACGCGGCGGCGGCTCGCGTCGTCCATCGTGAATCGCGGCTTGCCGTCCTTGTTG
>Ga0180432_10001618_pt1 | contig 35374 bp, 47 predicted proteins | sample SS_ome_10_FD_132414 | JGI IMG/M metagenome (GOLD analysis project Ga0180432, IMG submission 132414) | Hypersaline lake sediment archaeal communities from the Salton Sea, California, USA - SS_1_MS_2 metaG | ecosystem: Environmental > Aquatic > Non-marine Saline and Alkaline > Hypersaline >... | reverse complement strand
CAGGAGTATCCGTCTGCCTCGAGCAGTCTTCTTGAAGGCATTGATGAGATGTTTACTATCAATAAGCTTGGTCTTCCGAAGACACTGCGTCGTTGTCTTGGCTCGATGTAAAAACTAAGGGGAAGTGGCATAAGGCGGACATGGGCGGGATTAGACGGGATTGTGCGGGATTAGGCGGTTTTTAAGCAGATAGAGCGGATTATTACGGGAGTGGGTGATTTCAAGTAGAGCCTTCGTAAGTGGCACAAACAGGCCACCAGGCCGCCGACGTTGGCCCAAGGTGGCACAAATTAAACAGAACTTAGAAGATGTTTAATACCCGTTCAAAACAGCACCAAACCAGCCCCAGGCGGAAATCGAATATTCAAAATAAGCCGGCGGAGCGGACATCATAACCGGACATTCGGACATCCGAACGGACATCGTTTTGGGAGTAATTTATTTTTGGCCGTAAAATTCTCGGCCGGTTTTCGATGAAATTTTCAAAGACCAGCTACGCCCCATACGGGGTTGCGACAATAAAATGTCCAGCCTGCAACAACGGGGCGGGTTGGTATTCGCCCCGGCAGGCCCTCAAAAGCCGCCGAAAAACGGCGGGTATTTCAGCTCGCTTTAAGGCGAGTTTTTCTGCGGGTTTTTCTGCGTTTTAGATGAGGGGTCTTGCCGCCGGAGAGCATCTTTACATCGCCGGTGAGCTGATTATTCGTATCGAGCAGGTCGCAGATAAGCTTCTTATTACTAATCTTGCCTTCGGCGAATGCCTCATCTTTAATCTTTTTGAGCCGGCGGCTTCTTATTATATGCACCGGCAAAAACGGCATTTTCATTTTTATACCCAAATTTGTTCTCTGATTTTTTAAGTTCAGTTTCCCAGTGTTCTGACGACTCCTCAAGCGACCGAATCGGTGTATTACATCGCACGCAGGCCCCATGCCTGAGCGAGGGTCTTTTATTGAGCGCCTCGAACTGGCGAAAGTGAATCCCTGGCAGGGCGGACCGCCGCTCAATACATCAAGCTGGCCTTTAGCCAGGCCGACCTTTTTCAAAAGGTAGTCGCTGGACAATGTTGTGATATCCTCTTGGATTATTTCCATTTTCGGAAACGCTTTTGCCTTATTCGCTTTCAATGTCTCAACGCAGGATTTGTTGATTTCAACAGCTGCCACTACATCGAGTCCGGCTTGTTGCAGGCCCAATGCCATTCCGCCGGAGCCGGCGTTACCGAACAAAACGGCATAATCGCCCGGTAAGTAGCCGGCTGATACGTAAAAGCCGATTGTAATAATTGCACTCATTGTAGAAGTTATTGTCCGGAATATAACCCGCGTAATTTTTAACGAAAAATTTTTAGCATAGAAAACTTGTTTTTAAGGTAAAAACAGCGATTTTGAAAAGTTTTCGCTTATTTTGAAATAATTTACTTGACTTGTGTAATTATAATTGTATAATTATAATAGAAGTTAAAAGTTAAAAGAGAAATTGAAAGGAGTAGTTAAAATGGCACTTGCAATAGAACAAATAGGCAAATATGTTAGCGAAAGGCACGCTGAGGCATCGGCCAACGGGCTGCTTACGGCAGGCGAAGTGGCGAAAAAGCTGCGAAAAATGAGCGGTGAAAAAATCACTGCCGCAGAATTGAAACCTTTTGCCGACGAATGGCATCACGGCGGGTTTTACAAAGGCGGCAGCGGCTCGACTATGGGAAGAACTTACTTTTTTTATCCCGACACCAATTTAACTGAGCTTGCCCATAAGGTACTGGCTGAGCGGGCAGAGCCGATTGTAACCCGTTATTTTTTCTCTGCCGGATTTGAGCGGCAAATCGGCAGAGATGGCCGCAAGCGGTGGCAGCCGGTAGCTAAATTCGAAGCGCTCGACTGTAAAACAGATGATTATTACCCCAAAAAAATCGCAATTACTCAACAAGACTTTGAATCATTGAAAGAATTCGAAGGCAGAGAGCTTGAACCATATGAGAGTTTCAGCCATTTTAAAGAAAGGGTGCAAAAATGTTGATTGTAAAAATTCAAAAAACCGATTTTAAGCAGCCGGATAAATGGCGGCAAATCGCCGAATCGCTTCAACTGCCCGAAGGCAGAGACGAGGCGCTCGTTATGCGAATCCCCGGCCTGCTGCCGGTCGAGGCCGGCTGGAAAATTGACACCAAGATTCCACCGCCATCGGAATGGCTCTGGGCGGATGATGTAGGCGGACTGCACAGTTATATAGTACATACCCGCCAGCCCAGATTTATTGCCGAGCTCGTTGAAGCCGATGAGGCACTTAATCCGCCGTTCGAATATGAGACACGCAGGGGAGAGACGCTGTGCAACTTTGTTTGGATAGATGAGCCGCCGGAGGACCTGACGCAGTTACTAAGCGAAGTAGAGGAGTTTTTAGCCGATTACGATGCTTATATGGAGGCCGGCAATGATTGACTTTCGCCAACAGCTCAAAAAAAGGATGAAACAACTCGAAATCAACAGCGGCTACGCTCTAGCTAAAGAACTCAATTACCAAATAACAACTGCGGCGATTGACAATTATTTGTCAGGCCGCAGCGAGATGACCGCCGCCAATCTACAGCTCATACTCAACGCATTAGGTGCACGGCTGCACTTTCCTAAAGCCAAGTAAACTATTAACTTGTCAAAGAGCGTACTGTCAGGGCTGTAAGGTCATGCTGCTGCTAATATCAAAACATCAGTAGTTTTGTTGTAACTGACTCGAGTCAGGCCTTCGGGTGAGTCCGGGGCGATGTGGATCTCGGCACAGATCTCCTCGGGCGAGCCCGAATGGGCGTTGCCAAGCTGGTCGTAACAGCCGAAGGCAAACTTATAATCGCCGCAATCGAATACCTCGTGCGTTGCCTGCACAACGGCCGAGCCACAGCCCCAGGGGAACCGGCCGAAAGGCAGGTGGCCGAAGCCGGGGGCCTTCATACTAAAGGCCCGTCCCCAGTAAAAGCGGCCCCAGGGTGCCCGGCCGAATCCGTAAATGCCGGCACCGTTAGGGTACAGAGGAAGCTCGCCCGACAGCGGGGTATTGTAGTCGACGTCGCCACTGCCATCATTGCCGAACAGCACAGCGTAATCGCCGGGCAGATAGCCGACACCGACAACGAAACTTATGGTTACAATAGCACTCATATCAGAACATCCTCTGCGAAACGTAAATCGCGAGTGATTAATTTCATCTTCTGCTTATCGGGCAGGTATATTATCTGGCAGATCTCCGGGCAGATGACAGTGCTGCCGGAGAGCTGGATACTTAACGGGTACTCCCTGCCGGCAATCTTCTCGATGCCATCGCCCAGACAGAAGGCGGGCGAGCCTCCGCCCTCGCCCAGCCACAATCGCTCCAGGGTAAAGGCGCCGCTGATACTCATATCCTGGTTGGCATCCCTTATGGCCTCCAAGTGCTTATCGAACCACTCATCGGTGCCCTTCTCAGCGGCGGGTAGTGAGCTGGTGGAAAATGAGCTCGAAGTGGTGCGCTTCTCGATGCCGTATTTCTCGGAGAAATCATACAACTGCGAATGATGGAAGGGTGAGCCCACTGTGGGAGAGGCGGGCGATGCCTTTAAGCCGAGCCGGCTGTCGAGCTGGACGGAGGCGGTGACACGGACGCGGGTCTTCCAGTTGCCATCTTTGAAACTTCGATTGCTTAACTTGTCATCACATAACGAGCTCCATAAATTGAGCTGGACACCATCCAGAGCGCCACCTTCGATTTTGCCCTCGGCCTGGTCGACCATCTCAGCCAAATTGGCCTCATTGATATAGATACCGGCCTCGGAACGGAGAGAGCTGATAGAGGCGGTGATTACCTGCCAGTTCTTGCCGCCGTCAAAACTGAACTCGACCTTGATACCTACGGAATTTACACTATCTTTATCGAGCGTTAGACAGGGTAATAACTGCCTGTTAAAGGGGGCGTAACGCCTCTTGCCGGAGTCGGCATCTTTGATGTATTCATCGTCAATTACATCGGCAAAGTCAAAGGGAACGCCCCTGTCGTAAGTATCGGCATCAGTGTAAGAGCCGGCCTCGTTCAAGGCCCATTTGCGGCCGACATCACGAAGGAAGGCCGAACCTCTCGGATGATAGTATTTATAATAACTGTAAGAGTTCGGATCGGTAATAGACTGCAGAGCGGCCTCGGTAAGGAAGAGGCGGCTATTGTCTTCTGACGTGTCAGGCTCAAGGCGGGAATCGAGCCAGGCGGGGACCAATTCGGCGGTGAACTCGAAACGGTGCGGGGCGCCGAAGCCCCAGGGCTTATTGATAACGGCGGCGATGTCCTCGGCGAGATCCATGTGCCATAATATCTTTCTGCCGGCGGCGACGGCGGCGGCGATGCTCTCGCCTGCCGGAGGGCAATAGAGGTGGTGCAGAATGGTCTGACTGGAGGATGAACGGCTGTAGCTGGAGGCCGAACCGGGCTTAAAGAAAACAAGAGAGACCGTATCATCGTTGGAATAATCCTCGCGGAAGTCCCAGCCAACATGACGACAAATAGAAGATACGGCCTCGATGACGTTAAGGCCGTCGGCGACAGTGTTGAATAAGACCTTGTCGAAATCTGCGTGAGCGAGACCGGCCAGGTCATTCGGGTCGGGGATAGGAAAATATCTATAAGCGAGGTTGTAAATCGGGCTCAAGACGTAACGGAGCATCTTGCGGGCGGTCCATAAATCGCCGTCGCCGGTGTTGCAGAATATTGGAATATTACAGGTGCTTAAATCGAGGGGGTTGGTAAAAGCAAGCTCGGTCCGGTCGCAGTTGCCAAGTCCGCCGGGGTTGAATATTACACGCCGGCCGGACAGATACGTGTAGGAGCCGCTGATAGCGGTCTGGCTCGGCGTACCGTAACCGGTATAGTCATCGGGGCCGCGAGCGATCTGGCCGAATACCGGAGAGGTTACCCGCAGCAGCCAGCGGAAATCGGAGCAGGCGACGGCGTTGCGCTCGTAAGAGGTGTTGGCCTTATCGGAGCCGCCGCAATAGCCGCTCATATAGTTGGTGACAAAACCCTTGAAAAGAACGGTCCTTTTGTGTTCCAAGCGGTGGTCGGTGCGGATGCGGACCATATCGCCCCAGGCAAGAGAGATGCCCTCGTCCCATCGAAGGTTAGGGAACCAGATAACGGCCACCGAAGAGCTGCCGGCCCTGTTGATTGTTATGCGGTCGACCTTGGCCGACCACAAAGGCTGCCAGGACAGGGCGAAATCGGGCGGTGAGCCCGAGGCCTTTTTGTATTCAACAACCAATCGCTGGGCGAATCGGTTCAACTTTTTGTGATCGTTCTTTACCGTCATATCAAAACACGTCCGTAACAGACAAAATTAGCGGTGACGTAGCCGCCGGCGTTCCAGTGAAAGAATTTACCCTGGGCGTCAGGAACGAGAGAGAGCTTATCAAAGACGACGTTGTAATAAGTCTCGTTGCCATAAGTGTAGTCGGCGGATGCCGCCCACAAATAAGTCTCAATAACATCGATAGCGGTCTGAAGGGCGGCGCGGGCTGCGGCGTAACTGCCGCCAGCCTGGTAAAAAGTGCCGGATATTATGAGCTGGCGGCCGCGAGTGCCCATTGCCATGGAGGTAACACCGTGGGCGCCGGGGAAGCCGGCGTACTGGCGCTCCGACTGGCGGGGCTGGACGCCGACCTTAATAGCACTTCCGAAAATAGTTGCTAAATCAGCCATTTATTCGTATCTCGCATCTCGTATCTTGTGAATCGTGAATCGATTTCAACTTTCAACTTTCAACTCTCAACTTTCAATTACGGTACAACGCCCGGGGGAATAGCACGCGGGCCCCTGCCTGTGTCATCGGTGCCAACTCGCGGATAATACTTAACGGAACTGTCATTTATAATTACGGGCTGCTGAAGGGCTTCAAATTCTCCTGTCCATTTATAACCTAAACCGCCAACCTGTCCTGCTGTACCCAAAAATTGTGTTAGCAGACCTGTCGGCATCATCATTGATGATTTAATTATAAAAAGCAGTTCTTCTTTTCTAAGACGCTCCTCTTCCGTGCGGGGTTCGAAGGCAGTGATTTCTTTTTGCAGGTCTTCGACAGCCATGACATAAGGCTCAACCTTATCACGTATCCAGCGGTCTTCGCCTTTACCGACAAGAATCTCATGTTCAGCTCTGGCGGTTTTTAATCTCTCCTGCCAGGATGCGAATTCGGGGCCGGCCTCGATAGTTTTAGCCGCCCTACCGGCCTCACCAGCTTTTGCTTTTCCTAACGTTGATTCTAAATAGGCTTGTGTCTGTGCATCTACATCGGCGGCAGAAGCACCTGCGACAGCTTCTCGCGTGGCGGCCATTGTCTGCATAGCTCCTGGCGTAATCATCTTGCCGATTCCGGTTGTAAGCTCCACTGGAAAGCCCTGTTCGGCGAGGACCTGAGACCGGCGGGATTGGGGGATGCCACCGACGTATTTCAAGAGGGCATCCATCCTTTCATTCATCGAGAGGGCTTCCCATCTTACACCAAGACCCCTCTCAATCGCCTGACGAGGTCTCGCATAGGCACCACTGGACAAACGTGCAGTCTGCTCAACGAGTGTAGCAGCTAAGTTCTCACTGGCCGTAACAGCGACGGCGCCGCCGTAGGCGCTTAAGCCTTCACCCAGAGTTCCCCCCTGCGTTATATATTCAGTAACGCCTTTTTGAGCACCCGAGAGAAACTGGCCGAAATCTGTAGATTGACTGGCAGTATAGGCTGCCTGTAATTGTGCAAAATACTGTTTATATGCGGCGGTTGTTGGGGCGATGCCGGCTGTGCCTGCAAATTTAAATAATTGACTGACCTCAGAAGGGCCGAGACCGGCGGCGCCGACAAAAGGAGCGAGCTGGCCGGCGACACCCATCACCTGAGGACTCTTGATGCCGCCCTGGGCCGCAAAGGCAATGTCCATTGAAATAAGCATCTGCTGGGCGACTGCAGGAGAGGCAAGGCCTCCTGCGGCCTGCAGGCCGGCTGCCTGGGTAGCCCAGTGCTGCTGACGGCCTTTGGTGCCGGTCTGAAACTCGAGGGCCTGGCCGATTTCGGCGAAGCTGAGCGACTTCTCGTAGATTTCTCTTTGAAGCTGCTGGATACGCTCGAGCTTTTGGATAAGATAGGTGACTACCTTTATTACAGCTTGAAGACCAAGCCATGCACCTATAAAAGCCATTACCTGGCTTTTTAAGGTTCCCAGGATTTTCCCCATACCGGAAAGCTTCTGTGTTGTTTTGTCAGTGGCAGCGGTGGCCTGCTTGGAACCTTCGGCAGTCTTCGTTCCGACGTCTTTTGCAGACCGGCCGACATCATCAAGCTGCTGCTTGGTACGGCCGGTGTCCTTGGCCTTTACGTGTATGTTAATGTCTTTGGCCATTTATTCGTATCTCGTATCTCGTATATCGCTGCACGTGATTTATGCTATGGTAATAATCTTATTGTCGCCGGAGAGGGTCAGCTGGGTACCGGTATCATTGGCGACATCAAAGGCAGCGCTGTATTCAGTAAACGGGGCGCCGACACTTGAAGAGCTGCCGATATTACTGAAATCGCAGCCGGCAATTGTTATAGTTTTGTCGGCGGCACCCCCGCCCTGTGTAACAACCAGGACCAACGCCGCCGCCGAGGCGGCGATCAGCTCCTGGCAGGTGAGAATAGCACCGGTGATTTCGCCGCACTGGAAACTGATAGAGCCGCCGGCCGTCAGGCCGTCAAGACGGGCATCGACACAGGTATAGGCGACGTCGGCGTCGTTGCAGGCCTTTATAAGGGGAAGCGTCAGCGTGAAATCAAAGGCCGTGACGTGATAGATGTCAATAGAGCCGCCGTGGGCGGCACTTTCGACACGATAGCCGCCTCTGGCTGCCGAGACGTAAGTCGGGGCGGCCTGGCTGTCGAGAAGCGCCCACATATCGGCGATAGTCTTAGTCTCATCGGCGGCACGGCACTCGAAATCAAAAGTGACAACTGCATAACCGCCCTTGGTTATGCCGATGGCGACACGATGAATGACAGGGTTGGTGAGCGTGTGCTTAACGTAGCCGGTGGCGGCGGCGACGCCGCTCTTGCGCTCGTAGAAGATATAAGTACCGACTGCGCCGGTTAAGAGGTTCACCGCCTCGACCCAGTCCTGGGTGACGATAGTGCCGCGAACAAACTGGACTTCCTTGTCTTTGAGGCCGACCTCGAGACCATCCGGTGCCGAGCGCATAATATTCTCGTAGCCGCACTGGATGACAGCCGTCATCAGGCCGCCGGCGTCGACGCCGTTGATTGTCATGGCCTGAGGCAGACCCAATCGCATGTTTACAGTAGCCATATTATGGCCTCCTAAAAAGGGGTTAAGTCGTTAACTGACTGACTTCAAAATTCATCTGCAGGGCGTGACGCTTCGGTGAATCGAGCACTTCAGCGCCGCCGGTATAATAAAATTCATCGCACACGATACTCACATCATCAGGCCGCTGCTGGTCGAAGGCGGCGATTACCAGGTCGCGAATCTTACTGGTGCCGAGGTTCCTGGTGTTGCCCGTTCTCGCTACACCTTTGCTCTTACTTACAACGCCGATGAGGACGGCGAACTCGAGGACCTGCCGGAGGTCGTTATCACCTTCGCGGGCGGTATCGGTCGATTGGTAAGCGACGAAGGCAAAGGGGGCGTAGCGTTCGAAGGCCTCTATACCGCCGGCGGTGACCGCTACCTGGTGCTTCCAGACATCGGCGGTCTTAAAGACAGCTTCGCCGCCGGAAGTTAACGCTGCAAGCGTATCGGCCATCCACTGTTCGAGCTTCGCCATTAGTCCGCTATCGTTTGCCATAAAATTATCCTACTTTTCTGTCAATCCGGGCCTCAATCTCGCCGGAGATGTCATCGAGCGAATCGGTGACGCCATCGTAAAGGGCGCCCGATCCCTGGACGAATACACTTTTGACGAGGACAAAGAGCGGACGGAACTTGCCGCGTTTGCCCTTCTTGTAACCGAACAGTAATTTGCCGCCGGTCTTAACGAAGAAACCGCCGGGGACGTCCCTCGGCGATTTGTACCGGGCGACACCGGCGCCGGTCAGACCCTCGCCAATCGGAATCGTAAGGAACTTGGCCTTCTTCGGAGTGATGGTCCTGGACTCGTCAGTCAGCAGCCATTTATATTTATCAACTGCGGCATTAGGCCGGACGCCGACGACACCATCGAGAGGGCCGGCCAGCCAGCCATCGACCGCGCGGGCGAGGGCGCCGGTGCGGCGCTTCAAAGACTGGCCGCTCAGGTAATTTTTACTTACATTACTTGCAGCGGTTTTGACGCCGACGGCCAGGCCCTCCGAGCAGGCCTCGATTACGGCGGTGCCCATTGAGGACAGCTCATCGACTGCCTTCACAAAATTCGGACCCATCTGTAATTGAATCATCATGGCAGGCTGCGCCTTACGTAATCATCCAAAACCTTCTGAACCATAGGCAGTAAATCCATCGGTGAAAATTTATTGATTGAGCCTCCTTCGAAGCCAACGGAGGCCAGGCCGATATCGTCCCTTCTCTTGAATAAAAACGATACCTGCTCGATGGCCGCCTCTCGCAAATCGTTCGGCAGTGCAAATTCACCACTGCCAGGCGTCTGGCCGGCGGAGCAATAGCCGCCCTTATAGATTACCTGGATGGAGTCGTCGAACTCGTACCAGTTAGAATAAAGCCTGTATAAAATACCTTTTTTGCCGCCGTCGATGAGGCGGTAATCGGAGTCGGCGGTTAAAGCGGTCGCCGAGGTAAAATCGTAATCGACTGCAACCTTGATAGAGGTAATCGAGACTACCGGATATCGCTTGAGTTTCAGGTGGGCGCTGCCGCCGGTATAGTACTCGGTGACATCGACAGAGTTCAGGATGAGGGTCCTCGAGCAATAGGAATTAAAGATGTCTTCCAGGTTCAAGATTAATCGACAGAGCATCGAGTCGTGGTCGGTAGTAGATAAGCCGAGCCGGTCCTTTACATCGGTAAGCGTACAGATCCGGGCGGCAGCCGTATCAGCCAGCAGAACAACATCGGCGGTGGTATCGGTGCCGGCTGCGCAGAGGGCGCGGACGCGGACGAAATTAGCAGTTTCGGTAAAGGTGCCTACGGAGGCCTTGGCCGAAGCGATAGGGACGGCGGGCACGCCGGCGTGCTGGTCGGTACTTACCGTGGTACCACCATCATTGGAGGTATCTATCTGGACATCGGTAATGTCGTCGGCACTACCGCCGCCGGCGTTATCTATAATTACAGTAAAGCCGGAGACATGCTCGATATTGACCCAGTCAATAAGAGTGGTCAGGTTCTCATCGACGGCGACGGCCGAAGATGTTTTAGAGACTAATTCACCCATTTTTACATACCTGTTACACAGATTATATGTTGTGGTCTTTTTTGTAGGCCTTTAAATCGGCTTGACACCTAATTCGATAGAGGCCTTAACGAGCTCTACGTATTTCTCCCGGAGCTTGATTTGTTTCGTAAGTAAATCATGCTCACGCTTATCACCCTTGAGACTATTTTTTATAACAGCAAGGCGGTTCCTTTCCAGCTTGAGCAAGTGTTCCATGTTGGTGATATAAGAGTTTGGCACACTCTTTTTTTTAGCCATATCACGGCTCCTTAAAAAAGATTTAACTGCTTGTTAAAGCTACTTTGTACGGTAGTTACCGGCCGGCTTTTCAGGGCGAAACTGTTTGTCTTTTGGCGCTCTTTGGGCCTTTCGGCTTTCGGTCGGCCGATTGCTTTTGCGTTTGTTTTTTTCCTGCATTATCTTTTGCCTTTTCCTGATCTGTAGTTTCGGGCTGAGGGTCGGCGACATCGGTAATATTGCCGAGCAGCTTGTCGGCGGCTTCTTTTTCGCCGGCCTTAGCCTTCTTATCGAGCTCGGCCCGGGCGGCTGCGGTTTTCTTTGCTTTGGCCTCGGCGGCGGCTTTGGCCTTTGATTCGACATCTTCCTTTGCCTTTGCTTCGGCATCGGCCTTGGGCCTAGCCTCCGCTTCAGCCTTGGCCTTTTTCTCGGCGGCCTTGGCTGTTAGTTCGGCGATTTGAGATTCGACCTGCTCGATTTCGGTTTGGACGTCACCGGCATCAAGCACCTTAAGACGGATTTCTGCGAGCTGGACCTGCAGCAGGGCCTTAACCTTCATATCCTGCGCATCTTTTATCTCGTCAATGCGTGCCATCCGAAGGGCTTCGCGTTTGTCGTCATCAGTGGCGTTTTCTTTTTGAGCATCGTCAACAGCCTTTTTGGCTGTTATTCCAGCCTCATCAGCAATGGCCTGTGTTTGGGCGGATTCGGCGACGAGCTTGTCGGCCTTCCGCCGGTCGGCTTCGATTTCATTTGCCAATCGCTCAGCCTTCGACCGAAGGCCTTCCAACTGGCCCTGCAGAGAGTACAGGCGGGCCGCATCTTCATCTTTGTGTTCGTCCCAGGGGGCGCAGATATCTTCGTACTCGCCTTTAGGAAGCAGCTTGACAACACCGGGCGGCAGGTCGTACTTATCGCCCTTTATGAACATGCCGGCCGAGCCTTCGCAAGTCGATTTCATCTTTATCCACATAATACACCTTTCTTTTTTTTTAGGTTTTTTTTATCAATACCTGCCCGCCGACTAAGCGGCGGGCAGGCGTTAACGTTCGCTATAAAGGCCCTGCTCTTAAGCTTCAATAAGCTCGGTAAGGCCCATCTCGGCTGCAGTTCTCGGCATTACATTGCTCGGAAAGCCGATTGCCAAAATGGCAAGGTTCGAACCGTTTACAGCGCCGGCTGCCGAATGCGGGGCCTGTGCCCGCATATAGCGTTTATGGGTCTTGGCCAAGTCGACGAAGATTCCGAAGAGACTGTCATCTTCATCGTGCTGGATGGAATCGGCCAGGGCGGCGCTGGTGACAGCGGTATAAGCGCCGCCGGTGGTGTCGCATTCCTCAATTAAAGGTGCCGTACCTTCGGCGGTCGAGCCAACGGCGTCACCGGCTGCTACATCGGTAGTGCCGACTAAAAATACAAACATAACAGCTGCAAGCCCCAGGGTGTCGAAGTAAGTGTTGCCGGCGAAATCACCGTCATCCTTCAATTGCGGCGGGAGCACTAAGCCGAGCTTCATGGCCTTTAACATTGCTCTTAAATCCATCGCTTTTCCTTTCGAATAAGTTCATCGTTTTTTAGTTTATTGTTCGTTGTTCATCGACCAACAACGAACAGCCAATTCACTGCACTACGATGCAGCGGTAATCAGGGCGCAGATAGGGCCGGCATCGGTCGTATCGCCGACACCGTGGGCGTTGATGGCGATGCGGTCGCGGCCTCGAACACCAATAACGCCCTTCTCGAAGTATCGCTCGGACGATGTGGCAAACTCAATCCCGCCGCGAGTGCCAAGTATCGCACCCTGCTTGAGGTTAGCCAGCAGTGCGCAGATCTGGCTGTTGGCCTCGGCCTTGGGCATTACCTGGGCAAACTCGACAGAGTAGCCCAAATACGTCTTTTGCTTCAGAGCCTGGCCGGTAAGGATTTCAGTTGCAGTGCCACTGCCGGCGGCCAGGGCCAATTTAACCATAACCGTCCAGAAGAAATACTTATGGACGTACCACTTGAGGAACTCGTCTTCTGCTATAACAGGTGCTGTGCCTGCAACCTCTTCGAAGTTGGCAAGGGTCAGCTCGCTGTAGGCGTTACCGGCCCCGACCACGAGAGACTTGATATTGGCGATGGTGGCATCGACGGCACGAAGGGCGCCTGCGATACCTGTGTAGCCGAAATAGGTGCTGGTGCCATCGCCTTTGAATCCGCATAAATCCTCATAGTAAGCGAAGCTGCGGGCGAACAGGCCGGCCAGCATTTCACCCAGGGCGACTAAAGAGTCGTCTTCGAGCTCCATACTGTAGCAGGTTATGGCACTGAGAGTCTTCGGCAGCAGCGATACAATATCAATCTCCGGATCTTGCTCGTTAATCGTGCCGCCCTCGCCCGGGCAGGTAACGGCCAACAGTCCGTCAATCTTGGGCGTCAGGGTCTGGCCGGCCCCCATCGGCATAACCTGGGCGTTAGCGCGGAATTTACCGTATTGCTCCAGCAGCATCATGATAGTCGGTATCTGCTCGACGGTGACAAGGGCACCGCCGCCGGTCTGAGAAGAGCCGGTCATCGCCTTGCGTCCATCGGCATTCAGCCAGTGCGGCTCGAGACCTATATCGTCCAGCGCCTTTTTGGCCCTGTCGTGATGCTCGGAGACCCTTGAATGGCACGTGGTCGCGGCCATAATAAGCAGAGCAAAGGCCTTTGCTTCGGCCGGAGAGGAGAAGTAGCCCTTGTAGTTGTTCTTAGTGCCGAGTCGGGCGGTTATGCCGGCCTTACTGAGCGTGCGAACCTGGGTCTGCAGGGCATCGGTAGCTTCCTTCATTTCAGCGATGCCGGTATTGAGCGTTTCAATGTCGGTCTTGGTGGCTTCGAGCATCTCCTTGTCGGATTTGGTGCGGTCATCGATTAGTTCGACGACTTCCTGGCGGCTGGCCTTATTGGTACGTATGTCTTCAACTGCCTGCTCAATGGTATTGACCGTTTCGTTTAATTTATTTTCGATTTGTTCAGGTGTCATTTGAATGACCTCCATCAATTAAAATATTCTTGATTCTTTCCAACTGACTAAGCGCGGCTATGGGATTGTCGTCAGGAGCGGATGGTTCGAGCCGGCCGCCGCGCAGCAGCCTGTTCGCAAATCCGTCCGATTCGACTATAACAGATTCGAATTGGTCTAATCTGTCCTCAATACGTAAAGTAAATTTGTCGAGCTGGTCATTGATAACCTGCTCGGTGACGGCCTTAACAGTTTCGGCGATGCCGTCCCTGATATCCTCGGTCTCGAAGAAGCCCTTGGCACGGGCAAGGGCCTGGCGGTTGGAGGGGACGGGGACGGCGGAGATCTCCAGAAGCTCGATCTTCGTATATGTACGAATGTAACCGAGATGCTCATCCTTTTGGTCTTCATGCTCGATAGGAATAAAGCCTATACTAAAGGCCCGCATATGACCGTCCCTGTAGAGCTGCCAGTATTCCTCGCCGAGCGGAGTCCCGGCGAAACGCATAGTAAAAGTGACCTCTTTATCACCTATTACGATGGATTCAGGGATTGCAGAACCGATGACCGGCGAGGAGCCGGTGCTTAAGCGGTGCTGATGAGTGGCTAAAATAACAGGGTTGGCCTTGAAGGCGTCTATGGTTTCACGGAAGGCCTCCGGCAGGATGATGTCATTGTCACGGTCGAGGGCGCTGGTGGAGGCGACGGCGTCGAGGGTGCGTTCGGTTTCGTTGATTTTTTTGACGTTTGCAAAAAAATATTTAGTTTCCATTTTTATGGTCCTTGTTTTTGGTTAAGTCGATTTGCATATCGCTATAAGAATAAAATTTAAGATTGCTGTAATGGGCAAGATCGAAAGTTTTGCCGGCGGCGGCGATGGCGATCTCGGCGCAGCGGCAGTTGATAATATTACCGGCTGAGCCGGCAGGATCACCCGGGTACATTAAATACTCACCGCCGACCTCGAATGGGACATCAACGGCTATACCTTCGGCGTATTTGAGCCCGGCGGAGGTGTGGGAGGGACGGACGTTACTATCTGCGCTGGTAAGCCAGCCCTTCTTCTCAATACCGGCGGCGGAGAGGCCCTGGTGGCGGCCGGTGCCGACAGCGCCCGCCGTCTGGGTGCGGGCGATTGAAAGGGCCCTTGCCCTGTTGGAGCCAAGGACTTTTTTGATGCGGCCGGTAAGATCGCTCAGGCCCTCGCCGGATTCGAGGCCGGAACTTAACTGCTCGGTAACCATCTGCTGCGTAGTTTTATTGACGCCAGTGATTTTACTCGACGAAATCAGCATTTTACCCCTTACCTTCGGTGACAACTTGGCCGCAGCGGCAGCCTCGTCAAGGGCCTCGCCGGTAAGACCGGCAGCCTCTGACAGTGACTGGCGGATACCCAACTCGGCAGCCTTGCCGAAAAAGGTGTTGTTGATTACCTTGATTTTGTTGTTCTCGAGCTTCAAATCGAAAACGATGCGGGCGATGATATCGCCGGCGGCCCGTGACTCGTGACCAGCGGCTCGTGTCTCGCTGGCAAGGGCTTTCTTTAATTGAGCCAGTAAGAGCCTCTGCTGTCGCAGGAAGTATTTACGCATCGCCTCGGAATATTCCTTCTCGATACCCGCCCATGATGTCACCCAGTTGCGCCAGATACGAAGTGCCTGCTGCTGGTCGGCCTTGATCTGGACATCAAGATCTGTTTCGGTAACCGGTCCGGGTAAAGACTTCGGCTCTTCGCCCTCCGGTAGGGACGGGCCGGTCAGACCCTCCAGACCAGCCTCAAGCGTATACTCGGCTGGGACCAGGCCTATACCGATCCACCAGTGGTTGCCCCATTCGTTTAATTCGTATGGTAAATCGTGGGCCTCTATAAGGTTGTTCAGGACGACACCGGACTTGGTGAAATTAAGGACCTTCTCGGCGGTCTCACGCTGAAATTCCTGGACCACAGGGTGCTGGCCGGTATCGAACCATATAAAGACAGAGCGGTTCTGCGAGACGGCCTTGTGGTATGCATCACGGAATGAAGACCTTCTCGCCAGCGAGAGGTGTTTCAGTCCGTGATAGAGGCGGGCATCTTTCAAGGCAACACCGCGAGCCGAATCGGTATAAAAACGAGACAGGATACCACTGGTAATGTTACCGGCGAACAAACGAGCCAGCGGTATAATCGTATTGAAGATAAAATCCTTCTGAGCAGGGCCGTGAGAGTACTGGGCCTCAGTGACAAGGCCGACAACAGGAGGCGGAACCTCGAAACAGGCGCAGATTTTATTATCTGATTTGTCTGTAAGAGTCGCCACATCCAAATCGACCATCGTTTGTGCCACGGTCTTAACATCTACTCCACCGACCAAAAGGGCTGTTTTCTTGGCATTGCCGGCACCAGCGTAACGGGAGTCGAATTGGCTGCGCATCATACGGATCTGTTCTTCACCAGGCGAGCCGGGCATTGTTAATATGATTCCGGGCTCGGCGCCGTTATCGAGGGCCGAGGTATTAAATAACGAGGCGGCGTAGCTGTAGTTGATAGACAGTTTGGCAGCGGCGGCAGGGCCTATGCCGTGATAAGGATCGTACGGATTGAAATTCTTCCACTGCCAGACTTCATCGAGCGTGAAAGTGGCGCGGTGGCCGCCCGTGCCGCGAAACTCCCAACCCAAAAGTATTCCCCCAGCGGTGCGGTCGTGAGTGACGGGGTGCATCTGAGTGCCGCTTATAACGGTAATCTCCTTGGGCTGACGACCGGCCATATCGGTAAAGACCCAGAAGACGTCCCGACTGAGTGCGTAATGACCAATCGTCTCGGTGACAAAACGCTCCCAACTGAGAGACGGACTCTTAAATAACAAATCATAGGCAGGCCCGGATTCGATAATCTGCTCCTTGATATTAGAGATTACCGGCGGCAGGCCGGAAACAGAGCTGATGAGCTTGTTGATACAGGCAAAGACCAGCTCGACCTGCTTGTACGGATATTTCGGTTTACTGGAAGAGCCATCGACAAGAGACTGGCCGGTATCCCATAGACGGGCAAGCTGGCCCAGACTGATGCCCTTCTTGGCAGATTCGATCTGCTTATCAATGGCGGCCTTTAACATCTCAGCGGCTTCGGGACTTAATTTTACAGCTTCTGCCATAATCAGACCTTAAAGTAAAATGACCTCGGGTTTTGACTCGGAAGCGGCGGCCTCGATCCCCAGAGCAGCGCCCCAGAATTCATCTGCGTGGCCGGCCTCGGTGCTGGCGGCATCGAAACGAATATTGCCGGCTGCCGTTACCGTCTTTTTGACGGAATGAAAACTCTCACGAATAGCCATGTCAGCAGGGACGCGGAGACGCTTATCCTCCATCCGGCCGAGGACCTGTGAGGCGAGATGCTCCTTTACAGGGTTGGTGAACTTGATTTTCTCGATACGATAGCTGCCGAACCTTTCCTGGAGCGTTTCAGTAAGCATGTCACCGATGCCGGTGGCGTCGATGCAGCCTTTCAATATATTGCGGTTAGCGAGCAGGTCGCTTGCCGTCTGCAGCTGGACGCTGTAAGGCGTTTTGTGAAGCTTGATAATTTTGCGGCAAATCAGACAATCGCCCACGAGCTCCCAGAGCCAGAATACGGTAAGGTGTTTTTCGCGGCCGATATCGCCGCCGAGGAAGTACTGACGCTGTTCTTCTGTGTGGGGGACGAGGGACTGGATGCAGTCGGCCAATTCGCAGCTTTGATATAAATCATAAGGAATGAGAGTCGAGGCGGCCGCCGAGGGGATACACATATACTCCTGGTTAAAGGCGTCCTCGTTGCGGCTCTTGGCGCGGCATTCGCGAATTAACTTCTCCCTGGCAGCAGCATCTATACGATCGAGGCGGTAAATCTTCTCGGCGAGGCCCTGCTCAACGGCAACGGTAATCGGGACAAAATGATAGCTCCAGGGAAGGACGGAATCTTTGTCCGGGTCAAGCTGACCGGCCTGGATTTTCCTGGCAGTCTTTACGAGATTATCGAATTCTGAGCCCTCGCCGTTTCGCGTGGTAAGGATACTGATATCATATCCCCACATCGTGCTCGGCGAGGAGGCATCGAGCATCTCGCCGGGCTTGTCGTGCCAGTCGAATTCATCAAGACAGATGTCACCGCCTTTAGACCGGAACCGGCGGGGGTTACTGCTCATACAGTTGATGCGGCTGCCGGTGGGAAATTCGACAACGTAATTATTATACCTGTAGCCCTTTTCGTCCTCGAGATCCTCGGTAAAGGCCTCGGACACGGCCTCGATGAGCTTGCACCACTGCTGGCAGTAAAGAGAAAACTCAACCGCCGCCGATTCATCGGCGCTGGAGAACCAATAGTCACGCTTGTGGTCGAGCAGGTTGCGGCGACGGACCGCCCTGTAACTCTCGGCGTAAGTGGCGCCGATACGACGGGACTTATCCCAGAGCTTAAAGCGGTTGTCATCGAGTATCCAGTCGTTCTGATAGGGCAGAAAATAACCCTGCGAGATTTGGGCCGGCGGTTTTGTTTCTGTCTTGGTTACGATTTTTTGACCACTCCTAAATGCTCATCTATGATTTCCTGGATTTTTTTACTGTCCACACCGGCCCTGGTGAGCTTGGCCTTTGTGGATTCACAGGCCTTTTCGACCTTCTCCTGGATTTGGGTGCGGATGTACTGGTCAGCAGCAATAGAAATCTGCGTGCAGTCCTTCATCGCCCTGGCTATGTTCTTGATTTCATTAGAGCTCATATCGTCCTGGGAAACGATGAACTCTATAGTCTGGGCAGTTATCATTTCAGCAACGGCTTTTTGTGTAGCAGATGCCTTATCTTCATTCAGGTCGGACATTACCTCGCGAACAACCACACCAGCGTTTTTCATCTTGGCAAGCATCCTCATTCGCATACCGAACCGCCCTACCGCCGACCTGGAAACCTTGAAGCCTTTGTGATCACAGTAAGTGACAAGGTCTTCGTAACGCGGTTTGCCTATAAGCTCACTGTCATCGGCCTTAAAACCAAAAGCCTTGCGGCGAGGAAAGTCGGCGGGCCAGGCGTTGTCGACCACCATGGAAGTCAATGCCTCCCGCAACTCGGCGGGCAATTTATCGAGCGATGAGTGCGTTCGCTTTGCCATCAGTTATATCTCCAGGGCAGGGTCGGTCTGGGTGCGGTCGGCGATTTCTTTACCCTCAGCGGTGAGCTTGACGCATTTCTTGCGGAAAGAGTCCGCCCCGCCGAGCATGTCATCGATGTACTCGATGTAGCCTTTGTCTTTGAGATAAGTGATGTCCTTTTCGAGGAGGGTAAAATCGTAGTTTTCATCGAAGCCGCACATCGAATTGTAAAGGGTCTGGACCTGCAGAGCGGTCGGGTACAGCCGGTTCATATTGTTAAGCAGCAGCCGACGCATCTGCTTTATTTTTGTTGCCTCAACTTTTCCGTCCATTACGGTGCTCCGTTTTTCATTTCCTTAACTATTTCTCTGCTGATGTCACCGCAAATCTGCGGCAACTTTTCCACTACCGTCAGCTTGCCCTCGACCCTGTTGACGGCCGAAGTAACATTCTCCAAAGTCCGGCGGGCAAAACCGGTCTCGCGAAGAAAGACCTCACTATTGACAAAGGTGCGGTCACAGTCGATTTTGCAGGCGGACATGCTACCGGAGAGGGCGGTTACCTCATCGCGGGTCTTTTCGATCCTGTCATCCTGCTTATCGATTCGGAGGCCGAGGCCCGACAGGCACTTCTTGATTGAGCGGAGATTAACTACAATAAGTGCGCCTACGATTGAAACGCAGCCGCCGATAACGACCATTGCGATGTTCAACTGAAAATCCATAGTCACTGTCTCCTTATTAAACAACGAATACGCCGAACCTGCGGACCACCCTGTAAACGTAAAAGGCCCGCCAGAAGGGCATGCCATCCTCGCGGCAGATTTTACGCAGGAGCTGGTCCGCCCTCTTGCGATATTTTTTAGCCAGCAGGCCGAGCCGTATGAGCTGGTAAAGGGCATCATGGACGAGTGAGCCCCGCATGAAATCCGCCGTGTCGATAGCGGGACCGGAAGCACCGTCCCATGCATAGGACTTTTTGATTAACAAAACACCATCGACTTCCAAAGCCAGGTAATCGGTTTCGATGCGAGCGGCGAGGGCGATACCTGTCGGGTACAGATATTCCTCTTCGAGCAGATACTTGTAGCCGCCGAGAATTCGATATTTAATTTGCTTTGACATCGTTTTTTTAGATTGTTATGTACCGCCGAGAGCCGCTGTTACGGCCTCTGCGATTGTGGCGGCAAGCGTATCGATATTGAGCTCGCCTTTGCTTTCCTGTGAATCAAACGAAAACCGCGTATAGATACCGTTTGCATCAAGCAGGTAGTTATGCAGACCAGTATTCGGGTCAACAGTAACCTTTGCGGGGCCGATGATGTTCTCGACATAAGCTCCTTTTGTTTTGACATCGCCGAGCCGGGTATATTCTGCGCCGCCATACTTAACTTGAGCACAGCCGGCAAAAGACAGAGATGCACAGAGACACAGGATGATAGCGAGGGTTAATAGTTTGGGGTTCATTTCAGACTCCTTTCTGTTTACAATTTTGGGCCTTATTCTTGGCCCGACCTCTAATAATTTCAATATTAGGAACGAACTCGAATACAAGATTTGCATACGCCAGAGGGCTTTTTTCATCTAACCTGACTTGACCGATAGATTTATCAGAACCCTGGACTTTGAAAGAAATATAGTCATCTTTCTTAAGCTCCAACAATAACCTGTGACGTTGCATTTCGGATTCCTTTCCGTAGAAATGACAATCCGTTATTCGGGGCGGGTTTAAATAAAAAGCCCGCTGACAAGTTTCACAAACTCAGTCAGCGGGCTGATGTGTTTCAGGCCACTGCGGGCAAAAGGTAAGGACTCTCACCCGTTAATTTTTACCTAATATACGCTTCGGCAAGATGAATGCAAATACTAAAATTTATTTTTTTTGCTGTCGAAAACCTATACTTTCAGAATCTCTTAAAGCACCATCAGGGTCAATAGCCTTCAATTCAGACATCCGTTTCTTCCAATATTCGCCTGTCTGCCCCTGAAACCATGGATCAGAAGCAGATATATCACGCCAGTGAGCCAAAAGCTCGCGATAACTCAGACTATCAATATACGCCTTATATCTTTTTGTTAGTATCATGTTAATCCCCCATTCTTTTGCGGAGATCATTAGTGTTTTCATTAACAGCTTCTATGATAGAGGCTAAACCGCGCACGATGACGCTGAGCAAGAACAGTAAGGCAAAAACGAACATCCCGTCTTTGGAAACCTGAACAATGGCTCCTAAAAGGCCTACAAAGGAGACGACCATACCTATACTGCTTATTATTATAAATGCAACGCTATAAGGTAAATGCTTTGGGTTGTTGGTCTTCATAAAAAATCCCCAAAAAAATATTCAGCCAATTAAACTCCGGTTAGAGAACATCTTACAGGATAAACGTCCGAAATCAAGGGAATTTTACACTTGATTTAAAATTTTTAGGCTGTTAATATAACAGAAGCTGTCGGCTGCGAGAAAAACGAACCCGAGGAGAGTTTAGGGGAGAAACCGCAGCGAGGGAGCGTAACCTTCTTAATACAGGGATGTTACGATGGAAAAACAACAACAAGCCATCATTTTTGACATTCAAAAAGAGTTCGAAATCCGGAAAATTACCCAGTTTTTGAGGGCTTGGCCCGCCGAGAGCGTTTCTTATCTGAGGTTATCCCTTGAGCATCCTCCACGACTCTTAGAATCCAGTCCCGAAATATCTTTTGAGCATTCTCAGAATGTTCCGACTTTAAGCCGTAAGCTGCATCCTTGAAAAACTGCTTTTGTGTGTCGTTAAGCTGGCTAAAAGCCACTATGCCTGCATTTAGGACTTCGGTATAATCCCATCGTGCAAGTTTTAATTCTTTGAGGATTTGCCCCGTAATCTCGGTCAACTCGAAAGATGTACGCTTCCTTTTTTTCATAATACCATAAAAATATGCTTTTTTTTTGGGCTTGCAAGTCTTTATATAATAATAATTTATAATATATTTAGTGTTACACACCATAAAAGTTTATATTTTTATGTTGCATAGTGCCGATTATGTAGTAAGCTTTAATTGGGATTTAAGAAAACATAATTATGAGCAATAAAAACGACAACAACAAACCCAAGCCCGTAGCCGTCTGTGTCAGGCTGTCACCTGATCTGAGGGCCGCTTACAGGGCATGGTGGGAGCGAAATGGGTTTCAGTCGGAATCGGACGCCATACGCTTCCACGTTCGCCAGGTAACAGGATTTAATCCGTCACAAGCTCAGCCAGCGTAGGCTGAGATAATTAATTACTCCGGCGGGGTAAGGACCCGCCGGAGACGAGAACAAACCGGCAGTGCCGGATACGATAAAAACTGAAAATTGTCCTCCCTGAACGAAATGAGTATAGAGCAGTGAAAAAAGTTGTCAAGATAATTCTGATTCTTTTGGCCATTATTTTATCACAGTCTGCAGGCCGGAGGCAGCCAATCGGCCTGCAGACCGACAATAACGCATCGACAGATGCGACTGCAATACAACAACCCTCCTCCGCTATGTTGTTGATGGGGCGCCCCGACTCCCCCCGGGGCGCCCATCCGCCTGACTGGCTGGACGAACTACTCGAGAGGATATGGCTTGCCGAGTCGGGCGGACAGATTTCTCCGCCGGACGGCGACAGCGGGGCCGCCGTAGGGCCGCTGCAGATCCATCAGGGGGCGATCGATGATGTCAATAAATATTACGGGACAGAATACAAGCTCGAAGATGTTCGCGAAATCGGGCCGGCAAGAGAAGTGGCCCGGCTATATATAACGCTATGGATGGACAGGTACAAAGAAGAGATTGCAGCGAGGGTATTCAACGGTGGGCCGCGAGGCTGGAGAAAAAAGGCAACGGATGAGTACTGGAGAGACGTAAAAAATGATTGAGTGCGTCGAGCAAAAAGGCGGGATGAATAAATACGACTTCGTATGCGAGGCGTGCGGCGATGAGTGCGAATTGAAGGTATCCAAAGATGCAGCCGACCTCGGGTGCGATAAGTGCGGGGCGAGATATTTCCAGCATAACAAGCCGGTACTTACGTGCGTGGTGGCTCCGGTATTTGGTAGTTAATAACACAAGGGCAAGACCAATAGTGAACGGAATTGGAAAGATTGGTTTTTTACACAGCCCCAGCCGGCGGTGGGTCAGGTGGGCAATAACACCGGCGTGCATGATTAATCTCCTTACCTTCGGCGGGTTGGATGGTTAAACCCGCCAACTTTGAAATGTGAATAACGCCCGCACAAGGACGGGCGGGCGAACAGCAGCAGATGGGACAGGTAGGTGGCCGAAAGGCCCGATGTAAATTCCAAACCATCGGCTGCATATTTAGCGAATAGTGAATCAGGGTACAATTATGGTTTCATACGCAGTAGAAGAAATTAAAGAAAAAATCACAGGGGTGATATGCCCTCAATGCTACCACCACCTGCCGTGGCCATCGATAGTCGATAATGAAACAGACAGGTACGGCAGGAAAATCCGGACGTATTTCGGCTGGTGCTTTAAGTGCAGCCAGGGCTATGAAGTAATCCAATTCCAAAAAAACGACAGGTGGCACGTCCACAAATACCAGCCTTATAAAATCGCCGGCGAAAATGTGATGAAGCCTTCCGGTAACTGGACGGTTGTTAACGAACTGCCGGAGCCGCCGTTTATTGTAACAGGGCCGGGGGGCGATTACGACAAGGCAATTAAAATCGACAAAGCAAAATCGGAGATACTCGCAGCGGCGGCACGTATGGCGACTGCAATCACCGAGGCGCTGGGGAAGTTTACCGAGGCGGTAAAAAAATACGCAGAGGCGGACTAAAATGAAATATCTTGATATTAAAACGGCGGCGGAGCTGCTCGGGCAGACAGCTAGGCACGTCCGCCGGCTCTGCCGGGAAGGAAAACTTGCCGGCGCCGAAAGAGCAGGTGGGAAGTGGCGGATACCGACTACCGCAGAGCCGGCCTTAGCGGTAGCCGAATCAAAGGACCATGACCCGGCGGAATTAGCGGCTATAGCGAAACATAAAAGAGATGAGGCCGTGAGACGGCTGGGTATCATAAAAGACTTCGAGGAATTCGCCGCCAGATGCAGCAGTAGCTGTATCAGTAAAAATAAAGCACTCGATTTGTACGTTGCAACCCACAATATCAAGAAGCGAACGCTGCAGAGATGTATGTCCAAATACATGCACCAGGGATTAATCGGCCTGGTCGATACCAGGGGGGGAGTGGCCGGGGCCGATGCGATCAGTAAAGACGCCTTCGAATTATTCAAGGCGATGTACCTGACGCAGCAGAGACTTTCGGTAAAGAGCTGCTGGCAAAACGTCTGCTATATCAACAAAAGCCAAAAAAAAGGCTGGCGGGTGCCGTCACTCGACTTTATGTATAAATATATTAACAGGCAAATCCCGCAGCCGGTACAGGTGCTGCATCGAGAGGGACTGGCCGCTTACCAGGCAAAGTACGCGCCTTACATACAGAGCGATCCCGACAGCGTCCAGCCCGGGGCGATGTGGGTCGGAGACCATCATCAATTTAACTGCTGGATCCGACATCGAGGCAAATGGGGGCGGCCGTGGGTCACCGCCTGGGAGGATTACAGGAGCAGGACCATAACAGGATTTCATATATCGACAACGCCGAACCAGACGACAATTCTGCGTGCTATGAAAAAAGCAATCGAAAGTTACGGACCGCCCGATGCGGTCAAAATCGATAACGGAAAAGATTACGACAGCCAGATGTGGACCGGGACTACAAAAGCAAAGAGAAGGGCGCTTCGCAAGGGTTATATTGATGAGTATATGGTGGCCGGACTTTACGCGATGCTCGAAGTGGCGGTATCGTTCTCGCTGCCGTACCATCCGCAGTCGAAACTAATCGAGCGGTTCTTCGATACGCTCGATGTTCAGTTTACAAAGACAATGCCGACCTACTGCGGTAAAGATTCCGAACGAAAGCCGGATTACTTAAAAGACCTATTGTCGAGCGAAAAGGCGATCGCCGAGGCGCATGATATCGAAAGCTTTACAAAATTAGTCGGTCAGTACGTAAAGGTCTATAACAATACGGCTCACAGCGGGGCGGGGATGGACAAAAGGGCGCCGCTGGAGGTACTGGGCCAGAGACGCTCGCAGCGGGTCATGGCCGAAGGGGTAATCGACCTATTGCTGCGGGCGTGGAGCGGAGAAATCGCAGTCGGTAAAAACGGTGTGCGATTCAAGAATATGTATTACGGACAGTTCAATCCCAAGCTGCTCGCTTATCAGGGTAAAAAGGTAAGGGTCGCTTATGACCCGGACAACTTAGCCGTCATCGACGTATACGATGCGGTGACGCTTAAACTCGTAACGGGAGCCGAGCAGAACGAACTTGTGCGATACGGCTCGGCGGTATCAGATGAGGCGTATAGAGAAGCGACGCGGCAAAAAGCGACCGCACTGAAAGTCGCCAAGGCATATAAAGATTCGCAGCTTACCGCGAATATGGACATAACGACGCTTTCGATGAAGGCAATGGCCGCCGGCCAAAAAACACACGAAAAACAAAAAACAAAAACCATCCGGCCGGTAAGAACTCCGTTCGACTCGCAGGTGGCCGAGCATAAGAGGGCCGACATCGTACGCGCCGTCAAGAAGGCGGCCGGAGCCGAGTCGACAAGGACTGTACTGGATTTGGACTTTACAGCGATGAACCCAAACAAAAAGACAAGGAGAAAAATCTTCGATGAATAAAAAAGGGCTCCAGAAATGGCTCGAGCAGGATGCCCGCGTAATACAGGAAAGGATGCCAAGGGACATGACAAAAAAAGAGGCCGACATAGTAGCCGATAAACTTTCCGGCTTTATGGCAGAGAGGGGATACACGCAGACGCGGGTGGCGAGACTACTGAATATCGGGAATACGCGACTGAGCCAGTTCCTTGCGAAAAAGTATAAAGGCAACCTCGATGAAATGGTAAATAAATCCGTGCAGTGGATGGATTCGGTGCAGCGAAAAGAGAGGCAGGTGCAGGGGCCACCGTTCGTGAGAACAACCATTGCACAGAGTATATACGCACTTATAAAGAAGACGGAGGATTTTTCCAGCAGCGAAGGCCGAATAGGAATCATTATCGGAGATGCCGGGCACGGCAAGAGTATATGCCTGCAGCAGTACGCAAAGGCCAATCGAAATACCATATACGCCGAGCTCGACGATACGATGCGCTCGACGACAATATTCGCCGAGATTGCAAAGAAGCTCGGAGTCGATTCATCGGGGATGCTCGCCAAGGTCACCGAACGGCTCATCGAGAACCTGCAGAACAGGCACGTAATAATAATACTCGATGAATGCTCTTCGCTCAATGTCAAAGAATTGAACCAGCTACGGCAGATTATAGCGGTCAAATGCAGATGCCCGCTGATACTTTCAGGTAACGCGGACCTCTTAAATACCATAATGCAGCCAAAGTCCCGGCGGGGGTGCGAGTCGCTCGACCAGTTCACATCGCGACTGAGTTATATACTTAACCTCGATGCAGCGGCTGCGGAAAAAGATGGTGGGCTTTATACCATAGAAGATATCCGAAAGCTCTATCAGTACGGCGGGATTCGACTGACAAACGATGCAGTAAAACTGCTGCAGAGAATATGCCGGTCGGCCAGGACCGGAAGGGTCCGTACGTGCGAGCTGATTATTATGGCACTGCATACGGCTACAATAGCAAAAGAAACCGAGCGCATCGATGCTCAGCTGATTCTGGACGCCATCGACCAGATGCGGCTGCCGGTCAAGGTGTGGCTGCCGGTCGAGATTAAAGAGCCGCTCGAAGAGGCAGAACAAAAAGCGGCAAAGGCAGGATAGGAAATGACAGACAAAGAAAAAAACAGGGTCAAATGGCTGCTCGGCAGTCCGGTGTGCGAGATTTTGAGAGGCGTGAAAATACACCTATCGCTGCTGAGTATAGATGATCTTGTATTGCTGTGCAAATATTTTAACTGCTCAATCGCAGAACTGGTCGAGAGATTTTGGAACTTCAAACAAGATAAGCCTTTTTAGAGGCCTTTAAATGCTCAATAATAATCAAATAAAACTGGTTCAAACGGCTGTTAAGGCGGCCGGAATCCGCAGGAAAAAGGCTGAGACCAGGTACCGGCTCCTGCTCAGCCAGTATAAACGGCCGGACGGCAGCCGCGTTACGAGCTGTAAGCAATTAAACAATTCGCAATCAACCGATATCCTGGCAATCTGCGAGGCGCACGGCTGGCGGTGCCCGGACAAAGCGGCCGACCACTTCCGCCGCAAGGCGGCTGAGATTAACGGCGATGTCGCAAGCTTCGCTCAGCAGTCGGCGATAAAAAAGCTGGCCGGCGATCTGGGATGGAACGATGAGCAATTATGCGGGATACTAAAGAAGGCCACGAACGGAGCGGCCGACAATCTCAGCAAGCTATCACCCAGGACGGCATATAATGTAATCGAGGCGTTAAAGTCGATGTTTTCCCGGCAGACGGGCAAGAATTATTCAAACCTAAAGCAAATCCAGAGTGACATGGAGGTCAGTAATGTCCAAAAGAATAAAACCGGATAAGCCCACGATCGTTCGAATCACCGACTGGGAAAATGCCGATGAACACATCCGCAAAATAGGCGACCTGCAGCTTGAAATCAACCAGGCCGAACACACCGCAAAAGATAAAATCGACGAGGCAAAGGCGGACCTGGCTGAAAAGACAAAAACGCTGCAGGAAAAAATCAAACTGTACGCACGCAGTCTCGAGGTATTCGCCGAAACCAACAAGGACAAATTCGGCAAGCAAAAAAGCAAAACACTGTATTTCGGGACATTAGGCTGGCGAAAGAGCACATCAATCAGCATAAAAAAGACCACGCTGGAGCTAATCAAAAAGGTATTCTCAAAAGCAAAGGCCAAGGCCTATATCAGGACTAAAGAGACGGTCGATAAGGAATCGCTTGCCAGGCTTACGGAGAAGCAACTGGCTAAAGTCGGGGCTCGACGGAAAATCAAGGATGCATTCTTCGTCGAGCCATCTTTTCCCGGGGCGGTAGATTACATCGAGTAAATATGAGTAAGGCAAATATAACAACGTTAGAGGCGGCCAGGTGTCTGAGCCTGCTGGAAGCGGCCGCCGAGCCGATAGTGGCAGCGAAATTGGCCGAGAAGCTCAGGCTCGCCGGCAGCCGCGAATCGCAAAGACGACATGTAAGAGCCCTTGTAAAATACCTTCGCAAAAACGGCTCGCATATCGTGGCGACACTGACGGACGGATACTGGCTTACGAAAGAGGATGACATCTGGAGAGATTACCTCGAGGGGAAGGCAATCGATGCAAAACGGATCCTCGGCGAGACATATAAACGAAAAAAAATAGCGGGCTCCAAAGGGCAGGGTCTACTCTTCGAAACGAGGGTATGCTGCGGAGTTGCTACGTGTGGGGTTAGTTAAAATGAGCGATGAAAACGAGATAGTTTCGATTGAGATAATGCCGGCCAAAAGGATGGAATTGGACAGGCAGATTTCCGAGGCAATGAATGCTAAAGGCTTTGCCGATGGGGCATACCGTCACCTCGGGCTGGGCTTTACGCTGCCTTTAGACTGGCCGGACGGCAAGGACGTCGAGATAACTATGGCACAGCTTGTGGTGCTGGCGAAAAAACTGGATTTGAAAATAGTGATAAGCGATTTGTGCATGGTACCTCGGAAAAAAGATGGGAGCAATAGCTGATGATTACGAATACGAGGAGCGAGCTGCAATACGACAACTCGAGGCCGGCTTTGACGAGTTCGAGGCGAATCAGTTGGCCCTGCTGGACATCAAAGAGAGACGAGAGAGACGAGAGCAAAAACAAAAACCGGTAAAACAAAAGCGGCCGGTGGAACTGCCGGTTGACAAGAAAAAGGCGATAGATGCCTTGAGAGAGCAGGCACGCGAGCTGCGTAAAAAAATGAAGACTGCAGGTGACGAGCAAAAAGAATTGTTGTTCGGCGAATGGATGGAATTACAAAACAAAATTATTGAATTAAGGAAGCAATAAAATGACACGGTCAGGTTACACGGCAGGAACAAATATGGAGGGCGGCTATCCGCCTGAGGCCGATATGCTCACCGATATTAAGAACTTCGGCATCGAATTAATCACGGACAATAACGACAACTTCATAACCGAATACGTAAAGTTTCTCTGGGGAATAGTCAACGCCCTGGCCTGGGCAGGGGCGCTGGGGGTGTACTGCCCGACAACATCGACATTTAACGTTCGGGGCGGTAAGTACCTTTATAAGGGCGAGGTCAAAACCTATACGCCAGGCAGCAATGTCAACCCGACCGATAACGATACGACTTGTGTCTGGCTCAATGGGGATAACACTATCGGCAGCGATATCGACGGCAACGGCTGGCCCGTAGCGGACCATATGAAACTTGCAGAGATTGACGTTGACAGCGACGGCGATATTACCGATGTGCGGGACCTGCGAGGGCAGTCGTTCCTGCAGCTTTTTACAAATCTCACACCGGACAATGTTGTGTGTAAAAACAATGAAGTCGTGTGTAAAGATAACGAGGTAGTAATTTCATAAGGAGTGAAAAATGGATTTGGACCAGAATGTATTAAGTCGCTTGACCACTAAAACCGGCGTAGAATTACAAAACGGCGATGGCAAAACCATCCTCTTTAAGGTTCCAGAAGGCCAAAAATGTATTATCACCCACTGCGTTCCGAGGAATCCATCGGGAAGCCTGGCCGGCGGAACGGACTTTGATTTAGGTGATGGTGCAAACGCCGATACCTGGAAGAATGCGGTTGATCTGTCGAGCATGACGGCAACGACCGATTACATGGTCATTGAGGGTAATAACGCAAAGTACACCATCTTCGACGCCGGCGATGAGTTCGGCATTAAACCGGTTACCGGAGCGACGGCCGATGTCACCGCTACCATCGATGTGTTCGGTTATCTATTCGATGAATAAGATTCGGCGAAGAACGACAACAAATCATGGCTGAATATAAAGATAAGTTAGGCGATACGGTGGACGCTAACCGTTTTCAGGAAAGTAAAAAACCTTATCCTGGTGGGGTTAGGCTCGACCAGAAGTCCGGTGTTTTTATGACAGACACAGATGAAGTAAAAGATTTTGTCCTGTCGAATGGCCAATGGCTGGTTGATAAGAATGGAGTGAAATCGGTTGTTGATAGTGCGAAGTTCGACAAAGATTACAGTCCTGTTTCAATGGGAGTCGGATAATGGCAGCGGTTCCGCCTGGATTCGACAATTTGGTTTTATACCTAAAGCTCAATGATAATACTGCCAATAGTGTTATTATCAATGAAGTTGGTACTCACGGTACGGCATACGGCGACGAAGGCGAAGTAGATACAAACACATTTTCCATAGCCGCTGCACACGCAAACCTTGAAAGACAATTTCTCGTTGAAGGTGACGAGGAAGGTGGGCTTGTCTTTAGCTCAGTTCCGCACTATGACGCTTTGAGCATAACCGGTGATTTGTGTTTTTGTTATTGGGCACGGCAAAAAGTACCCGCCACGGAAAACAAAGATATTTTAGCTAAAGGTACTTCGAATGAAGTTGGAGTTGGTGGACGAAGTTATCATCTTGGGTCGGTTTTAGGTTCTGGTCCTACAATTCGTCCATTCTTTTATATTTCAGTTGATGGCAGTGGCGATGCGGATAAGAGAAATTATTGGGCTGGTGACAGTGGAGTTCATAACGCAGGGACAACGTATTTTGTTGCAATCAATTATGATAATTCTGCCCAAACAGCGACCTTGAAAACCGGCACTGTTGGTCTTGATAATTTATCATATAAAAATTTTGTTAAGACCGGAACGGCAGTAGGGACAATCAATGTTGCTTCTGGCTCAGACTTAATATTGTGGCTTAATAATTTATTTGGCAATGGTTGGGAGGGTGATTTTGATGAAATTGCATTATACAATCGCCAGTTGACCGATGATGAAATGGATTGGGTTTATAATGGTGGTGATGGTCAGGAGCTGGGAATTTACCACAGAGTTTATCGGGGACAGGACGGTAATATGGATTATGACAATGTTCAGGCCGTGATGGGCATTGACGATTCGCAGGTACAGGTAAACGACCAGGACCTTCCGCCAAATACGATATGGCACTATATCCGCAGGCAGGTCCGTCCTTGTGGATTAGAGAGCGAGGATTCGCCTGCCCTTATAATAGCAATTGACGAGAACGGGGACATGGTGGGCAGTACACCGAATCCGCCGGACGATTTGACGATAGAAAAACTGGCGGGGGCAAAATTCAAGATACGATGGCGATACACTCCGACCGGCGAAGAGATCGAGCCGACAGGTTTCAAAATCTATATGGACTCTGGGTCGGGATTTGACTTTGAGAGCCCGGACGATACGATTCCTTATATGCTGGGGCGCAACGGTGAATTCAGCTGGACCTCAGGTGCTTTGAGCCACGGACAGATGTATCGTTTTTGTGTTCGCAGCTACAGGACCGCAGCAGGCGAATCTCAAAACACGAACTACGCAGCCGACTTTGCGGATTCGCAAGGACCTGCTGCGATTACAGGACTGCAAATAAGCTATCAGGAGGTCTGACCCTTGAGTGTCACGGATGACAAAATACACCAAATCAGGATTGCGGCCAAAAATGAACAGTTGCAGTCCCCAGAGAGCATACAAATAACCAAAGCTGTCAGGTATGAGGGGTACCGTAAGGCGTTTTGTAAAACCGATGCACCATCGGACACAAAAATTGTTTGCTACCTTGACCGTGACGCGGCCGGAGAAGAGGTTGATGTTTATCCGAATATACACGGCGATTACAACCTTGACGAAGTTGTCCCCCGATTGAAGGATGGATGGATGTTCTGGGTTACAAAAGACGATGGCGTATGGAAATCGCTCGACTGGTTTAACGTATCGAGGGATTGTGAAGAATGGTCGGAAATCGAAGAACATACCGCCAACGACACGCTTACAGTAGCGGAAACCGGAACAGCGCATTCCAATTTGGGGGCAAGCGGAGCAATTACGCTTACCCTGCCAGCTTCAGCACCGGCGGGGACGAAGTTTGCCTTTGCCGTACAGGCAGCGCAGGAATTACGAGTTGACCCTGGTTCTGCAACAATCAGGGATGACAGCGGCCAGACCGCCAACAAGTATAAAACAGCGAACGCTATCGGTGAATGTTTAATGTTGGTAGCCGACTCAAACGGGGACTGGGCGACAATATCGAAGTACGGCACTTGGACAGAGGAGGCATAATGAAGGGTGGCCGTAAAAATTACGAAAAGGCGAAACGCATAGCCGACAAATACCGGCAACGGCTTCGTGTCGAAATCAATAAATCTGTTCGTGTCGAGAAAAAACAATCAAAAGTTCACGGCTGCGGATTGATATTTTTGAAAGAAGGCGACAAGGGTTATGATAAAGGGCATCGGTTTGCAATAGCTATGTGGTCAACAAAGAAACTGGATTCACACAGACACTTAGAGGGATTGAAATTACGAGAGAGGCCAGAGGATGATGGTTTTTTGGAGATTATTGTTACTGAACGCCCGATGATGGAAGCGTTTTCTTATGCCGATAAATATAGACCAGCACTGGCAGGGGTTTCGATAGGACATTACGCAATGTCGGCGGGTACGCTCGGCTCGGTAGTATGCAAAGACAGTACGAAATATATCCTGTCAAATAATCACGTTTTGGCCAACTCCAACAACGTGGACAATGGTGATGATATATACCAGCCTGGAGTTGCTGACGGAGGAACTGTCGCCGATAAAATCGGCGACTTAGATAGTTATGTTTTTATCGATTTTGTGGGCGGTGACAATTTGGTTGATGCGGCTCTATGCGATATAGATACGCAGGCGGACGGTTCGACTGCGATTATGAATTATGATTACGAGATTCAGGGCACGAAAGACTTGAGGGACTGGACTTTTGACCAACTGCCCCTATTGGTTGCGAAGGTAGGCAGAACAACGGAATATACGCAGGGATGGGTACTCTCTTTTAATTTTGATGTTGAAGTGGAGTATAGCGTAGGCGCTGCCGTGTTTATCGACCAGCTACTTATCGAAACCGATTGGGATTATGGTAGGTTTTCGGCAGGCGGTGATTCCGGCTCGGTGATATTTGACCCTTCGGATATGAACGCTGTGGGCTTGTTATTTGCGGGGACGTGGGACGGACAATTTACACTTGCGAACCATATAGGGGATGTTGTTGATGCTTTATCTTTTACTTTTTGTTCAGAGTCCGGAAGCGGCATAGGAACAGACGTACCAATAGGATTCAGGCCGACTTATGGACACTTACTACACCGCATAATAGACGGTGTTTTATATATCTGTGAAACGTGCTGCCAGAGACCGCCTGTAGTGCAAGAGCCGGTATGGCCGGACTGTCGTTGTATATTACCAGACTATTGGGACTTAGACGAAGACCCGCCGTTTTTGCACGTCCACGTTAACGAGTTCAAGAAGTGGATTTTTGACACAAGGTGTGCCACTTGGCTTGAAGATGGAGAATGCGAGGAAGCTGCTATTTTGGCTTGCAAAGATTTTATTTACGTAAGGGACAACACTTATAACGGTTGTTATTACATGATGGGATGGGAGTGGGAACGATGGCGTGATAACTGCACGTATGGGAACGGTTTTTGGACTGGTTACTATTGGAGTGACGGTCTCGGCTTGGCTCCGCATCGAACTGAGTTTGACATAGGATGTGACTGTTGTTGGACATAGGAGAAAGAATGATTTGTTTTTGGTATGCAAATGGTGAGCACGAACCGGTAATTGGTGAAACTATAAATATCGTAGGAGCGGCCAGCGAAACTGCGGAAGTTTGGTCGTTTGATTATGGTAATTGGGGTGCGGGAACTGCTGCCGGTGTTATGCGTGTTATAAATTGCAGTCAAGACTTTATCGACAATGCTAAGAGTGGGGACGATATTGAGGATTCGGACAGCAATAAAATAGCAGATGTAACAAGCAATCTTATTGAAAATTGTCACCCCGACTATACTGGCTACGAATGTTACCTACAACAGCATACAGGAAGTGATATAGGAATGGAATGTTTATTGGAGTTTGACACAGACGATATTGATGTTGTTATTTATACGGACGGAACTAATTTCCCGTGAAAATGTGGGATGAATATTGTAGAAAATTTCGAGGCGGTATTTGTGAGAAGATGGCAGAGGAACACGGTAAGCCTCTGTACGTACCCCGACAATGGTGTATCCACGTCTGCCGTGGAAATTGGGATGGCAAAACATTAAACAAAAAGGGGCTTGGCAGGAAACGGATAGAACCACAAGAATTGAACAAGAGGAACTATGTTCGTGACAGGCATGAACTTAAAATCTATAGGGGCAATTTACTTGCAAACGAAAAAGCGGTGCGGCGGGTTTTGACTACCGTAATTATAACGGCTACGGAAGAAAAGCAGTTGAATAATACGATAGAAAACTTACTTTCAACCGCTTCCGGAGAGATTGAAATTATCGTAGTTCTTGACGGTTATAATTATGGAGTGGTTGAAAACCCGAAAGTTAAAGTTTTACAGAACGAAGAACCTATAGGGCGGCGTGCCTGTCTGAATAAAGCCGCTGTTGTTGCAGAAGGCAAATTTCTGTTCTTTTGCCCTGCTCATTGCCGGATGAGTTCAGCGTGGGACTTGAAACTTAAAACGATTGCGAATCCCGTCAATATAGGCGCTGCTGTTTTGCGTTCTCAAAAAGAATCAGACGAAGCCAAAGAGATTGTTTTCTATGTTCTCGACAATAAACTTAACGCCTGCAAACGCCGTGCTGCTCTACCAAAAAAACACAGGCCGCTTATCGCCCAAAGTCTATGTTTTGCCGATGGCGATGCTTGGATGATTAGCAAGAAAAGGTGGGACGCTTTAGGCGGTGCTGATTTATCGCTTGGAAAGTCCGGCAATGAAGGCTTGGAATGGTCGATGAAGGCGCAACTACAGCACAAAGAACACCCAGGTAAAATCTATATTCATTCCAGCGTAACTTGTAGGCACTTTTTTAAATCAACTCTTGCCTACCGGCTTTATACCCCAAAATCTATAAGTCCAAAAGTAGCACGTAAAAAATTAATAAACTTATTCAGCCAAAAGTCGGTTAGTAGGTTGATAAAAGAATACTTTATGCCAGAAGAGTTCAGGCCAATGAAAAAAACAGAGCCGGTTCTTACTATCGAACAGATTGTACTCGGTTACGAAACCGCCAAAGCTAAGATGAAAAAATTAAATCGTCTGGATGAAATGGTTGACCAAAACGAATATATCAGACGCAGAATGGCGTGCAAAATCTGCAACGGCGGTTATAAATGCCCCGACTTTTGTTGTGGCCTGCCGACAAAGTTAGGCCGAAAAAAATTCGAATGCAAAAGAGGTAAGTTGTAACAATATTTTAAGGGTTATTTAAAAATCTATTAAAAAGGTTTGCCGCTAACGACAAAAAATGGTCGGGCGGTTGTTTTCTGCGCTAAAAACCTGTGCCACTTCCATATAATTTATGCCACTTTGAGGCCAACACTACACTCGACTAATGTGATTGAGTCTCCGAACAGTGGTATTCGCTGCCGCACGAGTCGTGTGAAGAATTGGCGGGATCATGGGATGGT